>Ga0114922_10001952_pt1 | contig 19478 bp, 12 predicted proteins | sample AartaG_FD_100975 | JGI IMG/M metagenome (GOLD analysis project Ga0114922, IMG submission 100975) | Deep subsurface microbial communities from Aarhus Bay to uncover new lineages of life (NeLLi) - Aarhus_00045 metaG | ecosystem: Environmental > Aquatic > Marine > Oceanic > Sediment | place...
AGTTGGTCCATTTTCTCTGGAACACAAGATCCGTGTATTTTTTCGCCAATTTAACCGTATTATCATCGCTATACCTGTCCACAACGATGATCTCATCGGCTATTCCCGCAAGGCTCTTCAGAGTTGGTTCGAGACGTTTTTCCTCATTGTAGGTGATGATGACGGCTGATATTTGCATCGGTTTTATGATATCACATTTCTTGTATCGGATTAAAGCAAGAGGCTACCTTGACAATCCCCGAGTAATTTACTAAAAGTCAAACCTGATGAGCAAAACACGTCATTCCTTCCCGATTCCCTGGTTGCTCATCTTTTCTATTCTCCTCAGCTTCGCGTATCTCTTTTTCAATCAGATCACAGATTTCACGATCCAAAACCACACACCAATAATCAGGTTAGCCTCGATTCTCCCTTTGATTCTTCTGTTTTTCCTTCTTATTTTTGGGATCTGGATGGGCTATGCCAGCCTATTCTCACGCCTGTTCAGACTCGATCGGCGGGAATTTCTGCATCAAGACTTTGTTTCCTATCTTCCCCTTATATTTTTAATCCTCCTACCGCTTCTCCTCACTTTTTACCTAGACTCCAATGACCTTCTCACTCGAGCGAATATTTTTTTGGGATCCATACTGCTCGCAATCCTGTATTTAAAAGTGGCGACTCTGCACTCCTTCAGTCAAAATAAAGACTTCCCCTTGAAGCGTTTCGGGAAAAAGATATCATCCCTTTCCCTCAAAAAAAAGTTGGTAATTCTTTTTTTCATCTCGCTTGTACTTTATAATGCCGGCTCTCTGCTTCTCACATCTTCAGGCCAGACCTTTGCCGGGGACGAACCCCATTATCTCCTGATTTCCCACAGCCTGCTCAATGACGGAGATGTCGATCTTGCCAACAATTACGCAAACAAAGACTACCAAAAAATCATGCTGGCCGACGTCCAGATCCGGCCGCATACGGCCCCAGGAACTAAGCAGCGTTATTCATTCCATTCCCCTGGAATCTCGATCCTTCTTTTCCCTTTTTATGCACTCGGATCTCTCTTTCAGGGCAAGCTTCTCGTCTATTTCATTCGCTTGGGTATGAGCATGTTCGGCGCCCTGTTGGGACTGCAAATTTTTCTGTTTTTCCTCCAAGAGTGGAAAAAGGAAAAGCTGGCCCTCGGGATCTGGTTCCTCTACGGTTTTTCCTCCCCTGTGTTTTTCTATTCCCTGCATGTTTACCCAGAGATCATCATCGCCCTTTTTTCTCTCACTGTTTTCCGTATGTTGCGTTATTCCTCTACTCTTTCCAAATCGAAACTGGTCTTTATCGGTTTATTGCTTTCCTGTTTTATCTGGTTTCATGCGATCAAATATTTTTTTATCCTGGTCCCTTTGTTCATCTATTCCTTTTGGGTATTGCTCAAGAAATTTAAAACAGGCTGGAATATCCTGTATTTCTTCATTTTCCCATCTCTCCTGACATTTATCTACTTTTTACTCCAACACACTTTTTACGGTTCATTCTCATTGGCTGCCGTCAGCTGGAGAGGGGCCATGGCTCCTAAGGAATCTCTGGAATACCTCAAAACTATCGTAACGGGCATTCCTTTCCGCAATAGATGGGAAACACTCGCAGGTTATTTCTTCGACCAACGGGACGGACTTTTCCTCTACGCCCCGATCTACTTCTTTGCTTTTCTTGGTTGTATAGAGATCATGAGAAGAAATTTCCGTTATTTCCTTCTTCTTCTTTTTCTGAGCGCGCCTTATGTGTTGAACTCAGCTTTTCTCACCCAACGCACAGGCTATGCGCCTCAAGCTCGGCCTCTTGTTGCTGTCTCCTGGATATTGGCCATCCTGATTGGATACTTTTTGGTTTTCAATGCCAAAAAGATATTCTCTATAATCTTTTGGATATTCGCTTTTATAGGTTTCTGTATTGTTTTTCTTCTCTTGAAAAATCCTCTAGCCCTTTATCAGCTGACGACCGCCGGGATTTCGGACCGATTCGGAAACCTGTTTTTGCAGTTGAGCAATCTCAGCTTTTCCCTTTTTAAATACCTGCCTTCTTACATAAAAATCAATAACACAGGTTGGTTTCCCAATTATGCTTGGATAGGAGGAACTCTCTTATTTATCGCTCTTTATATCGTTATCAGAAAACATAGCTTCCGGATAAAAATGCCTTATCATCTCGGGATGACCTCTATCGGTATCCTCATCCTTTTCTTTTGGCTGGCTCTTTATCCCCGAACCGTGCTCCTTTATCCTCAAAACACAACATACTCGACCGGTCAGAAAATCACATTCTACTCTATTGGTCGTGTGGCCCAGATGATTGAGCCAGGAAAATTCCATCTGCCAAGAGACAACAGGGCCTACATTTTTCACTTCACTTCTTGGCGCAAAATAAAAGAGTGCCAGATAGACTTTGGATCAACAGAGGGTGTGTTCGACGTGGAAGTGGATCTATTTGATGTGGCGCTGTTCAAAGGACAGACATCTCATAACATCCAGACATTGCAGCTTACAACCCCCAGTTTTTACCGTTTCAAAAACACGAACCTGTATCGCTTGAGTATTCACCTCAAACGAAAATCCGGGGTCATCGCCTTCTCAAAACCCTTCCTGTTTTCTATCCAACCCATCACGTGAACATCTCGATCCGTTTGATCCCTTTTTTGTGAAGCTTGAATTTGATCAGCGTTTTCAATATGGACATGCCGTAGACAATACTCCTGCCGAAACCGATTTGGGAGGCTTCGGGAAAATACCGGGTTTTGATCGGGATTTCCCGAATCCGCATATTATGGATAACACCCTGGGCAATTATTTCCGAATCGAAAACGAAGTCGTCCGAATTCAATTCAAACTTGACTGTCTCTAAATATTTTCGTGAATAGGCCCTCAGGCCTGAATGGTATTCTGTCAAATACATGTAGAATGTCGCGTTTTCAACAGCGGTGAGGAAGATATTCGCCAGATACTTCCACTTGGGCATGCCTCCCTCCAGGGGACGGCCACCCAGCATTCGTGACCCAAACACCGCATCGCATTCCCCCCTGATCAAAGGCTCGATAAGTTGAGGAATAACGGTTGGATCGTACTGGTGATCGGGATGAACCATGATCATGATATCCGCCCCGAGTTTCAAGGCTTCTCTGTAACAAGTTTTTTGATTGGCTCCATATCCTTTGTTTACCTCATGGACAATAACCTTGAGCCCCAACCTCTTCGCTATCCCAACGGTGTCATCTTGGCTAGCATCATCGGTAAGAATGATTCCGTCGATGCTGTCTTCTGGAATATCGTCGAGTGTCTTTTCAAGGGTTTTTGCAGCATTGTAGGCTGGCATCACCACAATGACTTTTTTTGACCTTTCCACCATCCCTGCCAAATCCTCACACGCTTTATATCACATTTTATAAGAAATAATAAGGAGAAGAAGTTAGCATTCCCAAAACTGCTTGGAAGTCTAAAAGCAGTCAGGTAAGCTACAGAAACATTGCACGGCAAGAATTGCAATGGTCTTGGGGATTATTCCAGGAAAGGAAGGAACGCTCACAGCCTGGGATAGGCATTGAGATCCAATGAAAAAGGCTCATCCCCAAGGGTGATGACTTTCTCAGCAGCCAGTGCAGCGACCATAGCAGCATTATCCGTGCAGAGTTCCGGAGATGGAATAAAGGATGGAAGTTGAATCTTCCGGGAAAAACTGGCGAAATCTCTTCTCAACTTCTTGTTTCGGGCAACACCCCCACACAGGATGAGTGAGCAGGGTTTGAAATGCTTGACTGCCCGGTTTATGTTGGCAAGCAACGCTCTGATCACAGCCTTTTCAAAACTCGCTAAAAAATCCAAAAAAGACGAGTGTGATCTGGTTAGCTGATTCTGTTTAATCGTTCTCAAGGCAGCTGTTTTGAGGCCGCTGAAACTGAAGTCCATGCTCTTGTCTGTCATGTGAGGAAGAGCAAAATCAAATTTCTGAGAATTCCCTTTCTCCGCCATTTTGTCGATGACAGGCCCCCCTGGATAACCCAAATCGAGATATTTCGCAATTTTGTCCAGGGCTTCGCCGGCTGCATCGTCTCTTGTTCTTCCGATTGACTGATAATGGAATTTTTTTTCCATAAAGAATAGGGAAGTATGCCCCCCTGAAACCAGAAGAGCCAGACAGGGAAAAGGGATCTCTCTGTTTTCCAAAAAAACGGAATGGATATGAGCCTCCAGATGATCGACAGGAATCAGCGGCTTATTAAAATAGAAAGCCAGGCCTTTGGCAAAGGAAAGGCCGACAAGGAGGGAACCGATCAGCCCTGGTCCTTGTGTCACAGCATAAACATCGATATCCTGGATAGAGAGTTCAGCCCGGCGCAAGCTTTCATCCACCACATATCCGATAGAGACAATGTGTTGACGGGAGGCCAGTTCAGGCACCACTCCACCGTAGGGGGCATGGATTTCATCCTGGGATAAAACCACGTTGCTGAGGATCTTGAGGTTGCTTTTCAACACAGCGGCAGATGTTTCATCGCAAGATGTTTCGATCCCCAATATATACATTCTTTACTCCCTAAAGGAAGCCAAGCTTTGTGTAAACGGCGGTTTGGCGACTCCTTTCTCAGTAATGATGGCCGTGATGTATTTTGCCGGCGTGACATCAAAAGCAGGATTATGGACCTCTATATCAGGAACAGTAATGCATTGTCCTGCCAGTTTTTTCACTTCCTCCGGATTTCTCTCTTCGATAGGGATGGCATCCCCATCTGTAAGGCTGAAATCAATAGTATTCATAGGAGCAGCCACATAAAACGGAAGGCTGTGTTCTTTTGCTAAAACAGCTACAGAATAGGTTCCGATTTTGTTGGCCGTATCCCCGTTCCGCGCTATCCTGTCTGCTCCGGTGATGACCGCTGAGATTTGACTTTTATTCATCAAGTACCCGGCCATGTTATCCGTTATCAAAACAACAGGAATACCATCCTTGTCCAATTCCCAACAAGTCAGTCTGGCGCCCTGGAGAATCGGTCGCGTTTCATCGGCAAAAACGCGGATTTTTTTGCCCTGCTCATGGGCTGCCCGGATAACGCCTAGAGCGGTACCGTATCCGGCCGTAGCTAAAGCTCCGGCATTGCAATGGGTCAGGATGTTTTGACCATCCTGGATCAATTCCCTCCCCCAATAGCCTATCTTTTTGTTGGTTTCGACATCTTGTTTGTCGATGGCAATGGATTCCTGGATCAATCTACGCTTCAGTTCTGGGAGAGCTAAATGTTTATGGTTATCAAAGGTCTGTTTCATCCTCTCGAGAGCCCAGAACAAGTTCCGGGCTGTGGGGCGTGTATCCCCGAGTCGGACCAGGATGCGTTCGAACTCTTCATCCAAATCATCCGATTCCTTAACTTTGTTCACACCCAGAGCTACGCCGTATGCAGCAGCTACACCTATGGCAGGAGCACCCCGAATAGCCATTTCCTCTATGGCTTCGGCAACTTGGATATAGTCCAGACATTCAAGATATATTTCTTCAGCCGGAAGTAGCCTTTGATCGATCAGAATGACTCTATCATTGTCCCATGTTATGGTCGGGAGCATGTTTCACCTCTTTTTCCAGTCAGGGGTTTCAGGATCAGGCCAATTCCATCTTTTGACCCATTGCATATAGAGCGGTTGAAATTCTTCCCAATCCTCAGAGGACAACTCCTCTTTTAATCTTTTATAACAAAACACGATCTGGAGGTCATTATCATGGAATATCTCTTGGGTGGGGAGTCCTAGCTCTCTCGCCATCACACATTCTTCGAAACACCTCCTGTAATCGCTCCTGTGGCTGAGTATTTGAGCCTGGAGATAATGGTAAAAACCGCAGCTGAGGTCTCTGTTCGTCAGTTTCTCGACCTCCTTGTACAACCCTGACAAGAGGCGCTCCTTTTGATTCCCTTCTTCACGAAGGGCTCTCTGTAGAGCCATATCCGAGTATTTCTGGGCTGCGAATATTGTCACCGGTTTTAACTTGGACTTACCGACGAGATGGGCATATATCTGGAACGCCGATTGGGCGAGACCCATCTCTTCCATGGCAGAGGCAAGCCCGAAAAGAGACACCCATTCAGCCCATTCTTGGCCCTTATCGAATCCATATGAAAAGGCTGTTAGGAAACTTCGTTCGGCATCCTCCCATAGATTCAGGTGTAGCTCTGCCAATCCCTTGAGCATGAATGCTTGAGAAGACGGATTTTTAGCCACCTCTTTTTCCGCCTCTTGTAAGGATTTTTTGTACGATCCGATCGCTATTTCCGTTTTATACGAGCGGGAGGATTCTTGGGCCTGGACATAGTAGAACTTGGCATCTTTAAGATGGGATGTGCATGAAGAAAGAACACATGCCAACGATAAAAGAAACAGCAAAAGTACGTTTTTTCGCATGACAGATCGATCAATCCATGTCTTTGCTTATCTCTTTATTTATGATTTCAGCAAGAGCCCTCTGGACAGATGTTTGGGTGATCAAGTCGGCACTAAATGAAGCCATTTCCCTAGCGATGGCTTCCAGCCCTTCCAAAAACCTCCCTTTCTCTTCCACAGCCTCGATATCGACAATGGCCTGTGCAATTTTTATGTCATACTGCTCGGCAATGTCGCGGTAATTCTGGGATGCCAATTCTTGATGGAACAATCCCGAAAGAAAAGGATCTTCAAGCCCTATAATAGGATAAAGGTTATAGAAGAGTTTTCTCAACGCATGCATATCTTCGGTTCGTATCTCCTCGGCAAAAGCACGAGATAAATCGGCATGGTCTGAAAAAAAACTAAGGATGAACTCATCCGATTTCACTTTCACGAAAGAAGGATCAAGCCAAACTTCCCAAGAAAAAATCTTTTCCCGCCACTCCATACTGCTTTTAATAGCCCAAACCAAAGCGGCCGACAGGAGAGGAAAATACAAATAACGGGATTGGGGGAAAAAGCGGGCGATAAAACGAACCCCTTCCTGGACTATCTTTTCAAAAGATTTCTTGGTCATTTCACTTGGATCATTTAATAAATGACGCTGCTATCCTTCATTTTTATCAAAATTTCTCAAAATTATCCACCTATCCTCTCTCTACACAGCATTATTTTTAATTATTCTGGTTTCCTGGACTATTTACAGGTCGAAATTGCTGCAGCGGCAAGGAAGTGATTCATGGAGCTGTATTGAAATACTGCAAATGGATTACAACGAAGTCGATGTAGTGAGATCGGCCTGCCCGGAGGGTAAAAACTGACCTTGAGCGTAGGGGTGGGGAGGGTTGGCCAGGTTATTTGACGCGGAGGAGTGCCAGGAAGGCTTCCTGGGGAATCTCGACGGAACCTATTTTTCTCATTCTTTTCTTTCCTGATTTCTGCTTTTCCAAAAGTTTCATCTTCCGTGTGTAATCTCCCCCATAGAGTTTGGAGAGCACATCTTTCCGGTAGGCTTTGATGGTCTCTCGAGCGATAATCCTTTTTCCCAGAGCGGCCTGAAGAGATACATCGAACTGTTGACGCGGGATGAGGTCACGCATATGAGACACCAAGGACCGTCCGACATGATAGGCCTTGTCCTGATGAACGATCAATGACAGGGCATCCACAGGTTCCCTGTTCACAAGTATGTCCAGTCTAACCAACGGTGCTTCGCGATATCCTTCGAACTCGTAATCCATAGAAGCATAACCCTGGGAGACAGATTTCAGATTGCTATAAAAATCGAATACAATCTCATTTAGAGGAAGTCGGTAAGTCAAAAATATCCGCTGGGAGCTCACATATTCCATCTTTTTCTGTTCCCCCCTGCGAGTCTCGAGAAGCTTGAGGACAGCTCCAAGATATTTTTCGGGGACTAGAAACAGAGCTTCGATAACCGGCTCCTTGATCTTTTCGACTTCGTTTGCAGGAGGAAGCTGTGAAGGATTGTGGATTTCCACCTCTTTTTTCTCCTGGGTTGTCACCCGGAAACTAACACTCGGAGCCGTGGTGATGAGGTTGATATCGAACTCTCGTTCAAGGCGCTCCTGGATGATCTCTCTGTGGAGAATTCCGAGAAAACCACATCGGAATCCCAAGCCTAAAGCGGGAGAATTTTCGGGTTCGTACTGGAATGAAAAATCATTGAGCCGGAGTTTTTCCAAAGCTTTCCGTAGATCTTGGACACCGGTCTCTCCGGCAGGATACATGCCGCAAAAGACCATGGGTTTGACATCTTTGAATCCTGGCAGCGGAAGTTTTGTTTTCCTGTTTTTATCTGTGAGCGTATCCCCGACGCGTGCGTGACTCAATTCTTTTATGCCGGCGATGACATAGCCAACATCTCCTGCAGAAAGCGAGGTGGCTTCTATTTGTCCAGGCGTCAAATAACCCACTTCCTCCACATTATACGTGGCTTGATTGGCCATCAGTTCGATCCTTGTCCCAGCCTGGATGACACCGTCAAACACACGCACCAGTATGATCACACCTCTGTAGGAGTCGAACCATGAGTCGACCAATAATGCCTTCAAAGGAGAATCCTGATGTCCAGCCGGTGGGGGGATGCGCTCAACGATAGAAGAAAATATCTCATCAACGCCAAATCCTGTTTTGGCACTGGCCAGGATCGCTTCATCACGCCTCAGGCCAATGATGTTTTCCATTTGCTCCAGCGCCAGATCTGGGTTTGCTTGAGAGAGATCGACTTTGTTGATCACCGGGATAAGAACGAGGTCATTCTGGAGAGCCAGGTAAGTATTGGCCAGGGTTTGAGCTTCGACGCCTTGGGAGGCATCGATCAGAAGTAGGGCCCCTTCACAAGCGGCAAGACTCCGTGAAACTTCGTAGGAAAAATCAACATGTCCGGGAGTATCGATCAAATTGAGAACATAATCTATATTGGCTGGTGAATGATAAAGGAGACGTGCAGTCTGAGCCTTGATCGTAATCCCTTTTTCCCTTTCCAAATCCATGGTGTCAAGCACTTGTTCCCGCAGCTCACGGGAAGAAAGAGTCCCTGTTCTTTCGATCAATCGGTCCGCAAGCGTGGACTTGCCATGGTCGATATGCGCAATGATCGAAAAATTCCGTATGTTTTTCATGGGATCAGGCTTTCAGAAGACAATTTAGTTGTTTTTGAAACTATTTTCAACAAATCAATCAACGGTATCTCTTTAAAAAACAAAAAGTTCCCCATGTCTGACCCCATACCGGAGCTTGACTTTTCAAAAGGACTCGAGTACCTTGGGTACTGCATTAAAAGAAAATACCCTCGAGGAGGTTCCTATGTTCTTTTTCGGTCCAGTCGGCCCAACAGAGCTTATACTCATCGTTTTGATCGTGGTCATAATATTCGGGGCACGACGACTCCCCGAACTTGGAAAATCCTTAGGAGAAGGCATCAAGAATTTCAAGAAATCCATCACTTCTAAAGACAAAGAAAGTGAGACTCAGGATGAGTCAGAGCCTCCTTCTAAGGAACAATGAAACGCACGATTGAAAAACTCTCTCAGCAAAGAAAAGAAAAACAAGATGCTCTTGCGAAAGAAATCGAAGGGCTAAAAAAACAGAGTCAGGAACTTTCTTCTTCAGATAACACCCTCCGGCTTCAGCATCTCCTGTCCCGTATGCAGGAGCTTGTATCGACAAAAGATATTTCCCCAGGCGTTTTTATGCCTCAAGTGTCCTACATCCTCACGGAATTCCAAAAAAATCTAGATAAAAACATTGCACAAATTCAAGACCTGTTTTTATCCTTTGTCAATATCATAGAAGCCAACATCGCATTGATGGATGCCAAGGACAAGGAATGGGATGCACTCGGAAGCAACCATGTCGGGATGATTTTCAAAAGCATGGAATGGCGGGTGGATAAGCTGTCCGTTGTTTACGAAGACGTGAACCTTCTTATGAAAAAATTCCTTCTCCTCAAGGAACAATTGGATCGACTGCTCGGAGTGCTGGAGGAAAAAAACCTCCCAGCGCAGAAACATGTCCATGAAATCCTGCAACCTCTCAAGGATTGGCACTACGCTGCATTCGAGAACCGCCACCGGGGGAATGAGGAAGAGGTCAAAAAACAACAATCCCAGTTTCTTCCCTATTTTAAGGAGAAAGGGAAAGTCCTGGATTTGGGTTGTGGCCGCGGTGAGTTTCTCGGGCTCTGTAGAGAAAATGGGATAGACGCCAAGGGAATCGATCTGAACGAGCAGATGATTGAGATCTGCCAGGATAAGGGATTGGACTGCCAGAAAGGAGATGTCCTGGAAGCTTTGGCGGAATGGCAAGATAATAATCTGGGAGGGATTTTCTCTTCCCAGGTGATAGAACATCTGCCCCCAGCCCATTTAAAAAAATTGATTGAATTGTCTTATTTCAAACTAACGCCTGGCGGACATGTGGTCCTCGAAACAATCAATCCAGCTTCTGTATTTGCCTTGGTACAAATCTATTTCCTCGATCTCACACACCAAAAACCTATCCATCCCCAGACGTTAAAATTCTTGCTCGAAAGTTCTGGATTTGTAGATGTCGAGATAAAATACTCCTCTCCCCTAGAACAAGAACGACTTCAGACTCTTCCCGGTGCAGATGAAAGGGATTCTATCCTGAACAGAAACATCGACAATTTGAACGCACTCCTGTATGCCCCTCCGAACTACGCCGCCATCGGACTAAAGAAGTAATCGGCATTTTTTATAAATAATTCAGGAATACTGGATTATTTACGGGCCAAGATTGCTGTAGCGGCAAGGCAGTGGCTCAGGAAGCTGTAGTGAACTACTGCGAGTGGGCCACAACGAAGTCGATGTAGTGAGATTGGCTCGCCCAAAGGGTAAAAATTGTCGATTTCTTGAATTTTTGTTGACTTGAATTTGAATTGTATTATTGAAGAATGTGATTGTTAATTTTTATAAATAATTCAGGAAAAAAGATGCATGTAGGATTTGATTTAGGTGGCACAGCACTCAAGTTTGGCGTGATTGATGGCACTGGAAGGGTCAGAAAAGAGTCTCAGGTTTGTACGCCAGAAAATGTGGAAAAACTCCTCCAAACCCTTGGAGAAATCTGGAAAAACCTGAAAAACGACTTTCCGCAGATCCAAACCGCCGGTTTCGGGATTCCGGGAATTTATGGCAAAAGCGAACAGAAGATTCTTCAATCACCGAACTATCCCGACCTCGACAACTTTGCCCTGTATCCTGCCCTCTCCAGGTTTATCGATGTTCCCTTTAGCGTGAATAATGACGCCAACTTGGCGGCTTACGGCGAATTCAGATGTGGGGCTGGACAGGATGCCCACAGTCTTATTCTTCTGACTATCGGGACTGGCCTTGGATCCGGGATCATTTTAAATGGGAATATCTGGGAGGGGGCTTGTGGTTTTGCAGGGGAATTAGGACACGCCGTGGTGAATCCCAAAGGAGATCCATGCAATTGCGGCAGCCAGGGGTGTTTGGAAACCGAGGTTTCTGCCCCGAAAATCGTGAAAAACTACCAAGCTTTCAGTAAAAGCCGACAAAATATCACAGCGGAGGAGGTATCGCGCAGAGCCAAAAACAATGAGAAATCTGCACAACAGGCTTTTGCTGAAGCCGGGCACTACTTGGGAATGGGGCTTGCGATCGCCATCAACCTCCTCAATCCTGAAAAAGTACTCTTGGGTGGAGGCGTGATGGAAGCCGGCGAGTTTTTCCTCCCAACGGCCATCGATGAGGCCGCTAAAAGGTCTTTCAAAGGTTCCTTCGAATGTTGCAGCATCGAGCATGCTACGCTGGGAAATAAGGCAGGATTTATCGGCGCTGCGCTATGGTCTAAACAACGAATCCAAGATAATTCCAGATTCAATTTGTAGAGTCCTCTCATCAAAACAGAGCGATACACAAGAGTTTCCCTATGGGATCAACTTTGGATGCACCCTCACCGCGAGAGTCTGGTACAACCACCGGGCGGGGAGTTTTTTTTGCCCTATTTCTAACAACTGTAGAACATTGTAAAAAAAAGAGAGAATTGTTAAGATAGATTTTCGGCCGTAAAGCGATAGAATTCTGCAACTTTTGTAACATGAAAGATGTTCCATATACAGGTGCAACAGACAAAACCACATTCCGTTTGGAACGGCAATCCAAGGAGGCCTAACGTGGGGAAGAAAATCAGCCAATTTCTACTGATCATCTCTCTTTTTGCTGGACTCGCTCTAGGAGCAATAGCTCAAGACCAGACAGGATCCATCATAGGAAAGATCACCGATACCGAAGGATTTCCCCTTCCTGGCGCATTCGTTTACATCGATTCTCCATCCATGTTGGACATCCAAACTTACATCACATCCGAAACCGGCCTCATCCATTTCGTCAATCTTCCCCCAGGAGAATACAGCTTGTCCGTAGAAATGCCTGGTTTTAAAACGGTCACTATAGAGAGCATCATCATCCATGTGGGAATGTCTCTTCGGTACCGGATCGCAATGGAGATCACAACGATCGAAGAGGAAACAACCGTCAAGATCCCTTCCCCGATGGGAGATCCCGAATCCGCAAAAGCATCGGCGATCATCGAGGAGAACCTGATAAGAAGAATCCCTATGAACCGGGACCTTCACAGCATTGTCACTTTGGCTCCAGGAGTTATCCCTGAGTTTTCCTTTTTTCCAAAAACGTCCATCATCAAGGGATCGACCGCTAGAGCCAACCTCTATGCAATGGACCATATGAGTTTGAACGACCCCGCGGGAATGCATCTTATCACCAATGTCAACTTTGATACCATCGAGGAAGTTGAAGTGATAACAAGTGGCATTCCAACCCAGATTGGCGTTGTGGACGGAGGATACGTTAACATCGTGGCCAAATCCGGAGGAAACGACAGCAATGGACAGGCTTTGATTTACCACACGAGCGAAGGCTTAGCAAGTCCTCTCACTTCCCAGGGAGAACAAAGCACCAACGGTGTTTTGGCCCCCCCCTTAGACAAAAATCTTTGGGATTTTTCTCTCTCCCTAGGTGGACCGATATTGCGCGATAAGCTGTGGTATTTCTTGAATAGTCGTTTCGTCTCTCAATCCCGCTCGACATCCTTTGTTCCCTGGACAGACCCCCAAGAAAAAGAATACGAGGCCTTCGATTGGGACAACTCGGAAAAGATGGGATTTATCAAGTTCACCAGCCAATTTGTGCCCTACCTCAAAGTCACAGCATTGTTTAACTATGTGAATCGCAACAGGCCTTTTCATGACCATTTTCTTGGCTGGAATGTCACAGCCGACGCAACCCGAAATATGGATCATGAAAATCTATTGCATGGAGCCGGTATCCTAAACTACACCATTAACCAAAACACATTCGTCGATGTAAAGGCAGGTTATTTCTATAACAAACTCCCTCTCTTTCTACAGGAAAATGTTAAAAGCGAACCGAGCTATGTCGATGAATTCTCTGGACACATGTGGGGGAGCGGATTGCTCAATGAAAAACTGCTGACAAAAAAGTTTCATGCCAGCGCTTATCTGACAAGATTCCAGGACAATTTTCTCGGAGCCAGCCATGAGTTGAAGGTTGGAGGTGAATACGAATATTCATCCGTCGATTGGTCGGCATGGAAAGAAAACAATCTCACCGTCTATTACAACCAAGGCGATCCTTATTTTTTCGGGTTGAATCCTTCTCCATCCTCCGCAGAAAATGTGGGCAAAGGATTGATATCTTTTTTAATAGCAAGCGAAGGGGAAGATGAGTATATTCCCAGGTTCGATCTGCAGAGGCTCAGTTTGGTTCTCCAAGACTCAATGACATTTGCCCAAAGGCTCACGTTGAATCTTGGCATCCGCTTCGACCGGAGCAATGCCTCACAATCCTCCCTTCTCAAACTAGCAAGCGGGAATCAAATTTCTGTGACTCTAGGAGAAAATCTGATTGAACCAGTTGCCAACATCAATCCCTATGACGAAATCCAAGCATCGCCATGGAAAAACATGATAACCTGGAATGTTTTCTCTCCGCGTTTGGGATTGGTTTTTGATGTTTTCGGAGACGGGAAAAGCCTTTTTAATTTATCTTATTCTCGGTACACAGAACAGACGATGCTAAATTACGCAACCTCTCTCAGCCCTTTTGGACCGACAAGCAACCACTCCTTTTATTGGTACGATGAGAATATGGATGCAAGCGTTGACGAGAACGACACATTCGTTCCCTATCCTGAAGATTATCGCTTGTATGATCCAGACATATCCCAAAACAGGATCGCTTCCGAGATCACATCTCCCCATACCAACGAGATCACGATCGGCCTGCACCAGCAAATATTCTCTGATTTCTCTGTCCGACTCAGCTATATCTCCAAGATCAAAAAAGATGTTTATGAAAACGTGCTTTACAGCCCTGATTTTGAGGGAGATTGGTACACGACCGAGCTAGATACAGAAGGATGGTGGATGCCCTTCCAAACCATCATACCGGAAAACGATGATTACGAAGACACTCCTGTAACGATCTATTTCCCATCGATGGATGCTCCACTTCTATTTGAACGTTTCAAGAACGTTCCCGAGCTCAGCAGAAAATATCGAGGATTCGAAATCGCATTCAATAAACGCATGTCCCATAACTGGCAGCTGACTGGTTCTGTTACAATCAGCCAAACGACAGGTAACATCGGCATAGGCTTTTTTGCAAGTTCCGGAGCAACCGTAGCTGCAGATACACCCAACTCATTCGTGAATATCAAAAAGGATGCCAGGCTTGATTACGACCGCCCTTTCATCTTAAAACTTGCAGGTACCTACAGGTTTCCATTCGATATTTATCTGAGTTTTTTCTATTTGTACACCAGTGGAATTCCTTGGGCCAGGAGTGTCACGATTTTCCCCCCTTCCCAGGAGGGAACAGAAAATACCGTGTCAGCCTTGCCGGTAACGGTATTTCTTGAGAATCCGGGAACAAGACGAACAGAAGCCTACGAAAACCTCAACATTAGGGTAGAAAAAGAATTCGCTTTATCTCGATCAAAAAGAATAAGCTTTTTAATCGATGTATTCAACGTTTTGGGAAACCAGTATCAAAACATCGTTAGAAACGACGGAGGATTCTGGTATCCTTCCGAAGAAAATTCCACAGAAGGTATCAGGGTAGTCGATCCCAGCTACAAAAAGGTTAGATCACTCCAAGGAGCGAGGTCTTTCCGCTTTGGATTGAATCTAAAGTTCTAAGGATAGATCATCTTTTTCAACGATCCAAATTCATCCGGGGTAATGTCCCCCCACACATAAGGAAAAACTAGTTTGTTGTGGAGAAGAGGATCGCTATCATTGTCCAGATATCCTCTGGACACGATCTTTTCCCACTCAGCCGTGCCTGGAATCGGCGAAAAATAGGACAATCGCGCCTGCGCTCCGAGGTTGCGCACATTCAAAATGCTTTCTCTGACTCCCAAAATATCCTGGTCGGGAAGGCCCACTATCAAATAGACATTGATCTGCTCACGCCTGTAGCCTGCACTTTCAAGATGATCCAAAGCTCTACCCAGATCATCAGAAGAGATTTTTGGACAGGATTTCTCGATCAATTCTTCTTCAAACGTTTCCTGGCTCAAGTATAGAGATCGAAAACCCGCCAGCTTGAGCAGCGATGCTAATTCGAGGTCGATCTCGCCCACATGAAGGCCATTGGGCGTATGAAACGCTAGATCGAGTTTTTTTTGAATAATCACTCTCAAGATCGGGACGATGTGATTCTGTTTGTTCAGGAAAAGGGCATCGTCGTAAAAGGCAATATTCTTTGGTTCGTGTAGCTTGCACAGCATTTCCAGCTCATGGACGACAGATGTCGTTGATCTTTGCTCAAACCCCTCAGAAAGCAATGAGCTGGCACAAAAAGAACATTGCAAGGGACAACCTCGCGATGTAAGCAAAGGCAAGGCATTTTTGTCTCTCAGAAGAGAAAAAGCGGGGCAAGGCATTTTTTCTAGAGTTTGGATCCGAAGATCCGCGCATGTGCCATCCCCAAGAACCTCATTGATCAGAGAAAAGATCTTATTCTCACCGGGTCCTTTGCAGATCACATCAACACCGGTTTGGGCTAAAGCATGATGTGGTAGAATGGAGGGGTAGACACCTCCCAAAATGATCGGGACCTGGCCAAATTTTCCTCGAATCTGCTCGACCACTGCCTGAACACCCGGGTACCAGTAGGTCATCATGCACGTCACCAATACCAAATCGGGCGACGTAACCTGATCCAACTCATTCATAAAGAGAGGCAAAGGAATCCCGTACCGGGAAAACTTTCTTGGAATGTTTGCCAATACTGGAGGTTTGGGAACTTCTTCCTTGAAAAAATGACCTCGCCCATCCCTTTTTGTGGGAAGTTTTTTCTCGAGCGCGGGGTGGTGACGGTCCAGACAATCGATAAAATTGAGCGTGAAGTTTGTGTGTTGTTTCAAAAGCGCTGCGATATAGAGAAGGCCTAAGGGTTTCACCCAAAAATCATAGGCCGTAAAATCATAAATCCAGGGATTTATCAGCAGGATGTTCTTCTTGGAAGGCATTCCCTAAAATATAGAGCCAAGTGGTGCGGAAGGGGGGAGTCGAACCCCCACAGCCTTTTGGGCCATAAACTCCTGAGGCTTACGCGTCTACCAGTTCCGCCACTTCCGCACCTTTTTCCGGCGGCCTCTGAAGATGCTATTATAGAGCGTTGCGTTTCCAGAGTAAAGCTTTTAAGGCTTGACAAATTGAAAAGCAACTTCTATTTTAACAGTGAGTGTTTTTCTCATCTTGTTCTCACCCTATATTCAAAATACATCTCTATTTTTCTGTAAACATTCTCAAAAGGAGGCCATATGAAATTATCCAGCCGGGAGCAAATCGCCTCTCTCGCTAAGTTTAAAAGCGACCGATTTCTCACCACGTCCTTTTATATCAACACGGATAAGCGTCATTTGATAAAGAAGGAGATCACACTTTCCATAAAAAATCTTCTCAACGATCACAAGGCAAATGTGGAAAAGGCAAACTTAGGAAAAAGAAAGACAGAATCTCTGTTGGAAGATCTGGATAAAATCGGCCGATACTGCAAGGAAGACCTCAATTCTCACCCTCATTCGGGGCTGGCCATTTTCTCCTGCGGAAAAGAAAATTTCTGGGAGGTGTTCGAGCTTCCCAATCCTCCACGAAATAGGATCCTGATGGATCAGGATCCTTATGTCCGTCCTTTATCCGCCATTTTGAACGAACACCGCAGAATTTGCTTGCTTACGTTCGACAAAAAAGAGGCCAAATGGTATGACCTGTTTATGGGCGAAATCTCCCTTCTTGATAGGATAGAAGGCGATGTCCCCAGCAAAGTGAGGGAAGGCGGCTGGGAGGGCTACGAATCCAAGCGTATCGAAAGACACATCGCGACACACCTACACGATTACTTCAAGAAGACATCCAAAAGGACCTTCACAATTTTCAAAGGGAATAATTTCGATTGGCTGTTTCTTGGATGCAATGATGAATACGGCCAGGAATTTGAACCTCTTCTTCATCCTTATCTGCAAAAACGCCTTAAAGCCCGGCTAAAATCGAAACCCAGCGATTCCTCGAGCAAAATTCTCAAAGAAGCATCCTCATGGGAAAAGAAATTAAAGGATCAGGAAGAAAAACAAATCCTGAAACATCTTGTTTCCGTGCTGGGAAAAGGGGGGCTGGCCATTTCGGGTTTAAAAGACACATTAAAGAGCTTGAACCAAGGCGGAGTTCATACCCTCCTGATCACGAGGCACTATTCCAAATCCGGTAAAGCTTGCCCCAAGTGTAATTTCCTCTATGTCGACGAAATCAAATGCCCCTCCTGTCAGCGGAAAACGCAACCCCTTTTGGACGTGATAGATGAGGCCGTCGAATCGGCTATGGATAAAAAAGCTCAGGTCATACATATGGATCCCCCTTCAATGCTCACTAAGTATGGGAATATAGGAGCACTCCTCAGATATAAAAACTAATCCTGGATTATTTATAAAAAATTCTGAAACCTTCTTCCTTTAAAAAAAATAAACCTACACAAAACCATCTAAAGAAAAATATCAGAATTTTTTACCTTTCAGGGCAAATTAAGTTTGGGCCTTTTTTTCCTTGAAGGAAACACGATCGATCATACTGTAAATGATCGGAATCACGAACAACGTGAGCAGGGTTGTGGCGATCAGGCCCCCGACAACCGTTATGGCCATCGGAGCGCGCATCTCTGATCCTTGTGATGTGCTGATCGCCATCGGCAACATGCCGAGGATCGTGGTGAAGGCGGTGATCAGAACAGGCCGTAATCGTACGGCACAACCTTGAAGAATGGCCTCCTTTTTTTCCAATCCGCGCCGTTTCAACTGGTTGATGTAATCCACCATCACGATCCCATTGTTCACGGCAATTCCCGCCAACATAATAAAACCGATGAGCACGGGCAAACCGATAGGTTTTCCTGAAATGAGTAGAGCTATGATCACGCCAAACAGCGCCAGGGGAATGGTGAACATGATCACGAAGGGGTGACGGAAGGACTCGAACTGGGAGGCCATGATCATGTATACAAGAAGAATGGCCAAAGCGAAAGCACCGGCCATGATCACAAAAGCATCTTGCATGTCTTCGTACTGGCCGCCGAACTCGATGAAATAACCGGGTGGCAATCCTCGATCCACTCCAGTCAGCTTCTCCTTTATATCTTTCACCACACTCCCCAAATCTCTTCCGGCAATGTTTGCCAGGACTGTGACCACCCGGGCTTGGTTTTCCCTGTCGATCTGTATGGGGCCTTCGCCTTGGGAGATGGTGGCCACCTGATCCAATCGCACCATTTGGTTCAACGGAGTCAGGATCGGAATATTTTCGATATCAACTAAAGTGTCACGAGATTGTTTTCCAAAACGGACGCGAATGTCGACCTCGTCATTTCCTTCTCTGAAACGTGTGGCTACAGTACCCAGAGAGGCCGTTTGAATCGTGTTGGCGATTTGGCTCACCATCAATCCCATACGAGAAGCCTGTTCACGGTTGATCCGGATATGGTATTCTGGTTTGCCTTGGGAAAAAGTATGTGCGATGTCCCGCAATCCCTCGACACCCTGAATCCTTTCCACGATATTATCCGCGATCTCTCTCAGTTGATAGATATCCTTCCCAAAAATTTTAATCTCGACAGGAGCGCCGGATCCGCCCATCATCATTTGACTCATGTCCATAGCTTCAAATTTCACACCTTTTAGCTGTGGCAATTGACTCCGAATTCTTTCCATAATTTCAAGATCTGAATCTTCTCTCTCGGTTTGCGGTATCAGTCCAACCCAAATGATTGCTTCATGAGTTCCTGAGTTGGAAAATCCTCCCGCAAGGTCAGATGGATCTTCCTCAGCCGCAGACCCGATCTGGACCGAGACGGTTTTCACCTCAGATTGTTGAGCCAACAGTCCTTCCGCCATCTGGGCTACACGGTTGGTTTCTTGTATCGAGGTCCCCACAGGCAACTTGACTTG
>Ga0114922_10001953_pt1 | contig 19477 bp, 32 predicted proteins | sample AartaG_FD_100975 | JGI IMG/M metagenome (GOLD analysis project Ga0114922, IMG submission 100975) | Deep subsurface microbial communities from Aarhus Bay to uncover new lineages of life (NeLLi) - Aarhus_00045 metaG | ecosystem: Environmental > Aquatic > Marine > Oceanic > Sediment | place...
GCGCTGGACAAGGGCCACGACGAGATCGCCAGGCTGCTGCGCGAACATGGCGGAATCGAGTAGCGGGCACGCATTTCCCTATGGCAAGGGTCAGCCGGGAAACTGGCCCTCCAGGCGCAGCAGCATGCCGCGAAGCTTCTCGCAGACCCCCTTCAGATCGCTCTCGTTCGGCCGGCCCCGTATGTCGCCCAGGCGGCCCTCCAGGTTCGACCGGGCGCGGGCGTCTCCGTGGAACTCCCCCACCACGGCCCATTCGTCCACGATCCGTATGCCGGCGTGCTCCAGGAACTGACCCACGTACTTAAGGGCCGGCACGGCTTCGCGGATGCCCGTGTGCGGCCCGCTGTACGTGCAGAAGACGACGCCGAAGTGGCCCGCCCTCTCCGGCGCTGCCAGCGTGACCTCGGCGCCTGTCCGGCTGCGATCCTTCAGGAACGCCATGACGGGCTTCGGCGGCAGGAACTGGTAGACGGGAGTGCCGAGGAGGATCAAGTCCCAGTCGTAGTAGCTGATGCTCAAGCCGTCGTCTATCTCTCGGAGTTCGGCCTTCAGGCCGAGCTCGCCGAGGGTCGCGTGAAGGGCCTCCGCCACCTTGCGCGTGTTGCCACCCGCGCTCCAGAAAAGGACAATCGCTCGCAGGCCACGGTTACCCGCCATGTATGGGCTCGCCTCAGGAGGAACGAAAGTCTCCACGATAGCACGGGGCGCTCAGGCGCGCAAGCCTGGCCGGCCGGTTGACAGCCCGGGGGCATGTGTTAGAATATCCGTAAGTTGTTTAGGCGCTTCGGGCATGACAGCCGGGAGAAGCGGAAATGGCCAAAGTGGTCTTGCAGTGCCCAAGTTGCGGAAAAGAGGTGGAGCTGGGGGAGATCGAGTGCAAGTACTGCGGCGTAAACCTCAAGAGCGGCGAGGCTTACGAGTCCAAAGTCAAGAAGGGCAAGAGCAAGGATAAGCACCCCGAGCATTTCGGCGCCGGCATACTGCTGGGCGTGGCGGTAGCCTTCGCACTGGTCACTTTCTCCGGCTACATGTACCAGAAACTGGTCCGGGAAACCTTCGTGCAGAAGCCGGACCTGTTCAAGTATCCCGTGCTGAGGATGCGCGAGCTAGGCGATATGGTCAGGGCTGGCGACGTTCTGCTCAGCCAGGGCGAGTTGAAGCGGGCTAAGGCCAAGTACGAGGAGGCACGGGATGCCACTCAGGAGCTCGTGAAGTGGCTGCAGACGGAAGCCGACCGGATAAAGCCGGAAGAGCCGTACAAGAAACAGCAAGAGTCGCGTTACGCCTGGCGGCAGGCACAGAACTACAACAAACGGGTGGCCAAGCGACAGCTCGCCAACCTGAAGCTGAAAGCGGAGCGGTTCCTGGAGACGATCCCTTCGGTGTAGCGTAGGCGCGGCCGACCGGCCGAGGAGACTGCACAGTGAGCGAAGCCGTAGTGGAGGTCACCGACGGTACGTTTGAGTCCGAAGTCTTGAAGTCCGAACTCCCGGTCGCCGTGGACATGTGGGCGCCCTGGTGCGGACCGTGCCGGATGGTCTCGCCCACCATGGAGGAACTGGCCGGGGAGAACTCGGGCAAGCTCAAGACGTGCAAGATCAACGTGGACGACAACCAGGAGGTGGCCGCGCGCTACGGCATTAGCGCCATTCCCAGCATCCTGTTCTTCAAGGACGGGGCCGAGGTGCAGAACCTGCGCATGATCGGAGCCCGGCCGAAGTCGGAGTACCAGAAGGCGATCGACAAGTTGACGGAAGGCTAGGTCGACCGTCTGAACGCAGGAAAACGAAACGGACCACCGGTTGGTGGTCCGCTCTGTTGTACGCGACCCGTTCCGCAGCCTACGCAGTCGACCCGGGCTCGTCCGCTGGCTCTTCTTGGGGTGTCTCCTGCGGTTCGGGCTCGGACTCGTCCACCTCTTCCGAGACCGTAATGGTAGGTGCTACTTCCTGTTCCGGCGGGGCCATGCGCTTCTCGACGAGTTCGAACAGGACCTGCGGAGCGTTGTCCCCCAGGCGATTGCCCGTAAGCCGAAGCATTCGCTCGACGCCGGCGATCTCGTACGGAAGCTCGGGGATGTCGCCGACTGTCGTGCCGACGGGAACGCCCAGCCGGCTGCCACCGAGCCGGACGATGCGGGTATAGCCGCCGGGCCTGTCCACATAGCGCGTGGCCAGCGGCTCTTCTTCCTCGCGCCACCGGCCCTCGCCGAACAGCTTCTGCACCATCTCCTTGTCCTGCAGGCGTTGCAGCGCCAGGCGATAGTTGTGCAGGTATTTCGCCCTGTCGGCCGGTTCGCCCGTGTCCTTGAAGGGCAGCGCCCTTCGGGCCAGAGTGATGAGGCGCTCGACGAAGGGGCGGACCTCCTTCGCTTTGGCAACAGTGGTGACGATACGTTCGTGCCGCAGCAGTGCCTGGGCCATGTTTCGGCGCAGGGCCGCCCGGTGGCTGGCGGTTCTGCTGAGTTTGCGTCCCTTCTTCCTGTGTCTCATGTTCAGTTGCTCGCAGTTCTGGGGAAGCAGCGGGGTGGCCGCCTCGCGTCACTCCTCTTGGTTGGCCAGCAGTCCGATCTCCAGCCCCTGCTCGGCCAGCTTCTCGGCCACCTCGTTCAGGGACACCTTGCCGAAGTTGCGCACGTCCAACAGGGCCTTCTCTGTCTTGGCCAGCAGGTCTCCGATGGTCTTGATGCCTTCGCCCAGCAGGCAATGGGATGACCGCGCACTCAGGTCAAGCGCCGATATCGGCATCGACAGCGTCGACTGCGGTATGTGCGGCCTGTCCAAGTGCTTCATCTCGGGGATGGGTTCAGGCTCCTCCTGCGGGAGCTGCCGGCTCAGTTCGAAGTACTCCACGAAGGGGTTGAGGTGCTTCCGCAGGATCTTGGAAGCTTCCACGAGGGCCATGTCGGGGCCCACGACGCCGTTGGTGTGGACCTGGAGGATCAGGCGGTCGTAATTCGTCTTGCGGCCGACGCGGGTGTCTTCGACGCGGTAGCTGACGCGCCTGACCGGCGAGAACAGGCCGTCGACCGGGATGACGCCGATGTCCTTCGGCAGGTTTTCGTGTTCCTCGGAGGGGACGTATCCCCTGCCTTTCCTGACGGTCATGTCGCAGACGAAATCCGTCTTGGCGCCGGTCACGGTCGCGATGAGCTGGCCCGGATCAATGATGTCCACGTCGGGGTCGGGCTCGATGTCTCCTGCGGTCACAAGCCCTTTGGCGTGGGCTTCGACGCGGAGGGTCTTCTCGTGGTCGGGGTGAAGCCGAAGCAACAGCTCCTTGATGTTCAGGATGATCTCAGGCACGTCCTCCTGGACGCCTTTGATGGTGCTCAGTTCCTGCTGGACGCGGGCGAACTTAATCGCCACGACGGCCGATCCCTCAATCGAGGACAGCAGGACGCGCCTGAGGCTGTTGCCAACGCTGCTCCCGAACCCTCTCTCGAACGGCTCGGCAATAAACTCGCCGTAAGTGCCCGTCAGTGTGTCGCGATTCACCCGGACCTGAACGGGAAGCTCCAGCCCCCTCCATCTTGCTCTCATGGCCATCTATTCGTCTCCGATCACCTCTTGGAGGAACAAGGCGTAACCGCCCTCATTTCCCGTGGAACTGGGGGGCATCAGCGAGCGCAGAACTCCACGACCAGGCCCTCTTCGACCTGAGCCGTCACGTCCTCCCGCACGGGCATTCTGACCACCCTTATGGTCAGATCAGCATCGTTGACCTCGCACCAGCCGGGCTGTGGATGGCCCGTCTGCTCGCGCCTGGCTCGCACGACCTCCAGGATCGCGTCGTCCGGCTCGGGCCGGATCACGTCTCCCTCTTCGACCAGGTAGTTGGACACGTTAACGGTGCCACCGTTGACCTGGACGTGGCGGTGAGCCACAAGCTGCCTCGCCTGAGGCCTGGACAACGCGAGGCCGCAAATGGTCAGCACGTTGTCCAGCCGCCGCTCCAGCAGGCACAGCAAGTTGTCGCCAGTGTTGCCCGCCATCTTCTGAGCCATGTCGAAGTAGCGGCGGAACTGCTTCTCGAGCACCCCGTAATACCGCTTGCACTTCTGCTTTTCGCGCAGGCGGATGCCGTATTCGGTTGGCCGCCTTCGGCGCCAGTGCATCCCCGGCGGCTTGGGCCGCCCCTCGATAGGACACTTGGCGGTATGGCAGCGTGTTCCCTTCAGGTAGAGCTTGACGCCTTCGCGGCGACACAGTCTGCACTTGGGTCCAGTATGCCTGGCCATGCTTTGTGTTCCCTCAACAGGGGTGTAACTCCGCCTCCCGCACCCCGACCATGCTGGGGCCCCGGAACTGCCTCGGCGGTTAGACGCGCCTCCGCTTCCGAGGCCGGCACCCGTTGTGGGGCAGCGGAGTGACGTCCTCGATCGACTGTATGGACAGTCCGGCGGCCTCCAGGGCCGTGATCGCCGACTCCCTCCCGGACCCCGGGCCTTTCACCTTCACCTCGATTTCCTGCACACCCATTCGTTTGGCTTTGTCGGCCACACGCTCGGCCGCACGCTGCGCAGCGAACGGCGTGCTCTTGCGCGAACCGGCGAACCCACACGTGCCGGCGGTCTCGAAGCAGAGCACGTCGCCCTTCAAGTCCGTTATCGTGATCCGCGTGTTGTTGAACGTGGCCTGCACGTGGGCCACGGCTCTGCTGCCCGCCCGACGGGTCGTTCCTTTGCTCTTTGCCATTGCGTCAGATCCTCTTGCTTCTGCTGCCTGTAGGTCCCCGCTGCCGACTACGGCATCACTGCCCGTTCTGGATAACGCCCGGACAGAACTTCTCGACCATCGGCTGGACGTCGAAGAACTCCTTCAGCGTTCTGTATCCCGTGTCACGCCGGGTTCTCGCGGGCCGTTTCACTTTACGGGCGCAGATACACAGATTCTTCGGCGTCAGCCGTGGCGAGCCTATCTCCAGCATCTCGACGTGGTAGCCTGCGCCGTGCAGGAACTGCGCCCGCAAGACGTCCGTGAGCAAGTTCGCCAGGCGGTACCGAATCGGGCCAAACTCCGTCATGGGCGTCAACGGATGGCCGGACTTGATCTGCCCTCTTATCTGGTTCTGGCAGCACGGCACGGCCAGAATCAACGGAGCACCGAGCTGGATGCCCCTGGCGATGGCCTCGTCGGTCGCCGTGTCGCACGCATGGAGCGCAATGACGACGTCGACCTCCCGGTCCGTCTGGAACTTCAGAGTGCGGCTGCTCACGAACTCGGCGTCCTTCAGGCCGGCCGCGGCAGCAACCCGCCTGCACTTGGCCACCAGATCGGCATTGACGTCGACGCCGATCAGGGCGGCCTCTTTCTCCAGGATCTCCCGCAGCAGCACCACCAGGACCACGCCCAGGTAGCTCTTGCCACAGGAGAACTCAGCGATCCGCACCAAGTCCCTGTCAGCCAAGAACGTGCGGACGTACCTGAGTATCACCTCGCAGAAGCCACAGACTTCCCGCAGCTTCTTGGACTTGCGGTTGTCGCTCTGCCCGTCCGGCCCCAGCAGCTCAATCGCTTTGAGCAGGTCTTGCTTGCCCAGCAAGCGGTTCAGAAGTGCACCATGTTCCACAACTCACCTGCTGCGTAAGAAGACCGGCTCACGGAGGCTCCGGTTGCGCCTATGGGCCTCTTAGTGGCCGAGCTCCTTGACGCCCTTCCTGCCGGCCACCGTGCGCTTCTTGCCCTTGCGCGTACGGGCGTTGGTGCGCGTTCGCTGACCCCGCACGGGCAGGCCTCTGCGATGCCTTATGCCGCGGTAGCAGCCGATGTTGCGCAGGCGCGCGATGTTGGCTGCTTCCAGCCGCTTCAGTTCGCCTTCGATGATGAAGTTCTGATCCACATAGGAGGCGATGCGGCTCAGCTCGTCCTCGGTCAGCTCGTGCGCGCGCTTGTCCGGATCGACGGTCAGCACATCGCAGATGTGCTCCGCCGAGGTCTTCCCGACGCCGTAGATGCCCGTAAGCGCGATCACGACGCGCCTATCTGCAGGGATGTCCACTCCAACCACGCGCGGCATGTGTTCTCTCCCACCCTATCTTTGAGCCATTGCGCCGGGCCGGCCTCATCCCTGTCGCTGCTTGTGCTTCGGGTTGCGGCACACTACCCGAACGACGCCTTTGCGGCGCACTACCTTGCATTCCTCACACATTCGTTTGACTGACGACCTGACTTTCATCTCGATCACCCGCCACTGTTTTGGCACAACTGCAAACGCCACAACGTCCGCTTGCCTCCGAGCGCCGGCGAGGCGCTTCCGCCCGCAGAGCAAGCCCATCAATCTCGCCAGACGATCCTTCCCTTGGTCAGATCGTAGGGGGACATCTCCAGGGTAACCATGTCACCGGACAGGATGCGGATAAACCTCATCCTCATCTTGCCGGAGACGTGAGCCAGGACCTCGTGGCCGTCTTCCAACGCCACCCGGAACATGGCGTTTGGAAGGGCCTCCTTCACCTTCGCCTTGACTCGGATTGGTTCCTCTTTTGCCATGCGTAGCTCGAAATTGCTAGTATATCAGCGATTCCTCGTCGCTGCAAGTCCCTCACGGCAGAGTCAGTATGACTGGCCCGGTGTCATCGACGGCCACGGTATGCTCGAAGTGAGCGGACAGCCCGCCGTCCCGCGTCACCACGGTCCAGCCGTTCGGCAAGATCCGTGTGCGGTGCGTCCCGACGTTGACCATGGGCTCGATGGCCACGGCAGCGCCCTTCGGCAAGACCGCGTCATGTCGCAAGAGGCCGGCAGACACGTAATTGGGCACCTTTGGATCCTCGTGCAGAGCCCGGCCGATGCCGTGACCCGTGTAGTCCCTGACCACGTTGAAGCCGTGGCCTTCGGCCACCTTCTGCACCGCCGCCGAGATCTGGCTGACCCTCACGCCCGGGCGCAAGGCGGCGATGCCGGCGTTCAGCGCTTCCTGCGTGGCCCGCATCAGGCGGAGCACCTCGTCGCCGACCTCACCCACCGGCACCGTCAGGGCCGCGTCGCTGAAGAAACCGTCCCAGATAACGCCGGCGTCGATTTTCAACAGGTCGCCTTCCTTCAGCTTCCGGGACCCCGGGATGCCGTGCACGACTTCCTCGTTCAGGCTCGTGCAGATGTTCGCGGGGAAACCCCTATAGCCTTTGAAGGCGGCCCTGGCACCATGCTGCTCTATGTACTGCCCAGCGGCCCGGTCCAGGTCCCCGGTGGTCGCGCCGGGCTCGACCATGTCCGCAAGGAGCCGGAGCACCTGCGCCAGAAGTCGGCCGCCCTCGCGCATTGCGGCCAACTCCGGGGGCGACTTCAGGGTGATCGGCGCCATCCCGCCTCCTTGCGCGGCCTTGCCTCACGTCTCGCCAATCCGGCTCAGAACGGCCTCCGTACGCCGGGTCACCTGGTCCGGCGACGCCGAGGCGTCCACTTGCTCGATCAGCCCGCGCTCCCTGTAGAACTCCACCAGGGGCTGCGTCTTCAGGTGGTATTCGCGCAGTCGCTCCCTGACGACGTCCTCCGCACTGTCGCTCCGCACGGCGAGCGCGCCGCCGCATTTGTCGCAGACTCCCTCGACCCGAGGCGGCATGAACTCGCGGTGGTAATTCGCTCCGCACTCGGTACAGACCAACCTGCCCGTCAGGCGCCGGACGGCCTCCTCGTCGCCAATGTGGAAGCAGACGACCACATCCAGCCGGTCGCCGCGCTCGCGCAGCATGTCGTCCAGGTCCTGTGCCTGCTGAAGCGTGCGGGGATAGCCGTCCAGGATGTAATCCTCCGTCCTGTCCAGCACCATCTCGCCCACGACGCGCGACGTGAGCGCGTCCGGCACCAGCTTCCCACCGTCCAGGTAGTCCTTAACGCTCCGACCGAGCTCCGACTCTTCGGCCACGGCCTGTCGGAATATCTGTCCTGTGCTGGCATGCACCACTCCGAACCGCTCGGCCAGGCGTACGGCCTGAGTTCCCTTCCCCGCGCCCGGAGGTCCCAGGAAAACGAGTTTCACCGCTCTCTATCCTCCGGGATTGGATCAAGGGACGGCGTGCCGTTCAGCGCCGCCGGCTTCTGCGCCGGCCGCCGGCGCCGGCGGCGAATCCGCTGTAACGCCGCATCTCGAGGTGCTCATTGATCTTGCGAACCAGGTCCAGCGTGACGCCGACGACGATCAGGATGCTGGTGCCGCCGTAGAAGGCCGCTACTCCCCAGTTGACCCCGAGAGCCGACATCACCAACATGGGCATGATGGCGATGATGAGCAGGAACGCGCTGCCCGCCAGAGTCACGCGGTTCATGATGCCTTCCAGGTAGTTGGCCGTGCGCTTGCCCGGCCGGATGCCGGGGATGAAGCTGCCGTAGCTCTGGAGGTTCTCGCTCATCTCCTGGGGGTTGAACATGACGGCCGTCCAGAAGTAACAGAAAAAGAAGATCAGCAGGCCGTAGAGCGCCACGTACGTCAGCGTGGGGCTTTGCCGGGAGATCGCGTCGTTGATCAAGACAAAGAACTTGTACCAGAAGCCGTCGGGGTTGCCCGCCAGGGCCTGCATGGCCGAGCCCGCGATGATCTGTGGGAACATCAGCAGTGCCGAAGCGAAGATGATGGGCATCACGCCTGCCTGGTTGACGCGCAGCGGCAGGTAGTGCTTCTGTCCTCCGTAGATCCGGGGGCCGCGCACGTGCTTCTGCTGCTGCACGGGGATGCGGCGCTCGCCCCGGGTAATGTAGACAATCGCCATCACGATGCCGACGAAAAGCGCCAGAAGCAGCACCACCTTCAGTATTGCGTTCTGCTGGCTCTCGGCATTGCCTATCTGCGTGGCCAGCAGATAGATACCGCTGGGCAGCCGGGACAGTATGTTGACCGTGATGATCAGTGATATTCCGTTCCCGATGCCATGCTCATCGATCTGCTCGCCGACCCACATGAGGAACATGGTTCCTGCCGTCAGCAGGAAGCCGCCGACGGCCATGAACTTCAGCGATGCGAACCAACTCTGGCGGACGGCTTCGGGCACGACGCCGTATCCGAACAGGCCGCGCACGAACACCGCGCCTTGCACCAGGCAGATGAAAACCGTGGCCACTCGCGTGTACTGGTTCAGCTTCTTCTGGCCCGCGGCGCCTTCCTTGCGCAACGCCTCCAGGCTGGGGACGACGTTTGCCAGGAGCGTGAAGATGATCGATGCGCTGATGTAGGGCATGATGCCCAGGCCGAAGATGGCGCCGTTGCCCAAGGCCCCCCCGGCGAACAGGTTGATCAGCCCCATCACGTGTCCGCCCGCCGTGCCGGCAGCCCCCTCAAACAGCGCTTTCAGCGCCTGGACGTCGATGCCGGGCAGTGGGATGTAGACGCCGACGCGGCAGACGGCCAACAGGCCGACGGTAACCAGGATCTTCCGGCGAAGGTCGCGGATGCGCCAGACGTTCGCCAGTTGTTCCAATACGCTCATGTGCACGTTCCCACGCGGTCGGCGCGCGTGTGCTGCTACGGGGTAAGGTCCGGAGCGGTCGTTCCGGCCTTCATCTTGCGGCGCACGGGCGGCTTCGGCCCGGGTATCCGTTCCACGGTGCCGCCGGTCGCCTCGATCTTCGCGACGGCACTGCCGCTAAAGGCGTCGGCCCTGACGGTCAGAGGCCGGTCGAGCTCGCCCTCGCCGAGGATCTTGACGCCCCCATCAGACACCTGTTTGACCAGGCCCGACTTGCGCAGCTCGTCCGGCGTGACGACCGAGCCGGCGGGGAAACGGCCCAACTGGCCGACGTTGACCACGCTGTACGTCCTCTTAAAGGGCGCGTTCGAGAAGCCCCTCTTGGGCAGTCGGCGCCACCAGGGGCCAACGCCGCCGGTCATTCCACGGGAGCTCCAGCCGGACCGCGAGCGCGCGCCCTTGTGGCCTCGGCCGGAAGTGCGTCCGCGGCCGCTGCCGGCGCCGCGCCCGACGCGTTTCCTATCACGGCGTGGTTCCACGCGTCGCTTCGCCTGTGAAATGTCCATGTGCTTCTCCTCGTCCCGGCTACGCCGCAGCGGCTAGTCGGCATCCTCGCCGCCTTGGCCCGCCTCCGCCGTCGCCTCGCGCAGCGATGAGCTTTGTGGGTGGAACAGGCGAACGTCCACGCCGCGCAGTTGGGCCACTTCCTCAACAGACCTCATGCTGCGCAGCGCGTTGAGCGTGGCCTTCGCCACGTTGAGCGGGTTCGTGTTTCCGTACGCCTTGCTGAGAACGTTGTGGACCCCCGCCACCTGGAGGACGGCTCGCACCGTGCTTCCGGCCTTCACGCCGGTGCCCGGGCTGGCTGGCTTCAGCAGCACGCGGGTGGAACCGTGTTTCCCGACGATCGTGTGGCCCACGGTGTCGCCGACCAGGCATACCTCGGACAGGTTCGCGCGGCCCTCCTTAACGCCCTTCTCGATGGCCATGGGGACCCCGCTGGCCTTGCCGTAGCCGAGCCCCACCTTGCCATGCCCGTCGCCCACGGCCACAAGGGCCGCACAGGTCAGTTTGCGGCCGCCCCTGGTCACCTTGGTGTGGAAGCTGATGGAGATGACCTCGTCCCTGAGTTCTCCTTCTTGGCGCTTGTCCGGCATGTTGCCTCTGCGCATTTGCTCCCCTGTGTTCCTCTCGCAGTCAGAAACCTTCGGCGCCCGCTTCTTTGAACTTCCCGCGTGCGGCCTCGGCGAGGGCTTTGACGCGACCGTGGAATCTGTAGCCGCCGCGGTCGAAGACGACGGCCTTTATGCCCTTCTCGACGCACTTCTTGCCGATCAAGTCGCCCACCCTGGCTGCCGCCTCGACGTTGCCGCCGTGCTTCGCCTCCTCGCTCAGCTCCGGGCTTAGTGTGGAGCAGCTCAAGAGCGTGTGCTGAGCCCAATCGTCGATGACCTGCGCGTAGATATGCTTGTTGCTCCGGAAGACGCACAGACGCGGCCGTTCCGGAGTGCCCTCCACCTTTCTTCGAACGTGGCGATGGCGTCGCTTCCTGCGCAGGATCTTGTCCGTGGTCTTGCTCATAGCCCGCTCGGCCCTGCATGTCCTTCAGAAGGTACCATGTCCGTACGCTATCGATCCAGCCCGGTGAACGCCTTGCCTTCCTTGCGGCGCACGTACTCGCCCTCGTACCGGATGCCCTTGCCCTTGTAGGGCTCGGGGGGCCGGACGGCCCTGACCTTCGCGGCGAACTGGCCGACCTGCTCCTTGTCCACGCCCTGCACGACGAACCGGGCCGGGCGGTCCACCTGGGCGGCGTTCTGCTCTATCTGCACCGTAATGCCGTCGGGCAGCTCGAATGCGACCTCGTGGCAGAAACCAACCTGCAGCACAAAAGCGTTGCCCCGCAGGTTCGCGTTGTAGCCGGTCCCGTATATCTCCAGCCGCTTCGCAAAGCCTTCGGCGACGCCCTGGACCTTGTTGGCGATCAACGTCCGGTGCAGGCCGTGCATGGCGCGGACGCGGCGGGCCTCGCTCTTACGCGTGACCCTCAGAGAGTCTCCATCGTCCGCAAGCGCGAGCTCCAGCTCGTCCGGCACCTCGTGCTCAAGCTCGCCCAGCTTGCCCTTGACCTTCAGGTGATTTCCGTCCAGCTCGACCTGCACGGCTTGCGGCAGGGCGATCGGTTGCTGTCCGACACGCGACATTTGCTCTCACTCTCCTCGCCCGGAGCAGAACGGGCCGCCAAAACCGTCAGAAAACCGAACAAAGCACCTCGCCGCCCACGTTGAGCTTGCGGCACTCTCGGTCGCTCAGGACTCCTTTGTTGGTCGATACGACGTGGATGCCGAGCCCGTTGCGCACGTGACCGAGGGTCTTTGACGACCGGTAGATGCGCCGGCTGGGCTTCGAAATCCGCCTGACCTCGCACAGGACCTTCTCCCGCAGCGGGCCGTACTTCAGGTAGATCTTCAGCAGCCGCTCGGGCTCTTCGCCCGCCACGCGGTAGTCCTCAATGAAACCCTCGTCCCGGAGTACGCGTGCGATGCCCTCCTTAAGCTTGGAAGACGGCATCTCCACGGACTCCCGCCCGATCTCAACCGCGTTGCGCAGACGGGTCAGCATGTCTGCTATGGGGTCTGTCATCATGTCCGGTGGCCTCTTTCACCGCAGCCGAAGTCGGTGCCTCTTCTGGAGCCGGCCCTCGGCGGCACGCCATTGCCGCGCGTGGCCGCAGGGACTCCTACCAGCTTGCTTTTCTCACGCCTGGTAGCTCGCCTTTGCTGGCCAGGTTACGGAAACAGATCCGGCAGATGCGGAACTTCCGCATGTAGCCTCTCGGGCGTCCACACAGCCTGCATCTGTTGTAGTGACGCACGTCGTACTTCGGCTTGCGCAACAATCTCTCTACAAGGGCTTTCCGAGCCATATCGATGCCTGTTCGGCCGTCTCCTTCCCCGAGCCTGCGGGGCGCCCTACTGCCGGAAGGGAACGCCCAGCAAGCTCAGCAGTTCCAGGCCTTGCTGATCCGTCTCGGCCGTGGTCACGATGGTAACGTCGAGGCCGTAGATCCTCTTCAGCTTGTCCAGATCCAGTTCGGGGAACACGGCCACCTCGGCGACGCCGAGGCTGTAGTTGCCTGAGCCGTCGAAGGCGTCCGGAGACAGGCCCCGGAAGTCGCGCACACGCGGCAGGACGATGCTGACGAGCCGGTCAAGGAACTCGTACATCCGTGCCCTCCGCAGCGTGACCTTGCAGCCTACGGGCACGCCCTGGCGCAGGTGAAAGCCGGCTACGCTGCGGCGGGCGCGCGTCAAGACGGGCTGCTGCCCGGCTATGAGCCTCAGGGCTTCGACGGCGTCGGCCATGAGTGTCTGGTCACTGACGGCTTCGCCGATGCCCATGTTCAGCACGATCTTCTCAAGCCGCGGCACGGCCATGGGGTTCGACAGCCCGAAGCGTTCCATCAGGCGCGGCACCGCCTCGCGGTCGAAGTGGCCCTTCAGCCGGGGCTCATGGGTATCAGTCGCTGTGCTCTCGCTTGTCTGGCTCATCTGGCGTTCTCGCCGTACCTGGCGCGAGTCGACCTGTCGGCCTACTCCGCCGTCGGGATTTCCGCGCCGCACTTGGCGCACACGCGCACCTTGCGGCCGGCCTCGTTGACGATCCTCCTAACCCGAACGGGGCTGTCGTGACTCGCACAGTCCCGGTTCGAGCAGATAAGCGCCACGTTGGATGCATGTATGGGCGCCTCAATCTGCATGCGTCCGCCCTTGGGATGGTCGGAACTGGGCCGGATGTGCTTCCAGACGAGGTTGACTCCCTCGACCACCACCCTCCCCTTCGAGGGTATGGCCCTGAGGATCCTGCCCCGGGCGCCCCGGGCGTTGCCGGCGGTCACTTCCACCGTATCGCCGCTCTTCACGTGGAGCTTGGCCTTCATTGCCATCCCGTCGTCCTAAACCACCTCGGTTGCCAGGCTAATGATACGCATGTAGTTCTTGTAGCGCAGCTCCCTGGGTATCGCGCCGAAGATGCGCGTGCCCCTGGGGTTACCGTCCGGCTGCAGGATCACCATGGCGTTGCGGTCGAACCGTACGTAGCTGCCGTCTTCCCTCTCGATGGGGGCTTTGGTGCGGACGACGACTCCCCGCACGATCTCGCCTTTGCTAACATCGCTGCCGGGGATGGCCTTTATGACGCTGCCGACCACAACGTCGCCTACCGCAGCGTAAGTGTGCCGACTGCCGCCCAGCACCTTGAAGCAACGCACGGCGCGGGCGCCTGTGTTATCAGCCACGTCCAGCACTGTCTGTTCAGCAATCATCGCACCGACCTTCAGGCTGCTTGCATGCCTACGCTTGCTGTTCGGGTTCGGGTTCGCGCACGGCTTCCTGTGGCTCCTGCAGCGCCGCAATCTCCGGCACAGCACCGGCGGCCCGCCGCACAACGCGCACCACGCGCCAGCGCTTGTTCTTGGACAGGGGCCTCGTGCTCTCTATCTCCACCATGTCGCCTTCTCTGGCCAGGTTGTGGGGGTTGTGGGCCATGAAGGTGCTATTGCGACGCACGTACTTGCCGTACTGGGGGTGCTTCACGAGCCGTTCGACGGTGACCGTAACGGTCTTATCCATCTTATCGCTCCTGACAACACCCTGGGTCCTCTTCCGGACCTTCGGCGCTTTCTCACTCATCGGCGGTACCCGTCACCTGTCATGGAACCTAACCCTCCGGCTTCACAGCCGCTTGCTGCTGCAACGCCATTTCGCGCAGAACGGTCTTGTATCTGGCAATATCTCTCCTGAGCCGACGCCGGCGGCTGCTGTCGGGGCTCTCCTCGGCCTGCCACTGAAACTTCAGATCGAACAGCTCCCGCTGCAACTGGCCCAGCTCCCGCCGGAGGTCCTCGGGATCCCTGCCTCGCAACTCCTTGGCCCTCATACCTGCACCCTCCGGTGGGCCAGCCTGGTCTTGATCGGCATCTTGTGCGCCACGCGCGCAAACGCCTCCACGGCAAGGGGTTCGGGCACGCCGCCTAGTTCAAACATGATTGTTCCGGGCTTGACTGCGGCCACCCAGTGCGACGGTTCACCCTTTCCCTTGCCCATCCTCGTCTCGGCGGGCGTGGCCGTTACGCTCTTGTGAGGAAAGATGCGGATGGTCAGCTTCCCTTCGTGGCGCAGGAAGTGCATGACGGCCAGCCGCGCGGCCTCTATGTGCTCGGCCGTGATCCAGGCCCGTTCCAGCGCCTGCAGTCCGTAGTCGCCGAAGACCACGCGGTTGCCGCGCGTGGCTTTTCCCTTCATCTTGCCCCGCTGGAACTTGCGGTGCTTCACCCTCTTAGGCATTAGGGCCATTGCCGCGCTCCTGCTGGTCGTACAGCGTCTCTCCTTCGGGCAACAAGCCGCGGTTGACCCAGACCTTCACGCCGATGTTGCCGTACTTGGTTCGCGCCTCGGTGAAACCGTAGTCAATCTTGGCACAGAGCGTATGCAGGGGGAAGCTTCCTTCCTCCGCCTTCTCCCTGCGGGCCATCTCGGAGCCGCCGAGCCGGCCGGCCAACTGCACCTTAGCGCCCAGCGCCCCGGCCGACATCGTCATCTCGACCGCCCGGCGGATGGCACGCCGGAACGAAGCGCGGCGCTCGATCTGCTGGGCCACGTCCTCCGCCACCAACTGGGCGTTCAGCAACGGGTCCGGCACCTCCTGGATGGCCACGTCCACATTGCGCCCCGTCAGATCGTCCAGGGCATTCTTCAGGCGCTCCACTTCGACGCCTTTGCGCCCGATTACCAGCCCGGGCCTGGCACAGTGGACACGCACCTGCACGTTGTCCCTGGTGCGCTGTATCTCGACCTTCGGTATGCCAGCGTAGTAGTAGTGATGCTTGACGTAGGTGCGGATCTTCTGGTCTTCGACGACGTACTGGCCGAACGTCTTCTTGTCGGCGACCCAGTGCGAACGCCAATCCTCGGTGATACCCAGTCGCAATCCAGTCGGCCGGACTTTCTGTCCCATGGGACCTCCCGTTACTGGCCGTCGTCCAGGACTATACTGATGTGGCACGAGCGGCGGCGCTCGGACGTCCATCGCCCGCGGGCGCCGGCCCGCCACCTCTTGCGCATCGGGCCGCCATCGACCCACGCCCTGGAAACCCGCAGCTGCTCCATGTCTGCCTCGAGGCTCTGGTCGGCGTTGGCCATCGCCGAACGCAGCACCCTGTCGACGAAGTAGGCGGCGCGCTTGGGCGTGGAGCGCAGGATTTGCAGGGCGTCGTTGACGTGCTTGCCGCGGACCATGTCGACGACGAGCCTGGTCTTCCGCGCTGACATTGGCGCACCTTTGTGCCTTGCCACGAATTCCATTTCTCACTCCACCTTGCCCGCAAGCGTATCCCGGCGACTTGCCCTTTCCCGCTTCCCTGGCCGGGACGGCTAACGCCGCCGCCCGCTGTGACCGCGGAAGGTCCGGGTCGCCGCGAATTCACCCAGCTTGTGGCCCACCATGTCCTCGCTGATGAAGACCCTTTCGAAGCTCCGCCCGTTGTGCACCAGAAAAGCGTGTCCGACGAAGTCGGGGATGACGGTGCAGGCCCGGGCCCAGGTGCGGATCGGCTCCCGGTCGCCAGTGTTCTTCTGCCGCATGACCTTGCGCAGGAGCTTCTCGTCAACGTACGGGCCTTTTTTTAGTGATCTGCTCACGGGTCTTTACTTTCGCCTCCTTCTCCTGACGATCAGCCTGTCGCCGTGTTTCTTGCGGTTACGGGTCTTGCCTCCCTTGGCGAGCACTCCCGTAGGGCTGCACGGATGACGACCACCGGCCCTGCGGCCCTCGCCGCCGCCCATCGGGTGGCTGACAGGGTTCTGCGCCGTTCCGCGCACGTGGGGCCGTCTGCCCTTCCAGCGAGAGCGCCCCGCCTTGCCGAGCTTGACGTTCTGGTGCTCTGGGTTCCCGACGCGGCCAATAGTGGCCCGACAGCGGGCCAGCGCCTTCCTGACCTCGCCGCTGGGCAGGATGAGATGCACGTACTTGCCTTCGCGAGCACTGACCTGGGCGGCGGCGCCCGCACTGCGAACCATCTGGCCGCCCTTGCCCGGCTGCAGCTCCACGTTGTGCACGAACATGCCGAGCGGCACCCGGCCCAGCGGCATGCAGTTGCCCGGCCTGGGCTCGGCCCCGTCGCTGCTGATCACCTGCGTGCCCACACTCAGGCGCTCGGGCGCCAGGATGTAGCGCTTCTCGCCGTCCTCGTACTCCAGCAGCGCTATGCGCGCCGACCTGTTCGGGTCGTACTCGATGCTCACCACCTCGGCGGGCACGTCCTCCTTCTCCCGCTTGAAATCAATGAGGCGGTAGCGCCTCTTGTGCCCGCCGCCCCGGAAGCGGCTGGTGGTCCTGCCGGAGTGATTCCGCCCGCCGCTGCTCTTGAGGGGGCGCAGCAGGGACTTCTCCGGCTTGCCCCGGGAGATCTCAGACAGGTCCGTGCTCGTCATGCCCCGCCGTCCGGGAGTCGTCGGTTTATACTGTTTGATGGGCATGGCTTGTCGCTCCTGGCGCTGGCCTGCTGTGTGTCTAGTAGCCGATGTCTATGCTGTCGCCCGGCCGCAGCTTCACGATGGCCTTCTTGCGGTCTGCCGTCCAACCCACGTTGAAGCCGACGCGCCGGCGCTTGCCGCTGACGCTGACCGTCCGGACGTCGACGACCCTCCGGCCCGGGAAGAGCTCCTCGAGGGCGTGGCGGATCTCGGTCTTGGTCGCCCGGGGGTCGACTTCGAAATGGTACGTATTGTTCGCGCGAATGTCGTCGACGCTCTTCTCAGTGTGCAGTGGCCGCCTGATGATCTGGTGGCTATCCATTCTCGCTCACCCCCGCTTCCGCGGGCACCTCCTGGTCGGCCTCTTGCTCCCCGGGCGCGGCTGCCAGGAAGCTCCGGATAGCGTCCAAAAGAAAGATGACCCGATGCGGCCGGATCATCTCGTAGGCGTTCAGGTCGCCGCACGGCATCATGGCGGCGCCCCGGATGTTCCTGGTACACCGCCACAGCTCGGGGATGTTCTGCTGAATCACAATCAGGAAGGTACGCTCGACGCCCATATTCTTCAGGACGTTCGCCATTTGCCGCGTCTTCATCTCGGGCAGCTCCAGCCGATCCAGGACTATGATTTCACCGTCCAGGGCCTTGGCCAGGAATGCCGAGTAGAGGGCGCGCCGCCGCGCGGCCTTATTCATCTTCTTGCTGAAGTCGCGGGGCCTCGGGCCGTGCGTCACTCCGCCGCCCACCCAGAGAGGGCTTGCGCGGTGGCCGTGCCTCGCCCTGCCGGTGTGCTTCTGGCGCCAGGGCTTCCTTCCGCTGCCGGCGACTTCACGGCGCGTCTTGGCAGTGGCCGTGCCCACGCGCCTGTTGGCCTCGTACATCACGATGGCCTGACGAATCAGCGCCCTGTTAGGCTTCCCGCCCAGGGCCGACTCGTCCACCGCAACGTGGTCGATGACCTGTCCGGCCATGCTGTACACAGGGATCTCCATAACGCCTTAATCCCGTACCATGCTAAGCCTGATCGGAATGACTGGCACGTCGAGGCGGGGCAACTGCTTTGCGGACCAGCACGTAGCTGCCCCTGCTGCCGGCCACGGAGCCCTTGACGAGCATCAGGCACCGTTCGGGCTCCAGCCTCACGACTTCGAGGTTGCGAATGGTGACCTTCTCGTGGCCCATGTGCCCCGGCATTCGCTGGCCCTTCCACACGCGGCCCGGCCAGGCGCTGGCGCCCACTGAGCCGGTGCGTCGGCCGAAGCGTCCGCCGTGAGTCTCCGGAGAGCCGGAGAAACCATGTCGCCTGACAACGCCCGCGAAGCCGCGTCCCTTGCTCACGCCCGTCACGTCCACGTGAGAGACGCCCTCAAACACCTCCAGCCCGACTTCCTGTCCGGGCTCAGGCATCTGGTCGCCGTCCGGTTCCACGTCCCGGAGGATTCTTTTCGGGGTGGTGCCCGCATTGGTGAAGTGACCCGCGAGCGGCCGGACCGTGTTCTTGCGCTTTCTCTCCTCGAAGCCGATCTGCACGGCGGGCACGCAGTCCGTCTCAGCGGTCTTGACCTGGGTGACCGTACATGGGCCGACCTGCAGGACCGTTACCGGCAGGCGTTCGCCCGACGGGTCGAAGACCTGGGTCATGCCGATCTTCTTGCCCAGCAGCGCCTTGACCATAAGTCGTCCGTCCTTTGCTCCGCCGCCGGCCCGCGCTTGCGGGCCTCTGAACCTGAGACGCGCAGGCCACAACCGTCCGGCCTCACGCAGACACAAATCCCCCGAGCCCTGAACTGGGGGAAAGACGCATTAGAACATACGCCCCGCGGGATTTGACTGGAGGCACGCTACGCCGCGCCACAATGCCAAACCTTCCGACCCGTCATCCGGGAGCGGCCGGCGTGCCTCACAGCGCAACTGCGTCGGCTGACGGCCCCGGTCCCGCCCCGGTTCGGCCCGCTTGCTCATGCGGGCCACCACGGCGTGTGCCCGGGCGACCCGTCAAACCTTGATCTTGATCTCCACTCCGGCGGGCACCTTCAGGTTGTTGAGGGCATCCACCGTGTGGACGGTCGGTTCCGTTATGTCAATCAGACGCTTGTGCGTACGAATCTCGAATTGCTCTCGGGACCGCTTGTTGACGTGCGGCGAGCGCAGCACCGTGTAGCGCTCGATGTGGGTGGGGAGCAGCACCGGGCCGCTCACCTTCGCTCCCGTCCGGGTGGCCGTCTCTACGATCTGCCTGGCCGAACGGTCGAGCACCCGATGATCGTACGCTTCCATGCGAATCCGTATGCGTTCCTGAGCCAACTGCTTCCTCAATGCTTGCACACGCCAGATACAAGACCACCCAAGAGGCGCGAATTGTACGATTTTAGCATATCAGCAATGAAAGTCAAGGAATTCCGCCGGATAGGGCCGGATTCTTTCGTCCGGAATCCGGAATGGAGCCGGGCCCGCCGTCTGTCTGGAACCTTCGGGCCGCCGCCCCCGCTCGTTCACAAGGCAGAAGCGCTGGAGTCAGGTGGCGTCCATAGGTCCCCTTCCCTAA
>Ga0114922_10001954_pt1 | contig 19476 bp, 13 predicted proteins | sample AartaG_FD_100975 | JGI IMG/M metagenome (GOLD analysis project Ga0114922, IMG submission 100975) | Deep subsurface microbial communities from Aarhus Bay to uncover new lineages of life (NeLLi) - Aarhus_00045 metaG | ecosystem: Environmental > Aquatic > Marine > Oceanic > Sediment | place...
ATGTCAAGCTGGTAGGTCAAAACACTACTGGTAAATATGTAGGGTCAATTACTGTAAAGGATTATGACAGCCAGGGTTATCTGAATAACAATCATAAATGGGCTATGCAACCCATAGTGCTCAAGCTTGTCAATTCCGCAGGTGATCCTTACGACCTTACTGATCTTGCATATGTTAACGGGCTGCCACCTGACTTTGAAGCCACTGAAGACTATACAAACCTTCTGCCTTTTGGTGATGAAAATGAACCACTGCTTCAAGCAACTATCGATTATATACTGGGTACCAAGTCTGCTATTGCAAAACCACAACTTGTGGAAGGGATCGATTATAAAGTGATAGCTGATTCACGTGACTTCAAACCACTCAGCAAGGAAATGTACCTTGAAGGATTTGAGATTATAAGATAAAAGAAGTTAAGCTTTTAAAGGGTAATTGTGGGTCTCTGGATCAACGTCCCACCTGTTCGACGTTCCGGGTTCCCATGTATTATTATTCAGAATTTTTAAACCATTTAAATACTTAAAACATCGCATAAGACCACTTCAAAGGGGTAACTATATATTCCCCTAATCCTGTCGACTCCCATCGGTCATTTGACTCTGCTTCGTTCCGGTTCAATGGGAGTCTTAACATGTTATCCTTCAGAATCTTACTACTACCGGTCCTTCTGATTTACCCGGCACCATATTCTCCAGGTTCTTTTTTAAATTCTTCGCCTGATCATTTACAATCACAGTAAAAGGACCAGGCCCGATTACTTTTGGCCTGTACTCCTGCCCTCTTATTCTCACGCAATTGACAAGCTCCCCATTGCTTTCATTTCTAATCTCTACAACTGGGTCAATTGAACCTTCAACTTTTATCAAAGGTAAATCTACAGCTCCGTTTAGTCCGTAGTTATCAAATTGGCTGATTGTAACAGGCCATCCCTCATATGGCTGGTCTATTAATGGATCAGCCCACCTTGGCCAACATTCTATTCTGATTGTTCGTTCCTTCTTATTCATTTTAACAATACCATAACCAGGCATTTTATCATGCAATCCAAGTGGTTCCTTCCCTGTTGATTCCCCAGTTATTGAGGTGGGATTGGTAACAGCAAACACAGTCATATAATTACCAAACCCATCTAGATGACTGACAGGTTTATCCGGTGTGTTTTTCACCTCATTACCATTAATATCCTCAGGCCACCAGGCACGCGGGTAGAAATTTGCTACCGAGGGCACACAAAATGAAAATATTCCATCATCCCAGTCATCAACTCCATGATGAACGACAGAAGCCAGGTGCTGGTCACCTGCCAGGTGGAAAGCAAATGCCTTACGTAATGCATCAATGGCTTTATTACGCCCTGTCTGTGGCCAGCCGTTTGAATCAAGATCCGCTATTAGGCGAACCAGGTTAGAGCCGTGATGTGTTGCAACATTGGCAAAAACTGTTTGTGACAATGCTATCTTCATGTATTGAGAATCCCAATCTGTCGCCCAATCATTAAGAAATTTCAGCTGTCTGTCACCAAGTAATTTTTTACCCGGAAGGTCAATTTTACGAGTGTCAAATTGCGGGTCTATTACATGGTCGGGTCTGTCACGTGTAATAAATGGATTATCTGAGCAACCTGATTTAAACTTACGGTCTTCCAGCACGGCAAAGCCGATCCCACCATATTTAATTGAGGTATAGTACACTCCTATACCCTGTTCTATGGGCGTTGAATCATATGGATCAGGCAGATTGCTGCACTGTGTACGCTCAATCATTTTAATAAACCATGCTGGATGAACATATCCTCCCTTGTTATCAACATCGGTAGTCCTGCCGTTCTGGCCCCAGAGGTTACCCTGATATACATCATGGTCATCAGGCACTGAAACTGTTGGTATGTTCCTTGTTAGCTCTCTGTAAGCCAGGCAATACAGGTACCATTTATATAGATAATCTAGTTCGTAATGATCCCTGTCAGGGAAAGTCGGACTGTCCCCTTCGTATACCTGGTCGCCACTGAAAAATAAAAAGTCAGGGTCATTCTTTTTAACACCTGCAACAATATCTTTATGAGGATACCATATGCCACTAGAGTCATAATTGAAAGTACCCGTTGTACCCGAAAGCCCGGGATGGGAAATATTATGATTACCCGTAAAGCCGGCAATTACGATTTCTTCCTTCTCAACAGGATCATGACGCACTATTCCTTCATAGTACACTGTTTTGATATTCCCCTGCGAACTGTAATAGCTATATTTTACCCGGTAAGGTATATCATTGCCCGTATCCCAGTCAGTCACAGTGAAAGTAGCAGTATACCCCGGTGTTATAATAGAGGCCTGGGTTATCTCTTTCCAGGTACCATCTTTACTTATTTCAAGGAATACTTCCCCGGGATCGGTAGAACTAACCGGGGTCATCTGTGCTGTCATCTTAAGTACCCCGTCACTCAGGGTATGTTGGGCAGCTATAATAGGGCCAACGGTATGTTTAAACCATTTTAGTTTGTTTCCTGCTATCTTAATATTATTGAACCAGAAAGTACCTGGTTTATCACCATCCCCGGGATGTGATACAAGTGCAATATTTCCATAAGTATTATTGACTATATCCTTAAGGCTGAGTCTTTTTTCTCCACATTGTAATGTTAATGTATATCCTTCCTCTTCGGGTATTAGCTCAAGAAGGATTTTATACACATCTTTTGATGGTATTTCTCCTTCCGAAAGTATTTCATCATTCTCCATATCCCTGATAAATATCGTACCCGAAGCATTGATGCCGGCAAATATACCGGCTCCCTGCCCTGGTTTCTGCTGTACCAGTGAAGCACCCCAGACATCAAGTCTGGGGCCTGCCCCAATCAGGATACCGCATGCAGCATCAGCATTCTGCTCTGCCTGTAAAGGACCGGTATCAAGGCTTACCTTCAGTTTTCCCCAATTATTGTCAATGCGGCAATTAATAAGGTGTACCGTCCGCATTAGCAGTCGCGGATTGTTTGCAACACATTCCAGTCTGCCATCCTGTACCTTCCAATCCTGTAGACGATTAGCCCAGAATTCCGGACCCACCCATACCCTGTCGTCAAGGTTTGACCAGGATTTTTCAAATATAATTCCTGATTTATTGCATGAGTACATCAAAAAGATAGTAAACAATGATGACAAAATAATCCTATAAATATTTTTCATAACTAAATATTTAATAAATCATTTAAACATATGTAAGCTTCCCTTAATTAGCAACGGTTAAATTACTATTATTTTTATTTGTGAGCTCCTCCCGCTAACCGCAACGCCCTAAAGTAGAGAAATTCGGCCTCATATTACATTCTTCAAACACCACATGAGGTGTTTTCCCTCCAAGTGAACTGTGTGGTCGAAATTGATTGTATTCGACTCGCCACTGTCCGATTTTTTCTCTTGCGTCCTCCAAAGATAAGAAGCAATTTGTATTTAAACACTCATCTCGGAAGGATCCATTAAATGATTCAATAAAAGGATTATCTGTTGGCTTGCCAGGCCTGAAAAAATCCAAGGTAACATTATTTTCATAAGCCCATTTATCCAATGCTTTCGAGATGAACTCACTCTCATTGTCCACTTGGATCCTTTCCGGGATAATTTCCTTGTCGATAAAAGTCTGTTCCATTACTTCCACAACATCGCTTCCTTTTATCGATTGCTGAGGGTGTATTGCCAGGCATTTTCGACTATAATTATCAACTATTGTTAAGGCCCTGAACCTTCTGCCATCGAAGAGTTGATCAGCCACAAAATCCATATCTAACCCTAACAGCAGCTATTTCTCTCATGCGCATACGTAACATCCTATCATCTCGAGGGTGCGGTTTATAATACCATACTGAAGTGGATAGATTTACCAGTTTAAAGTTCTGCGAATTGAAGCCCGGTAATTATCCAGCAGGTATTGGGCCAACTCCCGCCTTTGAGTGGCCCTTAAAGCTTTTTTTTCAATATGTCTTGAAGCATTTATTTATCCAGGCTTAAATCAGCAATCAGCTTTTTTAGTTGGGCATTTTCTTCTTCAAGTTGCCGTAAACGGCGGAGTTCACTTACTCCGATCCCTCCGTACTTTTTCTTCCAATTGTAGAATGTAGCCTCTGAAATATCCATCCTGCGGCATACCTCTTCAACCTTTACACCTGTATCTGCCTGACGAAGTGCAAAAACAATCTGTGCTTCTGTAAACTTTGATTTCTTCATAGCAAAATATTACTTATTAAACCTATCTATATTTTGCCGAATACTCTAATTTAATATGCTTCGATTTTCAGGGAGGAGGTCATTGATAATATTTTTTTTCAAAACACAAATTTTCAGTTTTCAGGGTATCAGAAATATCTCGCAATATCCTTTTCAATAAATAATATATCAATACAATTTTTAATATTACATTGATATATTAAGATTTAGAATTCCGTTATCTCCTTCATATTCATTCTATAGGGGATCAAGCTATTTCATAATGAGTAGTATTAATGATGCTCTTCTAACAGAAAAGGGTGTTATTATTAATATCATTATTACTGCTAACGTTTGTATTGTGAACTAAAATGATATATACCGGATTCAACTTCAAACACAGCACAATCTTCCTCAACTGAGACAGGTATTATGACCTGGAAGCTTTCAGTAATTTTGTCTGCTTTACTTGAAGGTATACGTATAGTAGCTGTAGTATTTGGAGGAACTGTTACATCAAGATAGAATTTACCATGCTTTATAATCCATGAACTCGCAATTCTTCCACGAATGCTATGGTATTCACCGCTAGCCCAGCAAATACCTCCCCCGGGACGAGGCGCTATAATAAAATGTTTCCATCCTGGTTGACTGTCATCAGGGTTAAGACCAATAATATTGCGCCACATCCACTCACCAATTGATCCCAGGGCCCAGTGATTAAAAGAGTTCATTCCTGGATCCTGGTAACCACTTTCTTTCACATAGCCATCCCATCGCTCCCATATCGTTGTAGCTCCATTATCAATCATATAGAGCCATGAAGGGAAAGTATGATCAGTTAAAAGCTTCCAGGCTAACTTGTTATTACCATTCCGTGTTAGTTCCAACATTGCCCTATGAGTGGTTTGAATACCTGTTGAAAGGTGCCCATTATATCTGTTATTAATATTTTCGACAAGGTATTGGTTAGCTTCCTGACGAAGTTTCTCAGGAAGCAGGTTAAAATTAAGAGCAAGAGCATATCCTCCCTGGGTGTTGCCTTTTATTCTTCCATCGGGACTAACAAATTCTTTGTTAAATACATCCTTTATCCGGTCAGCAAGCTTATTATAATAATCTGCTTCTTCTGAACGACCAACAATTTCAGCCATTTTACCAACTATTCTAGCAGAATTGGCAAAAAAGGCTGTAGCAAAAACTTCTTTTGGCACCTCTCCTCCATCCTTTGGCCAGCAATCACTTTTAATCCAATTGCCGTTCAACCAGTCATTATAATCATTATTACGGCCATTTGCCCAAATTAGGTTAGGGTTATTTCTGTGCACATAATCAACCCATCGTCGGGCCGCACTGAACTGTTTCGCAAGCAAACGGATATCGGCATAGTTCTGATAGACACGCCAGGGTACTATAACGCCAGCGTCACCCCAGGCAGGAACTCCAGAATAGGATTCATTCACATTTCCCGGGTGCGGAGCGTAATCAGGGAACCGGCCATCATCAGCCTGATCATCGCGTGTATCCTGAAGGAACTTAGTGAAAAAGGCTGCCATATCCATAGTAAATATTCCTGTCTGCGCAAATGCCTGGATATCACCCATCCAGCCAAATCGCTCATCACGCTGAGGGCAATCATTCGGTGAGCTCATAAGATTACCCCGCATAGTCCAGCGTATATTTTCCATTAATCTGTTAAGAGATTGGTCAGAACACTTAAACTTACCTGCAAAGGGGGAAGAGGAATGAAACACCTTTCCTGTAATAGAGTGTAAGGCAGGAGGTTTTGACAAGCCAGACAATTCTACATACCTGAATCCATGATAAGTAAAACGAGGTTCATAATCAAATAGTCCGTCAGCATCAGGAATATAATAATCATTTTGTAAAGCCCCTCTCAGATTCTCCGTATAAAGAGTTCCATCATTCTTAATTGCTTCCCCATGTAGTATACTAATTGCCTTATCCTTAAGGCCTTCAGCATGTAACTTACACCATCCAACCATATTTTGGCCAAAATCAACCACATATATACCAGGTTCAGGTTCAGTTATTTTAACCGGAGTCAGTTCTTTTTCAAAACGTATAGGCTCATTACACAGCCATACCAACCTTCTGGAATCAAGATTGAAAGATCTTGCCCTGGACCATTTTTTATCATTAAAGCCCGGACAATCCCATCCAGGGAACGCCAGACGTGCATCATAAGTCTCACCGTTGTAAATACCTGAAGAAATGATAGGCCCTCTGGTTGTTGAGTTCCATGATTCATTACTTACAATTATCTGGTGGGAACCATCATCCATCTCAATTTCAATTTGAACAAGCAATCGGGGGAATTTACCATAGGGGAAACGTCCTACATTCATCAGACGACCTGCATACCATCCCTCACCCAAAATAGCCCCGGCAACATTTTCACCTGCGCTGATGAGCTCAGTAACATCATAGGTTTGGTAAGATACGCGCTTATCATAATCAGTCCATTCTGGTGAAAGAATCTGATCTCCAACACGTTTGCCATTAAGATGAAATTCATATAGCCCCAGTGCACTTATATATGCTGTAGCTTTAGAGACAGTACTCTTAATAGTAAAGGATTTACGAATATATGTAGCAGGTAAAGCATCATTGGGATTTACTGAATCTGTTTCATGACTAACAGCAGCAGGATCAGCAATCCATTGCGCCTCCCAATCACTTTCTCTAATTAAACCCATACTCCAGGATGCTGGCTGGCTCCATTGAGATGGGTTACCTTTCCTGTCCCAGACCTTTACTTTCCACCATACTTCCATCCTTGAAAGTAAAGAGCTTCCCTCATAAACAATATGTAAGGTCTGGTCGGAATTAACTTTTTCACTGTCCCACAGATCGCCCATGTCTTTTTCGAGTAATCCAGGAGAGGATGCCACAAGAACACGATAAGCAGATTGTCTCTCATCACGTTTATCAGATTCAAGGACCCAGCTCAGCCGGGGATTAATAATATCCATGCCAACAGGATTAATACGATATTCGCATCGCAGATTACCCACCCGTAATTTTGGACTGTCTGATTGTCCTTTTACGTTAAGTGAACATAATAATGAAATTACAAATATTATAATTATAGAAGTATGTAAAGTTTTTTTCATAATATTAATTTATAATTAATTGTTCCTTTTGTCTTGCCTAATCCTAATAGTATTCAGTTTCGTAATTTTTCCCATCAGAAATAAATCTTTCATTACCAGTGATAGGTATTCACCTTATTTCCACTTTCTCTTTGCTGCCAGAACCAGGTTTTCGAAAATGGTTGTATCATCAATAATTGCTGTCTTTTCAAGTACCCTTGAGACTGAATTTGGCACGTCCATAGAGTTTAAACGCATCACAGGACTATCAAGATAATCGAAAAAATGTTCGGTAAGCTCGGAAGCAATTTTTGATCCTATTGATTTATTGGCTGGTGCCTCTTCAATAATTACCGCCACACCTGTCTTGGCAAGTGATTTGCCAAGTGTGTCAAAATCAAGTGAAGGCAGATCAAGTGTCCTGAGATCAATTATCTCAGCAGATATCCCTACCTCCTTTAACCTGGTATTAAGTTTCTCCACCCGGTTAACCATATACCCATATACTATTACAGTTATATCACACCCCTCTTCTACCACCCTGGCTTTTCCAAACTCTATGAAATAATCAAGATTATCAACTGGCACAGGAAAGGATTTTGCTTCAATGGCGTTATGCTCCATAATCAGAACAGGATCATTTGATTGCATTGCTGTATTAAACAATCCTATATAATCAAAAGAATTTGACGGAGCTACTATTCGCCAACCACTAAAAAGTGCATAAAGGCCAACCGGATCCATTGAGTGTTGACCTCCATACCCTAACCCTATGGCAATACGATTTCGTATAACAAGTGGAATGTCAGTTGTATTACCGTACATATGTCTAGCCTTGGCTATCTGGTTAAAAATCTGATCTGCAGCGACAAGGTTAAAATCGGGGAACATTATTTCAATAATAATCTTCATACCTGACATTGCAGCTCCCAGTCCCAGGCCGGTAAACCCGGCTTCTGAAATTGGGGTATTCAGCACCCTGTCAGGATATTTTTCCGGTAAACCCCTGGTAGCTCCATAAGCACCACCTCCAAAATTTGCTATCTCTTCACCCAGTACTACAGTTTCAGGATAATTTTCAAGCCATCTTCCTGTAACCGATGCAATAGCATCAGAATACTTAAGTTCGGAATAATCAATGAAATCTGTTCTTTCCTTATAATTAAGATTTTCCAGCTCACTGCCATCACTTTTTGAGCCTTCCGATGCAGACAGTGGATTGGGGAAAAAGTGAGCCTTAACCTGCCTTGGCTTGTCTTCAACTGTATAATAATCGACTGCCTTTTCTATAGCAAAACCAGCCATATCCTTAATTCGTTTTACATTAGCATTATTTAAAATATTATTCTCCAGTAGCATCTCAGGAAACCGAGACACAACCTCTTTCTCCTTATGATACTTTTCCTCTTCCTTACTCCTGTATTTATAGGCACTGCCTGGCTGATCCCCTGCATGATGATAACGACGATAACATTTTGCTTCGACAAGGCATGGTACTCCTCCGGTTCTAATCTCTTCAGAAACCTTCTTTATTACATTATGAATAGCAATAATATCATACCCCTCAACAACATGAGAATTCATTCCATAGCTTGCAGAACGCAATGATAAATCGGAAACAGCGCAGGAATCTTTAACATTTGTGCCTACTGCATACTGGTTATTTTCGAGAAAGAAAATTATGGGGAGATTCCACAATCCGGCCAGGTTGGCTGCCTCATGGAACGAACCCTGGTTTATAGCTCCATCTCCGAAAAAGGCAACAACAATATTTCCTGTTTTATGAAATTTTTCCGCAAATGCAGATCCTGTTGCCTGAGGAAGCCCCCCTCCAACAATTGCATTTGATCCAAGAAATCCTGCTTCCTTCCAGCGCAAATGCATCGAGCCTCCCCTTCCTCCGCAAAACCCATCAGCCAAACCCATTATTTCTGCCAATGTACGCCTTATAACTGTTTCTGCTTCATCAGGTAAGTCCTGTTTAGCCGGGTCCCAGTTATCCGGTAATACAAAATTCAAAGCCTTTGAAAGAAATTGATGATGTGAACGATGTGTCCCAAAAAACTTATCCCCCCGGTTCAGTGCTGCCACTGTTCCTGCAGCAATGGCTTCCTGTCCTATGCTTGTATGAACAGGCCCCCAGACACAGTCATCATTTTTTAATGATAATAATGCTTTTTCAAAGCCAGATATTAGGGTAATATCAAATAGCATCCTTCCGGGCAAACATCCACCAAGGCTTTTGAGATCCTGAACTTCACTCTCCCATTTGGTTCCGTTAATATTATATCTTATTATTTCTTTTTTCATACCTGCCTATTTATCCCTCTATTACTTCTGATTAATACCACCTCATAATATTTCATTCTTGCTACAACCCATAAAAGTTCCGGGCATTTTGATAGAACACTTTCATTAGATCTTCTCTGGTAGCTCCTGCCCCTCTGAGGATCGTTATAAAAGTGGAGATAGTTGTAACCAGATCTGATGCCTGGGTTGATACTGGCCAATCAGAACCAAAAATTAGCCTGTCATAACCAAAACAAGCCAATACATGAAGCAGATAAGGCCGCAGATCATCTATTGTCCAATTTTGATGATCTGCTTCGGTTGCCATACCTGAAAGTTTACAGCAAACATTAGGGAAACTTGACATTTCACTAATCTCGTCGCTCCAGGGATCGAGTATCCCGTTTTTTATATCAGGTTTCCCAATATGATCCAGTATCATTGGAACATGCTGACACTCACTAATGAATTTTAATATATTTTCGTTATGTATATGCGATATGCAGATATCAAAAGTCAAATCATAATCACTTAAGATATTCACTCCCTTAATAAATTCGGGATTTAAACAGAATTCCAGGTCAGGCTCAAACTGAATAATTCTCCTGATCCCTTTGACAAGCCTGTTTGAATTCAGTGATTCTATCTCAGGCCTTACTTTTTCACCCTTTTCAAGAGGTGCCCAGGCAATAATGCCTTCTAATCCTGGGTCAGCTTTAGCCATCTCAGTAACCCATTCAACTTCCTGAACATATTGGTCAGGTGAACATTCAGCCTGCATGAAAACGATCTTCTCAATATTGAACTCCTTTGAAGCTTTATGGTACTCGTCAAGGAGGAAAGGCCTGTTTAACTTCGGGATATTCTCAAGCCAAGGATATTTCAGATAGTTTATATCCCATAAATGAAGGTGTGTATCTATTATAGGAAAATCAATCATAACCCAAACTTTTTTATGTTAATATATTTTAATCTGATCCTGCAAGTACAGTAGTCTCCCCAAGTCCTTCCGGGCCTACAGCCAGGTATCCTCCATCTATAGGTAGATTTGTGCCTGTAATAAATGATGCATCATCACTAAGCAGAAAGAGAGTTGGACCAGCACATTCCACGGGTTCACCACAGCGCCTGAGCAAATGATATTTACCCCAGACAGGTTCCCATTTCTCACGTCCGCCCTTATCTATCTGTGCAGCTTTTTCCACCTCCCTGGTCCATATCCATGCCGGACTGACACTGTTAACCCTTATATTAAATTTGGCAAGATCAAGTGCCTGACACTTGGTGAGCTGATTAACCGCCCCTTTTGCAGCATTGTAGGTCCAGCGGTCAATTTGAGCGATATGGGCAGAAATACTCGACATATTTACAATTGAGCCTCCACCTTGCTTCTTCATAGGTTCAATTACATTTTGTACCATCCGGGCATAACCAACAGGTCCAACAAATAAGCTCCTGTGCCAATCATCTGTTGTTGCAGTTATCCCTTTTGCACTAAAGGAGAACGCATTATTAACAAGATAATCCACTCTGCCCCATTTGCCAACTGTTCTGTCCACTATTTTCTTACAGAACCTTTCATCAATCATATCACCACGTATAAACATTACATCAAGACCTTCCGATCTCATTTCTTTTTCTGTAGATATACCTACTTCACTGATCCCGGTAAAGGTCACGGAGGCACCCTCACGGCCAAGCTCTTCTACAATTGATCTTCCAATCCCTGATGATCCACCGGTAACAATTGCAGTCTTATTTTTAAAGCGGTTCTCTACAGGTTTACGTTTAATGTCCATATTATTTATTCTCTTAATGATTTATAATACAAATTAATTTATCACTCAAGGTTTAATGAAAACCCAATAATAACGATCGCTACTGACAGGATAATAATTCCACCTGTCATAATGCGCTTTGGTTTGCTCGTCACACCTTTCCATTCACCTGTTAACATACCAAAAATATTACCGGCAATTATTGAAACAATCATAAGCAGGGGAAATCCAAAATATGCTCCAAGGTCACCTATCAATGTTGTTCCTATACCATAAATTACAAACCCTCCTGTCCACAACAAGCCCATTGCAGCACCCATAATCCAATATTTTCCTGCTCCCTTGTCTATAAACCGGTTAAAGGTCCTGTTCTTAATTATTAAGTAAGTACAGAATCCAATATTTACCAGAAAATTAGATGTGAAAACCAGTGCAAGTACAGCATTCTCAGAGTAAGAAGGTTTAGCTCCAATACTTACGGCTGCATCGGAAAGAGAAGAACCAAAGATAAAACCAAAATTTACAAGAGATGATAGTAATCCTGCAGCAATACAAAAGAACAGGCCTTTCTTAAAAGAAACCTTCTTTCCCTCTTCAGGTTCTAATTTATGATCTGCTTTACGATCTTTCTCTTTTAGGAGTCCTGCCCTTGCAGAAACATAAAGACCGAGTATCATCACCATTATGCCTGCCAGGAGAATGATACCGGATAACTCAAGAAATGCTTCGGGGTGGTTCATTGCCAGTGGAATCACTGATCCACCTACCGCTACAGTTCCCATGATCAGGGCTGTGCCAATTGAAAACCCTATTGCATCCAGTCCCTTGCCAAAGAATATACCACCCGTACCCCACCCTGCACCAAATAGAAGAGAAAGAAATATAATTCCAGGGGGTACACTTGAAAATACTTCTCTTAAACCAGGTATTGTAAGTATTGCAAGAGGCCAAGGCAGAATTATTAATGCCATTAGTGATCCTGCACCCCAAGTATTCTCCCATTCCCATCTTGGTGTATATTTCAGTGGAAATGAGAATGTTCCCTGTGTGATGCCTCCCACAAGCATTAAAAGAAAACCAAAAACAAAAGAATTTGTTTCCATATTACCTGTTATCTATTTAGGGTATTTCATAAATTTTTTCCTTTCAGCCCATAATCCTTGAGTTGGTTTTGAAACAAAATATACCTCCTCTCCATCAGGCATAATATTCTCACCCTCCTTTAATGAAAAGGGATCATATTTTTTCACAACCTCCTCATAAATTGCATGATTGCAATTCACAGATTCAAGCTCTTCCCTGTTTAGTTTGCTAACTGCATGTATAACTTTAAACCTTCCCTCCGGTGAGCTGATAATCATATGGGAAAGTGAAGCCATATTATTATCAAAATCCCCATTTCTTTTTACAACATCGAGTAATGATTCTTTTTCGAGATATCCATACTTCCTGATAAAGCTATCACTAACATAATTTTCACCAAACGACCTTATTCCAGGGCAGAGAACTACCAGCACACCACCGTCGGCAATCGCCATCCTTGTTCTACAAATAGCTTTATTACCTATCCATACAGATTTGATCTCATCAGGACTAAGGTATGCTATGATCTTGTTATACTCTTTATCTAACAATTTAATGTTCACATTCTGACATAACTTTGCCCCCAGCCTGTAACACTCCTCATCATTCCCTGCAAACAAACCTCTTGTTACCGGTCTGCCTTCTGCATCTTCCCCCCTGACTGTCATAACATAAGTTATCGGGATTTCTTTTAAATAATTATCACTCATATAGTTAAATAGATTTCTTACCGGTGAATCGACATGTCCCATCATTCTTTCCTGCCCGTATAACGCTCCGGTTATATGAGTTTTTCCAATAACATCCTTTCCCCCAACACCAACTAGTATGTTCTTGTTATAGTTAGCAATTCCAACTAATTCATGAGGCATAAGCTGCCCGATAGAGATTACCTGATCCCAATTCCCGTAAATCAGTTTACGGTTTATTTCACAATCCACTTCCCAATCCACCAGGTCACCCGTTAACTCCCGGGTTTTGAGGGGCTCAATTGTTCCAACCTTTTCTACATCTTTTTGCCAGTTATGAACCCTGAACAATTTAAGGGGTATTCCAGGATACATAGATGCTATCTCCTCTGCTGTCATAGGAGCATGTGTTCCTAGTGCTGGCATAATTTCTATATATGATATATCCTTTAACTTTTCATATATCATACAGGTAATTTCACCGGCAAAAGAAAGATTTCTCGTAAAATCAGGAGGAAGTAACAGTATCCTGTTGAGTCTCCCAAGCCTGGAAATCATAATATCCAATTGCTCTGAGATAAAAGAAGGATCCAGGTTTTTTTCTGATGATTCTGCAATATATATCATTAATAATTTCAGGTTTAATCAAATATTTAACCCCCCATCAATATCAATATTTGTCCCGGTAACATATGAACTCAACCCGGAAGCAAGGACAAGAATGAAATCAGCAACCTCATCAGGCATACCAAGGCGTTTCATGGGAATTGTATTATGAAAGTGTTCCATCTGTGCTTCAGTTACCCCTTTTTGCATACCTGTTTCAATTATCCCCGGGGCGACAGCATTAACCCTGACACCATGCGGAGCACCAATCTTTGCCATTGTCTTGGTTACACACTCAATTGCTGCTTTACTGGCACTATAATGTGCACCAACGGTGGTTCCCCCGTTTTTCCCTGCAATTGATCCTAAATTTATAATTGCACCTGATTTCTGTCTGATCATTATGTCTATCACAGCCTGACTTAAAAAAAACAGGGAAGTAAGGTTAATATCCATAACTTTTTGCCACTCAGCAGGTGTAATCTCACTAAGTGAAGTTCTTGGACAAATTCCCGCGCTGTTAACCAGAATATCAATTCTCCCCTCTCTCTCCAAAACATGGTTTAACAGGCTTCTTATAAAACTCAAATCTGAAATATCACCCCTTACATAACCATCAAAATCAGAATTCACAATATCTGTGGGGTAAACATGGGCATGGGAATCAATAAACTTTTTTGTCACGCTACTACCAATTCCACCGGCAGCCCCCGTTACAATAACAACCTTATCTTTAAATTCTGCATGTACCATCTGCTTAAATGTAATAAAGTCTCATTCAATTTTAATAATGTAATTTTATACAATTCGTCTTCATCTCAATTCTTTATACAATAACAGCAACATTTTTATTTTTCGCAACTATTTATATATTTTTTGTATCCATTTTACTACATATTCTTTAGTTTGTTGAATTTATTTATTTTCTTTGTACTCATTTGGCAAGAAATAGAATCATTTCAATAGGCCACTGTGATTTTCTAAATGTATAATATATTAAGATTTTAAATCAGATTTGGGTAGCAGGTACAATAATTTTTTATTTCAAAAAAATGTATGCAAACAAGATATTGAAAAAGTACTATCTTGAAGATAATTAAATAATTGTATTATGGATGAGATATATTCAATAATTTTTAACAGAATCATTTCAGGCAAATATCCCGCAGGCACCTGGTTAAAGCAGGACAATCTTGCTCAAGAGTTTAATATAAGTAGAACACCAATCAGAACAGTTCTTCAGCACCTTGACCAGGATGGTCTTGTAGAATTAGTGCCCCAGAAAGGAGCCACTGTTTTACCATTTACTGCTGATGAAATAGAAGAGATATATGAAATACGAAAATCTCTTGAACTATTATGCCTGGATATCTCTGCTTCAACATTGAGTATCCATAAACTCCTTGAGCTCAAGGAAAGAATACTGGCAAATACCAATAGCGACCTGCAAACGCTTGTTGAATTAGATGCAGAACTTCATACCTATATTATTTATTCAACTGGGAAAAAGAGGCTGATTTCCATTTTAGACCAGGTTTTCCGGTTAATACAAATGTTCAGGAATATGGGACTTGCTGATGAAGATTCAAAGAAATCTGCACTGTCTGATCATATCAAAATAATTAATGCTTTGTGCCGAAGAGACTTCGCAGATGCTAAAGAGCTAATGAAAAAGCACATAGATAACTCAAAGATCATAGCCCTTTCACACCTTTTCAAAAACAAAAATTGATCAGATAAAATGAAGGGCTATTATAATAAACTGTTACGTATAAACTTATCAACTAAGACTATTTCTGAAGAAAGAATACCAGATGGAGTTTTAATAAATACACTTGGAGGTAAAGGTTTAGCAGGACATTTCATGCTTGAGGAGATAAAAAAAGATATTGACCCCCTGGGGCCGGAAAACAAATTAATCTTCATTACTGGTCCTGTTACAGGTACTAAAGTATGGAGCAATTCAAGGTATGGTGTGTTTTCAAAATCACCTCTTACTGGCATTTTTGGGGAATCATACTCAGGAGGAAAAGTTGCCCTGCAGATGAAATCCACTGGCTATGATGTGATAATTATTGAAGGTAAAAGTGAGTTGCCAGTATATGTTGAGATATCAGACCAAGAAGTAAAAATACATAAGGCCAGTCATCTCTGGGGTAAAGACACTTACACCACCGAGGACCAAATGAAAAATGAGATCAATGTTCCAACGGCTGAACCTATTGTTATAGGACCTGCCGGAGAGAATCTCGTAAGTTTTGCACTTATTGAGAATAATTATTGGCGATCAGCAGGAAGAGGCGGTATGGGAGCTTTGTTGGGATCAAAGAAAGTAAAAGGGATAATCTTTCATGGTAAGAGTAAAGCAGAAATTCATGATCCTGATTTATTGATTACTATAAATAACAAGATTGCACAGCACATAAAACTTAGTTCGGGAATAGTTCAAACTTATCGTAATCATGGTACACCGATGCAAGTTTCTATAGCAAATACCCTGGGCTTTTTCCCGACTCAGAGCTGGAATAGAGGCACCTTCAATAACTGGCAGAAATTAAGTGCTGATTACATGAAGGAACATTTTGATATTAAATCACACGCATGTCCTCACTGCTTCCTTTCGTGTGGAAAAATAAGTACTGTAAAAAAAGGCAAATATGAAGGTATGACGATTGAAGGACCGGAGTATGAGACAATTTATGCTGTTGGAGGACTTAATTGCCTGAACTCTCTCGAAGAAGTAGCTTACATTAATGATTTATGTGACCGCCTGGGTATGGATACTATAACAGCAGGCAATATTACAGCAATTGCTGTTGAAGCATATAACAAAGGAAAAACAGACTTTGTAATTGATTATGGCCAAGTTGAAAAAATGGCAGAATTATTAAAACTGGTAGCATACCAGGAAGGAATAGGAAGGATTTTTTCAAAGGGGGTTAAAGAAGCAGCAAAGATACTGGGTCTTTCTGATAGTGCAGTCCACGTAAAAGGAATGGAACCAGCAGGCTTTGATCCGAGAGTGCTGAAAGGAATGGGATTAGCTTACGCAATATCCAGCCGCGGAGCATGCCACCTGCGTGGAACATTCTACAAAGCAGAAATTTCAGGAGAAATTACACCTGATTCTATTGAAGGAAAAGCAAAACTTTTAATAGATTACGAAGATAGAGCTGCATTGTTCGACAGTCTTATTCTATGTAGGTTTTACCGTGATTTTATTAAATGGGATGAGTTAAAAGTGCTTATTGAAGCTACAACAGGAAAACAATATTCTAAGGATGGTCTTAAAGAAATGGCAAATCTTATTACTACCCAAACAAGAGAATTTAACCTTCGTGAAGGAATTACACACAAAGATGATACCCTCCCTCCAAAATTCTTTAAACCACTTAAAGATTCAGGAAAAGTTGTTGGTAAAAAGGAGTTAAACAATATGATTAAAGATTACTATAAACTAAGAGGATGGGATAAATATGGTATCCCTCCGCGATAAAGAATTCTATAACTCAGACTATCACAAAATCATATTACCGTGATTACAAAACAGGGTAGAATATCAAAAAGGGATTAAGAGCCAAAAAATAATTTTTTTCAAACCTGGTGTTACTATAAGGGCAAACCTTATAAGAAAATTCATGCTATCAGTGAAAATATACTTTACTTAAGACCTAAAATATGATTGGATATAAACCGTATTTTTTATTATTTTGTATAAACCAATCAATATCTTTTCTATATGAATTCCCGGAGAAAGTTCATTAAAAGAACAGCCCTTTCATCATTGGCTGTTTTACAGTTAAGTCCTGCGTTCTCATCACCATCTGGCAGCAATACTGTTGAATCTTTTCAAAGACAAAAACACTTTATGTCTGAAAATGATTTTTGGAAAGCAATCAGGCTGCAATTTTCATTAAAGGAAGGTCAGACATATTTCAATAATGCAACCATAGGCCCTTTACCTGACTATACAATCAGCAGAATGATTGACGATATGCGTGAGAATGCCATCCATGCGGCTGAAACAGACTATATGGGCAATGGCCCGCAATTATTGACCGGCTATTTTAAATACCAATCCTTACGAGAAAAAGTCGGAAAGCTTATAAATGCTGATTTCGATGAGATTGCATTCACCCAGAATGCCACCTTCGGGATGAATTATGTCGCCAATGGCCTCGACCTGAAAGAAGGGGATGAACTTCTAAATACCAACCAGGAACACGGTGGCGGTTATGCTGCATGGAAGCTGTTGGCCAAGAGGAAAGGATGCATTTACAAACAGGCCAAAATGCCTGTTCCTGCTAATGATCCGGGTGAAATAGTACGAAATATTTTTAAAGAAGTAACCAGCCGTACCAGGGTTATAGCAATTTCGCATATCATATCGGTATATGGGGTTATCATGCCTGTAAAGGAAATCTGCACCGAGGCAAGGAAACGTGGCATTTTTACAGTTATTGACGGGGCTCAGGCTGTAGGCCATATAAAAGTGGATGTCAGGGACATAGGTTGTGATGCTTATTATGGCAATCTTCATAAGTGGTTCTTAGCCCCCGCAGGAAGTGGTATATTATATATCAGGAAGGAAATAATACCTGAAATCTGGACTACAATAGCGAGCTATCATTGGGATAATGAAGAAGATCACGGTTTCAGGCTTATGCAATCAGGAACCGGCAACACTGCCATATTGGCCGGAATAGAAGCCTCATTCGACTTTTATAATAATATTGTTGGACCTGAAAAATGGCATAACAGGATAAAATTCCTGGGAGATTACCTCAGAGCAGGATTAAAATCAATTGATAAGCTTACAATATACTCGCCAACACACCCTGACATGTGTGCAGGTGTTACTACATATGGTATTAATGGCATAAGTGGTTCTGAGCTGCAAAAGACAATGTGGGAAAAGGAAAAACTGCAACCCAGATCAGAGGGAGAAAAAATGGTAAGGCATTCTGTTCATATTTACAATAATGAAAATGAGATAGACAGAACACTTAAAGTCTTTCGCTCATTATAATACTATTTTTAACCTAAATATTTAAAATATAAACATCTCATCTTAACCTAATAACATTATCCTGAAAAAAACATTCCTATAATTAGTATTCCACTTTGTATATCTGGGAAGAGATTTTCTCTGAAGTTTTGCATTCTAAATATACTTTTTATATTCAATTGCCTATAAGCTTTTCAGCGGTGAATAAAGGAGGCTAATGGGATCCACCAATTATGTGAACAACTCCTTGTTTCCTCTTCAAAGTAACCAAAAGGTGTCCCTGCTATTTCTCATGTTTTCCTGTGCTTCTTCCCTCCCAGCCACTTTTGCCTTCATCCATATATACCTCTTCCACCGTTTTGGAAACACGCTCATCAACCTCCTCCACAAGATGAATCCTCAGAGGATTTGTCAGGCGTTTCTGCCAGTCGAGAACTGCTTTGTAAGGTGTTTCATTATTATCAATTGCATAAACAAGATAAGCCCATTTTTCAAGAAAAACATTACCTTTTACAGCAGGTATCATTTGTTGCATATTGGAAGATAAAAAGCTTAATGACAGGGCACGCGTCCAGTAAATCCAGGGTCCTCCGGTTATATAGAAAAAAGGATTCAGCAATCTTGGCCGTGACTCAAGCCCGCCATTTGCATAACTTAGTTTTATACCTGCAAAGCCAATACCCGTATCCTCATTATAAAAGGTAA
>Ga0114922_10001955_pt1 | contig 19470 bp, 8 predicted proteins | sample AartaG_FD_100975 | JGI IMG/M metagenome (GOLD analysis project Ga0114922, IMG submission 100975) | Deep subsurface microbial communities from Aarhus Bay to uncover new lineages of life (NeLLi) - Aarhus_00045 metaG | ecosystem: Environmental > Aquatic > Marine > Oceanic > Sediment | place: Aarhus...
AGCGACCGGAGCCAAACGTTGCTGTCTCGGGATCGCGCCCTACGTTTGTCTGAGGCCATGCACCTGCGAAGGGTGTGCCATCATTCTGATAGGCCCGCAACTCGTAGACGTTGGGCCAAAGCGATGAGTCTACGGGGTCTTCGGCGGTGCCCATTGCGGGAGCATGACTAGTGCCAACGACGATGTCCACATAGCCGTCGTGGTCTAGATCGCCCATTGCCGCAGCATTTACCGAATAAGTGACCGTGCACACATCGGTGGAACCCCACGTGCCGATGAAGGGGCTGCCGTCGTTTTCCCAGGCCGTGACTTTACCAGTTGGGCCACCATTAGCTGAAACTATGTCCAAGTCACCATCGTTGTCCAGATCGCCCAGAGCCACATCGTTCACCCGGGTCGCGGGGCTGCCCACACTATGGCCACTCCACGAACCCTCGAAGGGAGTACCATCGTTCTCCCACACCACCAGTCGTGGCGAAGAATCATGCCCAGAGATAACGTCTACGTCACCGTCATTGTCCAAATCCCCCACGGCAACGCCGTAGGCTGAGCCCAAATCACCGATGTTGTGCTGGCTCCAACCTGTTTCGAAGGGAGTACCGTCGTTCTCCCAGGCAATCACTTCGTAGTCAGGATTGCTGTCGCCGCCGGTGATTAGATCCAGGTCGCCATCCCCGTCCAAATCTACCGAGACAATGGCCCAAAATCGGGAGGCAAGAGTGCCAGCGGTATGTCCCGTATCCTCAATATTAAAGGGGTTGTCCTGGTGGATGAGAGTGTTCGGCCAGAGAATAATTTCACATTTTTCGTTGGAGCCACTGCCAGAAACCACGTCCACATCGCCGTCGTGATCCAAATCGGCCGCACTTATGGCGTATGCCGTGTCAGTGCTGGTGCCTAGCGTAGTCAACGACCACGTTCCGGTAAATGGCGTACCATCGTTCTGCCACGTCTGCACAAAAGTACCGCTCGCACTGATCAAATCCTCGTCGCCGTCGTTGTCCAGGTCGGCAGCGAACAGATCATTGATCGTGCCAGCGGCATCGCCGATGTCCACGCCCGAACCCCAACTGGTCGTAAACGGCGCTGTGAGTGTGAGCGGGTTGTGCCACAGGATAATGTTGCCGGCGTCGTCTCCCACAGCAACGTCAATCCAGCCATCGTTGTCCACGTCGCTCAGGACGACGGAGACAGCTTCGTTACTCAGGCTGCCGAGGGTATTGCTCACCGTCCACGATGTGACAAAGGGTGTGCCTGGGTTGCGCCATACGTGCACGCTGTTGCCTGCTATAGCAACAATGTCCGCCCTGCCATCTCGGTCAACGTCGGCGACAGCAAGGTCATTGATGCCCACACTGGCGCTGGCGGCGATGGAAGGGCCATTCCAACTGCTGGTAAAGGGAGCAGTTGGGGTCAGCGGGTTGGCCCACAAACGGACGTCGCCGTCGGAGCCACCAACGACGAGATCGGCAAAGCTGTCCACATCCAGGTCTACTGCGGCCACGCAGGTGACGCTGATACCCAGGGAGTTGGTCAGCGTGTTACTCTCCGTCCACGAGTTGGTGAAGGGCATAGTGGGATTCTGCCATAGCTTGACCTCGTTGCTGCCCGATCCTCCGGTCACGCTGACGATATCGGCCGAGCCATCATGGTCAAAGTCAGCCAGGGCGATAGCGGTGATAGTATTCTGAGCAGTGCCCACTTCATCGACAGAGGGCCAGCCGTCGAGAGGCGTACCGTCGTTCTCGATCACGGCCAACGTGGAGCCCGCCCCATAGACGAGGTCAAAGTATCCATCATTATCCAGATCTTTGATGGACAGAGCGCGCACATCGCTTGCTGTTGCTCCCACATTGACGATCTCATCATCAAAGGAATGGGTATCGCCGTCGATAGGATTGGTAGCCAAGACAATGCCCTGACCGACTAACAGTAAGCTGACCACAACCTGCACGCGGAGAATTGACTTAATCACGTGTTTGAAATCCACCAGCACGACTCTCTTTGCCTCACCAGAACGACGTACAGCTTTCCACACTACCAAGTCCCACCTAATTGTACACCAGGTAAAGCAAGGTTTAGTGAAAAACTAGTTAGAATTTGGCTACAAGAACCGCCAGCCCCCCTGGCTATACTATCATCAGAGGGGCTATTAGGGAGGGGAAGGCAGCATTGTCTAGATTGACCAGGATGAACCGCTTTGTCTGCTAGCAAAACCTACCACCCCTTCAGGATGAGGGGAAGATAAACCTGGCGAGCATTGACGATGGTCAGCGCCCATCTCTCTACATGCTCCGATCCAGCTCCGATAACTGCGACGTTCGATACAACGAAGGGATCCTCCCCTGGACCTACTTGGACGGCGAAGGTGATTGTGACGCTCTCGTCGGTATCGAGTTCCCCGATCCACCGAATGCCCGCTGTATCATCCAGATCGCCGCTGTCTGGCGTGACGCTGGCGCTGTCCAGGGTATAGGTAGTGCCCGTTGGTATCTCGTCGGTCAAGGTAGCGCTTACACTTATCACTCCGGCATTGAAGACAGTGATGGTATAAGTAAGAATGTCTCCCGGCCTGGCGGTGGAGCGGTTGACACTCTTGGTGGACAGGCTCAATGAAGGACCCAATCGGCTTACCTTGACCGCGACGTCGTTGTTAAGAGGCGCAGGCAGACTCAGAACAAGAGCATCGGAACTCGCCTCAACGACCTCTGTCTTCATGATCGCGCCGGAATAAGTGTCCCACCATTCAACCTGATAAGGCCCCGGGGTCATATCTGGGATGGTGACCTGTCCAGGTAACTCAGAAACGGTGACGCCATCCACGACATTCCGCCACGTATGGTTGCGGTTCTGGATCCACAGATGGGCTTTTCCGTGCACTGTATCCTTCTGTCCCCAGGCCCGCAAGTCCGGGTGAGAGACTATCGCCTCGGCGTCTTGATAAAATCCATTGTTCAACGGAATACCGTCCATAAAGTCGCGGAAGGCCCTATAATGGTAGTACAGGTCGTGCTGGCGGATGTTGTATGGGTCCCAGTAGAGCTCGTACAGCCCGCCTGGATTGACTTGGCCCCACAGGAAGTTGTGTAGCCAGACGCCCTCGGTATCGTTGGTCTGATCGTGGAGATGATCGCCCCGGTACGCATCCTCGTCACCGATGGCTACTTCACCGCGCGTGACTGGTTTTTCTGGTCCAGAGAGCGTCCTACCTCCAAACCGTAAGCTGTATGAGGCGTCCAACAGTGCTGCGTCGTGATCAATGCGGGTCAGGTCAAACTGCCCGTTGAGATGTACCTTCCGCCCGTCCGGGCTGATCAGTTCGACGTTGTCCACCCAGGCGCCTCCACCGCTCCCAAAGCCGTTCTGAAAATTGATATGCAGCGAATGGATGATATCATCGGTGATGACCAGCCTGGCGGAGAGTGGAGCCAAAACACCATCAGCAGAGTATCGGCTGTCGAAGACACGCCAATCGTAGGTGCCGGCAGGTGCGGAGCAGATGAAATCCTGACCGTTTGCCGCCGGCGGGACAACGTTGGAGCGTCCGCCCCAATATCGCCCACCGTCCAAGCTCCACTGCAGGCGCGGCCCCGCAAGTGTCGCAGGATCACCGTAGGGACAAGCGCCGGTAAAGTTCTCGGCCTTCATCACGTAACGAATCTGCCATTCGCCCTCGCCCCGGATGACCAACGAGCGCCAGGTTCCGCCCTGGTTAGTAAACTGTTGGTCGCCAGGAATATGCACCGAATACCCCGTGCCGCCGTAGACGTAATCTTCCCGCTCCTCGAAACTCAAGGGAGACGCGATGCCTTGCGGCCACCCATCGTACTTTGTTCCACAGCAGGCATAGGCATGCACGTCGGCGTAATCCACCTCTGAGTAAGCCGGGTTGCCCCAGAATTCGGCGATGGGGAAACTATGCCAATTGGATGTGGTGACCAGATGCCCGTGCGGATCGTGCGCGTGCATATACTGACCAAAATCGTTAGCCTGCGCATAATGGTTCCCATTGTAGGGATCCCCCTCGTTCATCAGTTCCCAGGAGTGAACAGCAGTGGAGTAACCCCAACGGGCGATCAGGTAGCGCCAGAAGTACTCATGAAAGCGCCTGACTGCGGTGTTCGGTCTGGCGTAGAAGCGGTTGTTGTCCAGTTCGTAGTAGGTGCCGACCAGGTTACCGTTCTCGTCAATGTGGTTGGCGATCCAGTCGTTCTTCTCCAGGATCACTGGCCGGATCGTGACCCCGCTCTGTGCCGCCTTCTCGAAGACATAGTCCCACTGCCAAGAGGGCTGCTGGTCGAAGTAGAGATGATAAGCGAAGCGGTTCTTACGCAGCACCTCCGGGCCAACGGGCACACCGCCTTTCATCTCCCGCAGGGAGACCTCGTCAATGAACGCCTCGCCCGCGGTCGTGTTCTCCAGGATCAGATAGAGATTGCCCAGGAAATATTCGTCCGACTCAGTGGTGAAAGTGCCCGTTATCTCCTGCCACTCCGTGTCCCCGTTCACATGATCGAGCAGCCTGACAGACTGGCCCTCTGTGGAACCAGGATCAGAGCAAGTGTCACCCAGCCAGCCAGCCTTGCGCACCGTGAAGCCGTAGGGATAGTCCGGCTCTCGTGGCCCAGTAACGCCCGATGTCCTCAGCCGCACGCGAAGCTGATAGGCGGTATCAGGCTTCACAGAGACGTTGCCGGAGAAACCCTGGAACACACAGGGGTTCCGCCTGTCGCTAACTTCTGGATCGAGGAAATCCCACAGCCGGAGGGAGAACATGTGATCGTCATAAGCCTCGTCGTAGGTCAAGCTCGCTGCCGGAAAATAGCCCCCCTCGTGAGGCAAGTGGTGCGAGTTCCACGGGTGCCAGGGAGCCATGTAGATGCTCGACCCGGTCATCCAGATACGAAGGAAGTTAACCCTGTTCTCCTCAAGGCGCTGCATCTCCTCGTCCACTGCATAGGAGAAGCGCCTTCTCTCGTAGCCCGAGTTGTACCCCACACCTATGAAGGGTGTGCCGTCGGAGAACTCGAAATAACCGGGGTCAGTGGAACTGATGCGCAGGAAGCCGTGGCTATCCGAAGAAGTGACAGTGAACGAGAGATCGCCGTAGGCTGGATAATACGTAGTGCCGGAACCGTCAGTGGCGCGAAGGCGGTAGCGCCAGGTACCGGTCTCCTGTGGGGCAAAGCGAATCTTCCACACCGGATCGCCGACCGGATAGAGCCATTCCCGGCCCGAGCGCCATTCCTGCCCGTTCCAGTACTTGCAAAAGTCCTCCTCCTCAGCGCCGATGCAGTCGCGCTGGTAGTCCTGGTAGAGGAAGCCAGGCTGGACAACAAAAGTGGCCCAGTTGTCATTGCTAAACAGACCATCCACTGAAATGCCCACGCCGGCAGGCACACCCAGTGGCGGGTCAGGATCGTAGGGAAAGTAGGGATTGGTGGCGGTAGTGACAACGGTGAAGGCAAGGAGGAAAGGGTCGTAGAGGCCAACGCTAGGGCTGACGATAGTGACGTTGGCGATAGACGGGCCATCGGTGTAGGTGAGATGGGGAGTCACTACCCACACGAGCAACCCGCAAAGTCCGATCATAAATACCCGTTTCATCTCCACCATCCTCCCCCCAGGAACTGGCATTGATGCTCGGGCCCCACCCAAGAATCGCCTACCTCGCGAGTCCCAAGCGTGAAACCAGGCCAGCAGGTTGTGGGCCTGCTCGTAGGGACCACCCCAACTACCCAGGGCCAGCGTCTCAATATGAGAGGCAAATAAACAGAAATCCCATCGATAATGACAGTGGTCGAACAAGTGAAAACGCCATACTCATCAGCGTCTATGATAGCCGTGTTCTTGATCGCTGTAGGTTCTGCTACCCCTTCTGCAGTCACCGCGTAGGTGAGCGTTACTTTATGGGTAGTGGAGAGGACACCGTTCCAGAGGATGAATCCATTGACGTAATCGGCGTTGGCCAGGGAAGCGGAGACGGTATCAGAAATATAGCTCAAACCCGCGGGGATGTCGTCGGTCAGGAAGACGGTATTCGTAAACGGATTGCCACTGTTGCGCAGAATGATTGTGTAAGTGATCGTCTCTCCAGAGGTGGGTATAGGTTTGCTGGCCTGCTTGGTTGACGAGCTGAAATCAGGCATAGCGCCAGCCTCAATGGTAGCCACAAGTTTCTGCAAGTAGTAGAGATCTCCCAGCCCCCACGGCCGGTCCAGATAACTCTGCAGCTCTGTACGGTCGGCATCCTGAACATACGCCTTGGTCAGGAACACAGACCAGGCCAACTCAGGGCCGTGAAAGCTGCTTTCTCCAATTTCCTTCTGTAAACCCAGTCGGGTCAGATACCACAAGTATTCACCGTCATAATAGCCAGTCAACGCATCAAGGTAGGCTGTCACAGTGTCACCGTTAGTATCGTGGAGCAAACGCCCCACCTCGGGTACAAGGCCAAAGAATACCGGCGCGCGTAAGCCCGTCGTCTGATCACGAGGGTCAGGATAGCGCATGTTGGCGATTCCCATAAATGCCGCAAAGTCCTGACCGGCGGTCATCGCCGCCACGGCCACGTCTTCTCCTTCTTGAGCCTCTGCCATATGCCCCAGGTGGGCAGCGATACGGGCATACCCTATCGCGCCACTGATGGCAGCGTAGCTATCCGCCTCGCCCTTTTTGGCATCGAACAGAGTCTTGACTTGCGACCAGTAATCTACCAGATAATCCCAGTCACCCGTGGCATCGGCATAGGACCACAGGGCATAGAGGGTTGACAAGGGAGGGGCCGGTGGGGGCCAGACGTTGGGCAGAACCGTCACTGAATATAACTCTCGACGTGTCCCATCCGCCAACCAGGTTGACTGTGCAGGCCAGGGCAGTGGTTCCAGCGGCGGGTAGAGACTCATCTCATTATGCAGGTAGGATCGTACCTGGCTCTTCAGGCCGGAGGAGAGATAAGGATAGGCCAGACTAAGCGTATAAACCAGTTCGCCAGGGTCAAACCAATAGACATTGCCCGACGGACCGAACTTAACCAGGCCGTCTTCTGGATGAGTGGTATCACCAGGAATCCCCTGCCTGGTGGTAAATCCTCGTTCTATAAAGAAGGGAGCCAGGTGACCCGTGTTCACGATGGCCTGAACTTCTTCCTCCAGTCGAGCGACTAACTCCTGATCGGGATAAGGAACGGGGCGAATTGGCTCATCCCAGACGTAGTCGGCCAGAGATTGCACGTACCATGATACGGTGGGGGAGAAACCAGGTTTTTCGGAAAAAACCTGGTTTCTGGACTGTTGAGGAACCAGGCTCGAAGAGGACCACCAGGTGGCGAACGAGGGTTGAGATTGTGCACCAGACGAATGGCCGATAGCTGCCAACCCGCCCTCGATAACCCGCCAGTAGATCACACCACTGGCGATCACGGCCGGCCGGTGGACCCGACCCTCACCCACACGGGGGCCGGGAAATGGGTAGTCATCGAAGAAGGGCATGGGACCAGAGCGCCCCACACAGTTGGCATTGCACTCAGGCCAATAGTCGGCCACGTTGGCCACTTCGAACAGTTGGCCTGTGTCCACATCTATGCCGCCCAACCGGGTCCAAGTGTCCACGAAGAGCATGCTCCCAGCCATACTCAATACGGCCGGCTCATCGGACGTAGCCCGGTAGTGCAGGCTCCAATCCTCTCCCGGAGCCAGAGTCAGGTTGGCGATGTCGAGAGTGTTCAGGTCCATTCGACCCAGGGCAGCATCGTAGCGGGTACTGATATGCACAGAGCCAGCATCGTTCTGAATGCCGTGACGAGCGCGGTAAAGGGTGTAGATCTCCTCGCCGCGCACAGTCGGAGGTCCGGGAGGATCTCCGTTGCCATAGGTGTAAAGCACAGGCGCTGGACCCCGTAGGGCTCCCGTGTTCGCGTCCAACACAAAGAAGGTCTGGCGATCGGGATTCCCGGTGAGGAAGTCCACAATCCTGGGGTGCACTTTGTCCCAGTCGGTGGCCCAGTCGGGGTCTACCGCCCCCGCCTCGTCCATCACGTCATCCCCTTCATGCAAAAGGCTGTGGAAAGAGTGCAGTGATTGAGGGCGATAGATAACGGCATCACCCACAACGACGGGCCAGCGGTCGGCCAGGGATTGGCCCTGCAGTCGAGTGCTCCATTGCAAGGTGCCATCACCGGCATCCAGGGCGTAGGCAGTGACGTCTTCAGCGCCAAAGTAAACAGTACTACCATCAACGCTCAGGGCAGCGGAGGTGAGAATCGGCACACCGACGTCGTAGGGCGTCCAGCGCAGGTCGCCGTTGCTGGTGTTTAGGGCATAGAACACGCCATCGGTGGAGCCGATGTACACGGTATCGTTGGCCACAACTGGCGCGGTGGCGATGCCACCGCCCGTTTGGAACTGCCAGTTCAGGTCACCGGTGCTTGCGTCGAGGGCGTAGACCTTGCCATCGTGCGAGCCAAAGAAGACCCATCCTTCGTAGACGGCCGCCGAGTGACGGATGGGCCCCTCGGTAGGAAAAGTCCAGAGAGGCGCGCCGGTCTGAGCATCGCGGGCGTACATAACCCCATCCAGCCCCCCGATGAACAGCCGCCCATCGGCCACGACTGGCTGAGTGCGGCTGGCAAAAGGCACCTCGTTCCACTTCCATAGATAAACATAGGGCGGGCGCACCTCGCCAGGCGCGTAGCCCGTGTGCTGAGGGTCGTGCTGAAGCTGCGGCCAATCGCCGCTTCCCTGAGCACGAGCAGCGGGAGCATTGTTGAGACTCTCCGACCTGACTGATAATAGCGTCGTGCCCAGTACAAGGCATAGAAGAATTGCAGTGAGCCCTCTGCGCATGTCCACTCCTGTAACCCACACCTGATACTCGAACTAGAACGGGAGCCATACATCAATGACTCAATACAAAGGAAACCCAGATTGGTGGAACCTGGGCTGGTCAAGGCTGAGTGGGAAGGACTCCAAGATCAAGACAATCGTTCGGTCAAGCCCGCCACGAAGCTCATAATACCACGTGCAGTGATAAGTGTCAATTGCAGTCTGCTCTCAATTACCAGACATTCTGGCCTGTCCTTCCGTGCCAGAACTACCAGGACGAATCATTCGCGGTGTCTAAACCAGCCTAGTCGTAGAGCAACAATGATCAATAGGATGACGGCTATCGGTGAAAGGGCCAAGAGCAACTGACCAATTTCATCGCTTTCTGTGTAAAGCCCCGGTGGCAATCCGGAACTCCCTGGGGCAATAACCGGGGTTGGTGCCGTAGTAGAGTCGGGAGCTGCCGACCCAAGAGCATCTGGTGTCAGAGTCACGGACAACGTTGGGAAGGGAACGGGCGTCTGGAACGGCGCACTTGCCTGATAGGAAGATACCCATACCTTATACCGACCTCGCTCACTATCGTGGATGTGTCTCTCGTCTCTGGTGAACCAGGTAGCATAGACCTTGTTTCCCATCCCAACGTCAATCCGGGGCCACTCGGGCGGGTCACTGGATGCGTAGATAACGGTCGGCGAGGTCCATTCGGAGCCGTTCCACACGAGATGAATGAGCCCCAGGTCTTCCTCCGGGGAAAAAAGATGCCCTAAAACCAACAAGTGAACGTTACCGGCGCTGTCGGTGGCTGCGTGGTAGGCGTCCAGGCTGAACGGTTCCCAGGGTTTGGCGATTACACCTGGTATGGGCGCTGGCTCAGACCACGTGACGCCGTTATCTGTAGAGAGCTGATAATAGAACGAGCCTTCTTCAAACGGGTCCTCTTGGGGCAGCCGCCACACGACGACGAGGTTGCCTGCTTTGCCTACCCCCAGCGTGGTCTGCTGTGGCGCACCCAGGGGAGAGGAAAAGATGGTGGGCTCAGCCCACGTATTCCCGCCATCAAGGGAATAGACGTACATTGAGCCCATAGGGTAGCCCCTGTGAGAATAAAAACCTTCGCCTTCTTCCCAGGTCACGTATACATTGCCTCCGCTACCCACACTCACCTGGGGCTTACCCGAGCCAGCAAACGAATTAGAGAGATTGATGGGGTTGGACCAACTCTCTCCCCCGTCGGTCGAGTGGCGATAAAAGATGTCTTCGCACCAAGGGCACATGGCGTTTACCCATCGGTCTTCAGCGATGGCTGTGACCTTCTGACCGGCAAACCCCTGAGGAAGTTCAAACGTTTCCCAGGCTCGCCCGTCGTGGCGGCTCACGCCTGTTTCAGTTCCAACCCAAATTGTCCCCCCGCTATCCACCATCAACGCCGTGACCGCACCGCGCCCCAATCCTTCACCAGCAGTGTAAGATGTCCACTCCTGGCCATCGAACCGGCTCAAGCCCTTATCCGTTCCAAACCAAACTGCACCCTCCCGATCAGTGGCTATGACCGTAACCACGTTGCTGAGCAGACCGCTTTCGACGGTGTAAGTCGTCCAGCGTTTTCCATCGTACTGACTCACCCCCTGGACCGTCCCTGCCCACACGTCCCCCTCGGCATCAACAGCGAGGGCCAAGACCTCGGGGGCGACCAGCCCGCCTTGGAGTGTATTACTCACCCAGTTCTGGCCATCGTAGCTGGACAATCCCTTTTCTGTGCCTACCCACACCACCCCCATAGGGTCTGTAGCTATCGCTCGCACCGTGTTGTCTGGCAGTCCAGAGCTGCTAGTGTAGATCATCCATTTGTCTTCTTCTTCCGCCTCCTCATCATAGACACTCATCCCTCTGTCTGTCCCAAACCACAATCTACCATCCGCGTCCTGCACCATACAGTTCACTTTTTGAGCAGCCAGACCATCCCGAGTGGTGAACAGGCGCCAGGTGCCGCCATCAAATCGGTATACGCCTTCGTCCGTTCCGAACCACTGCACGCCAGCCCTGTCTTCGATTATCGCATAGATTTCACGATCACCCAATCCTGCCTGAGCTTCTTGAGATCGCCAACCTCTGCCGTCGTAGAGCGCGCTACCCTTCGGAGTGCCAAACCACAGCCATCTCTCATCAGCACCGGCCGACGTACTTTCGTTCCATACGACGTGGATGCCACCCTGCTCATCCACGGCCACGTCAGAATAATAAGCCGAGCCGTCGCCAGCACCGCTGATGCGTCTGCGAGGTGTCCACGAGGAGGCGCTCCACGCTTCGGAGGCGGGGGAGTTGGTGTAATAGATCGTTGTATCGCCTCGAAAGGTCACGTGCAGAGTGCCAGTGCTGTCCACGGCAACGGCCGGACGGACGGTGTACCCGCCGTACGCAGTTACCGCAATGTCGTTTGGCTCCAACCATCCCTGGTCAACCAAGGTACTATACATCAAGAGGTCCATTTGTCCTCGCTCCGTACCCATAGGCCGGCCGCTGTTCCAAACGACGTGAGGCTGCCCCCAAGCATCCACAGCCACGTCGGAAAACCACGAACTGATGGTGTTGGTGGAGATCATCACCGGCGTACTCCAGCCTCCTTCCTGCGCTAGAGCCCACTCACCTGCACTTACGTCTGCCGCCAGCAACAACCCCACAACAAGTATCCCAACCAATTTCGTGTTCCGTGTCATTTGTCTTGTTTCGCCTGGTAAAGCTCATAACCCCCTATGGACACATAAGGCTCGTAGTCGCGTTCCACTATTTCCGGATCGTAGAGATGCACCCAGCGCCCAAAGTCACCGATGAGCAGATAAGGCGCACCGTGCTCCTGAAAATCGTAATACTCTGATGGAGGAAGAGCCCCATACCAAACATACTGGATAGACGCATCCATGGTCACGCCGGGGGAAAAGTGGCAATCATATCCAGAGAGAAAGCAAATCTCGGGTTCGTAGGTTTCAATCTCGGCGTCCCGAGGCAGATATTCCACGATGTAGGCAGCCATCCGCTGAGGGGTGTCTTCCCCTCCAGTGACTACCTCGGTGAATCGCCCCTGCAGTGGCCGCAACACGATCACCATCAATAATCCCGCAAGCGCTGCTCTTCCAGCGAGAGTCCCATCCCACTGACCAGAGAAAGTTTTCTTCAAAAGTCCCTTGATAGGAACGCGATACCCCCCTGTCAAGTCGTGGAAGACCTTAGCAATGAAGATAGCAGTAACAGTGAGAGGCAAAAAAGCGTAGCGCGGCCAGCCCACCGAAAGCAGGATGAACCAACCGAGCCAGACGATGACTATCAACACCAGCAGTGCCCAACGTAATCCTTCTTTGGACCGGCGCAGGCTCAACGTAACCGCGTATAAGCCACCAGGCAGGACCCAGGCGTAAAAAGTATCTTGACCGGTGAGGAACTTGATGGCATCCAGCATTCGCTGTGCAGAAAAGGTGAACATCCCTCGGCTCAGTGCGTTGGACCATTCTTGGACATTTCGTGCTGCCAAACGTTCCCCAGCAGGAAAGAAGAATCTCTGTCCCGCGTACCAGGCAGCGACGCAGACAATAGCACTGCACAAAGGCAACGCAAAATCAGAGTGTTTAACCTGGCGGTAGTACAGCCTGTTGGCACCCCATAGGAGAAACCAGGCGGGCAGCAGCAACAAGAACTGATTCTTGGTGAGTATCGCCAATCCCAGGAACACGCCAGTCAGAACCAGCCTGCTTCTCCTACGGCCTTTCTGTTCTTCCTCTAACGTTTTTAGCCAAAGCAGAGCCCCTAGCAGAAAAAACAAAACCGCCGGTACCTCTCCCAATACCTGCCGGCCCCAACGCAGGAGATTGACCCCCGGCGAGGACACAAACAACAATGTTCCTGCCGTAGCGACTTTCCAGCCGTCGAGGTAGCGGGCCAGAGCGTAGAAGGCGACCACGCAAAGGAGGAGATACCCCACCATGGCGACGCGGGCAGGCAGAAGCTCTATCCCGGCGATACGAAACGCCACCGCGGTGGGGAAGAATACCGTGGGTCCGACGGCTGGGCCGAACCGGTACTGCCCTTGCAGGGCCAATCTCTTGGCGACAAGCAGATGGACACCCTCATCGAACCAGGTGGGCGGATAGTACTCGAGATTGTAGAACGCCAAGAAGGACACGATCACAACCAAGATGACTGTCCATAATGTTCGCCAGCTTATCAAGCTACTCTCCTTCATCAAGGTCCACCTCGTATAGATCGTACTTCCCAATGGATTCAACTAACGTGCATCTTTGCTCCCGAAGGCACCAAGTATATATACCTGTCCATCTTGCAAAGGGGCCTATGATCAAGTACGTTGCGGGTAAATCTGCAAGCGATATAAGCACAGGGCCAGGGCACAAATAAAAACACCAGCGATAAGAATCACCTCAAGCCTGTCGACCCGCTCGTCGTTCGTGGTCAATTCAAGCCTCCACAGGTTAAGGGGACAATGTATCCTAATTCCCTATAACTCCAAACGAACGAGCTCCGTAGTGAAAAGAGTGCTCCCCTGTCAGCACAAAGTATTTCATCCCTCCCCCGTGCTCCAGGGACAGTCCATACACAGACGTGGGATTTTCGCTGAAGGCCATCAAATCTGGATCAAAGACAATTATCGCTGCTTGCCCTTGGCCGTCAAGCTGCAATCCCAACTCGGTTGGCGTAGCGACAACTTCTTGGGGGTTCCCCCTCGGACTTCCTTCACCTCTCTCCCACTTACTCACCACGCCAAAGGGTAATTTCACATATTCCGGCAGGTAATACTCCACGTGGTGCCAGTGGGCAGCCAGGATGGCTGTGGACTCCGGGTCAAAGTTCTCTTCGATGGCCCTGAAACGATCCTGGTAGTAGCGATCAGAGTTGACCAACGTGGCACGAGTGAGCAGACGCTGGGTGCCAGGTCCCAAGGGATATTCGGGTACCAGACAAAAGATGCCGATGTTCAAAAGCACCAGGACAACCGTCGCCATGACCAGCCAACGGGGTCGAGTAGTCAACAATCGCGTCAATCCTACCGCACTGAGCAGCAGTAGAGCTGGCAGAAAAACAAAGAGCAATCCCTGTTGGCCCATGTGGATAAGGGTGTAAAAGAGCAAAGAAGGAACAATCCACAAGATTAAGAAAATCGACCTTTCCCAACGCTGGGGCCATTCACGCCGCCAGAATCGGCTGGTGGTATAGACCACGCTCGGCGTCAACGCCACACTCCAACCATACAAAGAATACATCGTCAACTTGCGCAGGTTGTACCCAATTCCCCGCCATCCTGCCCCCATGAGAACTGATGTGGTACTTTGGAAACGGCTGGCGAACGCGCCCATGACGTACATATAATTCGAGAAGCCGTCGCTCAGAGCCATCAGTGGAACGAACCAGGTCAGGCAAATCACCGCCCCTAACACCCCGGCAGTCAGGAAACGCTTCCATCCCACCCGACGCAAGGCGAAGAGGAGCAACGGAGCCAGAAAGATAATTGTCTGCTGACGTATTCCTCCGGCAATGGCCACGATCGCGATGGCAGGATAAAGGTAGCGATGATCGCCTTCCATCGTCTCGTACAGCCACCATACACTCGCAATCACCAGCAGAGTATCGAGGGTATGCGGAAGAGCTATCTCACCGTAGAACCAGAATAGGGGCGAAGTGGCCAGGAATAATGCAGCGACTAGCCCTGTCAGATGGTTGAAGATGGAACGGCCAAGGTAGAAGAGAGCTACCACAGCCAGTGCGCTGGCAACGATACTGATCCACACCATTGTAGTCTGAGCATCGCTGAACAGCAAATCCACCAGGCGACAGAGCCAGACGTACACAATGTAACCTGGCGGTTGCGGTTGCTCTTTGGGCACGCTAAACTCGCGCATGGCGTAGGCAAAGTTCACCGAATCCCAATGATAGAGAATCTGCGAGCGAAAGGGAATTCGGCTGAGAAGCGTGAGCACAAAGAGGCCGGCAGCCATCCAGGCAACTTGCCAGCGGTCTAACTGGTGACTCATCATAGAGCCTCGCTTTCTACCACCCAGGTGTCCCGCCCTTCTTTCTTTCTAGATAACGCCAGCCGGGTGACATAGGAGAACGCTTCGATAACAATCTTGAAAGACATCTTGGACTTGCCGACTCGCCGATCTTTAAAAACGATCGGGAATTCCACAACTTTACCTGCGAGACGCTCAACGTAATAGACAGCCCCCACCTGAAAACCATAGCCTTGCAGGCGGATCCCCTCCCAGGGCACCCGTTGGAGTATCTCACGGCGGTAGCATCGGAACCCCCCGGTGCAATCGTGGGTTTTGAGGCTCAACATGAACCGGGCAAAGACGTTGCCGCCACGGCTGATGAGTTTGCGCAACAGCCCCCAGGTGGGCGTGCTGCCCCCTTTGACATAGCGTGAACCGATCACCAAATCGGCAGACGTAATCTTGGTCAGGAATGTGGGCAAATAGCTCGGGTCGTGGGAGAAATCGCAATCCATCTCAAAGACGTAATCATATTCGCGTGCGATGGCCCATTTAAAGCCCTCGACGTAGGCTGTGCCTAGCCCCATTTTGCCGGGACGATGCAATACGTGAATACTCTGCAACTCTGTAGATAGGTGGTCAGCGATCTCTCCGGTGCCGTCGGGAGAGTTGTCGTCAACGACCAGAATTTCAAAGCCAGCGTCCAGAGCCAGAATGGCGGAAACCAGAGGCTCGAGATTCTCGGCTTCGTTGTAAGTGGGGATAATGATCAGCGAGCGTGTATGTTTTGTCACGGCGTACCTCCTGAGCCAACAACCAGCGGCAACCTATCATGTTTGACACGATAGACATCAACTTGTGGCGCAGAGAAAGTCAATGCCAGCCACGGCGTGGTCGCAGGATCATAATCGCCCAGCTTGCGCTCTGCCGGGCCGTGAAGAACGTAGTCTACATCAAAAGCGTGCAAGGTTTCCGCTCGCTCCTCGTCCGGCGTGGCGGTGTCAAAGAAGCGCGCCACACGATTCTGCTTATCATAAAAATCCACCGTCTGCGCCCAATGGGCCAGAAAGGCTGTGTTGCCGCTGAGAGCCGGCACGTACTGCCCTACGATAATCGAGCAAAGCACGATGTCGTCAGGGGAAGAGTTCTCCCGCAACCAATCCAGGGCCGCCACGTCGTCCCGGTGCAGGTAGAAAGGATAATCGTGCCGGGCCAGGTCTACAAATCGCCAGGTCCACAGATAGAGATTAGTAGGTACAACAGCAAGCACAAAGACTATTACTACCAACCGACGCAAGTTTGCAGGTTTGCAGGTCTGCAAGTTTGCCCCAGTCCGAATTCCGAGTTTCCATTGGGCGATGGCCGGCGCGATGAAGTCATATAGCCCCTTTGTAACCAGGAGCATCATCGGAATCTGCCAGCCATTGAGCATGTGGATTTGAAAATCGGTGGGGATGTAGTTAAGCGCAGCGCCTGCGAGAAACCATCCCATGATGAACAGGTTTTCTTCACGCGAGTTTGCAGGTTTGCAGGTTTGCACGTTTGCACTGGGCGTCCGACTACGGTCGGCGCTCACTCCTTGCCATATCAGTCCTATCCCCGTCGCCACAGCCAGGATCAGCGGGAACCCAAAGAGAATAACCAGGTGCAGCGGCGAAGGGGTATAGACGCCGGCGTTGGCAAACTGGGCCAGCACCTCTTTCCAGAGCGGGTCAACCGTCGTCAAGATCACCGAGTAGATGGCACCCGAGCACGAAAGCGCAAAGACGATCACCCCACCCCAGAAAAGCCGCCAGGGAAACGCTCGCTGCTTCAACCAGATCAGGAGCGCGAAAGCGCCTGTGATACCGTAGATGAACAACAGATCGTAAGCATGTTGCCAGCCCAGTAATAGGGCCACCACGCCAGCGCTGACCATGTACCTAGTCTGCTCCTCCTTCCACCCTCGCCAGACAAACTCAAAGGTCAGGGCAATGAATGCCGCAGCAAAGGCAAAATGCGGATAGCCCAAAATGCACAGAAACGAATTTCCTTCGGCAATGTACACGTCTAGCGGAAACAGCAACTCGCCTCTGGTCAACGTGTACTTAAGGACGACGAGCCCCCACCCCAGGCCAGAACTAGAAGTGATCAGCAAGAAAGCCGTTCGCCGCTGGCGCACTCCCTCTACACTATTTGGCAGGAGTTGAGCGATCAAACGGTAGACCGTCCACAAGAACGAGCCTCCGGCGATCCAGCGAAAGGCCTGGTACACCGGCGCATAGCCCAACCCAGTCCACAGGGAAACCTGGGCCAGCACCCACCAGAGCAGGTTAAAAAAGATCGGATCGTTAGGTTCGGGCGTCAACTTGTTACTGACCAACACCGAACTCTGGAAACTCTGCCACCAGGAAAGGTACTGGCCGTGATCGGGAATGTCCAGCATCAATCCCATGAATTGCTTATCTGGCGGACTGGACAGGTAGCCATAGAGGTAGGGCAGGCTGGTAAGCGCGAGAACGACCGCGATCATCGCCCATACGAAGCGCCACTCCTGGCGGGAGATAAGTTTACGCTCTCCTGGTAATGAGGGACCCATCACACACTCCTGCTCTCCGTCATCAAGGCAGGCCCCTTGCGAGAAAGAAACCCCATAGAAGCAAGCAACGCCATTACCCCTCCCAGCAGAGGCAGCAGGCTGAGGATCCCAGGCAGATGCAGAAACATCCCCAGGTTGCGGGCAACATTCCCCATCTGCCAGTTGGGCCAGGCGTACTCCACCAAGGGATTGCGCAGGGTGTCATGTGGAAAGGCCTGTCCGGCCAGCGTCAGCCCCCAGGTGGCGATCAGCGACCAGGCAAACAAGAGGATGCTCAACACCCTCATCCACGTCCGATTCTTCCACTCGCGGAAGACAAACACTATCGGCAGTGCCATAAAGGGCAACATCGGCAGCAGGTAGCGCGGGCCAATGGCGAACCCGCCCCACCACATGATGGACGACGAGTTGAACAAAAACATGACCAATACGCTGGTCAATGCTACCCAGAACTCGGGCCGATGCTCGCCAGAACGATGCCAGAGGATAAATCCCGGCACGGCCAGCAACAGCAGTGGCGAAAGCACAAACAGCCCCCGGAACGGGCTAAACGTAATGCCCCAGATTGCGTCCCAGTGAGGCCAGGTGAGGCTCATGAAACCGGTGTGATGCTGCTTGGTCCACAGTTCCGAATAGCTGTAACCCAGCTCAAACGGTGAGCCAAAGATGGCATTGTTATAGGTCATCCAGCCAGCGGCGATCAACGCGCCAGTGAAGATCACCCAACTAATGCGCCGCCGGTCGCTCAGACGACAAAAGGTGTGCAGGAACAGGATGCCCACAATAAGAGTCGAGGGGTACTCGGTGACGACGCTATAGCCCAACAAAAGCCCGACGGTCAACAACGAGCGGGTGGGCAGCGGCTTCGTTCTCACATTTGGGCCGACAAACACCAGATAGAACGCGCCAAACAGACACGCTGCGCTGAGTTGGTGCCCGTAGAACGCTCCAGCGTAGGCAAGGGCCGGCGTGAGCAAGCTGTATCCCAAAACCACTCCAATACGGGGCCATAGCCGGGCGGTGAATCGCGCCAGCAGGCGATACATCAGCGCGCCCATCAAGGCCGTGGGCAGCGTCGAAGCCACAAACGTCAGCGCTACCTGGGCGACGGCGAAGCGCACTTTGTGCTCCAGCAAGCCAGTTCCTTCCTCACGCAGCGTGGCCTTGAGCGCATCGTTGTCGGCTAACTTGTCCATCACGCTGTCCATGATAGGCAGGTCGAGAAACCCTTTCAACACCGCATAAACCGGGATGCTCAGAAAAGCGGCGCCGGGAGCCTTGTCGCTGTAATAATGCTCCCCTACCTTGGCGTAGTCCACGGTGTTCTCGACGTAGTCGTCAATCTGAAAAGTGCCGTCCTCCACCACGGCGATCACCATGTCCAACCGCGAGTTCTGGTTGGGGTCGGCCCAGCGGGGAAAGAAGTAGACGTAGCAAACAGACAGGACCAAAAAGACCAGAACTGTATTGGCCCACGTATTCGTTGGAGTAGCTCGCCTATCACTCATACGCCTTGCTTTGCTTTCCCTATCCCCAAGGCAGTTTTCAAACGGAATGCCATCCACACCAGAGGATCTGCTGCCAAGAGAAACAGGTAAGGGTAAACAACCATCCCATAGCGGGTTCCTCCATAGAACACCACCGTAAGCCCCAGGGGATAGAGAAGCAGCAAACAGATCAGCACCCATTTCCAGGAGCGGCCCACCGTGCGCAGCCCTCCCCAGGCAGCAAGCCCAAGGAAGATCGTCCAGCCCCAGTCCACCAAAAAGCCGAGGCGCAAGGGAATTCGCCCCCGATTTGAAGTCTCCAACGGAGCAAAGAACTTGCCAATCTTGCGCGGTATCAATGCAACAAATCGTTTGGGATCAGACCGAATTTGCTGCCAGGCCCATTGGCGGTAGATTTGATCCCGCTCCACTTCCGTGTATCCTTCCAGAGGGTCTACCTGTTTCAGGGGGTAGGCCGCACCATTGGCTTCAGGATGGTTTCCCTGCCAGAGATTCAACCCCAAATTGGCCGAAACTGGAACGAACGATTCGCTCATCCGGTAATTCCGCAGCGCCCAGGGCAGGAT
>Ga0114922_10001956_pt1 | contig 19469 bp, 14 predicted proteins | sample AartaG_FD_100975 | JGI IMG/M metagenome (GOLD analysis project Ga0114922, IMG submission 100975) | Deep subsurface microbial communities from Aarhus Bay to uncover new lineages of life (NeLLi) - Aarhus_00045 metaG | ecosystem: Environmental > Aquatic > Marine > Oceanic > Sediment | place...
ACCGGTGGAGAACCTACTTTAAGAATGGATGTTATAAAAGAAGCGATTAAAATTTTTCCCTCAGTTCAGGTTGTATCAAATGGAGTTATAAAATTACCTCGATTTAATGGATTTAAACAACCAAAATACTGGGTAAGTATAGATGGTACCAAGGAAACTCATGACAAGATAAGAGGTGCAAGGGTTTTTGATAAAGTCATACAAAATATTCGGGAGAACAATCCGGTCGTTGTGTCAACCATCATGACGTTAAATTATAAGGAAATTGAAGATATTGCTAAGATTGCTCACTATAATGGTGCTTCTGGATTAGTTTTTCTATTATATACCGACTATCCTGACAGCCCACTTTTATTAAAAGGTGATATATTAAAAAAGACAATAAAAGACATTTTAAAAGTAATGCGTGAATACGGAAATTTTATTTGTTATTCCAAAAAAATGTTAGAAGTATACCTGTCAAAAGAATTTGTGCCGCATTGCATATTTAAAACTGGTCAAATAAAAAGTTTCTATCCTGATGGAAAACAAAAGTTTTGTGTCATGGGAAATTCACCACTTTTATGTGACAATTGTGGATGTATCGTGCCAATTGCTGCTTATGCCTTATTTAGGAAATTTGATTCCGGTACAGTTGATAAAACGAGAAAATTGTTTAATTTCATGTAATTTTTGTTATTTTGCAAAATTGATTTTTTCTACGATGCCATCTACAGCAATAACATGGAGCCCTATGAAATTTATAGAAATAAAAAGATGGAGATTGAGGTTCCGGCGAAGATTTGCAAGAATATCAAAGAGAGATACAAAAACCACTAATTCTGTCGTTCTAAATGAGATAGATTTAATATTTAGTTAATATTTTAGATTCATACTCTTTAATAATTAAAAAACAAAAAAGATGAAATAAAAAGGAATAGAGCTTAGAATGAAAAAAATAACTGGAGTAGATATTTTAGACGAAGAGGTAAAAGAAAAATTAACGACTAAAAATATCTATAAAATTTTTAATAATTTTATCATGCCCCTCATTACCGAAGAAGAAAGAGCATTTTTGGAAGAATTGGAACTTTTTCTGCTTAAACATATTGAACCTAATATAGACCTCAACACCGAAGTATACGAACTTTTTCCTATTCTTGGGAAAAAAAATTATATTCAAAGATTAAATAATTTTGGTGATTGTAAAAGGTGCAATATGCGATACGAGATGCTTCTAGCTATGGCTACATCGATTGTCGATCCTGAACTAGACTTGGCTAGAGTAGTAACCGGCGTAATATTTGCAAATCCTTTATTCCAATTTGGTAAAAGCGATCATATCATTGAAGTTTTACATCAAATCGTAACGGGTAAAAAGATAGGATGTATTTGTATAACGGAAAAGTACCAAGGGTCTGATGCGGTTAACATGAAAACTAAAATCCAGGATAAAGGAGATCATTTAATTATGGATGGAGAAAAACTATACACTACAAATGGACCTAACGCAGACTATTTCATAGTTTATGGTGTATCAGACACATCAAATCCTCGAGGTACAATGTACCAAGTCATTGTTGAGCGAGATTTTGAAGGTTTAGAAACTAACAGGCTCGGCATTCAATCCGTTCCCCGTATAGAAATTGGACAAACAATTTTTAATTCCGTTAAAATTCCCAAAGAAAATGTTCTTGGAACCAAAGGTCAAGGATATAAGAACCTTTTTTCTGGGCTAGTTGCTGAAAGATGCGCTATCATAGGTTCTAGCCTTGGTATCGCTTGGCTTACGGCAATTACAGCTCTTATATATACAAACATAAGGTCTCAATTCAATCGCCCGATATACGACTTTCAAGGTGTTTCTTTTCCAATCACTCAGTTAATCACTGAATTAATGGCTGCTACGGAGTTAGGTTTCACAAGCGCAACAGAATACGATAAGACTATAGAACGCCAACATTTTGAAGAGAAAAAATACATAAAATACAACGCATCGTTTAGCTCAGGAGCGAAATTCCTTGCTTCTAACTTAGCTCATAAAATCTCGTATGAAACTCAGCAATTATGCGGAGGAATTGCTTTCACAGATAACCTGCGAATCGATAAAGCTTTAGAGGTTGCAAAAGTGCAAGAGATTATTGGTGGGGCTAGAAATATACAACTCTATTTAGTGAGTCGAGCAATAAAAGATATGATATCCTTTTTGTAATAGTTCAGTTGTTTTTTAAAGTAAATCAGTAACCTCAGTAACCTCAGTAACCTCAGATTCTCTAAGTTGTTTAATTAATATCGGTATTGCTTCATCGATTATCGATTTTTCTTTTGCACCTAAACATACTATTTTTCCTGAAGAGAATATTAAAAAAACTACCTTTGGAACCTGCATTTTATAAATTGCTGCGGGAAATACTTCAGGCTCGTACATAACATTGTCCATCATAATAGTTAACACATTCAAATCAACATTCATATTCAGACTACTAGTTGCTACAATATTTTGAATGGTAACTTTTGGATTTTTTATTTTAAATCCGATGTTTTGCATCTTTCCAACTGCTTGTTGAGCTGCTAAGCTAGCATCTGTGGTTTTTTTAAGACCAGTAATTACCATTTTACCCGAAGAAAAAATTAATAAAGTAGCATGAGGATTTTCAATTCTCATAATAAGCCCTGGAAAACGATCAGGATGATATTCCACATTGGAGATTTTTTGAATTATTTGATTTAAATCAAGTGCACCATCAATTTCGGTTATAGCTGTAGCTACAATATTTACAACTTTATATGAGATCTCAAGCTTGTCACCGCGATGATTACCCCCCAAATCTCGAATTATAAGCTTATCCTCAAGGTTTTCTCCACTAATAATTTATCTCCTCATAATATTTTGTATTAAACTGATGTATTATGACTTAATTAAATTTAATAAGGTGAATTAAATTTAAAATAATTAACATCTTTTAAACTAAATGAAACATCCCAATTTAACTTTTTCATCATTTTTTTTTATCTTAATTTAGAGAAAAATAGATAAGATCTAAAAATAATTAAAGAATTATATTATAACTCTAATTAATTAAAATATCTTAAACTCCTTTGGTGAAAAATTTGGTTTTGCTTATTTGTATTACGGGAGCTAGTGGTGCTAACCTAGCGATTATCTTGCTACAACAACTGAAGAAAAAGGAAATTGTAACTGAATTAATAATATCAAGAGTAGCTGAGAAAATCATTGATATTGAAACTGATTTTAAGCTAAATGATATAATTGATTTATCAACAAAACATTACGACGTTAATGATTTAACGGCAAACCCCGCAAGTGGTTCTTATAAAATTGATGCAATGGTAATTATTCCGTGCTCGATGAAAACCTTGGCTTCAATTGCTAATGGTTATGCAGATAACTTAATAACCAGAGCCGCAGATGTAACCATTAAAGAACGAAGAAAACTCATCTTAGTAGTTCGAGAAACTCCTTTTAGCGCGATTCACCTGGAAAATATGCTTAAATTAGCAAGAATTGGAGTTATAATCGCACCACCAATTCCTTCTTATTATATTAAACCTAAAAATATCAATGAACTAAATAATTATTTCATAGGAAGAATACTTGATCAAATAGGTATTGAAAGTGGGATAAAGAGATGGGGGAGCTATTGATTCACCCATTGATATAGTTCTCCAAGCAGAACTCGCTTGTCCTTGTTGCCCTTAAGATTTTTTATGTTTATTATATTCGTTAACCACAAAGAAGAACGCAACTCGTCTTTCAATGTTTTTATTTCTTTAATTGTGTGAATAGAAGTGTTGTTGTTGTAATCTTTCCAAGCAGATAATAGAAATTTATAAGCAAATCCTCCGATATCAGCGCCTAATGCGATGCTTTTAGCAATATCTATTCCATTTCTTAGTCCACCAGTGGCTATAATCAATTTTTTAGAAACCTCTCTTACATATAGAATGGTTAGAGGTGTGGGGATACCCCATTCTCTAAAAGAATCTGCGAGCCTTCTGGTATATTTTTCAAAACTAAATTTATCGCGATGAGATTCAATTGCAGCAAAACTTGTACCTCCAGTGCCTCCGACATCAAATCCATCAAAACCTAGAGAATCAAGACTTAAGGCTAAATCCTTATTGAAGCCAGTTCCCACTTCTTTTGCGATTATTGGAATGTTAATTTCTTTTCTAATTTTTTGAAATTTTTCAGAGAAATTTTTATAGGATATATTTCCATTGCTTTGGACCAATTCGTGTAAAGCATTAAAATGAATGGCCATTACATCTGCTTTTACCATTTCAATACATTCAATAAAATCTTCTTTTTTAAAGGTAGAAGAATTAATTTGGCCGATTCCTATATTTCCAATTATCGGAATGTTAGGAGCAACTTCACGAACAATCTCAAAAGACTCAATGGTAGAGGGATCTTCCAAGCCTATGCGTTGACTGCCTACGCTCATTATGATGTTTTCTTCTTCTGCGGCTTTAGCTAAAATTCTGTTAATTGCTTTAGAGATTGGATGCCCACCGGTCATAGCGGAAATACAAATTGGAGCGGAAATATTTTTATTAAAAAACATTGTTGAGATGTCTATATCATCCAATTCGACTTCCGGAAGGGAATGATGAATTAATTTTATGTTATCAAAATAATTTTTTATGTGTTGAACATTAGATATGATTGGAATCTTGAGATGTTCTAACTTTCTCGTGTATATCTCTGATTGCTTTTTTTCGTCATAAATTCCACTAATGTTCGTACAGATTAATTTTTGATTGTTTAAGGCCTTAAGGATGTTCCCCTCCGTCAGACCGTTTATAACTTGGACTGGAATATTTAATCTAGAAATTTCCTTAATCGCGTGAAGTTTTCCTCTAATACTTCCTGTAACATCAATTTTATTTCCTAAATCGGCTAATTTAATATTATCTATCTCTTCAAGACTAATTTCTGAAGCTAACTTTATAATTTTTTTACCATCTTCAATATCTTTCACAAAAATTCCATCTTTTTCAATAGCAAAAATAGCTTTAGAAATGCTATATTTATTCAGGTTTTTACACAATTCCAAAATTATGCGATCTCCAGAAATTATTGAAAAATTGCCTTCTTTATCAAGAATAACGTCTCCATATAAAACTGGTAGAATTCCAAGATCAAGCGAAGTTTCAATTGGCTCGATAGATTCAAAAGAAATCTCGTTTAAACGTTTGATAAATATACTTGAAGGTTGAATGGAAAGAGCCGGATACTTTTTTTCTAAAAACTCTTCAATTATTTGCGAATTGAATTTAATCATCGCTTCGTGCGTTTTAGTTAGCCCAAATATCTGATTTTTAATAGAAATATTGATTCCTTGAGAAATGTTATATTTTTTAGCAATCGGGTGTCCAAAGGAACCTCCTCCATGGATTAAGATCAATTTTTTATTAGCGTCGATAATTTGTTGAATTGCGCTTTTTACAACTTCCTCTCTGATAGAAAAAGGAATATTTTTATCAGTTAATAAACTCCCACCCAATTTTAACAGAAATATTTCATTACTACTTTTCAATTTTAATTAACACTCATCCTATCATTGTTCTCCAGGCGTCATAGCCTTCTTTTTCGATAGCCTTGGCGATAGATTCTTGAATTTCTTCATTTTCTGCTAAAGCGATTACTAAACCACCTCGACCCGTCCCCGTCATTTTAGCTCCAACCGCTCCATTTTTTAGTGCTATTTCCACTAATTTATCGTTAATTTCTCCTGAAACTGTGATTTTTTGAAGTAATTTGTGGTTATGGTTCATTAATTTGCCTATAGTGGCAATATCACCTTCAAGCAAGGCTTTTTTTGCTTTTTCTGATAGAGCCTTATATTCATTTAGTATCTTCTCAAATTCTTCTGAATTAGTTTCCTTTAAACGTCGAACATCAGCAACTACTTCCGTTGTTGAAGCTGTTATTCCTGAATTTGCGATTGTCAAGGGTATCTTTTTTGGCGATCGAAGGAAGTCCATCGTATTTTTTCCACCACTTAAATTTTTCGCAAACCAAATCAATCCACCATAAGTCGAAGCTGTATTATCAATGCCAGAAGGGGTTCCGTGATAAGCTTTCTCTCCTTCGTATGCGGCCTCGTTTATCTTTTCATCGTCTAACTTTAGATTAAAGCTATCGTTGAGGGCACGAGCTAAAGAAGTGCATTGAGCTGCAGAAGCGCCAACTCCACTTGCAGCAAATAAATCTCCGGCAAAAGTTATTTCAAGTTTTTGACTATTTATATCAATTTTCAAATGCTCCAATACATTTCTAATTGATTGCATAGCCTCTTCGTATTTCTTTTTTTTATAACCCGGTGTAGCAGGTCTCTGATCGTCGACAGACCAGTTTTGTCCGTTAACAACTTTAACATCTGCGGTTGTATAAGTACCTAATGCTGAAGCGATAGCGGGAAGACCATAAACTACAAAATGATTGCGTCTACTGCCAAAATTGGAAGTAAATTTCGCCAAAAAGAATGGTCTTACCATATCCTTTTCCAGTTCCCGTTTATTTCACCTCCACAGTACCTTTTGAACCATTAACAATAATTTTTTGTCCATTTTTAATACAATTAATATCAATTTTATCTACACATGGAATTTCACTAATTATACAACCCACCGCTATTATTGTATCGATACTCTCGTTTACGATTGCTGCTGGAGCCATGTTGTTTTTTTTCATCCTATACATCGTGTACGACCCTACAGTCGAGCCTTTACCAGTAGGAAAGACTAGAGCTTTTCCTGTAATGGATTGTCCTTCAAGATCGTGCCCAACCTCAACAACTATACCGGTGTCAGGATCTACACCGCCATAAAATGATATCCCATCTTTGGTTACTATCGCTTCTGCCTCAGCAATTCCTTTGTATATTTTTCTTCCTTCTAGCTTCATTTAATCGCCTCCTCAACGCATTGTTCCGTTGATCCAATTTTTACTTTGAATTTATTCTTTGCGCGGCCGTAATAACACGCCTTTGCGGAATCCACCATGATTCCCTTGAAGCGCCCTTTAATTGGAGCCACGACGCAACATGTATCTGCAGCAAATTTTGCTCCAGCATCTTCAATAATTTTAGAATAACCAGCTTCGTCTGCGATTCTTTTTGTAGGTCGAGCAGTAGTAATCCAAAATTCTTTCTTTACTTTTTTTCCTTCTAATAATTTTGCAATTTTCGCAATTTCGTGAATTGAAGCGTGAGGACAACCTAGACTCACAAAATCTATCTCAAGATCGTCGTCAATAAGTTCAGTACGAGTCTTATCTAAATCGTCTTGGTTAATTTCAATAACAATTTCACTTGGTTTAGTGTATTTATTATACTCAGGAGTAATTCCTTCCATATGGAATAATGCTGTTCCACCATAGGTAGCGACGGAAGCGCAAAAAGACTTAAGCTCTTCAACAGTAGCAGAAGGAATTCCTGCAATATAAGGAATTTTTTTTCCTAATTCAACTAGTTTATCGCCAATTAATTTTCCCAGCACGCCAAATTCGTCGGTACCTTTGACTGGAGCGTTTATCTCAAACAAAATTTGACCGTGCCGATTTTCGTCCAAATGATAACCGTATTTAGGCGTTTTACCGGTTAAGGCCGCTGCCAATGCGCTTGGTCCACCCTCTCGATTCGTTCGAGCACCAATAACGGAGTTGGAATAACAAACAGCGCTACTTTCGGCCCAAGCAATGTGTTGTCCATAATGAGGCGCGTTTCCAATTAAATACGGTGTACAAGAACATGTCGTAATTATTCCCATTTTTGCAAAAGTATCTATAGCTCGATTCTGGTTTTTAGCAAATTCTTCGTCTATCCCTAACGCTCGCCAATTTTCGCGATCCATTCCAGCGGGATTTAAAGTAGTTAAAACTCTGACCTTCCCATCTTCAGCCATTTCGTTTAAAAATTCCAACCCCGCTTCGCCAAGATTAGCGTAAGAAACCCCTGCTATTTGAACCCCATGAACATCAACCATACATTCAGCACCAAATATTTCGCCTAATGTGGTTAATATTTCCATGGATTTCTGGGCAGACTTTCCATGTTTTCCCTCAAGCATATCTTTTTCTATTGGTTCTAATCTCATAATCCTCAATTGCTTTGTATTAAAAATATTTGTTCAAATCTACTCTTGGGAAATCAGCTCTATCAAAGCTCTTTCCTTTAGTCACGAGTGGTTTTGTTAAATCAAATCCCATTTTAGTTGTCATTTTCGTTCCCGGTTCTGCGCTAGGATCTAAACTACTTCCGGGTTCTTTATCTTTAATTATCATGTTATGATCGCCCTGAAAGCGAGTTGCCATTGCCCATTCCACAGATAACGGGTCGTAAATATCAATATCTTTATCTACAATAAATATATGTTTGCAACTACTATGACCAATAAATGCACCATCAATAGCTTTTTTACCATCTTCTTCTGATTTTTTATCAATTTGTACAATTGCATGTAGCCATGAACATCCTCCAGGATTTATATTAACATCTAAGCATTTAACTCCAATTTCGTTCACTTTATTGAATATAGTTGGTTCTCTTGGCATACCCATCAATATTTTATGCTCAAGCGCACCAGGTAATAAGGCTTGCCAAATCGCGTCCTTTCTATGAGTTATTTTTTTCACTTCAAAAACGGGTTCTTCTCTTACAACGTCATAAGTTTCTGTTAAGTCGAGAAAAGGACCTTCAGCGTGTTTTTCTTCTAAATAGACTCGGCCTTCTAATACAAATTCTGCTTCTGCAGGGATTAAAAGATCAACTGAATTCGCTTTAACAACTTTTATTGGCTCTAATGCATTTGCAATATGTAATTCATCAACTCCAATATCCACAGAAGTAGCTCCGGCAATTAGAATGTTAGGAGTGTTACCTATGCAAAAAGCAACATCTAATTCGCTATTTTTCTCTAAAAATGTATGAAAATGTCGACCTCTAACTATTCGAGTGGAAAATTTGTCTTTGGAAAATTGCATCGCCCGATGAAAATCCATGTTTTGTCCATAATCAGGGTCTCTTGTGATTACGACAGCAGAACTTATGTAATTCCCGCCGTCTTTTTCGCAATGAAATAAAATAGGTAATTTATTTAAATCTACGCTTGATTCTATAACTTCTTGACAAGGAGCATTTGATACGATTTTTGGTTCGGAGCGTTCAGTAATTGCTTTTGAAAGCATTGGTATGATGTCTGCGGGAGTTACATTGAAATACGAAGCAATTACATTCTTAGTACAGAACATGTTACCAACTATTCTGAATTCTGATTCTTTAACATTATTAAACATTAAGGGGGTTGGTTCTTTCTCTTTTAATATTCCAGAAATCTCTAACTTCTTCGAAGTCTCGACATCTACCTTTTGAAGGAGTCCTTTCTCATCAATATTATTTATATAATCTCTAAATCCCATAATTATTATCTCAAAATTTTATTTATCGTTAATAATACCAATAATAGTGGTTTTTATTAGAGGAATTTATGATACACTTTTTATAAAACTAAAGGTTTTCCTCATCAATAATTTTCTGTAAAATTTCTTTTGCGTAATCAACTCGGATTTTGCCGTCTTGGACCAACTTGTTCGCAACTTTTTCTATTAGTTCATCTGGAACACCAGCAGTTTTTGCGATATTCCGCGAATGTAGCACCATATGACCCTTCTGGATCCCCTCCGCGGCTAAAGCCCTTAAGGCGGCTACATTCTGGGCTAATCCTAACGCCGCAGCAATTTGAGATAACTCTTCTGCACTCTTAACACCTAAAATTTTCAGTGCTAACCGTGCCATTGGATGAATTTTTGTCATTCCTCCAACAATTCCAAGAGCTAGGGGGACTTCTATCTCGCCAACTAAATTTCCGTCTGAGTCAGATTTAAATTTCGTAAGGGGTTTGTATTTACCACTCAAGGAAGCGTAAGCGTGAGCTCCTGCTTCAATAGCACGAGTGTCATTTCCTGTTGCTAAAGTTAACGCAATTATCCCATTCATTATCCCTTTATTATGGGTCGTTGCTCTATAGGGATCGGCAAGCGCAAATTCATAAGCATTTAATATACCCTCAACTATTTCTTCTCCACCTAACAAGTTCTTATCAAATACTGCTTTACATTTCGCAATTCGATGTGTAGCCAAGTTGGATACGATTCGCAAATATATCTTCCCTTCACTAATTTCTTCTATATAAGGACTTACGGCTTCAGCCATAGTATTTACTACATTAGCGCCCATAGCGTCCAATACATTAACCAGAAGGTGAAGGATTACCATTTTGCCTTTTTTTGTTTCTATTTCTCGAATCTCTATATCTAGAGCACCACCCCCTAGCTTATTTAGTAAGGGGTCTTGCTCATTTGCAATTTTTAAGATTTTTTCCTTATTTCTCGCTAAAATTTCCTTCGCAGCAGCAATATCTTTTAATTGAGTTATTTGTATTTGAGAAATCATGATTGATTTAACTTCTTCAGACTGAAAACCCCCGTTTTTTCTTGCTATCTTAGCTGCGTTAGAAGCAGCGGCCACAACTGAAGGTTCTTCAATCACCATGGGCAAAATATAATCTTTTCCGTTGATCCTAAAGTTTAAAGCAATACCCATGGGCAATTGGTAACTCCCAATTACATTTTCTATTAGCGTGTCAATTTGAGTGGGCGTAAAATACCCCAAAGATTGCAATAGTTTAATTTCTTCGTGTTTTAAGTTAATTAATTTAGCTATTTGATGTTGGCGTTCTTCCAAGGATAACTTATAAAAACCCGAAATATCTGAACGAATTTCTTGCATCTCTTTATTCACATTAATCTTAATTTGAAATTATTTATATCATCTTCTAATTGTCTTGCCTTAGATAATTTTGAACTTCTGGTTGATAGGAAGGTGAAAAATAGAAGATGTCATTATTAACGATAATTCTAAAACATAAATTTAATAAACATTTTGAACTGGAACATACAGTGGACTCCAATTTAATAAACCAATAGCATTAAAGTTTGTTTCTCCCTTATTTTCAAGGCGTCTTATCTCGTACTCTAAACAAGCTCCCTGTTTAACGTTACCAGCAATCCGTACTAAACCATTATAAAGGTAGTTAAGATTGTTTTCGTTAAGATTTACTATAGGTTCTGACTTTAACACCGCATACAATGGAAAAAACTTTTCGTGTAAGCCAGAGTGACCTTTCGGACAATGGTTTAAACCTTCTATATTGGGAAGAATGCATCCTTCATCGCAAAAACGAAGAGTAAACCCTCTATTTTCATTACTCTCGTGTTCAACAATTTCACCTAATACCGTTGTAGGCATATAATCACCAGACCTTATTAACTCGTATTCTTTCACACTTTTGCGTTCTTTATTTTTTAAAAAGTCATTAATTTTTGGACTTTTATCAACGACTTTCTTAAAACCTTCCTTAACTTTTAATAACCCTGAAATACATGTAGCGCCAGACCCATATGAACCAAAATAAATCGTGTCGTTTGCTCGAGAATAATTTTCAAGAAGATATATGATTTGAGCCCAAATAGAAGCGTTATATATGTTCCCAAAATGCGAAGGTACTCTTAATTGTGGAAGCACCTTACCTTTAATATTTGCTATAAGTTTATTTGATATGGTTTCTAATGTTTCGGAGGAATAACCCCTCCCTTTCAGTTTCAAATATAACCACTCAGGTAAAACAGTAATATCGTGCATAAAATAATCAAGTTTCTTAAGGATGGATGATTTTATTTGATCTTTTCTTACTCTTGGAAGGTTCTGAATATGCTTTGACCAGCGTTTTTGGATTATCTGTTGCATGATTTTTATTGGTAGTTTAGAAAAAGGTGCGTGAAATGTGTAGTAATCAGCGTGAAAATCCCCCATATTATTAATTAAATCGTCGTATGCTTTCAATTGAAAATTAAGATAAGTACTTACCGAATAATGACCAAAAACTTTAGCATTTTTTTCATTAACGGGGCGGAAAAAATCGTCTACATTTCCCGAAACCTTGCCAAATTTTTCACCAAAGGTTGCAATCCTAGGGTTTTTTGAAATAACTAAGGCAATTGCTCCTGAACCTTGAGTAGCTTCACTTGGACTTCCTATTTGATACGAAGAAATATCAACACTTATGACAAGAGCTTTTTTTATAATATCTTTTTCTACCAAAGCAATCGCGTTGAGAATAGCTAAAGTTCCGCCAGCGCACGCGTTATAAACATCCTGACAAATAGAATTGGTCGAAATTCCTAACAATTCGGCGAAGATGTTTGAAACCGACTTTACTGCATATGTTATAGTCTCTGTTCCCACGAAAAGAGCGTCAATACTCTTAGGAGATATTCCTCCCTTTATTAACGCTTGATATCCAGCCTTCAATCCCAGAGAAACAATATCCTCGTTCACATCGGGTATTCTCATTTCTATTGCCATAAGGCCTTTTTTGTATTTAGCAGGATCTACTTTCCGCTCAACAGCGAGGTCTTTTAACTTGATGTAATATTTTGGAGCATAAAATCCTACACTATCGATTCCGATATCAGAAAACAAATAATCGTTTCTTATCATTAGTGATCTCTCTTTTAACGCTGGTTGTAATTGATTTGATTGTTAAATTGAATTTATAAATTTAATGTTTATTTATTCAAAAACTTATCTAGTTAAATCTTATTCTTATTAAATGAGGTATTTATATAAAAATTCTCAATAATCTAATAATATCAACAGTTCAAATTCTTAAACGTGGTAATAAGACAAAAATTTGAATTGTAATTCAAATAATAAAAATTTATAATAAATAAATCTCATATTCCTATTAATAGTAGTATTAATTGTAGTAATTCTTTAAGGGTTATATTATTTTGGAAGAATTAAAGGAGATACCCGCAAATAAATTGCCTAAGCACATTGGTTTAATTCTAGACGGTAATCGTAGATGGGCAAAAAAAAATATGCTTGAAGCAAACGTGGGCCATTTAATAGGGTACGAGAATTTAAAAGATAGATTATTTGACTTTTTTGACGCAGGTATTCATTATTTGAGCATTTACGCCTTATCGCTTGAAAACGCACGGAAAAGAAGTGTTAACGAACTCAGATATATTTTTAAGATAATTTTAAAAGCAGTGGACACGGTAATAAGTGAATCAACCGTAAGAGAAGAGAAAGTTAAATTTAATGTAATCGGCCGAGTACATTTGCTACCTGAAGATGTCCAGGAGAAAATCAAAGAATTAATTGAATTTACAAAAGACCATGACCAAAATTTCATCAACTTGTGCATTATGTATGACGGCCAAGAAGAAATCGTAGACGCTGTGAAAAAGATAACGGACGATAAAATAAAGTCCGAAGATATTACGCGAGATTTAATCAAGAGTTATTTATATACGAAAAATTTTCCTGAGTTAGATTACATAATTCGCACTGGCATGGAAGATGGCGCTAGAATTTCGGGATTTCTGTTATGGGACGCTTCTTATGCAGAGTTCAAATTTAGAACTGATTTATGGCCGGATTATAATAAAGAAATGATAATTGAAGATATCAAAGAATATTTGAAGAGAAATAGAAGAAAAGGTAAATAAGAAAAGGAAATTAAGTTTTCTTTTTGTAAAAATTTAAAATCAATAAATTTTATATTGTTGATTAAGGTAAAATAGCACTTTTACGCATACATTATTAATTCGTAACAAATAACTGTTATGCGCAATTAATAGAAATATTAAAATTAAATAATATACACTAATATGGCTATCTCAGACCCTAATCAAGTAATCTCCATAACTATAAAAGAATTTCCTCAAAACCTTCTAATTCCTAGTTTAAAAAATTCTGTTTCCTTAGAAGTTGTTAATAATTCTAAAAAGGAGGAACATTTTAAATTTGTTTTTGAGGGAGAAAATCTAGATATTGAAGTTAAACCAGACGAGTTCAACAAAGAAGTTCTATTTAAATCGGGAGAAACTAAGAGAATTGATTTAGCGTTGAAACCAACCGCTGATGGGCACGGTAAATTAACAATTAATGCCTATTGGATGAAATTGGTTGAATATATTGTAGAAGTACAAAATGTTAGAGAGACTATTTCCGCAAGTAAAATAAATAAAATTTTAAAAAATATACAAGTTCTCGAATTCGATGATGGCGATGGTTTTAACTCAAAAGACTTTTTTATAGCCTCTAGCAAGAGTGAAGTTAAGAAAATTGAGAAGGAACTTCAAGAGTTAATAAAAAATTATAGCGAGACACAAAAAAACTTACAAACTTCCGATACTCCCTTATTAAATGAAGACACTGGGGTTAGCCTTGTTGAAATTGATAACCAATTAAGGATTCTAGCAAAATCATATCTCTCGATAGGTGATTTTTTTAAGGCGTTAGAATACTCTTTAAAACTATCCAATGAAGGAGAAAAAATAAAGTTTTATTATAACTTAATTAGGGCTAATGCAACAGTTAATTTAGAAGCTACACTAGAAGTTATTAAAAAATTAAACGAAAAAAATAAAAAAAATCAAATAGTAGAAAAAATTGCGCTTGACTTACTAAATACTAATCAAGATCAAGTTATTAGGGTTCTTTCTTTTATCGACGACGCTTCGTTAAAGGAAAAAGCGCTTGTTAACATCATTAGCAAATCTCTGGAAAATGGTTTCAATTTAGCTCTTAAACTTTCTGAGTCTATTGAAGATGAGATCGTTAAAATTAAAGTTCTATTTAACGTTATAAAAAAATTACATGAAAAAAAGAATAATGCATTAATTCTTAAAATTATAAATCAAATCAATCAAATTATTCTTAATTCTAATAAAATTGTTTTATCAGCTAAAGATTATAAAAATCCTGCTTACGCATTTTTTAGAGGAAATATATGCATTATAGCGGAATTAGATTGTCCAGAAGCTGCTGATACTGTCATAGGAGGAATAAGTTCGGTAGAGCTAAGAGAAAGAGTTGCTAAAGACTTATTCAACGAAATATACGAGATAGTTAAAGAGAAAAAAACTAAAGTTGAACCTATAGGAACATTTTCTCAATTCTTTCTATTAAATACTTATGCTTCAAAAATCTCTAACGAAATACAAAAATTTTCCCTCATTGGAGGAAATGCAAGCAGTAACGTTCTAATGGGTGATTATAACTTCAACATCGCTCTCATATCTCTATTTAGTTTTGATTTTAGCATATTTCCTATCATTGATAGAGTTTATTCAGAGCTAAAGTACAGTTCGGATAAATCGATTGCGTATTATGTCTATCCCTCAATCAACAATCACGATCAAGAAGAATTAGTAGTAATACAATCTACATTAAAAAAGTTCTTTCAACCCGAAAAAAATTCAAAACAAGTAATTATTTTTAATTTTGACTTTATTCCCTATTTAGGAAAACCCACAATTATCCTCGCTTCCGAATTAGATGAAACGAATTCAATTAAAACCAAAATAACTAAGAAACTTGAAGATCGCGTTAATTTGATAATAGAAGACTCGTTATTCAAGGGGGGGGAAACTGTAGATAATCTAAACAGCATATTCTATGGTAGTAATTTCAAAATAGTTAATTTAGTTTTATCTTATGAATTCATCAACGATTACGATACGTTTAAAGCGTTTATCCAATCAATTATGTAAAAAAAGTGAATAAATTTATGGCTAAGGATAAAAAAAAGAAAAAGAAGAAAGGATCAGGTGGAGATGATACATTCTCGCAATTTATGGGAAAAGATACTGGTAAGAAGCAAAAATCTAGAGCAAAAGCAGTGTCGGGGCTTCCTTCAGGCGTTTATATTGGAGAACCACTAGATAGATCTTCGGATCAATTGTTTCTTGGAACAGATTACAGAGAAGTACACATCCCCGAAAGATCTTGGGGGGAAATCTTAGCCGATATCGAGCATTGGACACCATTACCCTTCACGCATGGAATTGAAATGGAATTAATTATCGCAGATGACAATGGTAACTACCCGCCTGGTGATGAGATGGTTTATCGGATGAAAGAGATCGTAAAAGATGCCATAAAAATCATGGACCAGATTTTATACAAAGGAAGAAGCGATTTCTTACCTGTTCCCGATTATATTCGGCAAAAAGTATTGGCAAGGCCTTATGGGAAGGACGACATTGAAAAGGGATATGTAATGGATATTAGGTATTCACTTCCAGATGGAAATGTCGTTGACATTGATACTTTCGGTCGTGATGGTAATGTTACAGCAGTTACTTATATATTGGAACTCGTAACGCCCCCATGTGAATATGTTGAGGAGCTGGCTTATTGGGGATCAACCTTATTTCTTTTAGCAAAAAACACCCTACCAAGAGATTTACACATCATAGCTTCAGCTATTAACCCTGCAGCTAAAGAATATATGAGAGGTCTTACTCAAGCAGACCACAGTCACATTGGCTCCTTTAAATCTGATTTAGAAAAAGTGCAAGCATATTGTATGATTCGCAACTTCATTCCGCATATAATTGCTCTTACCTGTAATTCACCTATATTAAATAATAAACCAACAGATGTTATTAAAATAGTTAACAACCGGATTACCGCACCAAATTGCGTACGTTCTTTAAGGCTAAAAAATAACACTACAATGTTAAGTAACAACGACCCTAAGCATTTTCCTCCTTATATAACTTCGGGAGATCAAAATACTATCAATTATTTTCTTCAAGTTGTCCAAAAAGCGAGTTTAGAGGATGGACGCTTCCAAGACGTGTTTCCTTTCACAGATTGGGGAACGATTGAAATAAGGGTTAGCGACGCTCAAATTTCAATATGCCGTAGAATAGGAATCGCCTTATTACTACAGACTATGTGTTACAAGACGCGAAAGTTATTAGACAAGGGGGTTTGGGTGCCAGACGCGGGTAGCGAGACGATCGCATATAACAGAAAGACTACCATCGAAAGAGGGTTAATAGCTTTATTCCGCCCTCAAAATCTTACTCGAGAACATCTCGCGCAATACGACCCGAATTTTGCAGAACAATATTTAGGACCTGCGAATCAACCTATAAGGTATATGATGCAGGCAGTTCAAAGGATGTTTTTCTACTTAAAAGACGAGTTAAAAGAACTTGGTTTTCTCTACTCACCGTTTTTGAAACCTATACTTCAATCAATTTTTGGAAATGTAAGCTACGCGGAACCTCCAATAACTGAAGCGGAATATCAATTAAGCTTATATCAATATAAATTGAACAATGGAGAAGACCCTAACATTCTGTATGATCTTATATATTTCACGATTCAATATTGCCAAGACCCGCTAAATAATCCTCTTACTGGAACATTAACTCTGCCCAAAGAAATGAGAGATTAATCTTCATTAAAATAAATGTATATATTTAAATTGGATAATTTAAAAAATTAATTCTCTTATTCAAATAAAAAACAATAAGTACAAGTAAATTATTAAAAGGATTTTATATTTTTACATCGCTTTCCATGAGCAATAATTAAGACATATTAACAAGCACATTTTTAAATTTGAAGGTTTTTTTGAAAAGTTTTTTTAAAAATAATTACACTGATAATGAATGTTTTATGGTTCGATTGACAAACGAGAAAAAAAATGAGTTTTTAAATGAAATTCGTAAATTTGCAAAAGAAAATAGCATAGAGTTGATTTCAAAGGAATTCAAAAATGATTTGGCACCTATTGAGTTTAAATGTGAAAAATGTGACAGTTACTTTGCAGATTGTCGTAAACACATTATTTATAGAAAGAAATTGCCTAAAATAAAGTGTCCTACTTGTTCTCCTGATTTAAAAAGAGGAAAAAAGAAGACAAAAGAAGACTACATTAAAGAAATCAGAAGTCTAGCAGAAGCTAATGATATTATATTATTATCTACAGAATATATAAATAAGAGAAGTCCACTTCAATTTTTATGCAAAATTTGCTCTCAAGATTGGTGGGATACACGCGAGCTAATTTTTAAAAGATTAAAAAGGAGGAAATTTTTTAGATGTCCTTATTGTTTTCCAGATTCATTTGTTTTTAGGGAACCTAATAAAGAAATACCACAAACATTAAAAAAAAGTAAGGAACAGCATTTCAATGAAATAGAAACTATAGTTAATGAAAAAAAAGGTAGTATTTTATCAAAAGAATATGTAGGTGCTGAAGAAAATGTTCATATTAAGTGCGAAAACGGTCATGAATGGTTTCCTACACCACATAACTTAAAATCAGGTCATTGGTGTCCCATATGCAATCAAAATTTATATGAGAGATTTTGTAGACAGATGTTTGAAGCAATCTTTGGAGTTAAATTTCCTCAAACTCCTCTTAGAAAAATTATTTATAGTTCTGAAATACCAATTAACATGCATTTAGATGGGTATAACAAAGAATTAAAAATAGGATTTGAGAGACACGGTATTCAGCATTATAAATATAAAAAGTTTTTTCATGGAAATGACATAGACAATTTTCATCAACAACTAAAAGTTCATGAATTCAAAAGGAAAATTTGTGAAGAAAATGAAATGGTGTTAATTGAAGTAGGTTATAAATGGTGTAATGGAAAATTACATAAAATAAACTTTGATGAAATGGAAGTCATTATCAGGGAAAAATTAAAAGAAAAAGGCATAAAACCTCCAATAGCACATGAACCAATAGAGTGGGAAAATTTTAATTTAACACCACCAAGTTGGTATGAAGAAATTAAACAAATTGTTGAAGGAAAAGGGGGTGTATTATTAACACCTTTTTACCCTGGATCTCATGGCATTATAGAGATTAATTGTGGAAATAGTCATTACTTTAAAACTACACCAACACAATTAAAATATAAGAAATCTTGGTGTAGAAAATGTTATGAAGAGCGACGAAAAAATGAGAGAGATAACTTTGGACGGTTTATCTCATATATTTAAGACACAAAATCGTTATACTTTTTAATAGCAGAAATAACTGTTTATAAAACAGTTAATAAAAAGTTTTGGTGAAGAAATTGAATAGTAAAAAAAATAAAGTCTATCTCATCATAATCAATAACTATGATAAAAAGAATAAAATAATTTAGAATTACAAAACATTAAATCTTTTTATTTAGACATTTTATATAGATTAGGAAATAAACATTAATCGTAAAATTTGTATATATTATGCTAACAGCAACTATCGAACAAGAAGGAAAAACGCGAATAGAAAATATATTTGTAATCGATGCCCACTCGCATTTAGGAGAAGATGTAGATGGAGCAACAATGATGAATCCGCTAGCACCGGGTACAGGAACTTTTGATTTTTGGGGTAATGTTCAAGGAAGATTAAAATCAGAATGGGTAAAAACGGGAGAACAATCATTTAGAACTTCAATGGACGGGAAATCGACTAAAATTGCTTGGTCGTTCAATCCTTATCCTTTTACAGATAAATTGTATGTTGAGTTAGAAGCGTTGGGAAAAAGGTATTCTGATTTAAAAGAAAAGTCAAAATTTTATTCT
>Ga0114922_10001957_pt1 | contig 19469 bp, 13 predicted proteins | sample AartaG_FD_100975 | JGI IMG/M metagenome (GOLD analysis project Ga0114922, IMG submission 100975) | Deep subsurface microbial communities from Aarhus Bay to uncover new lineages of life (NeLLi) - Aarhus_00045 metaG | ecosystem: Environmental > Aquatic > Marine > Oceanic > Sediment | place...
GACCCAGAGATATCTAAAATATGGGTTCAAGAAGCTGAAGCGCGACTTAAGGCATATAGAGAAGGTAAGACGAAAGGAATACCCGGAGAAGCGATATTTGGAGAGGTGATAGGATAATAGTATTTGATGAAATGAGAAAAAAATGTTGATAGATGAAATAAAAAAAATGACAACGCAACAACGAATACAGATAATGGAACAGATCTGGGATTCCCTTATTGAAGAAGACGTAACGCCTGAATCGCCGCAATGGCATCGAGACATATTGGAGAATCGACGAAAGAAAATTGAATCCGGAGAAGCGAAATTTCTTACAATATCTAAGTTGAGGGAGGAGGATTTTTGACAACCGGTTTTTTTGATCAAATCTGGCGTATTTTGGCATGTCCCTATTGTGGTCGGTCATTGGACAAAACAGAGAAAGGGGCCGGATGCCGGGATTGCCAGGATGAGTATGTTTTTTCACGGGAGGGGCAGCTCGATCTGAGGCTGCATAGAGAGAAGCGTTATCCGATGCAATTTCAATTGGGTGCGGATCCCCTCTCCGAAAGAGATCCCCGGTTTAAGATTTTAAAGAAGAACGTTTCTCCCCAGGTCGATTTTCAAAATGTCAAAGTCCCCTGGCATCTGACGGAAACGTGGATGAGTTATTTCCCGAAACCCAGTGCCGATGGCAGCATTGCACTGGATTTAGGGTGTGGAAACACAGTGCATCGGGATGTGATTGAACATGCCGGATTCCGGTACATCGGTCTGGATTATGATACCCTCGAAGCGCCCATACTGGGAGATGCCCATGCCCTTCCTTTTCAAAATGAGAGTATCGAATTCATCCTCTCGATGAATGTACTTGAACATATCAGGTATCCCTTCGTCATGATGGAGGAGACGTATCGCGTTTTAAAGCCCGGAGGCAGATTCATGGGTAATGTCGCTTTTATGGAACCCTTCCACGGGGATAGTTACTATCATCATACCTGTCTGGGAACCCTGAATACCCTGGAGAGTGTCGGTTTTCGCATCGACTGCATCGCACCCAATGCACAATGGACTGTTCTCAAGGCCCTGGTGGGGATGGGGGCAGGCCTCTTCCCGAGATTGCCAAAGGTCATTTCTACCTGTCTGATCGTGCCCCTGCAGGTGATACACCGCATTTGGTGGTGGTTGGGTTATACGATCAGACGTTCAGAAACTTCCAGTGAACTCAATCGTTTGTTAAGTACAACGGGTGATTTTTTCTTTATGGCGACGAAGTGATGAAAATAGCATACTTCAGTTATCTATTTGATATTAAGGGTGTATCGGCCGGATCGGCCAATAAGGCCATCGGATTTATGGACGGTCTTCGGCAACTGGGCCATGAAACTCGGATCTTCTGGCGGGGTTATCAACCTCCCGATGACAGAAGGGAGGCTTATGAAAAAAGACAAAAATCCCTTTGGAAAAGAACACTCAGAAAATATCTAAATGAACCGAAACTGTTGTTGACCAATGCAAAGCATATCATTCAAGAAGAGAAGATATTTGAGGAAATGAATCCGGATGTGGTTATTTCCAGACTCACCCTTTATCAATTTTCATCCCGTTTTCTATGTAAACGAAAAGGGATTCCCCTGATCATAGAAGCCGATAATCCGCCCATTTACGAAAACAATAAATTTTACGGTAAGGATAATTTTCATCTGAGCCGTATCGCGGAGACTATCGAACAGCAGAACTTACTGCAGGCCGATGCGATTATTGTGCTTAGCAACATCCTCAAAGATTTTTTCATCGAAAAAGGGATCCCCGAGGAAAAGATGATTGTCATCCCCAATGGTGCTGATCCGGAAATATTTTTTCCTCGACCACGAGATCATGAGTTGAGCGAGAAGTATCATCTCACAGACAAGAAGATCGTTGGTTGGATTGGATCCCTGGATGGGGGGTGGCAGGGTTTGGGTAATTTGGTACGAATGACGCAAGATGTACTCAGCCAATGTGATGATATACTGTTTATGTATGTGGGTGGAGCGAGGAATAAATTGCGGTTTCAGGAGTTGATTCAAGAGACCGGCTTCAGTGATAGGGTCATCTTACCGGGAGTGGTTCCATATGATGAAATACCGCGCTATCTTTCTGCAATGGATATCGTCATTGCACCTTATCCCAAAATGGATTTCTGGTATCCATCATCAATGAAGGTATTTGAATACATGGCGAGTGGAAAAGCAGTTGTTGCCAGCGATGTCGGGCAAATAGGGGAGGTGATCGAGGATGGCCAAAACGGTCGTCTGTTTGATCCGGATATCAAAGAAGATTTAACAAACAAAGTCATACAGTTGGTAAAAAATCCCGATCTTTGTGATAAGCTTGGTGAGAATGCCCATAAAATGGTCCTCCGGAAATATACCTGGAAGGGTCATGCCAAAAAGATTGAAACACTTTTTAACCATATTTTAAAAATGAAAAGGGATCATCATCCTTAGATCACAATTCCCTGTGCTAGGTTAAGCGAGTAGGTTGTCGAGAAATGGGAAATAAGAAAATCAACATTCTACATATGGTGAACGGTTTTAATATTGGCGGTGCTGAGCTGAAATTATTAGAGTTACTGAAACTCCTCAATAAAGATAAATACAATATTACCCTCTGTAGTGTGGGTGGAGATGGCCCCTTACGCAAAGAGTTTGAGAAGCTGGGAGGAAAGGTTTTCGTATTCAAGAAACATTTCCGATTTGATCTCAGTCTGTTGATGAAGTCGATACATTTGATGAAAAAGGAAAGAATTGACATTGTGCAAACGACACTATTTTATGCGGATGTCATTGGGGCCTACGCTGCGTATTTGGCGAATGTACCCATCGTCATTTCCTGGGAGGTGGGTGAGCATATCCATCGCCCGATGCGATTATTGGCATATCGGTTGGCTGCACGTAAAATAGACGCAGTGGTCGCTGTATCCGATGCCATGCGAAAGCAAGTCATCGATGAAAAATGGATAGATCCCCGGAAGGTGGTTACGATTCAATACGGTATCGATGTGGGTCTGTTTTCTGATACAGACAATCTTCGTAGAGAAGAGATCGGCCTGAAAAAAGAGCATATCGTATTGGGCACAGTGGCCCGGCTGGGCCACCAAAAGGGGCATACCTATTTGATCGCTGCTGCACCGCGGATCGTCCGTGAATTTCCCAATGTGCGGTTTGTCTTTGTCGGTGATGGACCGCTTCGCTCTCGATTAGAGAATCAAATTCGCCGGTTGGGATTGGAAGACTATTTTCATTTCCTGGGATTTCGTTCGGATGTGAACCAATTGCTCCATCTGTTTGATGTGTTTGTTTTACCGTCTCTCTATGAAGGATTGCCCAATGCCGTTCTTGAAGCCATGGCCTGTTCCAAACCCGTGATTGCAACGGGTGTCGATGGGACATCGGAAGCAGTCTTGGATCGGGTGACAGGGTACATCGTCCCCCCCAAACATCCTGATGCTTTAGCGGATACGATCATCCGGTTATTATCGACAGATGGCAATATTGAAGCCATGGGTAAATCCAGCGGAGAGCGGATTGTCAAACATTTTACCCTAGAAAGACAGGTTCACCAGTTTGAAAGACTTTATGATGATCTGTTTGAGAAGAGTCATTAAAGGTTTAAAAATTACATAATCTTATAATACTATGTGCGGAATCTGCGGAAAGATAAATAAGGATACACAAAAGCCGGTTGATGAGCAATTGCTCCGCGCCATGTGTCGCGTCATTCAACACCGGGGACCGGATAATGACGGCTTTTTTTTCTATAAAAACGTCGGCCTGGGTATGCGGCGCCTGAGCATCATTGATCTGGAGACGGGTGAACAACCGATCTATAATGAAGATAAGACAGTGGCCGTTGTTTTAAATGGTGAGATTTATAACTTTGAGGCACTGCGAAAGGATCTCATTGCCAAAGGGCATCGGTTTAAAACCAGGAGTGATACAGAGGCGATTGTACATCTCTATGAGGATAAGGGTGAGGCATGTGTTCACGATCTACGAGGCATGTTTGGCTTTGCTGTTTTTGATAAGAAGAAGCAGAGATTGATGGTTGCCAGGGATCGTTTTGGGATAAAACCCATGTATTATTCCCTGGATGATGAGAAATTGTTATTCGGCTCCGAACTGAAGTCTCTGTTACAGGACAAAAGTTTGCGAAAAGAATTCAATTTTTTTGCTTTGAATTGCTATTTTTCCTTTATGAATACGATTGCCCCGGATACCATTTTTGAAAATGTCAAGAAGTTGATGCCGGGACATTATTTTATCTATGAAAAGGGTCAATTCACAGTGAAAAGGTATTGGCATTTCAATATCCCCCTCCAAATGGAATGGAAATCAGAGGCTGAATATCAAAGAAACCTTTATGAGTTATTAAAGGAATCTGTAAAAATACGTCTCATCAGTGATGTGCCCCTGGGAGTTTTTCTCAGTGGGGGGGTGGATTCGAGTACAGTCGTGGCATTGATGAATGAAGTGACTGATGAGCCCATAAAAACATTCTCCATTGGGTTCGGTTGTAAGGAATTTGATGAGCTTCGATATGCCAGGAGAGTGGCGGAATTATTTAAAACCGATCACCATGAATATATCATCGAACCCGATGCCACCGAAATTGTCGATGAATTGGTGTGGTTTATGGATGAACCTTTTTCAGATCCTTCGGCTATTCCCACCTATTTCGTTTCCAAAATTGCCAGAGAAAATGTGACGGTTGTTTTAACCGGTGATGGGGGCGATGAGATGTTTGGGGGGTATCAACACTATCAGGCCGAAATACTCCTCCAAGCGCTGGGAAAAGTACCCCGGTTTTTCAGAAATACCATCATGAAGAGTGTGCTGAAAGGATTTCCCCATTTACCCCTTGCCAAATTCAACGATCAGAAAAATCGTCTACTCAATAACCTCGACCGTATTGACATATCACCAGAGGATCGATTCTTTCATCGACATCAGGTTTTTTATCCGGATGAAAAAAAAGCAATGTACACGGATGGTTTCATCGGTGAACTCGATAGCGACCTGAATATCGGTCGTCGGCTCCTGACCTATGCATGTCCTCCCCAAGAACTGAATTCCATTAACAAAACACTTTACCTGGATACACATTTTTATCTTCCAAACGATATGCTGACTAAGGTAGACAGGATGAGTATGGCCCATTCATTGGAGGCAAGAGTCCCGTTCCTGGATCATAAATTGGCCGAGTATATCGCCACCATCCCCTCGACAATGAAAGTGAATGGGAGTCAAACAAAGGACATCTTAAAAAAAACCATGTCGGACTTACTCCCCAGGGAGATCCTTTATCGAAAAAAGCAGGGGTTCAATGTGCCACTGAACGTCTGGTTCAGAAACGATCTTGAAAATATGGCCTCGAATATACTCTTCGATGGGAAGAGTTCTAATCGGGGTTTTATAAAAAAAGATTACATTGAGAAAATGATCAAGACACATCGTCAAAAAAAACGAGATCTGAGCTTTCAAATCTGGACGTTGATTGTATTTGAGAAATGGTGTCGTTCATTTATCGATAATTAATCATTGAGGGAATTGGTGAAAATTGTCGTTTGTAACTATCGTTATTTTGTCACCGGAGGTCCGGAGCGATACATGTTTTCTCTTTTTGAACTATTGAAAAATAATGGTCATCAACCGATACCTTTCAGTGTTGCATATAATAATAACCGGGAAACCCCCTATCGTCGATATTTTGTCTCGTCCCCCGGAGATCCTGATCAAGTATATTTCAATGAGTTGCATTTGTCGCCGTTTCGGAAACTTCGTTCGGCGATGAATGTGGTATACTCGTTTGAGGCCAGACAGAAGTTGGAGTGGCTTCTCAGAGATGAAAGGCCGGATATTGTACAAACATTACATATACCGACAGTGCTGTCTTTTAGCCTCATCGATGCCGCAAAAAGCCGTGGATTGCCCGTTGTGAGTCGTTTATCGAATTATCACCTCCTGTGTCCTACAGAGCACTTTTTAAGGGACAATCGAGTCTGTGAAGAATGTAAGAAGTCTCTTTTTAATGCGATTAAATATAAGTGTGCCCGAAATTCCGTATCATTGAGCGGACTGCGAGTTTTGTCCCTCTGGTTTCACCGTTGGAAAAGAACCTATGATAAGATTGACTCATTCATTGTGCCTTCTCATTTTTTACGAAGTAAGTTGATAGAGTATGGCTTCCCCGAATCAAAGGTCGATTATCTACCCAGTTTTGTCAATATCAGTGAATTTAAACCCTCATTTAAGTTTGAGGATTACATTGTCTATTCGGGAAGGATTGCCGTTGAGAAAGGTGTGCCTGATTTGATAAAAGCATTTAGTAGAGTGGCTGCAAATGTAAAATTAGTCATTGTGGGTAATGATCGGAATCCTGAAGGAGACAAAGTAAAACGCTGCGTCGAGGGTTGCGATTTGAGTAATATTAAATTTTTAGGATATCAGCCTCTACCCAGATTGAAAAAAATTTTACAAAATGCATTGTTCACTGTTTGTCCATCGATCTGGTACGAAAATTCTCCAATGAGTACCTATGAAAGTTTTGCCCTGGGCAAGCCTGTATTAGGGTCGCGCATTGGCAGTATTAATGAACAAGTGATTGAAGGGAGGACCGGTTTGTTATTTGAACCGGGTAATATTGATGATCTGGCCGATAAGATGAACTATCTTATTCATCACAGGCCAAAGCTTGTCGATATGGGTAAGGAAGCCAGAAAAATCGTCGAACAGGAACACAGCCCTGAGGTCCATTATGACAAATTAATGGCTGTATATGATAAGTTGATACAACAGTACAAATAATCCAGAGCGTAGCGAAGCTATGATGAGAATTATTTCTTTCTTAAAAATTATAACCAGGACACAAGTGAGCTAAATGGATAAACTTGTCGAATTAATGCTCTTTTTACAAATGGGACTCATCGCCATAAGTGCGATTTTTTTCATGAAGAACCCGAAACGGTTCATTCTGGGGATGATCATTATTACTGCCGGATGGCAAGGGGGGTTATGGATTTCATTCCTAAAAATGGACATGCGTTTTTCTCAAGTTTTGGTCCTTATTCTTGTTACGTATATATTATTAAACCCTCAAAGGATAGTGATACAAGATCGTTATGTAAAAAGTATTCTCATGCCAAGTATTGGGATGATGGGTTGTGCAATCCTTGCAGCGTTTCAAGCTGAAGATCCTGGTTTGGCTTTTGGCGGAGCGTTTAGCCTTTTGATTGATTATTTGGTCATTGTTTGTATCATAGGTTCCATAGAGAAGCCGCAGGATGTCGGTTATATTCTTAAGTTCGTATTGGCAGCGGTGTGTTTTCAAATATTATTGGCCCTTTTTCAGTATAGAATTGCGCACTTCAAAATTGGAATCATCGATGAAGTATCCTCCTATTATTTATGGTGGAGAATGCACGGGACATATGGACACCCGAATCAATTGGGTATGTTTTTCGTGTTTACATTGCCTTTTATATTTCGATATTTAGTTTTTGTGACTCGAAACAGGCAATGGAAATCGATCATTATTATTTTTATCATCTTCCTGTTCGGGTTATTTTCTCTCTATACAACACAAAATCGAGGTTCGGAGACCGCTTTGGCCATCGCACTTGTTGTTACCATTTGGATTGATCTGTTTAGAAGAAGGGCGAGAGTCAGGAAAACATTAATTCAAATATCAACAGTTGTTGTGATTTTAATGAGTCTGGCCATGGTTCGGTATGGTCAGCGTATTTACGATCAATTTTTCAATCAACCACGTGATGTCTATGAACAATACGAGGGTCGTGCCCTGTTGAATGAAGAAGCCATGTCTCGCATTTCGGAAAATTTACCCTTTGGAATGGGCATAGGAAATTATGAATCGGGATTCTGGAGAGAAACCATGGTTCATAATCTCTTTTTACTGATACTCTCAGAGATTGGTGTTGGCTTTCTTTTCTTTGTATGGATTGTGTTCGTTTTGTTTTATGAAACAATTAAGATGATGCGAATTAAAAATGTTTTCGTCACCAATCTGGGATCGGCGTTCTTGGCAACGCTACTGGGATTTTTAATATCTTCCTGGGTAGGACCGGATTGGTTTTTATCGAATCAGGTTCGTCTTAATTTTTGGATATTGTGTGGAATTATACTGGCGATGAACAGGTTGTGGAATCGCATGATGAGGGAACATGAATTTCATCAAAAGAAAAAATACCATGAGCTGAATTCAAAAAAAAATATAGGGAATGGGGCTGTCATCATACATGGAAGTTGATACGGAGACATTTATAAATGGGTTTATTTGAGACGCTGCGAAAAATTTCGAGGAAGAAGAAATATGACTATTTTATTCAAATGATGCAGCCGGAACGCGAACAATTAATATTGGATATTGGTGCCAGTAACGGACCATTTTTAGAACAGGATTATCCGGATAGTGATAGAATCATTGCTTTAGATATCAATATGACTGATTTGATAGAACTACACGAACGATGCCCCCACGTGAGATGTGTTCTGGGAAATGGTAAACAACTGCCTTTTAAAGACGAGGCCATACCCATTGTCTTTGCAAATGCGGTCATTGAGCACGTGGGACATTATGAGGATCAAAAGCTTTTTGCCGAGGAAATTCAGCGGGTTAGCAGGAAATACTTTATAACGACACCCAATAAAAACTTTCCCTTCGAGTTTCATTTCAAATTGCCGTGCTATCAGTTTGTGCCCAAATCCCTTCAGAAATGGTTAAATAGAAAATTTGGTATTGGACTGTGGTATAACAAGGGTGTCTGGGAAGACATCAATTTATTAAATGTCAGAAAATTGAAAAAGTTATTTTCCAATTCGAAATTTATTAAAGTGAGGGTCACGATTTCTCCTGAAACCCTTATTTGCTACAGAGATTGATTTATGAGTATTGTCGAGAGATTATTAAAAAATACCGGTGCAATTATGATAGCCAGAGGCATTCAGCCTCTGTTTTCCACCATATTGATTATCGTCATTGCGCGAATATGGAACCTCGAGGCTTTTGGGAAATATAATACGGTTTTTTACCTTTTAATCATTTTTCAAGTCGTTTGTTCTTTCGGACTGAATCCCCTACTAACCCGCGAGGTTGCTCAAAATAGACATTTGGTAAAAAAATATATAAATAGTGGACTCAGCATTGCTATCCCTTTTTCAATTCTGAGTATGTTCATCATGTTGGGTGTCATCCATATGATGAATTATGAAAACGACGTGGCCTTTGCTGCTAAAATCGCAAGTATTGCATTGATTGCTTCGGCTTTATCGGAATGCTTTGAGGGCATCTTAGCCGGTTTTGAACGTATTCGGACCATTGCTCTCGTTTGGATTATTGAGACAACCTTAAGAACCGGAATCTGTATTGTTTTAGTGTATTCGGGATTTGGTTTGTTGTCCGTAGTTGTTACATATGTCGTTGTTCGATTTCTTAATCCGATATTATATTTTATATTTATCCACAAGTCGATTGTTCGGACAGAATTCAATATCGATTTGAAATTTACAATGGAATTAATCAAAAAAACTTATGTTTTTGCCATAATTCTGATTTGTGCGACGATCTACTGGCGTGTAGATGCCGTGATTCTTCCCAAAATGCAGGGCAATGATAGTGCAGGATTATTCGGAGCGGCTCATCGGCTTTTTTATTTCAATCAAATAATGATAGTCAGTTTTTTCACTGCATTTTTCCCGGTCATTTCCCGGTTATTTGCGAAACAAAAGGATGCTTTTCAAATGGCCTGCAAGAAATCGATTCAATACTTATCTATCATCGGTTTCCCCATAGCATTATTTGTGACCGTTTTTTCAAAAAATATCATTTTAGTCTTTTTCCCCGAGGAATATCTGGAAGCGGCACCCACACTCATCATATTAATGGGGGCCTGGCTACTATTTGCCATTACAGAGGTTTTTGGATATGCCCTTTTGGCGAGCAATAATCAAAAATTTGACCTCAAGGTGAATATAATTGCCCTGGTGTGCAAAATTTTCCTGAATTTTATTCTCATTTACAAATTCGGTTTCATCGGAGCTGCGATCGCAACAGCGATATCGATTCTCATACAATTGTGTGTCCAATTTTGGTATGTGACTAAATCTGTTATCCCATTTGATAATCATCGTTTACTGGTCAAGGGTGTGAAACTGGGTTCGACCGGGATTGCCTCTATTTTGATCGTCTTTTTATTTAGGAATTATAATCTATTTGGCGTATTTACTTTATCTTTAAGTATTTACATACTTGGCTTATTTTTATTAAAAATTTTCTCAAAAGAAGACATTTCCTTCCTCAAGAAATTGTTCAACTCAATTATTCATCGCAAATCCGCATTATTGGAATAAATCTTCCTGAGTAACCATATCATAAAAAGTTCATCTGAATCGGTTTGTAAATCATTTTACATTTTTGGATAAGAGATATTATTTGGTATAGTTTATGCATTGTTTCTTCAACGATTGAGAGCAAATCGTTAGAAGGGCATTTGTAAATAAAAATAACACCGATTTGCTAAAGAGTTATTTGTAAATATTGTCTTGGAGAATAATGATGCGAGATATAGTGAAAAAACTTATCTGGTTGATGCTGTTACTGTTATTTCATAACCCATCTGCTTTTTCGCAAAATTCTTATTCGATATCAGTGGATGTATCTCAAAATTTGGGAAGTTTGAATCCATTTTGGGGGGGGATGGGTCAGGATTCTTTTAATGATGGCATCCTTAAACCTCATAACCAGGCGACTTTTGATTTAATGAAGGAGTTAAACGACAGGCTCGAGAAAAAATGTTTCAATTATATCCGTGTCACCGGTATCTTTGCCGATAGTGTTGCCTGGTCGGGTGAAGACATTGGCGGACATGTCTATTATGAGACTGAAGCAGGTGAGCCTCGATATCGCTGGCAGATTGTTGATGATGTTTTCGATGAAATTATTTCCAATGGGCTTAAACCCATTGTAGCTTTAACATATATGCCGGATGACTTGGCATCAGATCCACATAACCGTAATGATTGGAATCGTGCGAATGTCTCTCCGCCAAAGGACTATAATAAATGGCGAGATCTCATCTATGAATCTGTAAACCATTTAACGAATCGATATGGTTCCTCTGAAGTAGAGACCTGGTATTTTGAAGTATGGAATGAACCGGACCTGTCATGGTTTTTCTGGATCCCACATCCGGATTCCGTAAGTTATCCATACGGAAGTGATAATTTGGAATATTTTAAATTATATGATTATGCCGTGGATGGAGCGGTTCAAGCCAATCCCAATATAAAAATAGGGGGTCCGGCAATTGCAGGTGATATCGAACTGTATATCAATCAATGGGTGGATCATGTACTGAATGAAACCAACTATGCCACGGGTGAGATTGGTTCTCGTATTGACTTCATTTCGCGACATGGTTATGGGCTCATTGACGAAAGAATAATCACGAATATGGATGCGCTCATGGGTGGATCCCTGTATTGGCAGGCACCATCGATTTATAATAAAATGAAAAGTAACGAGATAGAATACCTCGTAACTGAAACCGGTCCGAGTGTGACTCCTCAACCTTGGCTCAACACTCGGTATGTTCCTGCCTGGATTGTGAAAGAGATTGATGCCATTCTCCATTTGGGAGATGAAAAGGGTGCTGAAAATATACCGGACATCATGTGTTTTTGGACTTTACCAACACCCGCAAATTTTGATACACAGTTTGGCATCACCACGGCCATTGGAAATGAATGGGATCCCCCGGCCGAGGGTGTAGTCAAACGACCGGCGTTCAATACGTTTGAGATGTTGGGACGATTGGGTGGCGAACGCGTCGCTTTGACGGGTTGTGCTTATGGTGATGAGGTTCACGGTATTGCAACAAAAAATGGGAATGAATCGGTAGAAGTGCTGATATACCATTTAGATGAGAATGATTTTGAGAATGCAGCCAATGGGGATAAGACCGTGAATTTAACCATTGATAACATCCCCTTTACAGAAGGACTTTTACAGTTATATAAGATTGATGAAACCCATAGTAACGGATACACAGCATGGAAAAATCTTGGGGAACCGACTCAGCCCACTCAGCAGATGTTGGATCATATAAAAAGTCACGATGATTTGGAATTGGCTGAATCGGAACAGCGAATAACCTTCCCGGGAGGGACTCTGAACAAGGAAATTCAACTTCAGAATAATAGTGTTGCCATGCTCGTTGTCACGAATGTCGATTATTTACCGCCAGAGTCTCAAGGTCCCACTGACTACGCACCCAATCATATTTATGGGCAGCTCGCCCACTTCGAGTGGTTAGCAGCGATGCCGGAAGGCAAGAGCGGACAGTTTTCCAGTTATGACCGCGGCGGAGATTACACCGATGGAAATGCGGACCACTCTAATTATTTGGGAATGAAACCGGATAGCAGTAAAATTTTAGCACGTATGGATGGCCCGGGATGTATCACACGAATTTGGATGACCAATAACAATTTTGAAAATAATGTAAACTTTTACGATGATACCATATTGAAAATATATCTGAACGGTGAGAGTGTGCCTACTATTAACGTACCCTTAAAAAACTTTTTTGGAAATTATGCTCACTTTGTTCCCCCATTGGTCCAGCGTGTGAAAAGTGCATACTTTAGTTTTGTTCCCATACCCTATACGGAATCGTGTGAAGTCACCCTCGATCTGGGTAGTAACAAGGGACTTTATTACCATATCACTTATCGGTCTTTTTTGAATGACAACGACATGAATGATTTTAGTTTTGCCCTTAGCTCATCGGATGCCGAACATTTAGAAAATTTTAAAGAGATTTGGAACAATGCCGGTGGGAATCCCTATATTCATCTATCGGGATTGAATGAATCCCATGAGACTGTGACGTTCCAGCCAGGCGAACAAAAAGACCTGTATTATATCGGGGGGCCGGGACTCATTACGATGATCCATTTTTATGGAATTGATCCAAGGTTATTATATAGTACCACCTTAAAAATCTACTGGGATGACGATACATCCCCGGCTGTAACCGTCCCTTTCGCCGATTTTTTTGGGCTGAGGTTTGATGATCTGAATTATTATAGATACTATGAGAGTGTACCCCTCGTTTACTCCGGATCGGGATTCTATTGTTACTTTCCCATGCCGTTTTCAACGCGTGCTCGAATTGCCCTGGTCAACAGAAATTCGCATAGTATAACGGTGAATTCAAATTTAACGTATAAGCCATTGACCGCATTGCCCGGGTATTATGGTCGGTTTCATGCATTATTCCGTGAAGAATATCCAACCGAACGGTATCGGCTCTATGAATGGCTCAACATCGATGGCAGGGGTAAGCTTGTCGGCATTATGATGAATATGGACAATTCAGTCGAGGGTGGCCCCATTCAGGAAGGAGACGAGATTATCTATATCGACGGCGAATCCGAAGCGAGCTGGTTGGGTACGGGAACGGAAGATTTCTTTAATATGGCCTGGGGATTCGATGATGTGAAGTATCCCCTCCATGGTACGACCTTCATTTTTCCACAAAAATCGTGTTACAGATTTATGATTTCAGATGTGGTCGCGTTCAACAGTAGTATCAATGCTTTGCTGGAAGTTGGAAATGTGAGTAGCGTTGTAGCCAATAACAGCAGTGTCGCCTATTACTATTTATTCGATGCAGAAGCCCCGATGACGGATGTCACGCCTCCGGCCCGGCCGACCGGCGTGAAGGTGATTAAGATAAATCGTTGATTGAATCGTCATTGTAAATAAAGGGATCGGAATCGGCAAGAATTTCCGAGTATAACCTGTATTACCTGCCTATATTTCATCGATGTGACCATCATAATCTATGTATCATTCGCCTGGGTGTATGGGTGAAAATTAGCAGAAACATAGATTTTTGTTTTTAAAAATCAATTATTTTTAGTATAATGTACTCACTTGAATTATTCACCATTGATTTCACTGATTATATATAAATTATGAATTTCAATCCATACAAGCGGCTATTCCAATATTTTCAGAAAAACCCAACATTCATTCTGTCACTTATTATTATCCTTTCTTCATTCACTATTTCATTATTATTTCCGGTTTATTTTCGTGAAGACGATACAGAATATTTAACGTATGCTCATCAAACCACCAATTTCTTTTTAGCCTTCGTACCATCGAAGGCGATCATACAGGGTATGTTCCGTCCGGTTCAGAATATGACATGGTGGTTATTGTTTCGTTTTTTTGGTTTGAATCCTTTTCCATATCAATTATTCTGCACACTTCTCTATGGCTTTTCATTTGTCTTTTTCTTTAAGTTAATTGAACGACTTTTCAATAAAAAAATTGCGGTCTTCACACTCATATCCTATTTATGTCTATTTTATTCTTTATGTTATATTATTTTCTGGTTTTCGGATTTAACTTATATTCTTGAGTTGTTTTTTATGAACCTGTCCCTATATCTCCTTGTGAAATCAATACAGGACAATAGAGGATATATCTGGGGTGTTTTATTCTACCTCGTAGCGGTGTTATCCAAGGAACCCGCTGCTATGATTGTACCCCTCGGTACTCTATGCTATCTGTGGAGTGATTGGAACAATCTGGCCGGTGAAAACAGAAAAAGACTCATACTGGTTTTCTCATTATGTTTATTTGGGATTCTCTATATTTTATTGAATCCATATGTTAAGGGCCGTCAGGGATTTCTATATTTTTCAGAAATATCCGAAGTCATTACGTTTGTTTCGGAGAGATGGTTCATCTATTCCGACTATTTAATTTCAGAAACAGGCCTTTTATTGTGGTTAGCTACAATTTATTGGGCGATTCGACTTTTATTTAAAGAACGGAAATGTCTCGGACAAAAACGATTTGGGCTCATTCTCTGCTTCAGTATTGCCGTTTCGCTGGTCGCAACATTGTTTCAAGAGGCGGCACTTCCCGTTCTCTTCCTTGCATTGATTGTGATTTTCATGAAAAGAACTAAAGCATCTGTCGGTTCCGTTTGGTTTACTTTTTCCCTGCTTGGCATTTTGTTTATTCAATTCATCGTGCGCACCCTATTGATCGAAGCGTCATTCGGTATTGTCATCATCGTCGGTGTTGCGCTTTTTGATATTTTTAATCATTTGAAAATAGAATGGCAAAGATGGCCGAAGAAATATGGTCGGACTGTAGGTATTATTTTAGGTGGGGCTATTCTCCTGGGAACCGCTCTGTTCGGAATCCCTTTATTCAACAAGTATCTTGGTGCCCTTCGTGTGTTGTCTGCCAACAGACAGAATTTTAAAGATGCCGTTCGATATGTGATTGATAATGAAATGGAAGAATCATCACGATTGCTGATTGTAGATTATGAGGTCATGGGATTTACTCATGAAGATATCGTTCGACTCCCAAATCGGGAAAAAGCGCATCGACAGAAAACCATGGTCAAGGAGGATGTGCAAAGGTTGTTGAATATCATGGATCGGGAAAATATCATCGTCGGTCATCTTGGAGACTATCTGGCAAGTAGGGAAACGGAAGTGTGTTACCTTCTGGTAATGAATAATTACGAGGATCATTTCTTGAAGAGTATAGATATAAATAAAACAAATATATACGAAACAAAAAAATATAACGAATGTGCTAAAATATATCGACTCAGATAAAATGATCGGTCGGAATGTTGACAGGAGCGGATTTTATATCCGCAATATTTTGAATATTTTTTCTTTTAATACGGGTGGGAAGTTTTTTCTGATGAAAATGAAGGATCGATAGAGTAATATGTAGGCACCATCGTAAAGGGTCATGTTCTTCCATATCTTCGCTTTAGCTAATATTTGTCCAAGCCATAACATCTTTGGGTACATGACGGCAATCCTGAATATGCGAAAGTAATATTCCACTTCCTTCTTCTTTATTGTTGGCAGTTGCAGTGTGGATATGGGCTCGAAGTAGGTGTTTACCGTCTGATCTGTTAACATCCCCTTTTCTTTACAATATTCATATAACGTTGTTCCCTTGTATGGATAAAAAATGGATACGAACAGCTTATCCGGTTTTATCTCTCTATTTAAATTTATCGTGTCCCAAATCGTTGCTTTCGTTTCTTCAGGCAATCCCATCATGTTGTAGGCCCAGGTCTTTATCCCGGCTTTCTTAATAATTTGAAAGGCATTGATTATTTGTTCATTGCTCATGTTCCGTTTCATGATACTGTTTCTGATATATTCATTCCCGTGTTCGACGCCTATTTTAATTTCGATACAACCCGCCCTTTTCAGCCACTCAATGACTTCCTCATCGATGAGATCGGCCCTCGCATTTATTAGTAACGGCATGTTGATATGTTTCTTGTATTCCTTACAGAATTCGTTTACCCAAGTTTTATTGATAATAAATGTGTCATCGTGAAAATGAATAGATTCGACTCGTTGATATTTTGAGAGTACTTGTTGAATTTCTTCTATTACATTTTTTACTTTTCTCAATCGGACATACTTCCCCTTGCCTCGATAGATATCCATGACCTTATGGTTGATACAATATGAGCATGGATAGGGGCATCCTCTACCAGCCATGAAGTCTGCTCTATGATCGATATCTAACAATTTTTGATAATCGAAGAGATCCCGGTCAGGGAATGGTAAGGAATCCAAATCCCATATGAGAGGTCGAACTTCATTTTTTATGATCTCTTTACCTTCATCAATCCAAAGATTTTGAATATGTCGGTAGTCTTCATTTTTTTCCAGTGCTTTGACGAGTTCCAGCATTGGATATTCCCCTTCGCCAACACATAAGAACTTTACTCCCCTTATTCTTATCGTTTCTTCCGGGCAAACGGTTGGGTGGGGACCACCAGCAATGATCGGCAGGTGAAACTGATCGTATATGAAGTTTATCATTTTTTCGGCTAAGACACTCTGGTCTGAAGTGTAAGAACAGCCGACCAATCCGGGTTGAAATTTTTCAATTTTATGAGTGATTTCCGATGTATTGAATGCGTCACTCACCCATAAGCTTGTTTCATGCTGCTTTTGTTTCAGTATTGCTGAAATCGACGCGATACCGTTCTGGAAATCGACAAAAATATATTTTGCCGATGGGATGGGGAAAATAAATAAAACTTTCATAGTCTTTTGTTATCTTGTTTTCTTTTTGTTATTTATTAAGGGTTCCAGGTCTAATTTAATTATTCATCTTCTTATTGTCAATCGGATAATTTAGACCTATTGGTAAATTGTTTCTTGTTTTTTAATTAAAATCATCTTATTATTTAGGGCATAAGACGATTGATAATGGTAGTGTCAAAAGTTTTATGGTAAGCGCCGATTAAAACCGGCAATGAGTAGAGAGGGCAGAACTCTTACAGCGAAGGATTAGCGATCCGCGCTGGCCCCGAGTCATGCGCATGTATCCGCAAGGATACAGGCGAAGCGTTGACAGGGGACGTGTGGGCTAGGTATTGAGCCGCGAAAGACTTTGTACTTCAGGGTGCCGACGGTGTCATGAATCTCGGAAGGCAACACGGAAGTCTCGCAATGCGAGAGGCTATCCGGCCCTGCGTGGTCTTAGACCCTACGCACGCACGCAGAGCTCACTGCGCGGGAATCGGGAGATCCCTTCTGTGACCTCGGAAGATGGAAGTGAGGTCCTCGCCGTAAATCCCAAGGGAGTACCACGGCGATGTACGCAGTCGGGAAGTCGGACACTCTCATAGTACTGAAGAAGCCGTCGAACAAAAGTTATAGTGCGCTATAAGCGGCGGAGACGGTGGAGGGAAGGGGAGTGACTGAGGGGAAGACGCTCAGGTCAAACAAGTACCGTACACCGAGACGGAGGAGAACTGATAATATGGAGAACCCTAGACGGGCACGAATTGGGAAACCAAGGACACAGACAAGGGGAAATACCTGCTGTCAGGCTCCAGACTTGCAAAACTGGCGGGAGCGGATACGGCAAGCGGCACAGAAAGATAAACGGATGAAGTTCACGTCTCTCTGGCACCATGTATACGATATCAGCAATCTTCGGGAAGCCTATTTTAGGCTTAAGCGGCAAGCCGCCCCCGGAGTTGACGGTAAAAGCTGGAAGCAGTACGGCGAGAATCTTGAGGAGAACCTTCAGGATCTAAGCAAGAGGCTGCGACGGGGAGCATACCGAGCGAAGTTGGTCAAACGGGTATACATCCCCAAAAGGGATGGCAGAGAGAGACCGATAGGCATACCAGTGCTGGAGGACAAGATAGTTCAACGCGCACTGGTAGAGGTCTTAAACTGCATTTACGAGACTGATTTCAAAGGATTCTCGTACGGGTTTAGACCGGGGCGTAGTCCACACAACGCATTGGATGCGCTTGCGGTGGGAATCAGGACGAGATACGTGAACTGGGTGCTTGACGCAGACATACGCGGATTTTTCGATTCCATCGACCACGTATGGCTGATGAAATTTGTTGAACACCGGATAGCAGACAGGCGCGTCTTACGGCATATCAAGAAATGGCTGAACGCAGGCGTGCTTGAGGATGGAGTGCGCAAGTGGATGCAGGAAGGAACGCCGCAAGGAGGAAGTATCTCTCCATTATTGGCAAATATCTACCTGCACTACACGTTTGATTTATGGGCTGACCACTGGAGGAACACGTATGCGAGTGGAGAGGTAATCATGGTGCGGTATGCGGACGATATCGTCGCAGGTTTCCAGTATCGGACAGATGGGAGGAGATTCAAGCAAGCTATGGGGGAACGCCTAGGTAAGTTTCACCTGGAGCTCAATGCTGATAAGACCCGTCTAATCGAGTTTGGCCGCTATGCAGCGGAAAACGCGAAGAAGTGGGGTGAAGGCAAGCCAAAGACGTTTGATTTTCTTGGGTTTCGCCACATCTGTGATAAGACAAAGAACGGTCATTTTATCATTCTCCGGGAAACGATACCGTCACGGATGCAGCAAAAGCTGAGAGAGATCAAGGTAGAACTCAAGAGGCGTATGCACCACTCCATTCCGGAAGTGGGAAGATGGCTACGGTCAGTTCTGCTTGGGCACTACCGTTATTACGGCGTGCCTCGGAACAGTCGTCGCCTGAATGCCTTTAGATACTTCGTGTCGCGGCTCTGGTTACGCAGTCTCCTTCGCAGGAGTCAGCGCTACAGAAAGATCTGTGAGCGGATGAGGCGTTTGGCAGATCAGTGGCTTCCTAATCCCGTTATCTATCATCCTTATCCTGAAGAACGCTTGTGCGTCATTTACCCGAAGTAGGAGCCCAGTGCGGTAGTTCCGCTCGCTGGGATCTGTGCGGGGGGTATCAGGTAACTGGTATCCCTACCGCGACAAAAGCCGACGGAATTCGGTATCGGTATCGGAATCGAAGAGGGAACAATGTCATTTGGACAAGATGTACTTGGCGTATGTGAAACGATAAGCGCCGAACAGAATCA
>Ga0114922_10001958_pt1 | contig 19463 bp, 17 predicted proteins | sample AartaG_FD_100975 | JGI IMG/M metagenome (GOLD analysis project Ga0114922, IMG submission 100975) | Deep subsurface microbial communities from Aarhus Bay to uncover new lineages of life (NeLLi) - Aarhus_00045 metaG | ecosystem: Environmental > Aquatic > Marine > Oceanic > Sediment | place...
TCTTGTATATTCTTGTTTTTTATGCGTGTTTTTTGTTTTAAGCGATTGTATCATCTTTAATTACAATAGGTTATGGAACATTTTGTTTAGACGAACTTTTGGTTGCGGCTACGCTGCGCCAGGGATTGTTCTGTGCGGAAAACTATTTTGCCTGATTTGTGGACTCTTAAGTGGCACAGGAAATTTATACCCTCTTCAGATGTTGAGATCCTTTGGTTGAATTGACGGGCTAAATATAGGAACCTGCAAATATTGTTATTTCTTGCAAAAGTTTTTCTCGTTTTAAAATTTTTCCCGTTGACAGTCGAAAGTCGATAAGGTATAAAATGAAGGGTCAAATAATTAACCTTTTTTTGGAGGCACACACTATGAAACAGCAAAGATTTTTGAAGGCAGTTCTGTGTTGTTTGCTGATGGCTCTGATCATGCTCTCAGTATCAGTACAGGTCAAGGCCCAGCCGTCTCGATCCCGCGGAAGGGGATTGTACGGCGACTGGCTGGTCAAGGTCGATTACGATTGGGGACAGTTCGACTCGATTCTGTCGTTCTCCAGGGACAGTGAGGGTAACCAAACCGGTAGTTGGATCAGCTTCATGGGACTTAGCGAACTAAAAGACATCAAGTATGAAGAAGGTCAGCTCGGCTTCGCGTGGGTCAGTCGCAATCGTGATGGTGGATCCAGGACGTCGAACTTCAAAGGAACGATCAAGGAAGAAAAACTCTCCGGGACGCTGTCGAGTGACAGAGGAGAGAATAAGCTCGAGGGCAAGCGCAGCCCAAGAGCACCCCGCGCGGTCGGGAACTGGGCAATGACGCTCAAGATGGGCGAGCGGGAATTCACGTCAACGCTTGTCGTTAAGGCTGACAAGGAAGGCAAGCTCACTGGCCAATGGCAGAGCCGACGGGGCGAAAGTGAGGTCACGGACCTGCAATACGAGCGGGGTAATCTGAGCTTCAAGCGAAAAAGCACATATCAGGGTAGTGAGCGGGAATCAACCTTTGCGGGAACCGTCCGGGGAGATACGCTTTCCGGCGTGATGAAGTCTGAAAGGGGAGAGATTACAATTGAGGGAAAACTGGTTGGTGCTCCCATAATCGGCACCTGGAATCTTGAAGTTGCATCCGAGCGGGGCAGTCGCAAGCAAAGACTGATGGTTAACCCGGACATGAGCGGATTGTATGGTGCCATTCCCGTTAAGAAGGTCAATCTTGAAGACAACAAAGTGAGTTTTAAAATCGTTCTGGAATTCGGTGAGCGGACTTTTGAAATGAACTTTGAAGGAAAACTGGAGGACTCGAAGCTTACAGGAGAGTTGACGAGCGAAAGGGGCAGCCAGAAGATTAAGGGTACGAAGGTTGTCCGTACATTCAGAAGACGCAGTACAGGGTAAATGAAGCATAGTCTATTGAGCCTGCCGGACTAATCTTCGACAGGCTTTTTTTTTATCTCAATCCTCCTATTTATCACACGACTGCCAAAAGGGCGACGGCAATTATCTCTATACCGGTAATAGTCGGCATAATAATTAGCTCTGTCCGATTCATAATCAGCAGTTGTTCCATATCGGGGTGTTGGTGACAAAAAAAGAGGAAGCAGGGCTGAGGTGCGGAGGGAGAGGAAAAAGCGAGATATACTCAGCCCTGCGAATGTGCTCTAATGGATAATATATCACAAAGGTTTATGCAAAGCTATACTTTTTTTGATAATTTTGGTCAAAAAAATACTCAAACCTTCCCCCACAGTCTCAAAACGCCCATCAGCCTTCGATTTTAGTGCCTAAGAGGCCTTTTAAACGGCGAACTCGTCTTGGGAGGTATCATTTTTAAGGCCTATTTTTCAGAAATCGGCTCTAAAATCGAAAATTCAGTTTTTTTCTGGACGGCTGAAACAAATTCGGTACAATCCGATTTGCGATTTAAGTTAAAGGAGGAAGGCGTTTTGACGTTCAAACGAAATTATTTTGCGGCTGTGGCAATAACCTTAGTTGCAGCGATGACCTGCCGGGCTGATTTCCAGGCAAATACACACACATCTAATAAGCAGGAGAATCCTGCCATAGCGATGGATGCCGAAGGCAATTTTGTCGTGGTCTGGAACAGTTATCTTCAGGATGGCAGCTCGAACGGTGTCTTTGGACAGCGTTTCGATTCAAATTGCACCCCTCTAATCGAGGAATTTCAAATCAATATTGAAACCAGCGGCAATCAAAGAGAACCGGCGGTCGCGATGGATGCCGAAGGCAATTTTGTAGTCACGTGGTACGGGCCGGGGGAGGACGAGGAAGATATTTTTGCCAGAAGGTTCGATGCCAGCGGTTTAGCTATCGGCAGCGAATTCATAGTCAACACCTGTACCAATGACAGGCAGCTTTACCCGAGTGTGGCGATGAATAATGACGGCGGCTTCATTATCGTCTGGGAGAGTAGTAATATTCCGGGGCAGAGCAACAAGGCAGTATGTGGGCGGTTGTATGACAGTAACGGGTTGAGCGTAGGAGAGGATTTTGTTATTAGTGAGGAATCATCAGACAGCCGGTATCCCGATGTGGCGATGGATGATGAGGGCGATTTTGCGGTGGTATGGATGCTGGACAGGAGCAGCAACTCGATAATGGCACGGCTATATGATGCGGATGGTACGGCTAAGGCGGAGCCGTTCGAGGTGAGTACGATAAAATTCAGCTCTGTCACTCGGCCATCGGTTGCGATGGATACGGTAGGGGACTTTGTGGTGGCCTGGGACGGTGACCCTGACCGTGCCAGTGAAGATGATATTTATGCTCGAATGTTCGATCCGAACGGTGCAGCTTTAGGTGAGCAGTTTGTTGTCAATACGACTCTAACAGGGACGCAGCAGAATCCGCAGGTTGCGATGGATAGCCGAAGACAGTTTGTGATTGTGTGGGACAGTAGGATTGACCCAAATATTAATGAAAGAGAGATATTCGCGAAACGATATGGCTGCGCGGGCGTGGCTATCGGCGATGAATTTCAGGTCAATACATATATTGAGGGGGACCAGAAAAGGCCGGCTGTGGCAATGGGAGAGGGACGGAAATTTATTACGGCCTGGCAGAGTTACGGGCAGGATGGCTCGGGCTACGGCATCTTCGGCCAGATGAAACAAATTGCCGGCTCGGGGGACTTTAACGGCGATGGATTTGTAGATTTTCGCGACTATTGTATATTGGCCGGGGAGTGGATGAAAAGTGAAGAGCCGTTAACGGCGGATTTGATTGATGATAACAAAATCAATGAGCAGGATTTGGCAGAGTTTTGTTATCAGTGGCTCAGGCCCGGCTATTAGAAGAACCGTATAGGCAGGGAAGTCGGCCATCCTACAAACTATCGTTTTAAGTATCGCTGTTTTGTTCAATTTTCTTATTCGAGAAGCTCGCCGCGGGTCCGCCGGCAGTGAATAAAACTGCAAAGCGGGTTACAAGCGCACCGAGGAGCACGTATCCGAGGATGACCTGCAGGCTTAGTAATATATGCCCCCAGAGGGTTCGGGCGTTTGCATAAATATCGCCGAAGCCCAGGGTCGTCATGGTGACTATGGAAAAGTAAAGGGTGCGCAGAGGGACAAGCCACCATTGTACATTCTCGCCTTGCCTGTCAGCGAAGAGGTTGCTGACAATGCCGGGAGAATTATCGTTGTCCAGGAGATAGTTGTCAACAGCGCCCCAAACGTAATAGACGGCGGCAAAGAGAATTACCAACTGAAAGAAAATCTTCAGGATTTGTGTGGTGGAGAGGCCGTAATCGCTTATCTGCCAGAACTTGCGAACGAGCCCCCGCAAAAACCAATTTTGGTTCGGGTACCACTGCTCCCAGTTCATCCGCCTGGTGTTGTATTCGAGGAGCTGTTTTGTGCCTGTATCGATTCGTATGCTTTCCAGACCCACACCGCGAAAATTTGTGGCGCGGTCCACGTAGCAGTCCCAAAACAGGGTGGAAGAATCAACGATAGCCTGTTCGAAGTTCGCGTTTTCGAGGTGGGCCTTTACAAGAAACGCACGTTCGAGATGGGCGTATTTGAGATTCGCATCTTCGAGATTAGTGTAGCAAAGGTTGGCGTGGTCGAGATGGGCACGGCGGAAGTCGGCGCCGGATATATGGGCGCTGCTGAGGCTGGCATCTTCGAGATGGGATTGGGTAAGGGCGGCGTTTTTCAGATGGCAGTTGCTGAGGTCTGCGCCTTGCATATAGGCTTCGAATAAGTATGCACCTTCCAGATGAGCGTGATACAGATAGCTGCCTTCCAGATGTACATGGCGCAGGTGAGCGCCCTGGAGATGGGCCGTGCTCAGGTCCGCACCTTTGAGATTAGCGTCGCTGAGGTCCGCCCCTTCCAGATGCGCCGCCTTGAGGTTGGCGCCTTCGAGATAGGCACCTTTAAGGTTGGCGCCCTCAAGAAGAATGTCCTTCCGGTGGTTCTGTTTGCGCCACTCGTTCCACTCTGTCGTGTCCTTCTTTTCTGAGCAGCGCAGCAGTATCTCGTACTGCTCGGCGTCTAACTTGGATTCAGGTTTTGGCTGTTCCTGTTTGGATTTCGGCTGGTCTTCGTTTTTCTCGTTCATATCAAACCCCACTCTATAAACGCCGTCCCAAATTACACAGCACTAAAGGCTTTTCCTTACTTTCTTGGATTTAGGTATCATGGTAAGCCCTTATGTCTCCAGTATTATCGACACAAGTTCACTACCTAAATCAGTTTTATCTGCGAGATATTCAAAAACAATAGTGGGGGGGACAATCATCTTTCTGTCCTTTTATATAGCCCCCACCCCGCGTGGTGGGGGTCACTTTTGTCTTTTTTTACCCACCCCGCGCGGTGGGGGTCACTTTTGTCCCTTTTTACCAATTCACCTTGGAGCGAAGCGGAAATCCCGCACCAATTTAGGCGCAAGCCTAATCTTAATTGGTGCTGGACCAATTCTCCAATCCTCTAATTCTCTAATCCACTAAAATTCCCTTTGCCTTTTCAATTCCTTTGTGTTATTTTGTGAATTTGAAATATAAAAGCACCCGTTGGCTCGAAGCTTCCTCGAAATAACTTAAAATAAATTGACCTTCACGAGATACGCTTCAAGAAATAAGAGATACGAAATTGTTTGGCGTTTTATAAAGACTGTATAATCATTGTTAGCATTCTCAGGAGTATTCATGGCGATATCACAAAGAGCAAGTCAGATTTGGGCAGTCCTTGCCTGGGCGGCAAAGAATCGACAGTCGCTGACATACGGCCACCTGTCAAAACTCATCGGTGTTCCAACGGTGGGACTCGGGAAGCTCCTTGAACCAATTCAATCTTACTGTATACTGGAGAATTTGCCCCCGTTAACCATCCTCGTCGTCCAGCAAGAGTCCGGGGTTCCCGGCACCGGTTTCACTGGAACAAATACATCCGAGTATGCCAAAGCGTATATGAAGGTTTACGAATTTGACTGGCTTAAACACGGCAACCCCCAACCAGAAAAACTAGAGCAGGCAGTGCAGAAACTCCCATCAAATGGGTGAGCACTTGGAAGAAGAAACGGGAACTTCTTATGCAGAAAGAAACTTCTTTGTGCTTCCCGTTTTATACAGACTGTATAAGTATTGTTAGATGCAGGAGAAATATGATGAACCTACTGAACGCTCTCGTCCCAACTCTGTTGGTAATCGTAGGCGGCATCATCACATGGTTTCTCAAGTCCAAAGTGGAGGAACTCAGGGCCGCAGAGGAAAACCTACGAGAAACGCGGACGAAGACCTACTGGGAAATTTTGGAGCCCTACATCACCCTGTTCTCGGACACATCCGAGAAAGCAAGAGCGGGCGTAATCAAGACGATTACCTCACCCCAATACAGAAAGACCACATTTCAGCTCTGCTTGCTCGGTTCGGACGAAGTTGTTCGGGCCTACAATGCGATGTTGCAACACATGTACGAAGCAGAGCGGACTGGAAACCAAGATGCGCAAGATCTGATGCGACTCTGGGGCGCCCTTCTGATCGAAATCCGCAAGAGCCTTGGAAACAAGAAGACAAAACTGAAGGAAGTCGACATGCTCCGTGGGATGATCAAAGATATCGACGACTTTCTGAAATGAAAGGACACGACAATGCACTGCACGCTACTGTCGCGTATCCGCGCCAAAGCGTGAGTACAGACGTTGGGGAAAGGAATATATGATCGACTACATAATCACAAAACTAGAAGGCGTCCTTGATAGATATCATCAATGGAGCATTGAGGATCGAGAGGTAGCAGACAATGCTCTGCGCTCAATATCCAATGCACTAACAGAAACGCGTCTATACTACCGGGACATTGAAGAAGGCATACCGAAAAATAAAGAAAGAGAACGCCAATTGGTGTTTCTTTGGAGTGCAGCAGCTATTCCCGTCCGTCATATTGATCCGGAACTCGCCGGCATATGCCAGGACAAATCAGATTTCTGGCTCAATCCCGAGAACTGGGATGATCAGCGAATCATTGAGACTGGAATATCCCTCGAAAACGTGAACAATAGATTCAAAAAACTTCTGAAGAAAACACGAAGAAAATAGTGCCCAATAATCTCCTGCACCTTACGTTTTGCCCGCCTCGTGCAGAACGAAGGTGAGGCGTAGCTTTCCTATGAAAACTGAGCAACTTTTGTCATGGGTAGAAGCCCTCGACGACTAAGCTTTATTTCCAATTAAATAGGGTACTTTCCCTAAGTTATTTATAGAGACTTTATATTTATAGAGACTTTAGAAAGGAAAAGAATGACCAATATACAAACACCTTGGTATGAAGTAAAAGCCATTAATTTTACTAAACTGAATTCAGTTATAGAAAAAATGAAAAACAGAGCCCATTTAAGTGTGTATGATGTCACTATGATATTTAGGGGACAGTCGAAATCGACATGGACTCTTAAACCAACCCTGCTAAGATCATTGATAGAACCTAATAAACTTAAGTTTGAGGAGGTAATCGACTTAGAGTTTAAAGCACTTGAAAACTTTCAAAGACGCGCACACCTCTTTCATGAAACCTCTTTAATTAGAGATAAAGATACTATATTAGAGTGGTGGACCTTAATGCAACATTATGGAGCTCCCACAAGAGTTTTGGATTGGACTATATCACCTTATGTTGCATTATATTACGCTGTTTCAGAAGAATATGACACGGATGGAGCGATTTGGTTTTTGGGTGTTTGGGACCTTATTAAGAAAATGAAAGAACTTTATGGTAAGGAATACAATCCTTCAAAAGAGGATTATGAAAAAATAGCACGAGATCCAAATGCGCAACCTATAATGCATATTTATTCTAGAGATAAGCTTACGGATAGGATGATTAATCAGCAAGGATTATTCACATTCTGCCACAATGTTTTGGAAGATCATGCGTATTCAATAGGAAATGTGTTGAGTAAATTTGAAGATAGAAGTAATTGGCTCTTGAAAGTTGTTATTCCGAAAGAGCATAAGATACAATTCCTTGCAAAGCTCCATGCTATGAACATTACGGGAGCATCACTGTTTCCAGGAGCAGATGGAATTGGGAGGTATCTAAATGAGTTAATGCACATTGAGTCCGGCCATAATATTCCCGAAATAAAAGCACTGAAGAAAAAAGAAAAACAGGAGAAAGAGTGAGATGGAGGATAACTAGGTACGGATAACTATGAACAGCCCCACAGTCACAAATATGTTGAGATTAGTATAATGTTAGCATAAAATCAGTGGTTCGATCCCTTCGACAGATTTTACCCTGAATTAGCCGAAGCCCTGAGCGAAGTCAAAGGGGTAGTCGAATGGGCTCAGGACGGCCAAAAAAAGTGCTTTTTTATTTGTTTTTTTGTTGACATCGTTTGTAACTATGTTAAAATACACCTATGTTTGCCAGCAGGCTAACATAAACCGCCAGTAGGCGAAGATATAGCGGAGAATCAATGGCAAATCGTCAGTCTTCTGAAATCTGAAATCTGACATCTGAAATCAGGGGGTTCCCAATGTCGAAGTCGAAGATCCGGTGTCGTTTGCCGAAGGTCCGGCATGATTTTTTGACGGAACGGGTCGAAGTCGAAGATCCGGCATCTGTTTGACGGAATCCGGCCTTCCTTGGACGGAGCCATCGCCTCAGAAAAGCAGCCAAACACAACTTTAGTGGCCCAGCATTCCCAAATCTCCTTTACACTTCTTCACTTGTCTACTCCATCTGTTTTCGTGCAATAAACGTGCCCGTTTCGTAGTCATCATCATCTGAGGCCAGTGGTATATTGGAGTAAGTCCCAATAATCTCATTTGGGTCTAAAGTTCCAGTGAATGAAATGTCATAGCCGCCAATTCTGATCGAATGTCCCGCCACTGCGCCATTGATGTAGTTAACATATGGATCTCCTGGTTCCTGAATATAGCCAGTAAAAACTTGGCGAGTCTGCTCAGTGATAACAAGAACAAGAGAACCAGATCCGTAGACGCCAGGAGAAGAGGACGCTTCATAGAATTCCAATTCTACATCCCATGTGCCCGTCAGAATGGGTACTTCCAAATCCGTCCCATCGGAATCATCATCAGGTACATTAGGTTCCTTAAGGCATTCAGGAAGTTCACCTACCACGATAAGGTTAAATTTATCATAGCCCTCAGAAAACTGGTCTCTCGCCGCATTATAATCAGTCCCAACCATCCAGAACGAACCTTTTAAGGTTGATAAATCAAGGCTAATCTGGGCAATCCGACCATCATGCCAGTAATCGTAAGGTGGTTTTTCGGCGTGCTCTTGGGAGTAATGCAAGTTCATATAAAATATACGGCGGGATGTTGTTTCATCCTCTAAATCCACAACCTGACCAGTTCCCGACCAAATAATCGGTTTATAATCCGGATCACTAACAGTGGGATTCGGCAGCAACAATCCATGAACGATATTGAATGGCCCACCGAAATCAGCCAAAAAGAAACGTACAATAGTTGGCTCATTCGTATCTACTGTGGTCGTATCTATAGCTAACTGTAATTCCTCATAACTGACAGATTGACCTGTTTCCGGTTGACTTGTGTCCGGCTGATTAATCTCTTCACCAAAGTAGCCTCTCGTAAAAACTGGATAGAAGGCTAACAATGCGGCAACAATGACTAAAGCCGGGACGATTGAAAGCGTTAAATTCTTCATACCTGACCTCCTTCAAAAAAGAAATTATATAAACTAATTATTCTCGCTGCACAAGTTTGGAATTTACCCGATACCGATAAGTCTGTCAATGAAAATGTCCTATACAAATGTGGTGTTTTTATAAGAATATTAGAAAAGGTCTTGAAAATCAGGCTTTCCTTCTCAACATCACCGCACCCAAGCTGAGCATTGCCTTTTAAGCCAAAATCTCATAGGATTACAAAGGGTGGTAGCCACTGAGCGAAGCCTGCCCTGAGCGGAGTCGAAGGGGCTCAGGGCAGGCTAAAAAAAGTGTTTTTTTAGCCGTTTTTTTTTTGACTTTTGTTTGAAAATATAATAATTCGCATCTCTCATCAACTCATCCACTCATTTACTCATCCACACCTCGAAAATCTGTGAAATCCGTGGTTGATTTCACTTGATTTTTGGGGCCAAATATGTTATAATACGCCTATGTTAGTTAACAGGCTAATATAAACCGCCAGCAGGCGTTAAAATAGGTAAAATATCCACGTTTTTTCAATCAAAAACGCTGATACCTCAAAGCAAAAATCAGAATTTTTAAAAAATTTTTAACTGCATTGCTGACGTCGAGTTACGAGAATCCAGAATCTTGATTCAAGTACTTTTTTTGTATCAAAAGTGCAGGTAGCTCTAATTATAGAGGCGCTACTTTTTCGCCTCCGGCAAAAGGAAGCGAAACGGAAAACCCTTAGGGGAATTACCAATCATGAGCATCGATAATCCAACTTTAGCTCACTTTAGGCACTTTAGGCACTTTAGCTCACTCTTCACTAACTTACGTGCCTATAAGGCACTACATCTGTCGAGGACTCTCTACAAATCAACCCTTTTTATGCAAAACAAACCCAATTTCCAAAAGGCCCAAATGAACGTAAACTTAACTTTAACAAAGGATTACAGAAAAAAAGATGATTTCGTAGTCCGAATAAACAAACCCAATTTCCGAAATGGCCAAAATGAACGCAAATATCTTTATCACAAAGGATTATGAAAATGAACCATATTCCGGCCCAAAAAAACAAACCCAAAACAAACCCAATCCGTCAGGCCTGCGTTGTTTGCCAAGGAGTTGCCGGACTGATCAAACCCGACGAGGGTTTTCTCCGCAAGTCCGCTTGGGGACGCCTTACGGCGGAGTCCCTGGGACTGCTTATTACACAACAGATTACCACGGCCCTTCGGGCCTCCCAACAAAATTCTCTTCGTCAGAGTCTTTTGGGGGCTTTCACTTTGAATCCAGGAATGGTAAAATTGCTCAAAGGACTGTAATATTGGGATTATTTCTGTCTCAAGTGTGGTATGTACCGGCAAAGGATTTATTAAATGTAACTGGATGGATTCAAGGATGCCTGATTTTGGATATCTGAAATACGAGATTAAAGAATGGTGGGAGCGATTAGCTATAAGGGACTGGCTTAGCCGGAGCCCCAAGTTAGTCATTGGCGTGAGCGTGGTCCTGGTAGTAGCGCCGATAGTGTTTGGAATATGGCTAACGCTGCCGAAAAAGGTTGTAGAAGTTGAAAAATACGAGAAGGAGTGGTATTACGACCTGAAGCACAGAAGGCTTTTTGTTGGAAGAAGGGGGCAAATAGTGCCGATTGAAGCGCCTTCGGGCCCGCTTGCGAATGGAGGACCGGCAGGTGTCAGGGCATACGTATTTACTTACAGTAACGATCCGAATACTACTGATACCTTTATCGGGTTTCTGGAAACGACCGACCCGAACGTAGATAAGAGCAGTATAGGACCTGTGGATTTGAGAATCAGCGGTGCAGAAATCTTGACCAAAGGGAGGCTTATCCGCAGGGTCGGGGATGAGAAATGGGTGGCGGCCAACAGCGAAGAGGGACGGGCTATCCTGAAAGAGACGTTTGGGCGAAACGAAAAGGGAGAGATGCCCCATTATTTTCCGCCGAAATGAAGGTTATTTACAACTTAAGGAGTTAAATTTTTCGGTCATTTCAGCCAGCATGATTTGTTTGGCTTCTTGCAATGGGCCGGGCAGAAATGTGGCGGCGGCCATTTTGTGGCCTCCTCCGCCGAACTTGGCGGCGATTTTACTGACATCGACGGTGCCTGTGCTTCTCAGCGAACACCTGATTCGGCCATCCTTCAATTCTATAAACAAGGCTGCTGCCTCAACTGTGCTTATTCGCTGGCATTCGTTGATTAAGTTCTCTGTATCTTTGTATGCAGTGCCGGTTTGTTCGAAGTGCTGCTGTAAGATATGCTGCGCTGCGTATCTGCCGTTACAGTGCAACTCAAGGGTATTGAGCATTTCGACCATGAGCTTGAAACGTCGATGTGGGAAGTTTTGATATAATCTCTCATGAATTTCTATTGGTTTAGCGCCGGCGTTAATCAGTTCTGCGCAGGTGCGATAGACCCTGCTGTCCGTGTTTCTGAACTGCAACCAGCCGGTGTCGGTAGCTACGGCTACGAACAGCGCTTCGGCGATTTTTCCGGTTACGGACCACTTAGCGTACTTTAACAAATCATAAACAATCAGGGCCGTCGCAGCAGCACCTGAATCAACTAACTCCACATCCCCAAGGCCGTCAGCAGTTACATGGTGGTCGATTATTAGCACAGGCTTATCGGCCTGTTTCAAATATTGGTCGAATTTCGGCAGTTGGCTGAAACTGTTGGTATCGACAATTATTATCAAATCGAATTTATGGAATCGCCCTTGCATCAGATCTTCGAGCTGGATATCCTGGCCGAGTACAGGGGCTTTTTCAGCAAATAAAAAGTTATGCCATTCCGGCATTGGCGAGAGCAGTAGCGGCTTTACGTTTTTGCCGAGAGCGGCCAGCGTATCAGACATTGCCACGACACAGCCGCAGGCATCGCCATCCGGTTTCGTATGAGTAGTAATCAAGATACTGCAGGATTTGTTAATCAGCTCAACGGCTTTTTTAAAATCGTTTTTAGTTACCATAACATATACCCACTAATAATAGCCCACATCAAAGCATAACCTATTAGAACTGATATTTTGTGATGATAATCCATTCTAAATAAGAAAGTGAGAACACCCAATTGTATTAAAATAGCAGCATGTGCCATTGTTTCTTTATGGTCATGATATCGACCTTTATACGCCAAGAGTGCTCTGAGACTTTCCATGTCTTCTTTTTGATTTTCACCTTCGGTATTTGAATTATTTTGAGAATTCATTTTTCAAATCATTCTTAACATTCTTTGGCTAAGATTTCTTTTGCTTTTTGGCAGTCTTTTGCGATTTGGGTGGAGAGATGCTGGGGTGAGGTAAATTTTTGCTGGTGTCTGATAAAGTCCACAAAATCCATTGCGAGGTGTTTGCCGTATAAATCACCCGGGTCTTGTCCGAGTATGTGAGCCTCAATCAGTAAAGGATGGTAGGATATAAAAGTCTTTGCTCTTCCGATACTAAATGCGGCAGGGAGCTTGTTCTTACTTTGACAGAGCTGTTCTTGGGTGTCAGTAATCTCCACGAAGCCGGCATAGACACCCTCGGCAGGTATAATCTGGTTAACGGGGTCAATATTGGCCGTTGGGAATCCTAACTTTCGACCTTTTCCCTTGCCCAGAGTGGTTTGGCCAGATAGTCGATAATATCTGCCCAAGGCTTTTGCGGCATCGGCTACGTTGCCCTTGTGCAGCAAATGTCGAATCAGGGTGCTGGAGACTCTGGCGGTTTGTTCATCAGCAAGTTTAATCTCTTTGCCGGGGACAATAACGATTTCAAAGCTGAACTTCTGTCCCAGCTCCTTTAGTATCCGGACGTTACCGCTTCTGCCGTAACCGAAATTAAAATCTTCCCCTTCGACCACAACATCCGGCTGAACAGACTTTGCCAGAAATTCATCAACAAAGGACTCCGGGGAAAGGTTCAAAATCCTATAGCTGCTCTCCAAAACTACGAGGTAATCCACGCCGAATTGGGCGAGTAAATGTTTTTTCAACGCTATTGGAGTTAATACGCCAGGTGCTTTTTCCGGATATAAGATAGCCACAGGATGCGGCTCAAAGGTCATCAGGACAAGCTCGTAGTGCCTTTGGTCAGCAAGCTTTCGGGCGACGTTGATTATTTCCTGATGTCCGAGGTGGACGCCATCGAAATTGCCAATAGTCAACACACAGCCTTTTTTTAGTTTTGCTAATTGCGAAAGGTCTGAGTTTGTTTGTATAACTTCCACTACTGTTTTACCTTATTTATGGAGAATATTAATTTCTTGCAGAGCACGCTCGAATGAGGGAGCCGTAAATTGCATTTCGATGCTTGGTATCTTCCATTTGTTCCGGATGCCACTGGACAAATAATCCGAATTTACAATCGAGGCACTCCAGGGCCTCGATGACACCATCTTCGGCGTGAGCAATGACCTTTAGTTTCTTCCCCAGCTTATCGATCGCCTGATGGTGGCTCGAATAGACCATGGCTTCCCGGGCGCCAAGGAGCTTAGCCAAAGAGCTGCCCGGCTCAATCTGTACGCGATGGTACTTTCGGCTATGCGCCACCTCTGTTCCCACTTGCGAGGGGATGTCCTGTATGAGCGAGCCACCTGAAACGACATTTGTAAACTGCATACCCAGACAGACTCCCAGCAGGGGTTTGCCACTGCTCAGCCATAATGAGATCAACTTTCTTTCGAAATTGTACCGCTGCATCGGTAATACTTTTACTGTTTCGTGAGACTGCTGGCCGTAAGCCGAAGGTGGGATATCATCGCCTCCTGCCAGTACCAAGCCGTCCAGCTCCTGGACATATCGCTGCAAAATATCTTCATTAGTAACCGTCGGGAGCACTACCGGCACGCCGCCATTCTCAGCAATGGCCTCCACATAAGTAAAGCTAACCATAGTCGAAGCCGAACCGTTTTTCTCATTTAGCTTATAAACGCTCGTAATTCCGATGAGCGGCTGAGCCGGACCAGAGGTGCTTTGGCAACCCACACAAGATGTGAGAATCACCAACCATAGCAATACAACTATCTTCTTCATTGTCTGCTCCTTTATAGACGTTACTACAATTAAGCTGTGGCTGTCACCGGTTTTTCCCCGGCGTCCACCCCTTTGAATCCCAGCCAATGGGAGAGGCGACTAAGCATGACATACAGCGAGGGAGCCACGACGAGCGTCAGGATCGTGGCGAAGCCGAGTCCGAAGATTACGACAACCGCCATGTTTCGCCACCACTGGCTTGATTCGCTCTTGGTGGCCCAGGTAAAGGTGTGGAAGTCATAGGCGATGCCGGTGGCCATCGGTATGAGGCCGATGATTGTGGTCGTCGCGGTGAGCAGCACAGGGCGCAGGCGTGTGACGCCGGCCTCCGCTGCGGCGGAGACGAGGTCCATCCCCCGCTGCTGTAACTGCTGTGTATAGGCGAGCAGCACGATGGCGTTGTTCACTACCACTCCGGCCAAGCTGATAACGCCGATGCCCGTCATGATGATGCCAAATGGCAAGCCGCAGACAAGTAATCCTGTCAGCGCTCCAATGAGTGAGAGGATCACAGTGGTTATTATGATGAACGGCACCTTAAGTGAGTTAAACTGGATGACGAGCACGAGGATTATAAGCAGAATAGCGATGGCAAAGGCCTTTCCCAAAAAGGCGCGTGACTCGTCCTCGGTTTCTTTTTCGCCGGCATAACCAATCTCGTAGCCATCGGGCAGCTCGAATTCTTTTAGGCGTTTCTGCACGTCTTTGAGCACTTCAGAACTGAGTCGACCTTCGGCGTCGGCCGTAAGGGTGACGACGCGTTTCTGATTAACGCGGTTGATGGTGCCAAATCCGCCCTGGTACTCGAAACGACCGAGCGAACTGACCGGCACGGAGTTCCCGGATAGATTGGGAATCTTGAGGCGATATAGGTCGTCGACGTCAACCCTGTCGGCCAACGGCAGGCGCACGGTGATGTCGTACTCATCGTTGTATTGACGGTATGTCCCGACCTTTGTGCCAAAGACGGCCATCTTTAGGAAGTTTCCGACGGTTGCGGTGTTGACGCCGAGGAGCATGGCGACACGTCGATTGACGGTAAAGGCCAGCTCGGGACGGGTGGCTTCCAGGTCACTGCGGAGGTTGACTATGTTGGGGACGTTCGCGATTGTTCGACGGGCTTCGTCACTGAGCCGCTCGAGGGTGGTGAAGTCCTTTCCCATGAGTCGTACGCTGATTGGCGCGCCGGTGGGTGGTCCGTCCCTTTCCCTTTCGACCTTAATCTCGGCGCCTGGTATGTCGTTGATTGCCTGTCGAATTCCGGCGATGATTTCCATTGATGGCCTCTCTCTCACGGCGAAGTCATAGAAGATGAGTGAGATATTTGCCAAGTGCGGGCCGCCGGCGCTGGCCATGATGTCCATACCGCCGCCCGAGGAGCCCACGTTCGTGACGATGTCCTCTATCCAGGGCTCGTACTGCCCGATGCGGTCTTCGATCAGTCGAATGATGCGGTCCGTCTCGCGGATGTTGGTGCCCTGTGGCGTGCGGACGTCAATGACGGCACGCTCAGGATCGCCTTGTGGAAAGAACTCGGTTCCCTTGCCGATCTTGGCATACAGGTTCACCAGGCCAAACAAGAGGCAGACAGCCAGAAACAAGGTTAGCACCGGATTCTCCAGGCCGGCTCGCTGTAGGCGACGGTAGCCCCTGATGAACCAATGATCCTTCTGACGAGGTTTGGACGAGCGACCGGCCCAAACCGAGCAGATAGTGGGGCTAAACACAAGGGCTACAAAGAGTGAGGACAGCAGACCCAGTGACAGGGTGATTGGTAGATACTTCATGAAGTCGCCCATGATTCCCGGCCAGAACATTAGTGGTAAGAAGGCGCATACGGTCGTGAAGGTGGAGGTTGTGACCGGCCAGGCGACCTCACGAGCACCGAGCTTGGCGGCCTCGAAGCGGCTATACCCGAGCTGGATGTGGCGGTAGATGTTCTCGACGATTACAATCGCATTATCTACGAGCATACCCAGAACCAGCACGAGGCTGAACAGCACGATCATATTCAGTGTGTAGCCGAGCATCTGGATGAGGAAGAAAGTGATTAGCATGCTGAGGGGTATAATCATCGCCACGATGGTGCTGGGTCGCCAGCCCAAGAACAGCAGGAGCACGCCTGAGACCAGAATCAGTGCGGCGAGGATGTTGTTTTCCAGGTCGGCCACCATGTTGCGGATGTACTTGGACATGTCGAAGGTTATGTCGAACTTCACGGCGCCAGGGACCTGTTGCTGCGCCTTGTCTATAACGGCCTTGATGTAGTCGGAGATATGGACGACGTTTGCGCCGACACGTTTCTGGATACTGAGGGTGACGTTTTCGGAGCCGTTGAGACGCGAGTAGCTGGTTCGGTCTTTGAAGGTGGCTCGCACGTTTGCGACGTCTGAAAGATAGATGGGCTTGCCGTTACGCACAGTCAGGAGGAGGTGGTCCACCTCTTCGGCCGTGACAAGCTCCGCGGGGATTCTCACATTGAACTTTGTGCCCTGAGTCTCGAGACCCCCGGCGGAGATGTTTACGTTTTCCGAAGGGATCAGTGCCAGGATTTCCGGTATCATCAGGTTGTAGGAGGCCAGCCGGTCGGGGTTGAACTCAAGCCGGATTTCCGGTTCCAGCGCGCCGAGCACGTCGACCTTGAGAACACCGGGCACCGCCTCGAGGGTGTCCTGCAATGTGTCGGCAATCTCCTTTAGCTGGACGGGTGAGACGTCGCCGGAAATGCTGACGAGCATAATAGGGAACTCGGCGAAGTTTATCTCCTTGATTACCGGTTCCTCGGCGTCCATTGGCAGCTCGCCTTTGGCTACGTCCACGCGGTCACGCACGCGCTGGAGGGCCACATCGCTCTTTACATCCGGAGTGAACTCGACGTCAATCATCGAGAGCCCCTCAGCGCTGCTGGAGCGGATTTCTTTGACACCACGAATGCCGTTGAGCTCCTTCTCTATCTTCATCGTGACTGATGTTTCGATGTCCTCCGGCGAGACACCTTCGTACATCGTGGTGACCAGGATATGCGGGATGGGGATGTCCGGGAATGCCTCGCGTGGCAATGAGAGATAGCTGTAGCCGCCCATAAGGATGATGATTAGACCAAGTACGGCCACAGTGGTTCGATTTTTTATGGAAGTGTCGGTGATGAGCATAGCGGCTATTTGTTCTCTGATACAACGTTTACCTTCTGTCCCGGCGCGACGAAACGGTGGCCGGCGATGATCAGGCGGTCGCCCGGCTCTAAACCCCCCGTCACCTGGACACTATCACCCTTGATGAAACCGAGCTCGACTTCGCGACGGACGGCTTGGGTGGAATTGACCACGTAGACAGCCTTGCTTTGCTCCATCGGGATTACGGCCAGCAGCGGGACCAGGATAGCATCCTTCAAAATACGTCGCGTCAGGCGGATAAGCACAATCTGCCCGCTCCGCAGAAACCGTTCCTTGTTCTCCAGAGTAATTTCCATTCGCGTGGAGCGGGTTCGCTGATCGGCCAGCTCGCTGATGAATGTGATAGTCCCGACCAGCGATTTCTGCCGGCCCTTTACGTCCACAAAGATACGCGCCTTCTGGCCGATGTCGAAGAACGCAATGTCGCGTTCAGGTACTTCCACCACGACCTTAACCGTATGCGTATCCACGACCTCGGCCACTGCCTTGGCGGCATCAACGTATTCCCCCTCCTCGACGAGGATTTCGTTCAGCACACCGGCAGTTGGGGCGAGGATGCTGGTGCGATCCAGACGGGCGCGGACCTCCTCGAGTCGGGCCTTGCTAATGGCGAGCTGGGTGTTGGCATTCTCAAGGTCACGACGGGGGGTGGCATCCTGTTTGACGAGATTCGTCATACGGTCGAACTCGATCTGGTCTCGCTCGACTTGCGCCTTGGCGACTTCAAACATGGGACGGATGAGGTCCGTATTTAGCTGGATGAGCAGGTTCCCGGGGTGGACTTCGCTGCCCTCCTTTCGGGGGATACGCTCGATGCGGCCCGCGACCTCGGCAGAAACCGTGACGATGCGGTTCGGCTCGACTATGGCTGGCAGGTCGAACGTGTCGGCAAGCTGGGGTTCGGCAATTACAGTGATGACCGAGACGTTCACCGGCGGCGCTTCGGTAGGAGGTGCATCCCGTTTTCTCGTCGGCATTTTCGTGATCGCGGTCAATACCGCTAACGCAGCGAGAATGATGACCGCCTTTGGGGCGTTCCGACGTAGCCACCCTTGACTTATCTTACCTGTTCTGGTTTCAGGCGATTGATTGCTCATTAGCAGTACCCGTTTCTTTAATTTAAATGTCGGCTCATAATACGAGCCATCGTTACGTGTGTTCATTATAGATTCGAGGACAGCAGAACGCAAGAGGTGGTATACGGAACTGGTTAAAAAATCTTTTTATTCATAAACATTCTCACTAACGTATTTTCGATTTAGTTAGAGTGCTTTTTGTAAAGCTCCTTTTGAGTTTTATAATCCGACTTATCACTTTTTTATCCTGAGTAAACGAGCTTGCTTATGTTTATAAGCGTATAACCAGCCGGTCAATGCTGAAACAGGAAAAATAAAAAAATATGCAACTTAGTTGCAAATTTGACGTAGTAAGTGTAAAATGTTCTTTCAAGTTAGAATTTAATTTTGACAATCGACAACTTTGAGGTACCAAATGCAGACACGAAAAAAGCTTGCCATTATTTTGCATGAATTGGAGGCTCACGCACCATTTACTTTGTTCGGGGCATTTACAGGCATCGTTTGTATGATGCTGTTTAAGAATCTTGAACATGAGACGAGCCGCAGGATATTCTATATATTCCATCCTGCTCACGTTGTTTTAAGCGCTATAGTAACCGCTGCAATATTTCAGCTTCACACAAAAAGACCGAAATTCATAGTTGTTCTTCTGGTTGGAATTTTCGGCTCCGTGGGTATTGCAACCCTGAGTGATTCGCTCATACCACACCTTGGCGAATTGATTTTGGGTATGCATGTTCACCTCCATTCCCACGAACATACAGGTTTCGTTGAGCAGGCACACATTGGTTTTATCGAGGGCTGGTATGTAGTAATACCAGCCGCCATAGTCGGCGTATTGATTGCGTATTTCAAGCCAAAGACAAAATTTCCTCACGCAGGACATGTTCTGCTGAGCACCTGGGCCTCTTCATTCCATATGCTTATGGCAATGAGCGGGCAGCTCTCAGCGTGGAAAGCCGTGGGCAGTTTCGGATTCCTTTTCCTGGCGGTTTGGCTGCCCTGCTGCATAAGTGACATCGTTTTCCCGTTGTTATTTGTTAA
>Ga0114922_10001959_pt1 | contig 19457 bp, 8 predicted proteins | sample AartaG_FD_100975 | JGI IMG/M metagenome (GOLD analysis project Ga0114922, IMG submission 100975) | Deep subsurface microbial communities from Aarhus Bay to uncover new lineages of life (NeLLi) - Aarhus_00045 metaG | ecosystem: Environmental > Aquatic > Marine > Oceanic > Sediment | place: Aarhus...
CTTTTTCACGGCTACGTCGTATTCCTTGAGCTCGACCATGCAATCGACAAGGTGATATGTTGCCATCCACCAGGTTTCGCCGCCCTCGCGCACTTTCTTCCTTATAGTATTAAACTCGCCGATAGCCCCTTGATAATCGCCGAGGGCCTTTCTTGCCTTGGCCAGGCCCAGCTTGGCGGCCCAGTGCTGCGGCGTCATCTTGTGGTTGGGGTCCTCAGCCTTTTTCGCCTGGTAGTCCTTGTCCAGCTTCTCGACGAGGTCGGCGTAGGCCTTCACTGCGTTACGAAGGTCCCCTTTCTCGAAGAGCAGTTCGGCAAGGACGAGCCTGATGTGGTCCACCTTCTCTTTATTCTTATCGCCGTGCTCGTCGCCGAACTTTTTCATGAATGCGTCAACAAAGCCCAGTTTGGTCTCGATGCTGATGTCTGAGGCGTGCTTCTGCATGAGAAGAATGACATAGTGAAACATCTGGAGGCTCTGGTCGGGGTCGGCCTCGATCATTCCCCGGTAGTATTCCACGGCCTTTGCGTATGCCTGTTTCGATTCTTCGGGCTTGGCCTGCTCTTCGAGGTCGCGCGCTCGCGAATCGAACATTTCGGCCACTCGGCCGTAAACGCTGCCGGCGCCTATCTGCTCTCCGAATTCGGGGTACTTCCTGATTTCGGCGATGGCCTTCTCGGCGAGGTCTGTGTCGTCGAGCCGCACGGCGGCCATGATGCGCAGGTAATAGATATACGGCAATACAGGTGCTATATCGGCGTGGGTTTCGGCCACTTTGGCGGTGAGGTCGAGAAAGCTGCGGTTCGCGCCGTCTGCCAGTTTCTGGAGCTGTGCCTGTGCCCGGGCTCGGCTTGCAGGCGGCTTGTCCGGCAGGGGCTGGAGGAGTGCGGCGGCGGCCGTCTTGATGACGCCCGCCAGCTTGTCGGCGGTACGGGCACTTTTGATTGCGCTCCTGTAGTAGGCTTCGATGTTGGCCTTTTTTTTGCCGGTGAGGAGTCGGCCGAGCTTGAACATTGTCCTCGCTTCGATGTCGCGTCGCCCGGCCGATGGGGCATCGCCTTCGGCGGGGTTCTTTGCCGACCAGTCGAGCAGAGCCTTGTAGAGCGCGATGGCCTTGGCCTGTTTGTCAATGCATTTGGCGTACTTTCTCTGTTTGAAGTAGTCATCGCCCTGCAGGTCGTTGCACTCGGCGATGAGGAAACAGGCCATGTCGTATCCCTCGCCCGGCTTGATTGCGGCGAGTGTCCTCAACGCCGCGTCGTAATCGCCCTCCCTCTTGTAGCGGTCCGCCTCAAACAGTTTGAATTTCTCTTCACCAAGTTTCTTTCGGAATTCGACGTAGAGCCCTTCATCGAACGGGTCGTCCGTTTTCTTGAACCTCTCCTGCATGCCCATTATGGCCACGTGGAGGGCTTTTCCGGCGTATTCGAATCTTTCGGGGTTGAAGCGGAGAGTCAGGAAGTCGGCAGCCGCCACGGCATCGTAATACTTCTCCAGACGATAGTAGCACATCACCAGCTTGCGGCCGGCGCTGGCTCTGACGTGCTCGGACACCGTGGTATAACCAAACAGCTTCCGAAAGAGCGTGGCGGCCTTGGCATATTCCTTGTTGTCGTAGGCTCTTTGCGCCATTGCCCTCAGGACGTAAGGACTGCGAACATCCGCGCCTTCGGGGTATATTCTTTCGGTCCACTCGTCGATGAGCTGATTGGCAGTGCCCTGCCATTGCGGGTACTTTTCCACGACCTGGCCGCACATCTTGACGGCCGCGTCGTAGAGTTCTTTCACTTTCGGAGCTTTCTGCGGGGTCTTGGTCTTCACATCGTGGGCCCACGCAAAGAGGGCCTTGGTCTTGTAGAGCATCGCCCGCGGGCGGTTGCCGTCCAGCCCGACGAGTTTCCTCTTGCTCAGAAAGGCGTTGAGTATTTCATTTGCCTTCTCGAAATCCCCGGCCTTGATCAGCATGTTGGCGCAATCGAGGTATACCCGGGCCATTATCTCAGGAACTTGCACCTCTCCCGGGACGTTGATCGCGTTCTCAAAGGCTTCTGTCGCCTTTCTGTATTCCCCTTCCTTACCATATATCATGCCGAGGTAATAATAGGCATAGCATTCGAGACTGGTGCCCTGCCCGACCCACGCGACGCTGTCGAGCTTTTCGATGGCTGCATTGCGGACCTTTTCCCTGTCGTCGTCGTCGCGTCTGAGATCGTACGACTCAAGATGCGCGTAGTATGCGAGGGCCTCGCGGAGCTTGTAGATCGACCCTTGGAATACTATCTTGTCGACTTCTTCCTGAAGCCTTCTCTCTTCTGCCGGATTTGCCGGCTGCGCGTTGTAGAAACCGTCGATGCTTCTGTCGTGGGAATTGATGATCTTCTTGAAATCGGACTTAACCTTCTTGAAGGTCTTGTCGATCTCGGCGAAGAGCTTGTCACGTTTATCGTCGTCGAGTTTGGCCAGTTGGCGTGTGAGGATCGATCCGATACGCTGCTTGGCGGCGGCGACTTCGACGCGGAAATCGATGTCGTCTAACGACTCGGCAGGTTTGTCTTGGTCTTCCGGCTCATCATAATAATCTTCTTCTTCCACCTCTTCTTCGTTTGGTGGTCCTTCAACCGCCTTGAGCACGCACTTTGCTTTGTCGATCAGCTCCCGTTGCTCTTCGGGGGTTTGCTGTCCGCGTTCGATGATGTCGAGGTAGATGAGGGCGAGCTGAAGTTTCAGCTTGCGTGTGTCTTGGTCGGCGGGGTTCCTGCGGACCATGGCCTCGCCCTGTTTCACGGCGAGGTCGATGTACCCGCGCATGGCGAGGCCCTTCACGAAACGGGCATCCCACTCGGCCTCGGATAGTGCCGAGGCGGTCAGCGAGGTCGCGGCCAGGGCTATCGTGAGTAGTACCTTTCGCACTGCCAACTTTGCACCTCTGTGCTATTAAACGTCAGCATCGGCAAAGAGTTCGTACACTTCGGGAAGTTGTTTCCCAAAAAGCGCGGGGGCCGATACGTCTGGCCCCCACGCGGTACGATCCTTGTCCCCTTCTCAGCACGACCCTCAGTTGCGGGGGCCGGCTGCGCGGGGGATCTTATGCACTGTTAAGTTCACGGGCACGCCCCGAAGTTGGTGCGCACGATGAGGAGGTCAAGGATATTGACCTGGCCGTCTTTGTTGATGTCGCACTTTGCGGCGTCGGGATCACTTTGCGGATCCTGATTCAGATTATCGCGAACGAAGATCATGTCGAGGATGTCGACCACGCCGTTACCGGTCACGTCGCCCACGCAAGGTGGCAGCGCAGCAATGAGCGTAAGGCTGCCGCTTTTGACCTGATAAAAGAATTCTCCTTGGGTATCTCGGACAATTGTAAGGTTGGGATCTTCGGCGAGCTGGTAGGTTCCATCCGGCAGGCCCGGAGTATAGTCGTACCAGATGCTGAAGACCCTTGTCTTCGAGTAGAGGTCAGTACCGACGAGGGGCGGCAGCACTATACCGGCTACTTGACGCCCGACGGCATCATAAACCGGAAAAGCGCCTAAGGGCGCAATGGGCGGGAGATCGCTGTCGTTATAATCGATCGCCTGGCCGCCGAAGTCGGGGTCGCCACCGGTGAGGCTTATCTGGAAAGCGCTCGAGGGCACGCCGAGGGCGTCGAGGAACCTCAGCCCGATCTGCATGGCATTGAAGTTAGGCATGTTGTCGCCGTAAATGTCGATTCGCAGGGGATCGGTGTCGGTTACAATCGCGGGATCTTCACCCCTGTCGTCGGGCCCTTCGATTATGATGAAAGGGTTATCACTCAGGGCGGCCTCGTCGGTGTTGCCGTAGGCTCCGATGTTGATCTGCGCGCCGTTGGGGATGGGCTCGAGTCCGAAGTCGAAGGTCGGGTCGCCTCTATCTATGGCGGCGTAGCCGCCCGGAACGAGGTGCCAGTCCGAGCCTTCCACCCACCAGTCGTCCGTCGGGTCGCACGGAGTTCCGGGACGGTCGATGAGATAACCCGGCCCTACGAAGATATCCTCAACGGGATACGCCGGCGGCCAGAGCCTGTAGAAAGGCAGTAGCCGGTAGGAGCCGCCCTCTTCGGTGTATATTCCGCCGAACTCCCGGTCGGGCATTGAAATGAGGCAATAGCGCAGTCGAACGGTGCACTCACCCGAGATCGCGATGTCAAAGACCGTTTCGGTCACCTCGGCGGGCTGGAGTTCGGGGCAAGGCAACGGCCCGACCCAGAACGAGCAGGTGCCGATCGGGTTGCCTTCGCCATTCCAATCAGGTGTACCAACGGGCCCCGGGAATCTTAGTCCGTCGGCTGCGAGCAGTCCGATAGTGTATGTGCCGTTTAGAACGCCACCGGTGCCGTCGCTGATAATGCAGACGTCGGCTAGCACGTCGATCTCATAGTTACCCCAACTGTTGCCTATCGAGGCCGAGGTCAGTTCCAGGCCGTCGTCGGAGATCACTCCGTCGGTCCCCGTTACTTTTGGCGAAGGAAGCGGCGGCTCGTACTTGGCGACAGCGGTCTCGAAATCGTTGCGCCATACGATGCAATTGAATACGAGGGCGTTACACTCGAAGAAGGCCATCCCTCGTCCGAACATCCCGGCGATGTTTTCGGAGAAGGTGCAGTTGTCGATTGTAGGCGGTGGATCGCCCCAGCAGTATAGCCCGCCGCCATACTCGTCGGCATCGTTTAGCGCAAAGACGTTGTTGACTATGGTCGCCGAGATGATCTCTTGGGGCGCCGACCATGAGCATAGCCCGGCGCCGTTGCGCCCGAAGTTTTCGATAAAGTCGTTCCTTTCGATGATGGGCGCGCCGAGGATGGTGTAAATGCCGCCGCCCTCGAACGTGGCTATGTTCTTAGCCAGGTAGTTCTCTGTTATCACTGACGAGGAATTATAGCAGTAGATAGCTCCACCGCCGTAAGAGCCAAACGCTTCGTTGAAGGTTAGGGTGTTGCCGGTTATCGTCGGCGACGAGTTGAGGCAGGCAATTCCGCCGCCGACCGAGAGCTCACCGGTGCCGAGGTTGCCGGTTATGTAGTTGTTTATGATCGTCGGCGACGATCCGCCGGTGCACAGTATCCCCGCGCCGGATGCACCCTCGATGTCGTATTCCTCGCCGATGAGGTATCCCCTGGTAATCCTGAATCCGTCCACCACGGAATTCGGGCCCTCGCCGCTCTGAAAGATAAAGCAGCGGCGCTGGGCTGTGCGAGTGCCGTCGGCACTGACGGTACAACCGCTGTAGCCTTTGTCCGATTGCAGCGTTATGGCTTTGCCCATGAAATCGATATCACGGTTGCCCGGCCCTTTGTAGAGGCCGTCGAGCACGATGATGGTGTCGCCGTCGACGGCTGCATTGATGGCTTCCTGAATGGAATCGAAGGGATGAACGTTGGGCAGATAGTGCGCTGGGTACGTATCGGGCGAACCATCCTCGGCGGGGTCGCTGACGGTCGGGTCACGCGGGCCCGGGTCGTTGGGCGAATCGTCGTCAACGTAAAGGGTCGTGCCCCACGCGCCGGCGCCCCCGAAGCCGCTGATGGCGAGCACAAGAAGCACCGGAATCAATGTGGTGAGGGAGCGTTTCATAACAATTACCTCCTGCCGTGGATCGAAGCTTTTCTTTTCACTTGCTCTCAGCTAGGCCAATTCCGGCCCTGGGAGCTCCTTCATGTCGTCGCGGGGGTTTTCCCCAATACACCGGACGCCGTTGTTCGTATCAGCCTGGCGGGCCTACGTTGGGTTCTTGCTCGCCCTGGATGAGGATGTCGCCCCTCACCAGGATTATCAGGCTGGTCCTGTTATCTGTTTTCCCCCACCGCGAGAAGAAGAACTTGAGGATGGGGATATCATTGAGAATGGGGATTCCGGCCATCGCTTCGCCTTCGGAGGCGCGGGAGAGCCCGCCGAGCATGAGCGTGCCGCCGTCGGGCACCGATGCGAAGGTCTCGAGCGACCTCACAGTCACCTCGGGCAACATCAGGGTTGTGGTGGTCGCGGAAACGCCCTGGCCTGATGTGTCGACAATCGTGATAGGCTGGTACCGCATGTCGGTGAGTTCTCGAAGCGTGGGCAGCATCTCCATGGTAATGTAGCGCCTGTCGGCGCTGGCATAGGGCACAACTTCGAAAACGATGCCGTCGGTGATCGTGCCGATTTCGGGGACGCCGTCTACGATGTTGCGCATGTAGTTGATCTGGGTGGTGATCGCTATGTTTGCCCGCTGGCCGTTGAAGCAAGTGATCCTGGGGGAAGTGAGCACATTGCCCTTGCGGTGCTTTACCACGGCCTCGAGCAGTGCCCGGACCTGGAACCGGCTGAGGTACGCCAGATCGAGTATTAGCCCGTCGCCGGGGGAGACCTGGAATCCGGTAGAGGGGTCGCCGAGGGTGAGGCCGAGCTCGTTGACGTTCGCCATGCCGATGTCCCACTTTCCGCCGAAGCGCTTGGCCTCACGCATTTCGTTGGCGTCTCGGATGCCGTCGCCGTTGGTGTCGACCCAGTACTCTCTGGGCTCGGCCGGCCTGAGCCATCCGCCGAGGTCGCCGTAAGTGGCATCGTAGCCGTCGGGCAGGCCCATGTAGTCTTCAACGTCCACCTCGCCCTCGTAGCCGGTGCTCCAGGGATTGCCGAATTCGTCCAGCGTGCCGCCTCCCCTCGCCGAGAACCCTCGGGGAATGGGAATCGGCACTCCGTCGCCGATGGGCGTGTGCTCCGAGAATGAAGAGATGGTATTCACTCCCCCTTCGAGGCCCGTCCAGTCTACCCCGATTTCTTCGAGGTAATTCTTCTCGATCTCAATGAATCTTATCAGCACCGTGATCTCGACGGTCCGCGCTCTTCTGAAGCTTTCGAGCAGTTTGAGTATCTGCTTGTGAACCGCCGGGGTCTGAGAGATCACAAGCCGGCCGTTTCGATATTGGATGGTGTTTGCCCCCGAGCCGGCTTCGTCGTGCCGTGCCCATGTGCCGGGTGCGATTGCGGCAGTGATGAATTTGGCGAGTTCTTCGCCGTTGCGCCTTTTGGCCTCGCCGCTTGTATCGGTTTCCGCATACTCCACCACCACTTCATAGCCGTTGAAGCCGCTGCCGTTGGCGATGCCCCCCATCGGCGAGGGGCGCTCTCCGGCCGCGAAATCCCTCACGGGAACGATCAGGTCGGTCACTCCGTAAGTCGCCAGTTCGGCCCGCTCTTGCACCTTGTTGTCCGAAACGTAGACCATTGTATCGGCCATCGACCACTTCACGCCCGCGAAATCGCAGACGATGTCGAGGGCTGAGGCAAGTGTAACATCCTTCAGCCTAAGAGCAATGGGTGTTTTGCCGACCGGCGCCCTCGGATCGGTCACAATAACTACGTTGGTCGAGTCTTGCAGGTATTTGGTTATCTCGGCAAAAGAGGCATTGTTGAAGGAGAATGATATGCGTTTGCTGAGTTTTTCGTTGAGTTCCTTTTCCCAATCCGCGACCACCGGCCCTGTTACTCCCTGGCTCTTCCCCAGGTCCCTGCTGCGTCTTAGCACATCGGCCCAATCTGTGGCGTCGGGGTATGTGAGGATGTGTGAGGGTGTGATCCGTTGTTTGTCTATGTCGGCGATGGCAACTTCCATGCCGTTTTTCATCGCCGACGCAAGGAGAGAGCTTCGGGTCCTGTCGGAATCCACCAGTATCTTGTCTTTCAAAAAGCATGCGCCGTCGTCGCCGGGCAAGATTCCGAGGGCTTGTTCTACAGTAACAAGGGCGCGATCGTACTCTCGCCGCCGGAGGTATTCCTTCGTCCTCTCAAAGAGATAATCGAATCTTTCCTTCCTGACGCTCTGGGCGCTCTTGTCGGCGTCGTCCATCGCCTTTTGAGCGGCCCGCGCGAGGGAGCTATGGTCGGCGGATGTTTCCGCTTGCCCGCTGCGAACACTCCATCCGATGACGATGGCCGCGCACAGGCAAGCCTCAAACAAGAAGCGTAACCTTCTCAAGGTCTTCTCCTTTCCTCCCGCTCGGGGGTGATTCCGTAAGGTTGCTTTCATCATTCGATCTTCCTTTTTTCTCACTCGCTCGTCGCAATCTCGGGCTCAAGCTCGCTCTGAATGAGAATGTTCGCAGTAACGAGCATCACGAGGCTCGTGCGCCTATCGATCCGGCCCCAGTTCATGAACAGGTACTTGATGACAGGTATCTTCGAGAGGAGCGGCACAGACGCGTAGCCTTCCTGCTCGGTGGCTTTGGACAGTCCGCCGATGAGGATCGTGCCGCCGTCGGGTACGGATACCGTGGTTTCCACCGAGCGGATGAATATCGACGGCAGCTCGATTGGAATCGTGCCGGCCGCATAGCCCAGATCGTGGCTGACCTCACGGTAAACAAGGATCGTCTCAAATCCGCCAAGTTCGGTGATCGACGGGAGAAGCTCCATCGTCACGTAACGCCGGTCGGCGCTCACGTAGGGTTTGGCTTCGAGCACTACGCCGTCGGTAATAGTCGCGATAGTCGGCGCACCAGTGTCGTCGTACGTCTGGATGTAGTTGATCAGCCTGGCGAGCACGATGTTGGCGCGCTGGCCGTTGAAGCAGGTAATTCGAGGAGACGTAAGAACGCTGCCCTGCTTCTCCTTTTCGACGGCTTCGATCAGTGCGTGCACCTGGTAGCGCGACAGGAAGGCGATATCCAGGAACAGCCCGCCGAATTCGTTCCACTGCGACAATTGGCCCGGAAACGAAACCGTGTTGCGGTTGACGTTGCTCCCTCGCAGGTCGAGGTAGCCGCCGGGCCTGCTGCCGCCTTCCATCAGAGCGGGCCAGGGCCTGCGCCCCAGGGCAGGATCGAACGGCGGCTCGCCGGGCGACCCGCGCGTGGGGCCAAACGAGCCGGGGCTGGTGAGGGGATCAGGCTCCGTGCCGCGATACCACCACGCCTGCATCATAGGGATTCCGAATTCATCGATGCGATCGCTCCCCTGCCACGCGGCGCCCGACCGGAGCCGGTTGCCGCCGGCATTCTGGGCTTCGGCGCTTATCCCCCTCGTGATAAGGTTGTCGAGACCCGTCCAGTCGATCCCCGCGCGCTCCAGATAGTCTTTGTTGATATCAACATACCGCGTGAGGATGCTGACCTGAATCGCTCTTTCTCTTCTGAAAGCGTCGAGGAGCTTAAGGATCTTCCTGTGCACGTCCTCGTTGTGCGAAACGACAAGTTTGCCGCTGCGATACTGGATGGTATTGGCTCCCCTGCTGCCGCCCTCTTCATCCCATGTTCCATGGGCAATGCTGTTCTTGATAAGATCGACCAACTCCTGGCCACGCTTATTGCGCTCGGCCAGGCTCTCTTCGTGGGCGGCCTGCCGCCTGCCGTCGCCATCACTTGCCTCGGGGTCTATGCCTGCAGTCATCGACAGGCCGCCCGACGCAAAACTTCGCGGGGTCACGCACAGATCGGCGACCTCGTAAAGTTCCATGATCTTCTCTCGGTCGATCTCCCGGTCGGAAATCACGATAGCCTCGTCCTTCAACGCCCATTTCACGTTGTTGAGCCGGCAAAGCATGTTCAGAACGTGCACCATCTCGGTATCGGCCACGCTGAGGGAATTGACGGGGTCGTCCTTGCAGGCGGTGCGCGGGTCGATCACCATGTTGCAGCCGCTGGTTTTCTGCAAGAAGCCAACCGCCTGTGCCAGGGTCGCCCCGTTGAATTCGCAGGATATTTTCTTACGCAGCGCGTCTTTGATCGCATCGACTGCCGGGCCGGTCTCTTCCGTTGCCGGAATCTGCACTTTGGGGACGTTGTGACGAGGGAAGGTCTCGGGGTAAACGATGAGTTCGCTTTGCCAGATCCTGTCTTTGGAGATGCCGGCAAATACGTCGTCGTGGGAACGCTTCTTGTCGCGGGCCGTGGCGGCGGCCAGTTCCTTCTTTCCGTCGAGCAGGATTTTGTTTTTGAGGAATCTGGCCCCCGGGTACTTTTCGTCGAGCCCTGTGACCGCGTTGACGGTATAGAGGGCCTTCTCAAATTCTCTGAGGTTGTAGTACTTCTTGGCTCGCTCGAAAAGGACCCTCGCCTGTTGCTGTGTGCGTTGCCTCCTTTTGCGATCGTACGCGAGAACGAGCTTCTGGGCCTGTTTTCGCGCGGCTACTGCCTCTTCGCTGGTCATGGCGTTGCGGTGGTCGCGGGCGTTCTTGAGCAACGCGGCGGCGTTGAAGAGCTCCTCGGAGCCCTCGATCGTGCGGCCGATGGCCACGGCCATCTCGAGGCGGCGTATTGCTTCGTCGTATTTTCCTTCTGCGAGGAAGCTGTTGCCCTCGTAGTAGCGGCACTCCATTTCGAGCCGGTTTTGCTTCAGGGCGTCGCCGGCCTCTTTGTCGGCGGGGGTGGCATCGAGGATCTTGGCGAGCTCGGCCTGGGCCTCGGTGAGGATTTTCCGGGCCGTACTGTTGTCGGGCTGCACGGTAAGCACCCACTCCATCTCCGCCTTGGCCTCGGCGTAGCGGCCCTCGCGAAGGTATTCGGCGCCCTTTTGCAAAGACATTCTTGCGAGGTACCGATCGCGATCCAGCCGGATCTGTCCGCCAGTGGCAGCGGCTTTATCGCGCTCAGAGGGGGCCCCGGGCAAGAGGATCATCTTGGTTTCCGCATGGGCCACGCGGGGCAACACCGCCAGAACCGTGGCCGCGATCAATACTCCCACGCACCACGCTCTGCGGCGGCGTCCTCGGCTGTTGTTTCCACGTACCAAGGCCGTTCTCCTTTCTTGATGTCCATCCTTTATCAAGGCTGAATTATTCAAAATCATGTTGCAACCCAAGCTCTGTTGAGGGCGGCGGCTACTTGTTTTCGGGCGCCGCGCCTTTGACGGCAACAACCAACTTGTCCTTCGGCCTGTTGATCTCAAAGCGATACTGCTTGTATTGTTTGAACTTCGCCTTCTTCGCCTCAAACACTTTGCTTTTTTCCGGATCTATTCTCTGCAAATCGTTCTCGTCCATTCCCATTACGAGGTACCCGGCAGCCAGTTGGTATTCGCCCGCCGGGAACTCAACAGTCCGTGACCAGTTCGGAGGCACTTCGAGAATCAGAATCACTCTATCTCTGTCGCCGCGGGCTGCAACGGTGAGAGTGCTCCTGCCGGACAGATTTGCTATCGTTACCTGGGGCGTCCTTTCGGTGCCTTTGTTCTCTTTGCTTTTCGGCAGGCGCTCGCCGGCCAGCTCGGCCATGTCCTTGAAAAGCTTGCGGATTCGCTTCTGAAGCGCGGCCTTGCGCCCCCGACCTTTCCACTTGACGACGGCCTCGTTGTTGCCGTTCACAATGATCGCTCGCAGCTCTTCTTTAATGTATCTTACTATTTTCCGCTGGAGGACTATTTTCCCATCCACCATGACCGGCACGTACCTTTCTTCCTCGCACTCGCGTGTCAATTGCTCGATATCCACGAACATACAACCGGAGCCGAATTCCTTGTTGCCTATCTTCTGACCCGGCTTGGCGAGGAATCTCCTGAAGTGAGGCACGAAGCGTTTCTGCGATTCCACCTCGAAGGTCGCCGTCCCCCCGCGCGTTCCCATGACCAGCCTAACAGTGAAGGGGCTGAGAGCCGTGGCCTGCGCGCGGTCGGAGCTCATGCCGCTTGGTTTCAGAACTGCGTCTTGTTGGTCGGGCTCCTTGACCATGCCCGTGGTCTGTATGGAGTAGTAATACGTGGTCCCCGGCGTTACGTCAAAATCATCCCAGCCGTATTTCTGCAACACGAGTTCGGGCTCTTCCTGGCCCTCTTTCTTCTTGCCGTCGGCCTTGACGACTGCGGCAGTCTCGCGGCCGTCGACCTTGATCTCACCCACTTTCTTGTCGTCCGCGTGGGGGCCGTCGGCTCGATGGATGTTGTAGGAGACCCCGGGACAGCTTTCGGGATTTGTTTCCCACGTGAGGGCAACATATCCCCTGTGAGCCGTTGCTTTCAGATTGAGGGGCGGCTCTGGCATTGCCACGTCTAGCGCGACGGTCTCGGTTATGGTCAGTTGAAATTCAAAAGTAGGGCCTTCGGCAAACTCGACGCGAACGGTGGCAGTACCCGCCTTTCGGGGGTCGACAATCAGTGCCTTCTGCTCCACGTCAAGGCTCAGCGTGGCCATGTTTTTCGGGCCGATTATCATGACTTTGGCCTTGACGTAGTCAACTTCCTTGAGTTCGGGGTGCTTGGCGCCGTACCGTCTCGTAATATAATAACGGTCCAATTCCTTTTCGGAGCCCTTCAGGTATTCCACAACCATAGAATCGCCTATGATCTCGTCGGGGCTGAAAAACACAAACAGGCGGAATGGAATCGGCTCGTCGATGGTTTCGGGATCAAATCTCGCGCTCAGCCGGGAAAAACCTTTGATATCCTTAGGTGGGGCGGACTGCCTACTCTCGGCAGCCGTGCCGGTGTCTTCCATCGCTTGCGTGACCCCGGCGATGATCTGCGCGGCGCGACTGCTTCCCCACAGCGCGTACCCCAGGGCCAACAACGCCACCGCACCCGCCATCGCAAATATCACCTTGTCGATATAGCGAAACAACGGATTGCCGGAATCAATATTCATTCCACAACTCCGCCCGTGCTCACGGCCGGCCGCCACTGCGCCACCGGAGGTCGGGCACATCCTTAACGATGGTGCTGTAGTACAACGTCACGCCGTCATACATTTCACATTCGGTCGCCGACTCATCGGTGATCGATTCGCCGTAGACGACGTATTCGAAGCCCTGGCCGATTCTTCGCGGACTAACACCCGTTTTCGTAATCTGGCCAAGGATGGTCCTCGCCACGTTGTCGGTCTCGGCTTTTTTCTGCAGCCATTCCGACACGCTCTCCGGCGTCTCGAACCGCTCGCCCGAGAAGGCCACCTTGCTCACGCCCATCGCAAAGTCCACGACTTTGCACGTCACCACCACGTTTACCAGCTTCTGCGGGCGGCCCGCTATCCCCATCCCCCCTCTGTCGTCCAGCCTCTTGGCCACCGTGTACGACTCCACCACGAACGGCAGCTCGTGCTTGAGGATGCGTTCGATAAGGGCGGGCACATTGGCAGCGGGCATCGACACATCAAGCTTGAAGCAGGCGTGCGAGAAACGCGGGTCGTACAGCTCTTCTTGCCGTTTGTCGGGGAGGATGAACTGAACCCCGTTTATCACCGTGACCAGCGATTGATCCCCTCCCCCTTCTCCGGCGGCTTCATCGTCTTGGCCGGCCTGCCCCTCGGCAACGGGGGCCTTCATGATCTCGAAGAGCGCCTGCTGTATCCACAACTGTTTGTAAGCGTAAATCCATATTGCCCGCGGGGGGCTCCCCGCCAGGTCGACGAAATCCCACACCTGCTTCGCGCTGTCGGAGACCATCCCCAACCCTTCGGGCCCGGCCTGTGTCATGAACTTCTCGCGGGTCGCCCGGTGAAAACGCCCCAGCTTGGTCTTGTCTCTGTCGTTGAACCGGGCCTTTGCGGGAGCTATTCTCACCTCGCCGAAATGGTCCAGAAGATCATCCTTCCCGATCAGAAAGAGAACCATCTGAGTATACTCGGCCTGGAGCAGGTCCTTATGCTTCTGGGCCTTATCGATCATCTCCTGCCGCGCAGCCCTGCTTTCCAGCCCTTTCAATGTCTGTGCGCATCTCGCCAAGTCTCGCATTTTATCGCTGTTGCTGCTCGCCTTCCCACGCACAGCGACAACGTAGGCTACCAGCTCGCCGATGAGTATGAGCCCTATCAGCACCCAGAATAAGTTGTCTTTCGCCTTGTTCATCGCCGCTGGTTCACTTTACATGTTGCGGGGGAGTAACGTCGATGTGCACGGTAAAAAGCAGCCTCGGTTTAGCTTCTTCAGCACTCAGTCTTTCGACCTCAAACTCCACTCCGCCCTGTGGGATAGTGAAAATATCGACAGCCTCCAGTCGCTCCACTACTTCCTTATATATGACTTCGCGGTCCATCTCCGACCGCCCCTTGATTGTCAGCTTCCTGATAGCAGCCTTGTCCGCCTGGTCTTCCTCCGCGGGGGCGAGCCCCGCCATGAAAGCACTTTTCGGTTTGGCGGGCACCTCGGGCTGCACTTCCTCCATCTTCACTTCGGTGAGAAATATGCCGATCGGAACCTGGGATTTATCTCCGGGTTCATTCTCGGGTTCATCTTTGGTGCCGAAGATTTTTGAGATCTCATTTATGACCTGAAGCATCACCCCTCGGCTCTCGCCGATCTCACTCAGCCCGCCGATTTCCCTCTTTATTTCGCTCGTGTCTGTGGCTTCCGCGAAGTCGCGCGCCATTTTATCCCAATAGGCTATCTTAGCCTCCGGCTCTTTCCCCAGGGCCGCCAAGCGGCGGCTGTCTGCGTTGACGTTGAAGAACGATGCCACCAACCCCACCCCCAGGCACGCAGCGGTGGCGATGGCGAAGGGTTTCTTGCGCCATACTTCCCGCTTCACCCTGAGCTCTTCGGGCAGCACGTTTATGGTCACCGGCCCCTGGCCTGCCGCCTGAAGGGCCAGCCCCATAGCCACAGTAAACGAAGAAAGACTCTTTGCATGCGGGCTGGCCGCCGCCTCGGGGCCCACCGCCACGCGCTGAAAATTCCCCAGCGCGCTGACCTTGCAGCCCAGGCTCTCGGCAAACATCTCTACCAGGGGGTGCATCTTGAAGCTCTCGCCCAGCAGGAAGGCCTGCTCGAGCTTGAGAGTCTTGAACTGCTGCTTGTAATAACCGATGGTCTTATGGATTTCGCCCAGGAGCCGCTCGAAGGTCGGCCGCATCACGTCGAACAACTTCTCGGGCTGCTTCGACTGCGAGGCCTTCTTCTTGAGCTCCTCGGCCTCCTCGTACGAGATGCCGAACTTCTGCTGCAACATCTTCGTTACAGCCTCGCCCGAGATGGGGATCGACCTCACGCGGAAGTTACCCTCCGCAAGGATCACGATGTCGGTGCTCCCCGCACCAACGTCAATGATGATCGTGCCGTCGTCGACCTGACGGTCGTACTTCAGGAAATTGAACAGCGCCAGACGGCTCATCCCGATGATATCTACACCCAGGCGCGCCACCGATAGATTAGCGAGCATCTGCTCGATGATCTGTATCTTGATCGCGAAGAGCGCAACTTCAACGCCCTCGCCCGTCATTTGGGCGCGGTCGGAGGCAAGCTGGTAGTCCCAAGCAACCTCCTCCAGAGGGAAAGGAATGTTCTGCCGAGCTTCGTACTTCACAATCTGCGCTATCTGCTTTGCGCTCACCGCGGGCAGGCTGATGAACCGGTCGAAGCCCGCGCCCGGCGCCGACACCGCCACACTGGCCGATCCTATCTTGTTGCGCTGGACAAATGTGCACAGAGCATCGCGGATCTGCTCCTCCTTGTCGAGGTAGCTGTAACCCTCGGCCCTGCCCGCTCGCGGAATAACGTCGAGGGCAAGGATCTGCGCACCGGAGGCATCCACTTTCAGCTTCGCCGCGCGAACCGCCGACTCGCCGATATCTATGCCCCACGCTGTCTTGCTTCCGAACATATCACTCCTCATAACACCGCAGCGCCGCACTAGCGCCTATGCTCTTCGCACCGGTACGGCGGCAAGCGGAAAGAGAAGAATCATGCCGCGCTCGTCCCCGAAGAAAGCTCCAAAGCAACCGCCGGCGCGACCTGTACAGAACTTTACATGTCCTTACATTACCGAACGCATTATATCCTTCTTTTGCCGACTGTCAAGGGGAAAACTTACGGAAAAGAGGCCGGAGGATTAAGGGGAATATCTCTGCCGCTCGCGAACCAGCCAACGCGCTGCCGAGCCCCCCGCCGGGCTACACAGCATTCGACGACGAGTCCGATGAGCACGCCACGGGAGGGGCATGTAAAGGCGGCCCCGCCTGCCGAGTCCTCCGCCGAAGGGCTACGGCCCCCGAAGGCGGAAGCCTTGCGGCGGACAGGTCGCGGGCCGATCCTGCATGGCGTTGGGCGTGCGGCGCGAATCGGGCGATCGAAACGCTGCACCCGTCAGAATCGCCGCATCATGCCCGTAACCTTGCCTACGATCAGGAAGTCCGACGCGACAGGATCGATTGTGGTGGGTTCGAGGTCGTCGTTCGCAGGCTGCAGGCGCACCTTTCCGTTGAGCGGGTGGTATATTTTTACCGTTGCTTCGCCGTCGAGGATGGCAACAATGATATCGCCCTTGTCGGCGGCCTGCTGGCGGCGCACAAAAACATAATCGCCGTCGTGGATGCCCGCGTTGATCATGCTGTCGCCGTTGACCCGCAGGGCAAAAAGCTCGCCGCGAGAGGGTGCGAGATCCTCATCCAGTTCGAGGATCTCCTCGATGTCTTCCACCGCCAGTATCGGCGGCCCGGCTGCCACCCTTCCCATTACCGGGATCTGGATCGTGTTGCGTTGGCGCGGTCCCGCTGTTTCTTGCGGCTTGAGTATCGTGATCCCCCGCGAGATCCCCGCCTGGCGCTCGATGTAGCCCTTCTTTTCCAGTGCCTCGAGGTAGCTGCGAACGGAGCCTGTGGAGCGGAGGTTGAATTTCTCGCCGATATCGCGCACCGTCGGCGGTCGGCCGTGCTTCTGCGAATAACCGGCGATGAACTCAAAGACCTTCCGCTGGTGAGATGTGAGTTTCTTCTTGTCCATCTGCTCTCCCTACATCGAAAGCGTGCCTTCTGAGATTCCGAACTCCATTTCATTATAAGTATACCACACATTTGTGTGCATGTCAAGGGGAAAAAGCGCTGTTCGAGGGGAGGTCGAAGAAGAGCAGGCTATCCTTCGTCCGGCGACTCCCGCAAGGATGCTTTACCGCCCTTCAGCAGGGGCAGGCGTTTGTAGCTCTCAATCATCAGCTTGACGAAACTTTCTTCACCGATACGTCCGCTCTGTCTCAATTGTAACGCGCCAATGATGCCTACTGCCAATGGCCCGCCGATGGCGACAATTGGCAACGCATACCAAGGGACATTGGTGGCGATCACGGCCAACAAAGTCAGTAGCAGAATAACCGACGACAGATAGAACGACCCCGATATCCAAGGGTTTTCACGGGATGCCACCGGCTCACGCGGCTCGGGACGGCGGGCGGCTTTGAAATCCCCCTCCCCTCTTTCTTCCCTCCTCCTGTCGCGTTCCTCCTTCGTCTCAATTCCGTCCAGAAGCTGCGCTACGTTGATGTCGACGTCAGCCTTGGGAACATAGTAACTTGCTCTTCCTCTCTCCTCGGCTCTCAGCAGATCTTCATAGTCTACCACCACGTCGGGGTGATCGGGCAGCCGCACTTTTTGAGCCGCCTCGATCCTCGCGATGGTGCCGTGGATATGATCGAAGTTGGAGCGGATGATCGCGAGAAAATCGCGGCGGGTCCTCTGATTGCCCGTCACCGAAATGAAGATCTTCTTGTCGTCCAAATCCGCCTTGACCAGAGCCTTGTTCCTGTCGCCTTGATACGTCAGCAATACGCCTTTACGCCAGTAGGTGTTCCGCGAGATGTATTCTCTGATCCGCACGATAAAGCGCGAAATAATGCTGCCGGGAAGAACATTGTAATGGTATTGAAAGCTCAGGCAGTCGGCATCGTCCCAGTTCAGGTCCGGCTCTTCCTTGGGCAGCAGATCGGGGATCAGGAATCTCTCGTCCTTATGGCCCTCAAAGTCGAAACACAGCTCGAACTTGCGCATCATGTCGATGATGAAGAGCTGTTTGTCTTCGGGATACTCGCCGGGATCAAGTATCTCACTCAACTGCGCGAACTCCAGAACTCCCTTGCTCTCGAACACCTGCTTCGAATTCAGTATGCGATACACCGCCCGCGTTACCCATTCGGGATTCAGGATATTGGTGTCGCGCAGTCGGGGCTCATCAAAGTGCAGGACAACGCCCAGATCGTGCATGAAACCGAGCAGCGTGCGCCGGCTGATGTCATCCGTCACCTCGCTCTCGCTGCACATTTTCTCATATTCGCTGCGCGGGATGTAATTGATCTCCATGCTCTCCAGCCGGGTCTTGACGTCGAACCAGGCCGCGGGCAAGACGTCGTGAATGTGCTCCAGCCCGCCGGTTTCGGCGGCGATGAGTTTCTTCAGATCTTCGATGCCCAGATTGGTCTTGCATGATGTTCTCACAAACGCCCGGATGTTCGGGTATTTTGCCCGCAGCCCCCTTTCGTCAAGCTCCAGGGCGTGCTCATCGGTCCAGTTGACGGCGACGATGATGGGCGAGTCCCCCCCGAAGCTCTGGATGATCTTCAGCCAGTAATCGATCTTGCTGTCCTGCTCGCCCTGCCTGGCGTCGAGGACAAGCACATAAAGGCTGCGCCTGGTCAGGAAGAACTGGTGTGTTGCGTGCATGATCTCCTGGCCGCCGAAATCCCAGATATTCAAGCGAACCGTTTGGCCGCTCGCTTCGACCTGCCACTTCCTGATGTCGATCCCCTCCGTCTTGCCCTCTTCCGGGTCGAACGTCCCGTCCACCAGCCGGTTCACCAGTGACGTCTTACCCACGCCCCCCTGCCCGACCATAAGCAACTTGGCCTCGTTGAGCCTCCTCTTGTCCGCTTCCGGCCTGACCTTCAGGTAGTAGTTAATGATCTCGTCCGGCTTGTCTGTCGCTTGCAGAACTTCAGGAGGAATCGGCAGGGGGTTGCCGACCAAATCCAGAAACTTGAGTTTCGTCAGCGATGCGATCTCCGGCGGGAGGGCGGTGAGTTGATTGTTGCTGACGGCTAGTCCCCAGAGGTTGACCAGCGAAGCGATCTCCGGCGGGAGGGCGGTGAGTTGATTGTTGCTGACGTCCAGTGCCTCGAGGTTGACCAGCGAAGCGATCTCCGGCGGGAGGGTGGTGAGTTGATTGCCGCTGACAAACAGTCCCTCGAGCTTGGTCAGCCGCCCGATCTCCGGCGGGAGCACGGTGAGTTGGCTGCCGTCGACGTCCAGACTCTCGAGGTTGACCAGCGAAGCGATCTGCGGCGGGAGGGCGGAGAGTTGATTGCGGCCGACGTTCAGTATCTTCAGGTTTGTCAGGGAGGCAATCTCGGCGGGTAACGCCGTCAGCCCTTTCTGGGCCAAGTCAAGGAACCGGGCCCTCGAGCTGGCTGCTTCTTCAATGATGTCGAGAAGTTCTGAGTCGTCCATTGCTCAGCGTGGGAATTATCCTACGCCTCCGTCCTGCAGAGATTCCCCAGTCGCCGTCCGCCATGCGCGCCTTGGCGCGCGTGTTCTATTCGCTAGACGAACCGTCGATAGCGCCCTTTACCATGATAATATCATGCGCGGTCAATTATGTCAAGAAATAATGCCCTGAAATTATGGCGTTCAGAGGGCAGGCAATGCCACGGCCCCGCGACGGGGCCTATCCGCCGAGCGAAAGCTCGGCCAACCTGTCCGCAGGACAGGCCGCCACTCGGCGGGGCAGCCTGCCCCTCGTATAATAGGTAAGAGATGGAATCGAGGCGAAGCGGCTTGAA
>Ga0114922_10001960_pt1 | contig 19457 bp, 8 predicted proteins | sample AartaG_FD_100975 | JGI IMG/M metagenome (GOLD analysis project Ga0114922, IMG submission 100975) | Deep subsurface microbial communities from Aarhus Bay to uncover new lineages of life (NeLLi) - Aarhus_00045 metaG | ecosystem: Environmental > Aquatic > Marine > Oceanic > Sediment | place: Aarhus...
CCAGGTGCCACTTGCCCAGTACCGCTGTCGCGTAGCCTCTGTTTTTGAAGACGTCGGCAATGGTAAGTTTATCAGTGTCAATGATGAGCCCGGAGGTCACTGGCGCGGGCCCCCACACCCCTTTACCGTCGTTAGCCCGGACAGGATACTGCCCTGTCAGAAGAGCATAGCGTGACGGCGTGCAAACGGCCGAGGCCGAATGCGCATCCGTAAACCGGCGGCCTTCCGCGGCAAGTCTGTCGATATTGGGCGTCTGCACCTTGGTGGCGCCGTAGCAGCCGAGGTCGCCGTAGCCTAAGTCATCAGCAAAAATCAGGACGACATTCGGAGACGATTTGACTTTTTCTTCGACAGAAGTTGTAAGCTTTTCCGGCGCCGTTGCTGAATCGACACCCTCCGGCAGCGGCGGTATCGACAAGGCCCCTTCGGGATCGGGTTGGCGGTTGGAGGTCGTCGCCGCATCGCCGTACCAATAGACTCCGACACCGTAGCCCATGTCGCAATCCGTCCCGGACCAGACCTCCATATCCAACTGAAGCGATTTGTTAAATGGCATCGTATCGAGGGCCCGCGTCCGGGTTTCGGTGCTGTAGCCCTGCGTATTGCGTTCATCGATGGCCTTTCGGTTCAGTTTGTCGTACTTGTTACAGCGAACTTGGGCATGAAACGGATGCTCATAAAAATCCGTACTTCGACCGCCCCAGGAGTAGGCATAGTAGTCCTCGGTGCCGGTGCCAAACATCGACGGAAAATCTTCGCCGTCAACCCAGATCTTCTCATCGCCTTCGCCCCACCACTTCTCGACTGGATTCATAATTGTCAGGGTATCACCAACGTAAACGCCGCGGCCTTTGAGCGTAATATAGTTCCAGTCCGAAAATGGACGCGTCGGGACGGGGTACTGCCCGCGCCAGGCGGCATGGAAATACATCGACCGCGTATCCCACTGCCAATTGAAGACCACTGCCTCAAGCTGAATATCCACCGGTTCATCGCCAAGATTGGCAACAGATATTTCACCGGTTTTCTGATAGGGCATCACCCAGCGACAGGACATCGTGCCATCCTCGGCCACCGTGCGATACCAGCCCTGGAATGGATGCAGACCAATGCCGCTCCCAAAGAAATCGCCGACCGGACACCAGACGGTTTCCTTACCATCGAATTCCATTTTGAGCACCACAGAGCGGGTAACGGCTGGATTTTCATAATTGCCCAGCTTAACAGTCAAGTCACGCACTGCGGCAGCACCCGCAGGCAAGGCAAGCGACTTCTCTTCGTTGGCGGCCAACTTTTCAGTTAGCACAACATGTTTACCGGCATGAGAGGTCTCCGTGTTGAGCAAGGCGTTGCCAACTTGTTCAGTGAGCATAGCGGCCTTTTCAAAATCCTCCATAGTGAAGGTTTTGACCGGAGTGCCTTCGTCGTATTGGCGAAAGGTGAATTGAAAAAAGAACGGCATTTTATCAGTCGTCACCTTGCAGCTTTTCGCGTAGGGAATTGGAAAAAAGTTCACCGCCGAGCGCAGGGACGGATGCGCAAAGGGATACGGGATCACCCCGCTGCCATCAAACATGCCCAGCATGTTGCTCTCCAGCGCGGGCTCATCAGCGCCGTCGAGATAGATGCGCATGTTGATGTCAGTGCCTGCTTTCTTAGGATTACGCCAGGGCATCCACGTGCGGACAATCGCGCCCGGCCCCTCATGATCCATCAGGACCCACTCCTGCTTTCCGGCATTCTCTTCGATACGGATAAAGTTTTTGTCAGTGGATCTAGAGTTGAAATCCTTGTTTGTAAACCATCCCTTCGGCTCATCCGGTGTTTTAGATGCCCGATTATAACTGCTGTGTTGTTTCAGCCGGAAATCCGACTCCGGATAACGCGCCACTGCATCTCGATCGACCATCTCCCTTAAAAGTGATTCAATGGTAACCGGTTCATCAGCCCGAACAGCATTGTTCGCCCATACTGAACAGATCAGATATATGACTAAAATTTCTCGTAATTTCATAATTACAGTCACTTTCCTATAATATATTTTAATCCATCATCAAGCACGATTCAGATACTTACTTCTATATCAAGCCGCTGCTCTGCTTTCAGAACAAGCGGATTCTGCAACAGCAATTTCACATCTCCGTCCTTCACCTCAAAGCGTGACTTAACCGTATTTCCGGCAAACTTAACATCCACTGACTTGGGTCTTTTTCCTTCAGCGACAGCCAGAACCACCTCCGTCAAACGAAGCTGCCCTTCCCGCAAATCAATGGATGCCTTGAGCGTGTTCGTATCCTGAACCTGAGTGAACAGTCCATAGCCCTCGGCAGCCGTAAACATGCCGGCATGGTTCTCGGGTTTCCAGCGCGGACGGAAGCCGATGCGTCCCGCAGGGCCGTCGTAGATAAAGCCCTGCAGCGCCAGTAAGGTTGACCAGACACTCAGGGAACGACCATAGTATTTTCCGCACTCATCATCGCCAAAGGGATTGCCCGTATAGCCCCAGGCAGCCGTATCCATTTCCGTAATGCCCTCCGTGCGCAGGCGGCCGTCGTAGCGATCGGCAATAGCCTTAATAACCACCAATCCTTCACGGAGCATCCCGTTCTGGATCATCGACACACCCGCTCCGTATTCAAAGCCGGTCATCACCTCATCCCCATATTTCATTCCGGGAATCGGCTGCGGTCCTTTCGGCCAGGTAATCATCTTCATGCCGGCATCGTCCGTCGTCACAAACTGGCGTGGTTTGAGCGATTGCCCTTGGAAGTTCGCGAAGAAGTTGTATTTTAACAGGGACTCCATCGCTTTACGTGAACGCGCCCGCGGGTAATTCCGGTCGATGCCAATCTGCTCGGCCCACCATTCGCCGAGGATCTGGTCGATATGGCAGCCATCCAGATAGTCCTGTATCCTTTTCTGACCGACTTCCTGAATATAGTACTCGCCATTCCACAAGCGTTTATTCTGTAGCTTCTTACCCGACTCCCGGATCTTGCGGTATTCCGCGGCAGTGCCTGACTCGCCCATAATGTCCGCCATACGCGCCCCCGCCTCCAAGGACGACAGATAGAGGCTGCCAATCCACGAGGAGCAACCCGTCATATCTCCATCGAGTGTGTTGTGTTGGACGTTCTGGAGATAACCGTCGCGGTTGGGATCCCATTGCTCGATCCCCCAGGCCATCGCTTTCTTCACCTTCGGCCATTGTTTCTTCAGCCAGGAGTCGTCCGGACTGCAGAGGTGCTCACGGTAGGTATTCAGAATCGTGCCGAAGAATCCGTCGGCAGCCGCAATCTTGTTTGTATGCCGATAGGGCGTCAAACCGCTCGGCAACTGTAAACCAAAATCCTGCTCCCGCATTTTCCGCCCCAATTCCGGAAACAGGCGCGCGTGGGCCTGAGCGTAGTGCCATACATGTGTGCAGTTGCCGGCACAACAGCCACTGTTCGGCTTGCAGCCCTCCCATGCTCCGAAGTAGCCATCCGCGGCCCACCAACAGGTTTGACTGCGCAAAACCGCCAGTTGCGAACTAAAGCGGTCCAGCAACCAAACCGGAAGATTCGATGCGTAGAGCGTATCGTGAAAAAGCCGAGTCCGGGCCGTCAATTCATTCAGGTTGTCCCGCAGATACGTCGCCACCCCCATTGCATCTGGCCACCAGTTGATATACATGTTGCCAGAGTGAGACCACGTCTTGCCCGAACCATGCCGCGCTTTACTCATGTGCCACGTCAGCACATAGGTGATGGACTTCGATTCGCCCGGAGCCAATTCGAGAGGCGCCGATAGCGCTCCGTTTACGGTCTTGCCAGCCGACGAAGGGCTTGTTTTCTGCGGGCCATCACAGTTACCATTGACCGTAAAGGCGTCATGCAGTGATGCCGCCGACTCCCATGTGGCACAGCCGGAAGCACCATCCGCCAAGGTCATCAGCACCATGTCCGATCCGACATCCCCCTTGCGGGTCATGTGCAGCATCATGGCATCGCCATCGCGAACAAGTTGATTCTGGTTCTGCCCATATGCGTCCCCCTTGCCGTCGGCATAACCGACCGCATTCTTTTGAGCGGCCATAATGTCGATCTGCACGGGAACCGACGATAGATTGGTCACTTTAATTGTATAAATCACACAGGGAATCGCCGAGTGCTTGGCGTCCATCGGAATAAAGGGGTTGAAGACCTCCAGCTCCACCGCTACGGGTAGAGCCGGCTCTTCAAAATGATATCTGGCAAAGGGATACTCGCCTTCGAAACGCAATGACGCCATGGCCGCAAATGGCCCCACCGGCTCGGTTTGCAGGGCACGAACCACCGGCTTGCCGCCGGCGCGTTGTGCCCGCATCGCCAGAAAACTGTCGGCGACACGTTCCTCACTATAATTGCAGGCAATCTGCCAGATGGCGGGCTCAGCCTTGCCGTTGAACTGGATGGCGCCCGCACCAATCCCGCCAACGGTGAATGCGATAGCATCCAGATGCGCCCCCTCATAGACGCGAGTCTTCCCATGTGCAGTCAACGACGGGTCATGCAGCATTGCCTTGAGCTTCCGTTCACGCTGGGCGCGGCGTTCCGCCTCAAGGCGTTCGACAAGCAGACCCGTCTCCTTCAGTCGCCGCTCCCATCCAGCGGCCTTGAGATGCTCCTGGATCTGAGCCATGGTCAGGCCTTCGGCATAACACGCCACTTCGTCCAGGCAAATGTCCGCAGAGTCCCAACCGACTACCGATGTCGCTCCAAAGGTCATGGGAGCATTCTTTGGTCCTCTCCGGGTGAATTCTAATGCCCCACCGACCAAGGTGCATTCGTAGCCATCCACGTAGGCTCTTAGATCCAGGTCAAAGCTCGTGATCGCCAGATGATACCAACGTCCCACTTTGATCGGTTGATCGATCGGCAGTTTGATCGTGGTCGGCACTGTCTCCCTTTCCTGTCGATAGGTCAGTGCTGACAAGTCGTTCTTGATCCCGACAATGTATCGAACGTTCTGTCCAGCGGTTTGAGCGATGAGAACCGGATCTTTCGCTCCGGTTGGCGGGGCAGATACCTTGAAGAACATCTCCAGAGTGGCCGACCGGCCACTCAAGTGATTGGTGTTCTGCACAGAAATCGGCTGTTTCGGGATCAGGCTCAGCGCCTTCCCATCTACAGCCCCTTCGACAAACGACATGGCGCCGTCGCCCTTCGCCGGCGCCTTACCCATGGCATCGACCAGGTTGCCGTCAAACCGCCAATAGCCCCGCAAGGAGGAATGCGCCTTCACGAAGTCGGCATAGCTCTCCCTGCGACTGGCGGCCAGTAGTGGCCCAGCGCTTAGGCCCGCGGCAAGGACGCCTGCGCTTACAAGGAAATGGCGACGGGACACATCCCCAGTCAAGGCAGGCGATGAGCAATCATTTTTGCAGTTGGCTGCAGGTTCTATTTTCATGGTTTCTCCAGTGTATTCGGGTTGCTAACGTTTGGTTTTCTTGTTCACGCTATGCTTTCCTTTAAATTCCGTTTTAGCCCAGCCCTTTTCCGCATCGGACAGGGAATCCCAATCCTGCGCTTGATTACTCAGGATCGGTACTTCGGGAAAGAGCGTTCCGGTCGGGCGCTGTTCTGAACCACGCACACCGAACTCCCCCAGCTTCAGGCGGGTTTCGTCGGCCAGCGCCATCATTGCCGAAACCCGTCCCGGGTGTTCGGCGGCGACATCCCGCTTTTCAGCAACATCCGCTGCGAGGTTGTAGAGCTTCGGCGTTTGGATCGGCTTTTGCTTCTTCTGGGCCCAAAAGGGAATCTGCCTCATCGTGCGGGGCAGATGGAGCTTCCAATCACCGACGCGCACGGCCTGCAGGTTCTCGCAGTTATAATAATAGAAAGGTTTCTCGGCAGAGCGGGTTATCGCTTTATCCGATAACAAAGGCATTAAGCTGATGCCATCATAAACCCGATCGTCAGGCAGTAGCGCCCCGATCAATTCACTCAGGGTCGGGAACAGATCCATCGCATTCACCGGAACATCCACCACCTCCGGCTGCTGAATCCCCCCCTTCCAATAGACGATGAACGGTACGCGGTGCCCGCCTTCCAGCGAAATATACTTGGTGCCGCTGTACGGCTGTGCATACGTCTGTTTCACCGGCCCGTTGTCCGAGCTGAAAATGACCATTGTCTTTTCCAGGATGCCGTTCGCCTCCAGCGCCTTCAGGATTTCTCCGATTCCCCAATCCAGCTCCTGGATCACATCGCCACGCACTCCGTCCTGGGAAGAACCTTTGAACCTGGTTCCCGCTTTGTAAGGCGTATGCGGATAATTGTGCGCAAAGTAGATAAAAAAGGGCTGATCCTTAAACTCCTCAATGTGTTTGGCCATACGTTCGGTATAGAGCGTCGTCAGCTCAGCCAGTGGTGTATGCTTGTAGATCACCTCTCTGCCGTCATAGAACGCAGCATTGTGCCCCATGTTCTCAGGAGCACCGTAGTAATGGTCAAAGCCCTGGTGGAAATATGAGAATTTTTCTTTACTGCCCAGGTGCCATTTGCCGACTATCGCCGTGGTGTAGCCCTGCTTTTTAAACTGTTCGGCTATTGTGATTTCATCCGAATTCAAACCCAGGAACCAGTGCGCTTCCCGATTTCGATTAATGCCCATATAGATGCCGCAGCGCTGAGGATAGGCGCCCGTCAAGAACGCCGCGCGCGACGGCGAACAGATCGAAGCCGCCGTGTGGAAATCGGTAAACCGCAGCCCCTCCGCCGCCATGCGGTCGATGTTCGGCGTCTTTACCTTTTTCGCGCCGTAACAACTCACATCGCTGTACCCCATATCATCCACGAGGATGAAAATAACATTGGGGCGCAAGGACGCGCCGAAACTGGAAAGCGAAAACAATAAAATCGCCAACATCCCGGCCAACACAAAACAGGTTCTACTCTTCATTCTCTCCGAACATTTCATGACTCAAGCCTCAGGTTTCATTTCTTCTTGTTCTTTCTTATCCGGAACTGCCTTCGTTTCGCTCGAAAGGGTGCGACGCTGAGCGCCGAAGGTGCGGGCATTCGCACCGAACCGATCGTGATCGCCGATGTCATGCTGCGCCCACTCCGCCAGCTTCATCAGCTCGGCCACTTTTACCGGATATTTATCCGCAACATCGGTGGTTTCGCCGATGTCGGTATCCAGATCAAACAGCATCGCCTTTTGAATGCGGATGGCATCGGCCTTGGCGATATGGTTTTTCCACTTGGTCGCAATACTGCTTTGCACCGGTTCCGTATGCGGAAGCATCAGCTTCCACCTGCCGGAGCGTACCGCGCGAAGGCAGTTGTGCTGGTAATAGAAATAGTTGCGGTTCAGGCTGTTCACCTTACCGTGCATCAGCGCCGAAATATCGACCCCATCAACCACGCGATCCGACGGAGCCGCGCCGCCCGCCAGCTTGGCGAGGGTTGGCATCATATCAATCGTCGCCGTCACCGCATCACACTCTGTCCCAGCCGGAATTTTTCCCGGCGCACGCATAATGCACGGAACGCGCAGACCGCCTTCCCAGCAACTGGTTTTCCCACTGCGCAACGGCTCAGCATGCCCGCCGTGCTCCTTGCGAATAAGCCAGGGCCCGTTGTCGCTGGTAAAAATGATATAGGTGCTTTCGTCGAGCCCCAGCTCCTTGACCTTGTCGAGAAGACGCCCGACGTTAAAATCGAGCTCTTCGATCACATCGCCATACAACCCACCCGCTGACTTGCCCTTGAAATCCTCTGAAGCGGCAAGTTTGGTGTGCGGCATGGTGTGCGCGAGGTAAACAAAGAAAGGTTTCTCTTTGCTTTTTTCAATAAAGGCAATCGCCTCGTCCGTGTAGCGATTGGTCAACGTGGACATATCGGCATTTTTCTCAATCTTCTCCGTATTGCGGATCAGGTCAACCGACTGGTCGTTGCTGCCGGGCGTGCCGAAATAGGTGTCGAATCCTTGATACGGTGGCAACAGCTCTGACTTGTACTTGGCCGGGTTATGCCCGGCTAAATCCCACTTGCCGAATGCCGCCGTCGCATAGCCCTGCTCCTTCAGCACTTCGGCAATGGTAATTTCGTTAATATGCAATTCAGGATGAATTGAATCGGGATCGGCCTGCCGGGCGACCCGCAGCGGGTAGCACCCCGTCATGAGAGATGCACGCGACGGTCCGCAAACATTCTGGGCGTAGAAATTGGTAAACCGCATACCCTCGGCCGCCATTTGGTCGATCCGCGGCGTTTTGATGTCGGGCGACCCGAAACAGCCTAGATCCTGATACCCCTGATCGTCGGCAAAGATGATAATAAAGTTTGGCTTTTTGGCCCGCGATGTTCCTGTAAAGGCAGCAAACAAAGCTATGAAAAGGATGAGTCGGTTTAATTTGTTCATTTATTTTCCTTTTCGCGGTAGTGCGGGGTACCTTTGAGCCATTCGTAATCCGCATATTGGTAAGCATTTCTGCCTGTCTCTTTGCTCTCAAAATATGAAGGCTTGCTCGAACGATCCAGTTCCTTCCAGCGGGCCAGCATGCTTTGCATCCGTTCGGGTTCTCTTTTCGACAGATCAGTGGTTTCGGAAAGATCATCTTTTAGATTAAACAGTTGCACTTTGTTTTCCTGGACGATCAGTTTGTAGTCGCCGACCCGCAGAACACCGCTTCCTTCGGCGTCGGTTTTGCCGATGCGCCAGAACAACTCCTTGTGAGGCGCATCGGCCTTCTTCCCCGTCATATAGGCGGTAATGTCGGCGCCATCGAGTTCCGTCTTCGAGAGATCGCCGCCGGCCAGCGACACAGCAGTCGCCCCGATATCGAGCGAGGTGACCGGATGATCCAGAACGGTTCCCGGCTTCACTTTTCCGGGCCAGCGCACCACCAGCGGAACGCGGAGACCGCCCTCGAAACTGTCCCATTTTGCGCCGCGCAGCGGGCGGTTGTCACTCGTGCGCTTCATGCCGCCGTTGTCGCTTAAAAACCAAACCATTGTATTCTCGGCGAGACCGAGTTGATCCAGTTTCTCCAATAATTTTCCGATCCCCATATCCATCTCATAGGTCATGGCGGCATAGATCGAGCGGCTCTTCGGTTTCACCCCCGGAATCTTCGTCATTTTCTCCGGCGGAAACTTTGCGATCGTTTCTTCAGGCGCCTCCAGGTATTCGTGCGGCGCGTTGTAGGACATAAAGAGAAAGAACGGCTTGTTCCGGTTCTCTTCGATAAAGCGAATGCCATAGTCCGTCAACTCGCGCGTCAGGTACTGCTCCCACTCCAGCGGCTCATAATTATGAATAATCGGCATCGTATGGTGCATGTCCCGCATACCCCATGGCTTTTTCATCTTCAAATATTTGCCTTTGTAGGAGGGATGATCCATCGGGTAATAGAGCCGCCCGCCGCTGAGGAAGCCGTACCAGTCGTCATAGCCCAGCGTATTTGGATGCTGGTCATTCGTCGTGCCCATATGCCACTTGCCGACCCCCCCGGTCACATAACCCTGCTCCTGCATCCAGTGGGCCACCGTCTTTATTCCGGTCGGAAGCCCGTGCGTGGGGTTCAACGGCTGATGGGGATTGCCGTACCAGCCAAAGCGCGACTGCACCCGCCCGGTAATGAACCCGGCCCGCGAAGGTCCGCACATCGGGCCGGTCACATAGCCGGAAGTAAACCGCGCGCCGTCTTCCGCCAGGCTGTCGATATGAGGCGTCGGAATATCTTTACAGCCGTTGAAACCGACATCCGCATACCCCAGATCGTCCGCCATGATAACGATCACATTCGGCTTCATGACGGTCTGCTCCGCCCGATCCGCACCCAGTGCTGCCAGCAGGCAGATTCCCCATGAAAATTTCATCATCATTTTCATCGAATAACTCATCATTTTTGCTTCTCTTTTTTATTCCGTTTTTTTCTTCGGCGCGTTCGAAGCTGCTGGCTTATAGGTTTTCAGCAGGGCTTCCATCTCCGGCACCACTTCAGGATATTCGTTATTCAGTTCTTCTGGTTGGGATCTTTCAGATGATGGGGACGCTGATCCGAACCAATGATATGCACATCGCCGATCTCTGCGCGGATACGCTCGGCTTCTTTCATCAATTCAGCGACCACTTCCGGGTGCTGTAAAATCACATTCGTTTTCTCGCCGACGTCACTGGCCAAATCAAACAAGAGCGGCTGATTCAGCGAGAGATACGGTTTCTGTGGCGCACTCCCTCTTTTTGCCCAATACGGCTGATCGGCAATCGTACGCGGAAGATGCAGCTTCCACTTCTCGTTACGTACAGCCTGCAGGTTCAATCCGTTGTAGTAATAAAAATATTCGTGAGGACTTTGCTTGGCCTCTCCCGTCAGGATATCGATGATGTTTTTTCCGTCAATCTTCCGGTCGCCCGGCAGCTTAACGCCTGCTACATGGCAGAAAAGCGGCAGCAAATCCATACTGGTAATCATGGCATCAGAGACCTGCCCGGCCCGAATGCGACCAGGCCAGTGGAAGATTCCCGGTATCCGGTGACCGCCTTCCATCGTTACATACTTTCCCCCGCTCAACGGCTTCGCCGAGCCATCTCTAGCAGGACCGTTATCCGACAGGAAAACAATCAAGGTATTGTCGGCGATACCGGCCTGCTCCACCGCAGCCAGCACCCGTCCGACACTATCATCGAGTTCCAGAATAAAATCGCCGTATGCACCTGCCCGCCCCTTTTTCCCGGAGGCGCCCTTAAAGGGACTGCTGGGCAGAATCGGAGTATGGACAATGTGATGAGCGAGGTAGATAAAGAACGGCTCTTTTCTCTCCTCCTTAATAAAGTTGACGACCTCGTCGGTGTAGAGTTTCGTCACCTTTTCAAAGGCAATATTCGCTTCCTGTACCTCGCGGTTTCGGTAAAGGGTTCGGGCATCCGTTCCTGTCGCGGAATAATTACTGTGGAGCCCCAAATAGTCATCGAATCCGGCGTCGAGCGGATGGGAACCGTCCACATGAAACCCGAGGTGCCACTTGCCGACCATCTTGGTGGTATACCCCGCCGACTTCAGCAGTTCCGCGATCGTCACCTCCTCTGGAGCGATTCCGTACTTGGCGTATTTAGGAAAAGGATGCCTCGAAATCGGATGCCCACAGCGCATCGGATAACGCCCGGTCATCAGAGCCGCCCGCGAAGGGCCGCACACATTGGCCGCCACCAGACAATCGGTCGAGCGCAAGCCATCGCTCGCCAGTCGGTCGATCACGGGGGTGCTCAGATCCGCGCCATAGCAGCCCAAATCGCCGTAACCGACGTCATCCGCAAAGATGAGGATAATGTTCGGTTTCTCCGCCCAAGCGAGCTCGCACCATGCCAGCAGTATGACAAGGAAGGAGAAAATTCGGATGCTAAAGGGGATTTTCATAAGAATACCAATCTACTTAGGCCTTAGGTTTGCTTTTGATTCGGAACGCCCAGCCGTTGGTGTTCGGTTTGCCTGGCATGACCAGCTTGCCGGTGCCGTCGGTGCTCACAGTGACTGCACTCGACCAGACACCAGTATCAATGTTGTACCATTCGAGTGAATATGCCGCATTGGGCATCAGGTTAATGATATCGGTTTTGGTATAGTTTGCGGCAATAAAGCCGAGGCCAAAGCTCTTGTCCGGAGCCAACGCCAGACACTGAAACTCTTCATCATGATCAACCAGATTGTCCCTGGCTGGTTGAAGCACCCTATAGTCATGACCGGGATCAAGCATAAAGTCCTTTAGCTTGCCCATGGATGCTGAATTGAATTTATCAAAAGCGTTCCTCTGCGGATCCCGGGCGGGGATATCACCCTTGATTCTATTACTGGCCGGCGCGCACCCTGAATAATAGACATCTCCCCACACATGACCGGCCAGTGCGCCGCCGTTGAGCACACAGCCATAAGCGATATACTGGCCCGCCTCAGTATCATTCAAGTTCGCGGGACGCGGGTTAAAGCCTGCAACCAATCCCGGATAGAATGGCTCCAGATTCATCTGTGGCGCAAAATCCTCCATATTGAACATTTCTCGCAAACCGGTAATGCATTCACCGTCCCTCCCGTAATTGCTCCAACTATGTATCTCAACAATAGACGGTTCAAGATCGAGCCAACCCATTTCCAGATTTGAACGCGGGGTCATCACAGCCCGTGGCTGCCTGTATGGTGGTTTCCCCAGCTCTGCTGCTGCCTGGACGACCATGGGTCTGTACAAAACATGTTGTTTGTTATTGGCATCCCCATGCACCCAATTGAAAATCACGTTATAGCAGCCCCAACGCGCCCACATATAACGAATGTAGTTTGTGAAGGCGCCCTTTTCGGCCGGGCTCTCGTTGTACCACTCCTCATGTCTACGCACCGATTCCAACTGCGCCACAAAACCATTGTCCCACAGGTGTTGCATTTTGCGGTCTGCATGCTGCCAGTAGCTCGGGTTGATCCGCGTGTAATCCGGAGCGGTCTTCCAGGGTTGATCGGTGTCAACAAAGAAAGGCGTACTGCCGTCTTCGGCAACTTTTCTGACCAATTTGCCGGACTCCCATATCGAGTTCAGTGTATCGCTGGGAAAGCAGGCAATCATACTGATTCCGTTGAATCCCTGGGACTTTCGTTTGGCGATGGCATCCTGGAATGAGATTCCCGCCACACCATCATCCGTTCCCCACGCAAAAATTTGGGTCAGCGCCGTCCACCAGGTGTCGCCGGTGTGAAAGAAGGGTGTACCGTCGGCATATTCCAAGGTTCTGTTGTTGGACGCCACGCGAATAAATCCGCGCCGATTGGGATTAGCCTCCTTTTCGGCTTCCGTCCAGTCGGTGGCCTTGAACGATCCGTTCTGATTATCCAGACCAGGGTCGCCCGTATCGGCGCCAGTGGACCAGTTCCAAACGCCCGGCTTCGTTGCCACGAGACGAACACGGAACACCTGACCGCCATCCCAGAAGGCAGGAATCCGGTAGCTCAAGCCATCGGGTTCGTTAAGATCGACCCACAGATCCACCTCCATGTAAGGGTTTGTATAGCTTTTCTGTGCATGGAAGGTTATTTCGTTGACCTGCATCACCTTGAATAGTCCCGCATCGACAGCTTGCTCCGCCTGCATACCAGAAGCCACATTCTTGGCTAAAGTCAGTGCTTTCGCATTATCAACGAATGCGGCAGGACGACTGTTTTGGGCCAGCTCTGCTTCGAAGGCCTTCACGTACCGACGAAGCCGAGCGACCACTTCGGGATGATCCGCATAGACATTTCTCTTTTCGCCAATATCCGCCTCTAGATCGAACAAAGCGGGCTTGGCAGTGCTCGCACCATTGGCCTTTGCACGTTGAACCAGTGCTAGATGCAACTTCCACTTGCCGGACCGTACGGCCTCAAGCTTATTCCCTTTGTGATAGAAGAACGCCTCGTGCGGACTTTTTGCAGTCCCCGTCAAGACCGGCCAGATGTCCTTGCCGTCGATCACTCGATCCTTCGGCAGTTCGACACCGGCGAGTCTGGCAAAGGTCGGCAACAGATCCATGGCGGTCATGATCTCATCATTGGCACCCGCCGCCGGGATTTTTCCGGGCCAGCGGATCACAGTCGGCTCGCGCATTCCGCCTTCAAGCGTCTTGCCCTTCTTGCCCGACAGAGGTGCGGCCTTCCCGATCATAGGCCCGTTATCACTGGTAAAGATAACCAGCGTATTGTCATCAATTCCCTGCTGCTTCAACACATCCAGAATCTGCCCCACCGACCAGTCGATCTCATTGATGGCCTGCTTATAGATTTTGTCACGCGTCTTGTAGTCGATTCCATCCCCTTCCTTGGCCAACTTCGCTTTGATCGCAGCGGAAACATCCTTCATAAACGGTGGAGAGGCATGCAAAGGTCGGTGTGGGATCGGGTGCGCCAGATACAGTAAGAAGGGGCGGTCCTTGTTTTCTTCGATAAATTGCACGGAGCGCTCCGTAAATCGCCGAGTTAAATAGTCGGCATCCGGATCCAACTCGACAACCCTCTCTCCTTCCAACAGGGGCAGCGGAGGAAATTGATATTTTTTCTGCTGGGTATGATAAGGATGAATATCGTGACTATAAGGAATTCCGAAAAATTCTTCAAATCCCTGTCGGGTCGGCAGAAATTCCGGCTGATCGCCCAGGTGCCACTTGCCGAACATGCCGGTTCGGTAACCTGCCCCTTTGAGCACTTCAGCAATCGTGATTTCATCCGGATTCAGGCCCTTGGTATCGGCCGCCAGGAGCACTGGAAAATCGTGACCGACGGCCATGTCGATACGCTTGGGATAGCAACCGGTCATCAGCGCCGCACGGGAAGGCGTACAGAGAGGTTGGGCCACATAGAAACTGGTCAACCGCGCACCCTCCGCCGCCATTTGATCAATACGCGGCGTGCTGACATGCGTTCCGCCAAAACAACTCAGATCAGCATACCCCTGATCATCGGTAAAGATGACGACGAAATTGGGCCTGCCCTGTCCTCGACTCTGAGGCGAGCCTCGCTCGGACTCGAAGAGAGGTTGTCGAATGGGACGCGTTAAGGGCGCTGCACAAGCTGCGGTTGCCCACAAACAGACAGCCGCAAACAAGCCAAAGAGATTTCCTTTGTTCACTTCTTTTCTCCTAGAAGGCCGCTTTGATAACGTCCAGCCTGGCTCCGAGCAGACGCCGCGCGAGTGGATCAAGTTCCTCTTCCGGACCCTGGATATGGAAGGTCCGCTGCACGTGTTGCATGGTCTCACCGGGCTTAAGCGCGGCGGCGGGCGAGGAGGTTTCCAGCTCATAGAACGGCCCCAGCGGGGGCTTGCCCGGCTCGGGCGAACCGTCGTTGTAGGAGTTGATCACATCCCCGGCATACGGCTCTTCCTGAAGCTCCCACATGGAATTGACGAATCCGTTGGGCGCGTCCTGCACGTTGTAGGTGACAATGTTGAGCACCTGACCGGCAGCATCATAGCTTCCGGCAATTCCCTTGGAGCGTTGCGCACTGATACCGATCTTACCGCGCCGCGTGCCGTCGCCGCGGAAGAAGAGTTGTTGCCTCTCAACCTTCAGGTATTCCGGCGGAACCTTGCCAAAGTAGCTGTCGTTCACTTTCGGGCCGAGTGTGTTTTCCCCTCCCATTTTAAAGGGAATCACGACGGTTGTTTCGGGCGACGGATTATACATGCCGAGCATCCAGATCGAAAGCAGGCCGGTCTCCGGTTTCCAGACATTGAAACCCGTGTTGGTAATCCGGTTGTCCGTTTCATAGCCCACCATGCGCAGCCCCTCGCCGAGCTCCACGTCCAACAGTTTGGAGGCCTCTTGTTTACCCAGCAGCTTCACCGTGCGCTCAATGCCCACCTTGAATTCGGCGCCGCTGTAATTGATCAGTTCCGTACTGTGTTTGAACGTTGCGGAGTCTTTGGTTTTCTCAACCAGTTCGAAGGCCTCGGTATCGATCACCGGCGGAGTCGTCCAGTCGGAGAATTCAAATTTTGTTCCCGGCTTGAAGAACAGGGCATACTGCCCGCCTTCCGGCCCCAGCCAGAAACGTTCCTCTCCGCCAAAGATGTAGATATGCTCTTCGAGCGTGCCCTTTTTCTCTTCATCCGAAAGGAATCCTTTCTCAATGACCGGGCGGTTAATCCAGCCGAAGCTTGGACCGGCCTGGCGGTCAAAGGTGCTGGTCATCACACGGCCCTGATAGTCGGGAGCCACCGCAACCGCCGCGTCACCGTCTTTCAACAGAACAATCGGTGTGTGCTTTTTCATGAAGGCCACATCGTTGGCAAACCCACCGCCACCGCTCACGGAGGCGCATCCGGTAAACAAACACAGAACCGCTCCGGCTATTCCCAATCCTACTGCAATTCGTATCCTCTTCATTTTACTTTACTTTCTTCACATCAAACCGCTGAATAAAGGGCAGGCTTCCTCTCGATCTACCAATCTCGACGCCCCATTCAGGGATACCACCGGTACCGCTCTGCGTAAACGCCTCGGGACGATAGGCTCCGCCGGCAGACGGGCCATTTTTCACATCATGGGTTTTGGAAAAATGAATTCCGTCTTCAGCGTACTGGATGGTGTTCGTAAGGTCCTTAGGCCCGGTGGTGCCGATCATTGCGGCCACGCCCCTGCCTTGCGGCCAGACCAACACTTCGTGATTGCCGGGGATTACCGGATTCGCTTCATGTTTCACATAAGGCCCTTGCGGATGATCCGCGATCGCCAGCCCCATTTGGGTCTGTGCTGGGCTTTTGCCCAACTGACGGCCTTTATAGTAGAACCAGTACTTTCCATCGCGGACAATCAGGCAAGCATCGTCAACCAGATGACTGTCAAAATCATCCGGGTTGTCGCTGTTTTTCAACGCCGGATTGGTCGCGAGACGCTCCCAGGGGCCGCCGGGCGAATCCGATACCGCAATACCGATTTTCGAATCGGGATTGTAGGGCCTTTTATAGGCTTTCGAAACCCCGGTATAAAACAGCCAGTATTTTCCCTTTGCAACCAGAATATTGGGCGTAAACACACTGCCTCCTTCCCAACTGCCGGGCTCGCCCTTGGCCAGCGCCATGCCCTTCTCCGTCCAGACATGGCCGTCCGGCGAGGTGGCATACCAGACGGTCGCATCGTAGCCGGGAGCAATCTCCCCTTTTGAATACCACACGTAGTAGAGATCGTCAACCTTGATCACGTCGCTCGGATCACGACGCATGACACCCTGTTCTACCCCAATGCCCTTCAGCGCTGAATCGGCTACCGTGACATTCCCGGCTACCACTACATTCTGCACATCCTGATCAGACTCCGGCACGCCCAGTGCCGATATTCGCAACCCGATCTTCGACATATCAAAGGGGACAAAGCCCAGTTTCAGTGCCGGCGAGTTGGGCTTTAGGCGAAAGTCGCCGTTCTCTGGATCGACGAAGAGTGGGTCCTCGGCCAGACTGTGAGCATCCACGCCGTCACCTTGTTGTTTTTCCAGCATCGCTTTGCCCAATGTGGGATCCAAGCTGCTATAGTAGATGTTGTAATCCGTATCGGCATCCTTGGCTCGCGCCAAGGCACGCCCTCTGCGATCCTCGGTTTTCCTGCCATTGGCTGGAGGCAACTCGTCGATGAAGACCGTATCTTTGCCCGTGGAATAGAAGATATTTCGTTTGATCACCGCATCCGTCAAAGGGCCCTCTCGTAGCGACAGGTAATAGCCGCGCGGCGGCGCCAGTACGTCCGCCACAATATTATTCTCAGCACGATTGTTCAGCTTCAGGATAATCCCTTGGGCCATGCACTTGTAAATCAGGTTTTCAGCAATGAGCGTGTCTCGCTGCCCGCCATCGGTTCGAATCGCCGCCTGCATGAGCATCGGCGTTACCAAGTGATGAATATAATTGCGACGAATCACATTGCCTGCACCTGCGCCGCGAATGTAGATTCCGTTGCCGTCACCCATGATTTCCATCACGTGGTGGATATCGTTGTATTCGATGAGATTGTCATGCGTGTGAAGATAGAGTCGAACATCTTCCAGTGTCGGGGTTCTAGGCAGATCGCCTATTTCATGCCTCCTAATGGTTCTGCCCAGCTCCCGGCCATTTCTGGTGAAAAAATGCGTCATACAACCCGAGACGATCATGCCGCAGTACGGCATGTGATGTATCAGGTTATTCGCCACACGATTCTCGCCGCTCTGCCATATCATAATGCCGGGTGAATGCAGATAGATGCGACCCATATGATGAATGTGGTTGTTGGTGACGAGATTGTTTTTGTTCACATCCTTGGTTCCCGGGCCATAGCCGCAGAGCAGGATGCCGGCGCCACCCATTTGCTCGATATGATTGCCGGAGATCTTGTTATTCTGTCCATGCAGGTCCACACGGATCGCGCCGCTGCCACTGTGGGCAAAGTGACATTGCGTGATCGTACAGTTCTCCGTCCCGCGCAGGCGAACCAGTGCATTGGCCTTATCCAGCATGTCCCAATCGTGCTGCAGGCCGGCATCGTCCTGAGTCAGGGTATAGCGGTCCCCCTGCATGAACGTGAGGCCCCGGAAGCATAGATTTCGGACGGGAACATCTTTAGGCCCCTGCGTATCGATTTTGCCTTCGACTCGGATCAACTCAATTAACTGGGGAGCCATCACAGGCGATTTGTCCCTGGGCCACAGGTAGATCTTGCCTTGCTGGGTATTGAGCGCCCATTCGCCCGGCTCGTCGAGTTCCTCGAGCACGTTTTCAACCCAACACGATTCAGTCGTCTTCAGGAAATGGAGTGGGTTCATGGCATAAGTTGCGGCGATGGACGTATGGGCCATCTGCGTTTCTTCGTCAACCGACACCAAGGGCAGCACATTTGAAATCCAGGCATGATGCGGACGGACAATGATCTCCACATCTTCCACATTCGTCCAGTTCTTCAATTTGCCCTTAGGGAAATGAAGTCGGTTGCGACTGCCGCCGGCCAGAGGAATGAACCCACCCGAGCGAGCTCGCGGCAACATGCCCTCAGCATCATAGAGGGTAAAGAATCGCTCTGAGACGTCGGCCACCAACACCTTGCCCTGTGCCTCCTTGGGCAAACCAGGTAGTTCGCCGCTCACCTTTTTCCACCCCTTGATTTCACGCCCCGAGCTGAACGCCGGTGTCTCACCCGGATGGGCGGCATAGGTCACGGTCGAGTCCCCCTCTCCTGAATCCTCCAGACCAAACACGACCGTGTGTTCCAGTTGATAGGTTCCGCCACGAACCAGAACAACAATATCCGACTTCTTACTTTTTTTCAGTTCCCGCACTGCATCGCGCGCCCGCTCCAGTGATGCAAACGGCCCATTGGTTCCCAGGGCGTTGGGATTGGGTAAGGCGCCGGACCACGAATCGGAGCCTTGTGGGGATAGGTAGAAATCAGCCTGCATTGAAGCAGCGTTACATACGCTTGCGGCCATTAAGACCAATATATGAATGAGCGAGGTTTTAACCTTTACTCTTTTTTCTTTGAACCTGTTGCTAGTCTTTTTCATTGCTTGGGTGCTCCCTTGGCAAAATCGTTCAGTTGCGATTATGGTCTATTTCCCACGAATGGCCTTGCGCACTTCCTCCATCACGGCCATGCATTTGGGATTAAAGATCGGGTGTTCGGCCGTGACATCGGCGGTCATGAGTAAATTGATGGTCACCGGGATCTTGGCCTCTGCCATGCGTTTGAAGAAGTCAACATACTCCTCGGTGGAATGAACCGGACCTGGGCCAAACCGGCCATTCATCGGTCTATTCACAAACCAACCGCCCTGGTCCATGAGGCACCACCACGCGGCGGTCACGTCGCCCAACTGTCGGCCCGGGCCGATGAGTTGGAGATTGGGCCGGCGCAGCTCGCGGCCGCCGTCGGTAACGGCCAACTCGCTGAACGGGCTGACCGTCGGGCCTCGGTTCGAACTGAATCCCACCAGGGCTTTGGGATTGCCC
>Ga0114922_10001962_pt1 | contig 19421 bp, 19 predicted proteins | sample AartaG_FD_100975 | JGI IMG/M metagenome (GOLD analysis project Ga0114922, IMG submission 100975) | Deep subsurface microbial communities from Aarhus Bay to uncover new lineages of life (NeLLi) - Aarhus_00045 metaG | ecosystem: Environmental > Aquatic > Marine > Oceanic > Sediment | place...
AGATAAACTGCTGAAGAACCTTATAAAAGATGGGTTTACTCATGCACTGGTGCTCGGGATGGGTGGATCGTCTTTAGCCCCGGAAGTTTTCAGTAAAATATTTAGAGATGGAGAAACATCAGCAAAAAGGGGATTAACTCTCTCAATTTTGGATTCCACAGATCCAATCCAAATTGATGAAAAGATACATGAAATACCAATTGGAAAAACCCTTTTTATAATCAGCAGCAAATCTGGAACAACTGCCGAAGTTAAAGCACTTCTTGCCTATTTTTGGGAATTAGTGGAAGAGGTGGATGAACATTCACCAGGAAAGCATTTTATTGTGATTACAGATCCTGGAACCCCGCTGGAAAAATTGGGCCGGGAAAAGAAGTTTAGAAAAGTCTTCAAAGCTGATCCGGATGTTGGCGGCCGATATTCTGCGCTGATTGCTTTTGGAATTGTTCCAGCAGTGTTGGCTGGAATAGACGGACATCGGCTCCTCAATGCTGCTGATCATATGCGCATTAAATGCAGCCAATCATCACCTATAGAGAAAAACCCCGGATTTGTTTTAGGATCTGTTATTGCTGAAGCATATTTCAATGATCGTGATAAAGTAACAATTCTCACTGATCCTATCTACAGTGTTTTTGGCTCCTGGTTGGAACAACTTATTGCAGAGAGTAGTGGAAAATCTGGTAAAGGAATTCTCCCGATTGACCGCGAACCAATAGTTCCTACGGCAAATTACTCAAACGACCGTGTATTTTATTATTTACGCAGCAGCGGGAAACTGGATGGACTGGTTGACACTTTGGTTAATCTAAAGCACCCTGTCATTGTTTCGCATTTAGCTGATAAATTTGATCTTGCGGCTGAAATTTATAAATGGGAGATTGCTATTGCGGCAGCTTGTAGTTTTATTCAGGTAAATCCTTTCAACCAACCAAATGTGCAAGAGAGTAAATCAATCACTCATGGGATGATAAGCGCATATAAGCAAAACCCGATTCTAGAGGAAAGAAATCTCATATTCTCAAATAATAAGTATTCAGTTTATGGAAAGATGGAGATAGAAAAAAAAGAAAAAGTAATAAAGGAAATAATTGAAGAATTCCTCACAATTAATGCAGGTGAATATATTAGCATAAACGCATTTCTACCAAGAATTGAAGCGTATGAAAACGTTCTTCAACAATTAAGAAAGCATCTTCTATATACATATTCAGTACCTGTAACCTTGGGTTTTGGCCCAAGATTTTTACATTCTACCGGGCAGCTTCATAAAGGTGGAAAGAATAATGGACTGTTCCTTATCATTTCGCAAAATACACCGATTGATTTCACGATTCCAGGTGAAAGAATGAACTTTAGCATATTGGAAAAAGCTCAAGCATTGGGCGATATGCAAGCGCTTGAACAGAATAATCGCCGTGTACTACGCATTCACATCAAACAGAAGACCCTGCTTGAAAATGATTTAATCAAACTTTTCGAATAATTAGAAGAATAATTACCAATTATTTTTCATTGCTAAGTCCAAAGACCCAAGAATTCCCGAGTCGTCCTTTAATTGGGGCGGAATAATTAATTCGCGAATATGATCATCAAGATATTTACTTTTAATGTAATTGTTTAATACAAGCTGGGTTTTTCGATGAATTTTTTCAAATAAATGGATTTGGTGCATTACACCGCCACCAAGAATGATCTTCTGCGGGGAAATGGTGCATATCAAGTTCATTAAAGCTAAACTGATATAATCGGCTTCGAGTTCCCATGCCATGTGGTGCTTGGGTAGTAGACTGGGAGAAATATGCCATCTTTCCTCAATCGCTGGGCCACTTGCTAAGCCTTCAAAGCAATCACGGTGATAGGGACAAATTCCAATAAATGGGTCAATACGCTTATCATGCGGAATCTTAATATGTCCAAATTCTGGATGTACCAACCCATGCACTAATTCCCCATTTATAATGAATCCTCCGCCTATTCCTGTTCCAATTGTTATATAAACAAAGCAATTTATATCCTGGTTTAATAAACTTCGAAATTCTCCCAAAGCAGAGGTGTTGACATCAGTATCAATTACTGCTTGCGTTTGTAAAGAATCTTCTATTCTTCCTTTAAGGTTTGTAAATTGCCAACCTTGTTTGGGTGTAGAAGTAATGTATCCAAAGGTTTTAGATTCTGGATCAAGATCTAAGGGACCAAAACTACCAATTCCTATGGATTCTAATTTAACATTGAATGCATTGGCTTGATCCCGGAAAAATTTTGTTATATCCTTGATAGTCTGCTCAGGCGATAAAGTTGGAAATATTTTTCTTGAGTAGATCTTTGACCTATCTTTGGCAATTAATGTAAAGGTTTTAGTCCCGCCAAGTTCGATTGCACCGAATGCTTTTTCTGCCATGTTACAATTCCTATTTTGGATATAATTTGAAAGTAGGATTTTCCTATCCTACAATCTTATTTTATGTTTTAATATTAAAAAATGCAAAGGACTAATTAAATGGATATCTTCGAAAAATGTTACAAATACACCCAGGCCAAGGACGCGATCAAGGAGGGATTCTATCCTTATTTTATTCCTCTTGATGAAAACGAAGGGACTGAGGTGGTGTTTGAAGGTCATCGGCTTATTATGTGCGGATCGAATAATTATCTGGGTCTAACAACGCATCCAAAAGTAAAAAAAGCAGCAAAAGATGCAATTGAAAGATATGGAACATCCTGTACGGGATCTCGATTGCTCAATGGAACATTAGCGCTGCATGAAAAACTGGAAAAAGAACTAGCGGAATTTGTATCAAAGGAGAGTTCACTAGTGTTTTCAACTGGCATGCAGGTTAATCTCGGAACCATAAGCGCCCTAACTGGAAGGAGCGATGTATTAATCTTGGATAAGGACGATCACGCAAGCATTGTTGATGGGGCCCGTTTGGGATATGGCAAGATCGAGCGCTTTAGGCATAACGATATTGACCATCTGGAAAGAGTGCTTCAATCAATTCCGGAAAACCTAGGAAAGTTAATTGTTGTTGATGGCGTTTTTAGCATGGGGGGGGATTTGGCTGATTTACCGGCGATTATCCCTTTGGCTAAAAAGTATTCTGCTCGTATCATGGTCGATGATGCCCATGGAATGGGTGTTACTGGAAAAGGGCGTGGTACTGCAGCTCAATTTGGCTTGGGAGAAGAAGTGGACCTGATAATGTCCACATTTAGCAAATCATTTGCCTCATTGGGTGGATTTATTGCGGGTGATGAGGATATTATCCATTTTATTAAACATACTGCCCGTTCACTGATTTTCAGCGCCAGTATTCCTGCCGCAAATACTGCGGCTGCACTTGCAGCGCTGGATATCATTCGCAAAGAACCGGAACGAGTGGACCGTGTTAATGCTATTGCGAAACAGATGCGAAAGGGGCTAAAGCGCATGGGTTTTAATGTGGGTGAGTCAGTTACACCAATCGTTCCCGTGATAATTGGTGATGATAATAAGACGTTCCAAACCTGGAAGGGTTTATTTGAGAAGGGTGTGTTTGTGAATCCAGTTATTTCACCCGCTGTCTCACAAGGAATGCAGTTGCTGCGAACCAGTTATATGGCCACCCAAACTGACGAGCAAATTGATAAGGTGTTGGAGATCTTTCTCGATGTGGGTAAAACCCTCGAAATTATTTAATAAGAAAGAGCTGGTTTTCAGCTCCTTCTTCATTTGAATGTGTCTAAAAGAGCCCCCAATTAAATGAAGTGTCATCTTCCATCATGGTTTGGTTCCAAACCTCTTTACCGTAATTTATTTCTGTCGGTAATCCAATCACGGCTTCTGCTTTCTTTCGCGCTGATTCCATCAGCATCGGTGCGTAGGGGCAGTATGGGGTGGTTAGAATCATTTCAATCCTGGCTTTTTCATCGGTTATCGTGACATTTCGAATAAGACCTAATTGAATAAGATCCAGACCAATCTCTGGATCACGAACCTGTCGGAATGCATTCCTGATTTCCTTAACCTTGCCAGCGTGAGTCTCTTCAACATTCCAATGTGGGTAATTTAATTTATTTTCTCTTTCCATACCTAGTTTGTTTTCAAAATTTTAAAGGAGCAGTGATTATCCCCATGTTTTGTGCGAATGATATCTTGTTCGGAAATTGAAAGCATATTTGCAATCAGGGATTGGTCAAAAAGGCAGATTTCCGGATGGTCTTTTCCAATCTTATAAAATGGACAAGCGACTTCTTGGATCTCATATTCATTATTCAACTTGATCCAATGTATATCGTATCCCTCGCTTGCCATTACTGTTTTTAGAAGGTCTAATTTTTCTTCAAAATCGAGATTGGTTATCTTTGGTTCATATTCTTCCGTGATGTCATCCGCCATGTTCTTGAAAATCTTTTTGAAATCCTCATCAGATAGAGTTTTTTTCATTTGTTCTAATAAGTGGTTGGTAAGGCGGAAGTACCTTTTAGGAAATTTCTCCTGCCCGCTTTCAGTGAGAAAATAAACCAACCTTGGCCTGCCAACTCCATGGCGTTCTTCTTCGGCATTAACAAAACCATCCGCCTGAAGGCTGGTTAGATGATGGCGAACGGAGATCGGGTTAATCCCAACAGATTCCGCAATTTCCACGATTGTTGATCGCGGATGAATAACAAGAGTGTGGAGGACTTTTTCCCTAGTGCTTTTCATGGTTTTTTATTTTTTATAATAATATTCACAAGTATAACATATGGAATAAACATATCGATAATAATGATATTTATAATAAATATTGACCAAATAGAGCTTATGTGGTATACTCCGTTCGCTCATAAAAATGTGATAAATTTGGGCATTAACTCGATCTATCGGAGATTATTTTCCATATGGTAAGTTTAAAAATTGAAAATCTTTCAGTAACCGCGGAAGATCAACCAATTTTAAAAGGATTGAATTTAGAAATACCCCAGGGCAAAGTTCATGCGATTATGGGACCCAACGGGACCGGTAAAACAACCTTGGCGTATACTTTAATGGGGCACCCTCGTTACACTATCACAAGTGGGAGTGTTGCTTTGAATGGTACTGATCTTCTTTCTTTGCCCCCCGAAGAAAGATCAAAACACGGTGTATTTCTGGCATTTCAATATCCAGTAGCTATACCTGGTGTGACCGTAGCCAATTTTCTAAGAACTGCAATAAATGCGCATAGAAAGAGCAAGGATCCAGGTGATAAAGGAATCCCGATTCTTGAATTCCGTAATTTATTGACTGAAAAAATGAAGTTTTTAAAAATGGATTCATCAATGGCGGGGAGATATTTAAACGATGGCTTTTCGGGTGGTGAGAAGAAAAGAGTTGAGATTTTGCAAATGGCAATGCTTGAACCCAGAATCGCCATCCTTGACGAAACTGACTCTGGTTTAGATATCGATGCTTTACGGATCGTATCCGAAGGGATTAATACGTTAAAAAATGAAAATTTAGGAATTCTAATTATCACTCACTACCAGAGAATTCTAAATTACCTCAACCCTGATGTTGTGCATGTCATGGTGGATGGCCGGATAATAAAAACAGGGGGTCCAGATCTGGCAAATAAGTTGGAAAAAGAAGGGTACGAATGGCTTAAGGGTTCGGAACCCAAGACAGTATAAATCTCCTTAGCGAGTGAAAAGGATCATTAATGGGTAAGGAATCTATACCCAATTATTTTAAAGGAATTACTCAAGCTGATCATGGAGTCAAAGATCCAGAAGATTATGTGTTTAAATCCCAAAGGGGGTTGAACCAAACAGTTGTTGAGCAAATCTCGTCTTGGAAAAATGAGCCAGATTGGATGCTTGATTTTCGAAAAAAATCACTTGAATATTTCTTAACCCGTCCATACCCAAAATGGGGACCGGATATTTCGGAATTAGATTTATCAAATCTATATTATTACGCTCGACCTACTGAAGGACAAAAACAAAGCTGGGATGATGTGCCCGAAAATATCAAGAATACATTTGACAGATTAGGGATTCCTGAGGCAGAGCAAAAATTTCTGGCGGGGGTAGGTGCGCAATATGAATCTGAAATGATCTATCATAGTATTCAGGAACAGCTTGCAGAGCAGGGAGTTATATTCCTGAGCATCGAAGAAGGTCTAAAACAATACCCAGACTTATTTAAAGAATATTTCAGTACTGCAGTTCCATATACAGATAACAAATTTGCTTCCCTGAACAGTGCTGTTTGGTCGGGAGGATCATTTGTATATATCCCTAGAGGGATTAAGGTTGAGCTTCCCCTCCAAGCATATTTTCGTCTTAACATGGCAAGCATCGGGCAATTCGAACGAAGCATAATAATTGCTGATGAGGGCTCACAGGTACATTATGTGGAAGGATGTACGGCACCTCAATATTCAAGGGATTCATTCCATAGCGGTGTGATCGAGATATTCGTTAAGAAAAACGCTCGTGTAAGATATACAACTATTCAGAATTGGTCAACCAATGTTTACAATTTAGTAACTCAGCGTGCAATGGTTTATGAGGGTGGCACCATGGAATGGGTTGACTCAAATCTTGGCTCCAAAATCACGATGAAATATCCAGCATGTTATCTGATGGAACCAGGAGCACATGGAGAGATGTTGTCGATGGCATTTGCTGGAGCAAGCCAAATTCAGGATACGGGCGGTAAAATGCTTCATCTTGCTCCAAATACAAGCAGCAAGATGACATCGAAGTCAATTAGCAAGGATGGGGGTCGGTCTTCTTTCCGTGGATTGGTTTATGTTAAGGAACATGCACAGCAATCGAGGGCAAATGTTGTATGCGATGCCCTGATCTTAGATTCACAATCAAGATCTGACACGTATCCCTTAATACAGAGTTCTTCCAAAGATGTTTCCATTGCCCATGAAGCTTCTGTTTCTAAGGTAAGTGAGGAGCAAATGTTTTACTTAAGAAGCCGGGGATTATCTGATGAGGAAGCAACAACGATGGTGGTGTCGGGGTTTATCGAACCACTTGTAAAAGAACTGCCTATGGAATATGCGGTAGAGATGAATCGATTGATCCAACTACAAATGGAAGGATCAGTAGGGTAAGGGAATGGAAGAAACACATGTCCGCGATTCATCCGCTCTAGATGAATTTATTAATGGATTATCAGATCTTAATTCATCCACTCTTCGGAATGATGAGATTGAATTATTCAGAAAAAAGGCAAATGAGGAAATTCGTACTGCTAATGTTAAGAGCTTGGAAGATATTTTCGGAAACAAACATAAAAATTTCCTTTCCGGTATTGGGAATCTGTCTCTGCCCAAGATACCAAATGTGAATACCTGGACTGAATTACAAGAGCGAGATAAAGAAATTGCCAGGAGAAAGATAGTAGGGAAAATCAGAATTTGTGATAAGGAGATAATCAAATGGGTTGATCCGAAAATGCTGGAAAAAGGGATTATCTTTTGTGATTTACTGACCGCAATGAACGACCATTCGGAGAAAGTGAATCAGGCATTCAAAAATAGTAGAATAAGAAGAGATACCCTCATTTCAAATTTGATTATCAGTCAGGGTAAACTCGGATCTTTTTTATATATTCCTGATAGAATCCAACCTGAGGGGATCTTCATAATAGAGGTCGAAGTATTTCATGCTCATTCGCTAATTCCGATACATCTGATTACTATGATCGGCAAATCGGCTAATAGCAATTTGGTGATTGATATTAAATCAAAGAACAACAATAAAGAGCGTACAATAGTGACCATCCAGAATGATTTGATTCTTGCTGAAAATTCACAAATATCCGTTTTTCAAAAACAAAATATTGGTAAGGAGGTAGCATTATTTATCTCTGAGCAGATTACTGAAAATAGGGATGCGCACGTTAACAGCTTTATACTTGACCAAGGCAGCTCAATAACTGATAGATTTCTTGCAGTTGAATTAATGGGTGAAGGTGGGTCAATAAATATCACGGGATTGTATAACCCTAAAAATGGACAGCGATTTTATTACGATACACAGCAAAATCATATCGCATCATATACGAAAAGCGATCTTCTTTTTAAAGGCGTTTTAGGAAAAGATGTGTATTCATCATGGAGGGGAAATATTCTAATTTTAGAAGACGCCAGAGGTTCAAATGGTTATCAATCAAATGATAATTTAATAATTGATCCGTCTGCAAAAGCTGAATCAATCCCTGGATTAGAAATTATTACTGATGATGTACGCTGTTCTCATGGCGTAACGATGGGTAATATCGATAAAAATCAAATGTTTTATTTACAAAGCCGGGGTATAAACAAAGAGGATGCAGAAAAATTGATTGTTGATGGGTTTCTATCATCTGCTGTAAAAAGAATGTCGGATGAGGGTTTTGAGGAATTAATTCTAACTTCTTTCGAAAATTGAATTATTGATATAAGATAATGGATATGCTAATAAACATAAAAAAAATTGGTCTGAGGAGATTATTAAATGGCGACAATACCTTTCATGCGGCCTCCTGATCTGAAAGATACCTTTCGGGTTGGAGATATCGTAGAAACATTCTGTGATCATGTGAAAGGAGATCAGCGAATAAAAGGTTGGCTGAAGGGAACAGTCGTCCAAATTGATGGGAAATTGATTGCTGTTCAATTCAAATCTGATGTGTATTTGACGGGTGGATGGATGATTCCAGACCATATTCTTTGGTATCCTGAAAGATCGTCTCAAATTCGGAAGAAATAGCAGAACAAATTTACAACAAATCATGAACATAGCAAAGATAAAAGAAGACTTTCCGATATTGAAGAGAAAGATACATAATGGGAAGCGTTTGGTTTACTTAGATTCTGCAGCTACATCTCAAAAACCACGTTCAATTGTCCAGGCAATGGACAACTATTACTACCAGAATAATGCTAACGTTCACAGAGGGATTCATTTACTCGCCGAAGAAGCAACGCAAATGTATGAACTTGCAAGGAAAAAGATAGCAGATTTTGTGGAAGTAAAAGATCCAAGTCAACTCATTTTCACGAGGAATACTACTGAATCGATCAATTTAATTTCTTACACGTGGGGCTGGAAATTCCTCGATGAAGGTGATGTGATTCTGACCACTGAGATGGAACATCACTCGAATATCGTGCCCTGGTTTTCCCTCGCAAAAGAGAGAAAGCTATCTGTTAAATTCATTAGAATTACCAACGAGGGAAAACTTGATTTAAAGCATTATCAGGACCTATTAAAATTAAATCCAAAGGTTGTGGCATTTACTCATATGTCCAATGTGCTGGGAACTATCAATCCCGCGAAGGAGATAATTGATTTGGCTCATAAAACAGGTGCCATAACTGTTATTGATGGCGCTCAATCAGTTCCTCATTTACCGGTTGACATCGATGATTTGGATGCAGATTTTTATGCATTTTCAGCCCATAAGATGTGCGGACCAACTGGTATAGGCATCTTGTTTGGAAAAAAGGACCTTCTAGAAAAAATGCCGCCGTTTTTAGGTGGTGGGGATATGATCAAGAAAGTCACGTTTAATGGGTTTACAACAAATTCAATTCCCCATAAATTTGAAGCCGGTACACCCGCAATCGCACAAGCAATAGGATTTGGTGCAGCAGTTGATTATCTATCTTCCATTGGAATGGAAAAAATATTCGCTCATGAAAAAGCACTAATATCATATGCAATGAAAATATTAATTGATATTCCCGGATTAAAAATCATTGGCCCATCGGCGGAAGATCGTGGAGGAGTAATTTCATTTGTTCTCGATCAGATCCACCCTCATGATGTAGCACAAATCCTTGATGAATCCGGCATTGCAGTTCGTGCTGGTCACCACTGCGCTATGCCTTTACATGAGAAATTTCACTTAGCGGCTTCAACCCGGGCAAGCTTATACTTATATAATACAAACGATGATATCGATAAGCTGAAAAAGGGCCTGCTCCACGTTCGAAAGATTTTTGAATAGGAAAAAGATAATGGATGATCTTTATCGAGAAATAATAATTGATCATTATAAAAATCCACGCCATAAGGGGAGATTAGATAAAAGTGATTTCAGTTTTGAGGATGAAAATCCGTTATGCGGTGATCATCTTCAAATAGAACTGAGAGTTGATGAAAATCAGAATGTAATGGACGCCAAGTTTGACGGAAATGGCTGCGCAATTTCAATATCCACCGCAGATCTTCTGATAGATTCTATTATTGGAAAATCTGTTGAGGAATTAAAAGAATTGAAAAAACAGGATATTCTTGATCTGCTTGGGATTAAGTTAAGTCCAGTCCGTTTGAAATGCGCTCTTCTATCGTTGAAAGTATTAAAAGCTGCAATATATGAACTTCAAGTAGCAAGTGATGATCTGGCTAAATAAAAAATAATTCCTCGTGAAATGCGGAGGAATTTTTTTTAGCAATACACAATATTAGGTAAATGATCCTATCATTCGCAAGATATCAAATCCTTCCGCATACTTTTTCTCGGCAATTGCTCCGTTTCTGATCATGATCGAGCGTGTGAGTTCAGGGGCAAAATAATAAACATCTTTATATGTCTTATAAGCGGCTAATGCTTCAATTTTCTTTTCAACATCTGATTCATTGACTTCAATTAAAAAAGTTGGGAAGAAACCATAACTGCTTCGTATTACATCATAACCAAATAAAGAAGTCCCTCTAAACACGCGCAGTGATTCTTGCGTGACAGTACCATGATCCTGGTGGAGATCAGCATTCGAATGTACGAAAACCATATCCGGTTGGTATTTCTTGTTCATGGAAAAAATATACTCTAGAATCTCTTGTCTGTAATGTTTAAATCGTCTGGTCTCAAAATTTTCTAAAAACCTGTGCTCTTCATCAACCCCAAGAATGCGCATACTTTCATTATGCTCTTTCGCAACATTAATAAGAGAGAGGTTTTTTTGATTATCAGAAAGAGTGATACAAAAAACTTCAGCAAAATTCAGGATGTTTGCGATAAGGGCACCACATCCTATTTCTATATCATCAGGGTGAGCGCCAATAAAAAAAACTCTTTTTCCCTTAAATAACATCATTCCACCTCAATCTATTTGGTAGCAATAAACCCACCAACCACCTTTGTCATAACAATTACTCCGTCGCGCTGGATCCATTTATTAGCGACATCTTCAATTGATTTCATAACATTGATGAAGCTGTCTTTTTCAGTGAAAAAATCTCCCCATAATTTTCTATCTTCTGAAAGTGATGCTCGAGTGTATTCCAGAAATGGGGCAGCGGTCGGAAAGGTGAGAGGATTTTCAAAAATCTTTACCTCAACATCTGAAAACGTGTTTTCAATCGCCTTCAGGATCTCACTCGCATAACGCGGACTCCCTGGCATTTTTGGAATAGGTTTGTTTGTTGCTTCTTTTATGATGTTGTAGAAAACCTGTTTGTTTTCAGGCATGGGGCCTGTAGTAAACAACTTTCCCCCGTGTTTAAGAACCCGATGCATTTCACGGATCGTAAAAGGGATATCTTCTGAATAGTAGATAGCAAAACAACAGGATAACAAATCAAATTTATTATCAGCGAAATCAAATGGCTCATTGAAATTCAGGTGTTTATACTCAATTTTATAATTATTCTCTGCGCGAATTTGTTTTGCTTTATCTAGTAATTCTTCTGAAACATCTCCACCAGTAATTTCACATTTACCGTCCAGAGTTGTGTAAAAAGAAGAACATTGCTTACCAGAACCGCAAGCCACGTCTAAGATGCGCATTCCTTCTCTTAGTACAAGCGTTTCTAACATCCACTCATCGATATTGCGACTTCCAAATTTATCATGGATATTGATTCTTGAAATTAGGTCGGATGTTGTTTCTTTATAATCTATTTTCATTTTTTCCTCTTTGTAAATATATTGTATAAGTATAAATTGACAAATACGATTGTCAAGATGGAACAAGTGGTTAACAGATTCTGGGTAGCATCTCTCCGGTAAGCATATCAACTATTCTCGTACCACCAATAATTGTTTTCATTAGGACAAGAGGATTATTCATTGCCTTTTCAACCGTGCCAATTTTTATTGCATCTTTTCCAAGCGAATGCTGATGCAGAGCATCCAGCAATGCTCCCTCTTCTATTTCTGGAACAATGAGGATTACCTTCCCTTCATTGGCAACGTAAAGTGGATCAAACCCAAGAATATCACATGCCCCTTGAACTTGATTGTGGATCGGAAGTTTAGTTTCATCTAATACGATTGTTACGTTACTTTGTAAGGCAATCTCGTTTAAAGTTGTTGCTACTCCACCACGTGTAGGATCACGTAGTACATGAATATTTGGGGCAGCTTCAATTGCTGTTTGGATCAAGTGGTTTAATGGAGCGACATCTGATGTAATGGTTGTTGAAAAACCTAATTCATTCCGGGCGGCAAGGACAGCGATCCCATGATCACCAATTGTTCCCGAGATAATCACCGAATCGCCAGGAAGGGCAGATGCGCCATTTATTTTGACCCCCTTTAGTACAAAGCCAATGCCGGTGGTAGATATGAATATGCGGTCGGCTTTCCCCTTTTCAACAACCTTTGTGTCACCTGCTACAATTACGACTTGTGCTTCTTCTGCACATAATTTCATCGATACTGCAATCTGATCTAACTGATCGATAGAAAAACCTTCCTCAATAATGAATGTTGCGGTGAGAAATTTTGGAATACCGCCAGACATGCTGATGTCATTTATGGTGCCAGCAACAGCCAATCGTCCTATATCACCGCCCGGAAAAAAAATTGGGCTCACGACATGCGCATCAGTAGAGGTAATGATTCTGAAATTGCTTAATGACTCTTTAGGAATAATATCTGCAAAATCGTTCCCCAGATTTAGGATCGGATTTGAGAAATGTTTTAAAAAAACGGATTCTATCAAAGATTTTGTTAGGCTACCCCCACTCCCGTGGCCAATAGTGACTTCCTTGCTTCTCGGGAGTGGAATTGGGCAGGTAAAATACTCGAACTTATTATTTTGATCATCCATATGATTCTTTTCCATACCGGTAATAAGCTGCACAGGCTCCTTCAGAAGAAACCATTGTTGCACCCAGGGGATTTTGTGGTGTGCAAATTTCACGGAATGCGGGGCATTCAAAAGGCTTTTTTTGTCCCTGCAGTATCAAGCCTGAAATGCAAACTTCTGATTCCCTGGTTTGAATATGATCAACTTTAAAACGAAATTCTGCATCGAAAGTCTGAAATTCTGGTCGTAGTTTCCAACCGCTCATCGGAATCAACCCAATTCCTCTCCACTGACGATCACATTCAATGAATGTTTCCGAAATGATCGTTTGTGCTTGGATATTCCCTTCATACTTAACTGCGCGGGGATAGGCATTCTTCACTTGGTGTTGGTCATTTTCTAGCATACGAACGGTTTGGAGAATCCCTAACATAAGATCCAAAGGTTCAAACCCAGTTGCTGTGATTGGTATCTTATACTTTTCTGCGATTGGCTTATATTCTTTTAGTCCCATAACTGCACAGACATGACCGGCCGCCAAGAACGCCTGTACCTTATTCATGGGTGAACTTAGTATTGCATGTATAGCTGGAGGAACCCGTACATGTGATACAAGCATAGAAAAATTATCGAGACCTTGTTCTCTTGCTTTGATTACGCTGATCGCGTTTGCAGGTGCAGTTGTTTCAAATCCGATTCCAAAAAAAACGACCTGTTTATCAGGGTTCTGGTGAGCAATCCTTAGAGCTTCAATAGGAGAATAAACAACACGCACATCACCCCCGGAGGCTCGTACGGAAAATAGGTCTTTTTCAGATCCTGGCACCCGCAGCATATCACCGTAGGAAGTGAAAATCACCTCCTCATGGGAAGCAATAGCGATCGCTTTATCTACAAGTTCCAGCGAGGTGACACAGACTGGACATCCAGGCCCGTGGATAAGTTCAATTTCTTCAGGCAGTAAATCATTCAACCCATAATGCATAAATGCATGAGTTTGACCACCACAAATTTCCATAATGGACCATTTTTGGGTGACTGTATCTTTTATTTCTTGAATAGCTCTTTGGACCAATGTGCGGTCTTGGTATTTATTTTTAGAAATCATATTCAGATGATAAACCTATTGGTTATGTTCTTTCTGGTTCATTTCGTCAATTTCTTGAAGTAAAGTAAGTGTCTCATTTGCTTCATCTTCACTTAACCGGCTAATTGAAAAACCAGCGTGCACGATTACGTATTCATCCACTTTCGCTTCGGGAGTGGCTTCTAAACATACTTCAACTTCAACTCCACTATAATCAACCTTCCCCATTTTTATGTTGTTGATTTCGAATATTTCTTTGATCTTACCCGGAATTCCCAAGCACATAATAACCTCTATTTTTTTGAAAAATGTTTATTTGCAATCACTGCCTGACCCAGTGAAATTCCTCCATCGTTCGGTGGAATATTATGGTGAATAAGTACCGAAAATCCTTCCTCAGTTAGAATTTGATAGGTCTTTCGAAGTAAGTATTGATTTTGCCAGACACCACCCGAAAGTGCAACATGATGCAGGTTATTCTCGTTTTCTATTTGTTTACATAGAACTAAAATTAAATTGGCGATAGCATTATGAAATTTTGTAGCAATAATCGCAGTATGAATTGCGTGATTAATATCAATTAATATATTACTGATTATGCCGTTCAAATTAATTATGTCTTCAGAAATTTCAAACGTATATGCGTCAGTAATAGACGGTTCAGTGATCTGCTCTAATTCAATTGCAGCTTGCGCCTCATAATTTATTGTGTGGCGAAGGCCGATCAAACTTGCTGCAGCATCAAATAACCGTCCCATACTTGATGTATTGGGAGTGTTTATGTGGGATTCAAGTTGGCGTTTCATAACACTTTTTTCTTCAGATGTTAATGATTTGATAGCAGGTATATGATCATCCCACGGTAAACCTAGTTTCCATAAGTAAGCAGCCGCGATCCGGTTGGGATGAAGAATAGCGCTATCACCTCCCGGTAAGGGCATATACTCCAAATGATATTTTCTTTGGAGCATTTGAAAGCCGCCAATTAATATTTCCCCTCCCCAAATTTGGTTATCCATGCCGTAACCAGTGCCGTCTAAACAAATCCCAATAACACTTTCATCCGAATTCCATTCATTATCTGCAAGGCAAGCTGTTAAATGGGCATGATGGTGTTGAACTTGGAGAAGAGGAATATTATTTACCTCGGTATAACGATAAGCATATTTAGTTGACAAGTATTCTGGATGCAAATCACAGGCAATGAATTGAGGTCTTATATTAAACATATGTTGATAATTCACAATTCCTTCTGTAAATGCCTGGTATGTTTCCATATTTTTTAAGTCCCCAATATGGTGACTGATAAATGCATATTTTTCTTTTGTTAAGCAGAAGGTGTTTTTTAATTCGCCACCAACAGCTAAAATTTCGAGAGACCTATTCGGTAGTGTGATTGCATTTGGCGCATACCCTCGAGATCTACGGTAAAAATACTTTTGTCCGTTATATTCCGTGAGAACTGAATCATCAACACGGGTATTAATGTCTCTATCATGAAAAAGGAAACCATCCGCAATAGAACTCAATACCTCTTTTGCAGACACATTTGTGTAGGTTATTGGTTCGTCGGAAATGTTGCCACTGGTCATCACGAACATATCTGGATAATCACTTTCCGGTTCAAGTAGAAGTAAATGTAAAGGAGTATAAGCTAGCATTACGCCAATGGTTTTTATTCCGGGGGCTATCTGCTCGGGGATTTGCGTTCCTTCTTTTCTTGGGAGGATCACAATCGGGCGTTCAAAAGATTTAATCAAAGTTTTTTCCGCATTATTAATATGGCAATATTTCTCGACAGTTTCAATCCCAAACACCATAGTTGCAAATGGCTTCTTAGACCTTATTTTACGTTGGCGTAATTTAGAAACAGCTTTTCTGTTGAGGGCGTCACATGCAAGATGGAACCCTCCCAGCCCTTTGATCGCGATGATTTTCCCATCTTTCAAGAATTGACGAGCTTGTTGAATCCCATTTTCACCTTTTTCAGGCGCTGAGGCTGGACTTTCAAACCAGACCTGAGGACCACAATCAGGACAAGCTACCGGCTGCGCATGGAAGCGACGGTCAAGGGGATTGTCATATTCTGCCTGACATCTTTCGCACAATGTAAATTCTGCCATCGTGGTGTTTGGACGGTCATACGGAATCTCTTTAATTATTGTTAATCGTGGACCGCAATTTGTACAGTTAATAAATGGATATCTATATCGGTGGTTGGAAGGATCTAACAGTTCTTCTTGGCAATCGCTGCAGATAGACACATCTGGCGAAATGGGAATAAATTCACCGGGGATCGTTTGACTTTGTAGGATTGTAAAATCCTTATTGACAGCTGAATTAATATCTGATTCTAAAAATTCATCAATCTTTGCCAAAGGCGGAGGGTTGGTTTTTACTTCAGAAATAAAATCTTTCATTTCCTTGGGTGTTCCATTTGCATGTATTTCAACCCCTGCAGATGAGTTCCGTACCCAACCGGTAATATTGTATTTCTTTGCCATTGAATAAACAAAGGGGCGAAATCCAACGCCTTGAACAGTTCCTTTTATGTGGATTTCTCTACTAATCATCATTGAAAAAGATTACTTTTTCTCTTGAATTCTTGTTTTCAACCAATCTACCCATTTGTCAAACCCCTCACCTGTTTTACAAGAGAGTGGAAAGAAAGCTGCTCCGGGATTTAACGCTTCAATACCCCGCTTGAAATAATCAATATTGAAATCGATGTATGGTAATAAATCTGTTTTGTTTAAAATAAGAGATTGAATCCCGCGGTAGATATTCGGATACTTATAGGGCTTGTCATCTCCCTCTGGAATACTGGCGATCACAATACTGAAATGTTCCCCAAGCCGAAATGCGGCAGGGCAAACCAAGTTTCCAACATTTTCGATGATCAAAAGATTGATGTTACAAAGATCCAATTGTTCAAGGCCATTCCTAACCATTAATGCATCAAGATGACATTCCCCGCCAGTATTTATTTGTATTACTGGTATATTCAGGTTGCTTATCTTGTCCGAATCGATGGTTACTGGAGCAGTATCCCCTTCGATGACTGCTATTTTATACTGGTTAGAAAGATTTTCGATTGTTCGAAGGATCAAACTTGTTTTTCCAGAACCAGGGGAAGCCATTACATTAACCGTCAGGATATTCTTACTGCTGAGAAACTCCTGGTTTTCTTCCGCAATTTGATCGTTTGCGCTCATTATCTTTTTTACGATCGGGATGGTTTTTTTACTCATCTATTTTTTCAAGACCTTTTTCAATCTCAATGCTCTCTAATAAGAATTCATCTCCCTGCGTTGTTCTCAGATCCATGCTTCCGCATACTGGGCAGGGGCGTAATTCGCCTTTTATTTTAAATTCTTCACTACACGATTGACAAATGAATTTGGCTGGGATTTTATTAAAAATTAGTGTGGATTTTTCGCAAATTGTATTTTCGCTGATAATATCCCAGTAAAATTGAACGCTATCATCGATGATACTTGATAATTCGCCTATGATAATATTCAAGGAAATTACTCTTTGGGCATTATTCTTAATGGCGTAATCACTTGCGGTATTCAATAGTGATTCTGTAACAGCCAATTCATGCATCGGAAATATTATACTATTAAGGTAAAAATACTATAAAAATAATAATTATTCAAAGAATTCACTACGAATGATATCTAGTGCTTGATTAACTAATTCTCGTGTTCGATCTGATAACTCACGATTAAATCCGAATTGAAAACCGCGTATTGACAGCAACCATGCTTTTGGGTGCTTTCCAGTCAATGATTGTGCGACCGCAAGACATGAAGAAGGTGAGAAGTGGTGAGTAAATGGTGAATATTGATAGGAAGGTTCGATTGATTCATAACTAATATTTTCCTTTTTGTCCCCTGTATGTGAATCAATAAAAACAACTTGTTGATACTGGGCAATCATTTCTGAAAATTCTGGCAGCAATTGAAAATTAAACAAAATATCAGTATTTGCATCAAGGGAAGTAGTGTCTGAAGAAAAAAGATCTATATCCTCCTTGCCAAAATTATTTAACAAAGCGATGAATAAATGATATGATGCCCCATCATCACCCCGATCGGGATTTCCATAACCTATGAATAAATTGTTTTTCATAATTGCCATTACCACAATGAATTCACATGAAATATGCCGCCAATAGTTGGCGGCATCGATTATTTTATGCGAAGAGATCTTTCAGAAATCACGCTTGACTTCTTGAATTAATTTGCCGTTGTGATCATATAAATCAACAATCATCGGCATCTGTCCAACGGCATGCGTTGAACAGGATAAGCAGGGGTCATGCGCGCGGATGGCAGCTTCTACCCGGTTTAGGAGTCCTTCTCTTATTTCTGGGCCCGTGATATATGTTTTAGCAACTGAGTCGACCGCTTCGCTCATAGCCCAGTTATTGTGCCCGGTAGAGACAATAAGATTGACTGCTTCAACCTGCCCATTTTCTTTAACCTTGTAATGATGGAACAATGTTCCGCGTGGGGCTTCAATTACACCAACCCCTTCACCTTTGAAATTTTGCCTGGTGTTAAGAATATCTTTACCGAGAATGTCCGGATCATCGAGCAGCACTTTTACCCTTTCGATCGCGAATAGGATCTCAATCAAGCGAGCATAGTGATAATGCAGCGTATTCTCAATAGGTTTACCGCCATTCATTGCTCTGTAGGTTTTGAATTCATCGTTTGCCAGTGGGGTATCGATTTGCTCAATAGTATTTAGTCGTCCTAGCGGCCCAACGCGGTACACTCCTTCAGGATAACCCATTTTCTTATAATAGGGGAATTTAAGATAAGACCAGTCTTCAACATGTTCAGCGATATGATCGAGATAATCATTAGAATCAAAACATTCTAATTCCTTCCCTGCTTTACCAACCATCCGGATATTTCCCTGATATAACTCCAGACTATTTTTTGGGGTTACAAGACCCATATAACCGGTGGGAAATACAGCGAATTTATCAATATCTTCTTTGTTCTTTCCAGCCCAGTTCTTATAGATAGTTAATCCAATCTGGGTGATCGAGATCATCTCATCAATATCCTTAAGTATTGATTCGCGGTCTTCTTTTTTAAGGGATTTATTAACGCCACCGGGGATGGCGAAAGTAGGGTGGATGCGGCGGTCACCGACTGTACTGATGATTTCCTGCCCAAATTTACGAAGGGCAACAGCCTTTAATGCCAATTGTGCATCCGCTTGGATTAATCCGACCACGTTCCTGATTGCTGGATCTGCGTCAAAACCGAGTATTAAATCAGGGCCTGCTAATTCAAAGAAATGCATACCGTGGCTTTGAATTA
>Ga0114922_10001963_pt1 | contig 19418 bp, 14 predicted proteins | sample AartaG_FD_100975 | JGI IMG/M metagenome (GOLD analysis project Ga0114922, IMG submission 100975) | Deep subsurface microbial communities from Aarhus Bay to uncover new lineages of life (NeLLi) - Aarhus_00045 metaG | ecosystem: Environmental > Aquatic > Marine > Oceanic > Sediment | place...
CCTCGATGAGCCGGTGGATATCGGTGCCTATCCCGCTTCGATATTCACTCTTAGGTTCCTCAATCACAACATCCCCTTTGTGCTTGGGACATCCGTCCCGAGAATGCTGACAGCCGTACCAAGTGCCTTACCCAGTCCCTTAAAAATCGCCTCAGCTATATGATGGCTGTTTGTCCCGTAGGGCACGTTTATATGCAGATTAAACCTGCCGTTGTTCGCAAAGCTCCGCAGCATCTCCTCCAGACACTCGACGTCAAAATCGCCGATTTTATCCGTTCGGTACTCGACATTATACACGCAGGCTGCCCGCCCGGACAGATCCACAGATACATTCGCTAAAGCATCCTCCATCGGCATGGAGCTGTGCCCGTATCTGGCAATACCTTTTTTATCACCAAGAGCTTTCAGCAGACATTCACCGAGGCATATTGCTATATCTTCGACCGTATGGTGAGCGTCAACGTCCAGGTCGCCTTTGGCTTTGACCACCAGCTCGATTCTGCTGTGCTTGCTCAGGTGTGTGAGCATGTGGTCCAAAAAGCCGATGCCGCTGTCAATCTCATATTTGCCAACACCGTCCAGATTAAGCTGGACCGTGACGTCTGTTTCTTTTGTCTGTCTGTGAACTTCAGCGGTTCTCTCTTCCATAAGAACGTCCTTTTCTATGTCATTCCCGCGAAACCGGGTATCCAGCTTCTTCTTTATTTTGTATCTAATTTGCCTGGGTCTTTTGTCTTGACTCTTTGGTCTTACTCCGACAGGATTTCTTTCAAAGCCAAAATAAGTTTATCGTTTTGTTCGCTTGTACCGACGGTTATTCGCAACTTATCGTTAAGCCCGGGCAGGTTAAAGTATCTGATGTAAATCCTGCGCTGAACCAGTTTATCATAAATTTTACTTGCCTCGCAGTTTTTGCTCTGGGCAAGAACAAAGTTGGCACAGCTTTCCGGCACTTTGAATTTCAAACCGCGCAGTTGTGCGGCCAGTGTGTCGCGGTCCTTCTTTACTTTTTCGGTTATTTCTTTGAAATACTTTTGGTCTTTTATGGCTGCGGTGGCCACGGCGATGGCGACAGCATCAACATTGTAGGAGTCTTTGACCTTCATCAGGCCCGCTATTAAGTCAGACTGGGCGATTGCATATCCAAACCGTATCCCTGCAAGACTATATCCTTTGCTCATCGACCGAAGTATAATCACATTATCGAATTCCTTAACCAGCCCCGCGCAATTGGCCTCGGCAAAATCCACGTATGCCTCATCAATCAATAATATTCCCGATAGTTCATCTGCCAACGAGGCCAGTTCACTAACATTTATGAAGCTGCCGCTCGGCGCATTTGGATTGCAGATAATGTTCAAAGCCGCATTGGTGCTCGCCAATCTGGCCGGCAGATTGAATTCATCATCGAACGGAACTTCAATCGCATTGCAGTTTTGCAATCTGGCTAATACCGGATAGAGTGAATACGTAGGAACAGGATATGCAACAGGTCGATTCTCATCACAAAACGCATGAAAAGTAATAGTCAGCAAATCATCTCCGCCGTTGCAGCACATAATATTCTCGGGTTCCACGCCGTTAACTTCCGCTGCTGCCTGCCGAAATTCATTTCCGAGCGGGTCGGGATACCGGCGAAGCCGTTCCGGGCTGATTTCGGCCAGAACCTTAATTACCATAGGCGAGGGTGGATAGGGATTCTCATTGGTGTTCAGCTTTAGTACGTCTGTTTCCTTCGGCTGAAAACCCGGCTCATAACCTTTGGCCTTTTCGATATTTTTCCGAAAATACCCCATTATTTTCCTGTATTTCGTATCGCGTGCCTTCGCTTCGCTCGAGGCCAAGGATGCGTATTGCGCACAAAGAACCTCATCTCCTATATGCTAAACGCTACACGCTATTTTCCCCAGATTATACGGGTATTTGGCTCGAAGCGAAAGGCTGATTTTGCGATTTTTCCCTCATTACGAGGCCATCACGCCGAAGCAGCCTCAACCCATTAAAATCAAGGACAATGAATAGGGTGAGGCTTGCCCCACCATTTACTTATGGACCACTCCCCTATTCCTATCCTAATCTTGTTGGGCGTATTGAGTTTTGCTATCCTGAGCGAACGTAGAGGTGTGCCTGACTAGCAACAGGGAAAATTATTCGCTATCGAGACTGATGGATTTTATGCCCGGTGCCGAAATACCCCGTCGTTGCAGCAGCGAGCCTTCCAGTCTGTAAAGAGCAACTAAAGCCTTTAGATAATTAGCAAAGGTCTGTATTTCGGCAATCTGACTGGCAAGAAGATCCCGCTGGGCCTGGGCAACGAGTAACGAAGTGGATTTGCCTACCCGGAATTTTTCGGTTTCGGTGCGGAGTTTTTCCTCCTGGAAATTACGGGTGGCGGCCGTTGCGGCAATTTGTTCGCTGGTGCGAGTTGCTTCAATATAAGCGGAGCGAACGTCAACCTGTACAAGCTGGGTGAGATTTTTCAGGGCTTCGAGTAACTGATGCCTGCTGATAACAGCCCGGCTATACCGGGCCCGAGCGCTTTGATTTATCGGAGGATACTCGAATACAAGACCGCCGATAACATCGTAACTATCACCGAATATGTTATTTGTGGCCCTGTTGAAAGTGTCCGCATAGCCTGTCTTACCAAAAGTAATAAAAAAATCCATCTTGGGAAGCAGCCCGTTTTTGGTTTTTATCACTTCCAGATCACCCTGTTGCATCTGTAGCCGGGCCTGATTTAGTTCCGGACGCATTTTTAGCGCAACCTGGACATGCTGTTCGACATTATCAAGTTCGACGCTGGGCAGCGAAGTCTGGTATTCAAGTATAATGTCCCTGTTCCAATTAATATTCTGCGAAGGGTTCAAAAGGCGCAGCAGATTCAAGCGTTCCTTGGCAAGGTCGCTTCGTGCGTTTATAAGGTTTTCACGCCTGAGTGCGACCTCTGCCTGTGCGGCAGCCAGCTCGGTCTCGGCGAGTTGTCCAATCCTGATTCGTTCCTCAACTTCTGTCATCTGCTTTTCGGCGAGATTGAGCGAGTTGGTATAGATTTCAATTTGCCTTTGAGCAAGGGCATAGTCCCAAAACTTTGATTCGACCTCTTCTAAAAGAACCTCCATAAAACCACGCAGCTCATACTCTGATATAAGCGACTCGATTCTGGCCTGATGTATGCGCGCCAGATTGGCGCAGATATCCATCCCCTGCAGAAGCGCCTGAGTAACCGTAAATCCGAGACGACTGGAGGTAAACGTATCGCTGTATAAAGATGAATCGGTATAACTTGTACTGCCCTGGAGTCCGACGGATGTGCCGGTAGGGAAAAGTTTATTCAGCGAAATCAAGCCTGTAATGGAATCGACAGTTTGACTTTCGGTACTGGAGCCGGCTCGAGACAGTCTATCGGCAACAGATCTTCTGTTGGATACTTCTGCGCCAAGGAGCGGATCAAAGATGGCGACTTCCTCCTTTTCGAAAGTCCGGCTTATTTCAGGTTTCATTCTTTCAACAACAAGAGACCGGTTGTTTTCCATAGCGAGAAGAATCGCCTTCTGGATACCTATTTCGAGAGGATCTTTGTTTATAGTAGTGTCGTTCGCATCGATAGGTTTATTCATTGGACGCTTTTGTTGATACTTTGGTAAATCACCTCCAGTTGCAGGCCCGGTATAATCGGAGTAGGGTTCTGGATCGAGTGACAAACATGAGGACAGCAAAACGGTCTTAACAACTAATATCATGCCACAAAATATAGTGGTTGAATTTTTAACAAACATTTTTTCAATCGCCGTTAATTTGAAATATTTTCCGTATTACTTTTATCGCTGGATATTGCGCCTGCGCTGCGGCGTTCAAAAATCGAATAGACAACAGGAACAAATACGAGGGTAATCAACGTTGAGCTTAGCAAACCTCCGATGACGGCCCTTGCCATGGGGGCCTGAGCCTCGCCTCCTTCACCGAGGCCGAGGGCCAAAGGTATCAGGGCAGTAATAGTCGTCATTGCAGTCATAAGAATCGGCCGCAGGCGTCTTCGGCCTGCTTCTTCTATAGCCTCTCGAATCGGCATAGAGGCTTTGCGACGCAGCAGGTTGGTATGGTCGACAAGAAGAATCGCATTGTTGACGACAATTCCTCCCAGCATAATACATCCGATGAAAGACTGAACGTTAAAAGTCGTACCTGTGAGAAAAAGCATCAGAACAACTCCTATCGCGGCCAGCGGTACCGAAAACATCACAACGAAGGGGTCGCGTAAAGACTCATACTGGCAGGCCATCACCATATAAACCAGCACTAATGCCAGAACGCAGCTGAGCAAGAGCTCGCGAAATGACTTCTGCTGCTCTTCATAATCACCCCCGAAGGCGATAGTAAAATCTGCCGGTACAGGGATGCCTCGCAGCAGTCCACCTATGTCCGAGATAACCGAGCCCATGTCCCTTCCGCTGATGTCAGCCGAGATGGTGACAATGCGTTCCTGGTCCTTTCGTTCAATTGTGACCGGACCGCTTCGAGGACCCACATTTACGACATTTCTAAGGACGACGGGCTGGCCTTTGGAGTTGACAAGGGTTAGGTCAAGAATATCTCTCAAGTCCATTTTCTCAGCTTCTCTGAGCTTAACAAGAATCGTATATTCGTCTCCAGCCTGGCGATAGTAGCCGGCCCTTGTTCCTGAGATGATAGTTTGAAGGGCATTTGCTATTTTTGAAACGGTCAGATCCATATCGGCGGCTTTCTGTCGGTCTATGAAAACAAGTTCTTCAGGACTGCCTAATTCACGGCTGATTCGGGCATCGGTGACCCCTTCTACTGATTCCACGATGTCTTTGACCTGTTTGGCCAACATATCTGCAATCTGCAGGTCGTGGCCGCGAACTTCGACCTGAACCCTGTCCGCTCCAGAAGTGCCTATTCGTAATATAAACAGTCCCTGGCCGGCGCGGGTTCGAATAATCATTCCCGGTATGCTGCTTAATTTGCGGCGCAGGTCATCAGAAATCTGCTCACTCGACCTTGACCGCTGAGACTGAGGTTTCAGTGAGATACGAACACTGCCAGTATGTCCACCCCTTCCGCGCCATCGGGAGCCACCCACACTTGTAACCACGTTTTCAATTTCAGGTACGGCGTCGTTAACGATTTCCTCGATGAATAAAAATTTTTCGTCCATCAAATCCAGACGGGTGCCGACCTGCATTTCGCCATTGACCCGGACCTCACCTTCATCCGTACTGGGCATCAGCTCTACACCCACGTATGGAATAAGCATCAAACTTGCAGCTAAAACTAAAACCGCGACAATTATAACAAAGGTTCGATTATCTAAAGCAAGGTGGAGCAGCCTTTTATAGCTGTCTTCCAGACGTTCGAAAAATCGTGAACTAATTTCGAATATTTTGCTTCCAAGCGTTTGCCTAAACCTTGCATCTTTTGAAGCAGCAGGAAGAATACGCGCAGACAGCATCGGCACTACCGTCAGGGCTACTGCAAGGGAGCACAGAAGTGAGAAACTGACCACAATCGAGAGCTGTTTGAACATCACGCCAGACATGCCTCTCATAAAGACCAGCGGCAAAAAGACAACCATTGTGGTCAATGTGCTTGCAATAATGGCATTTGTGACCTCTTCAGTGCCATTGACAGCGGCATGCTCCAATAAGTCGCCCGATTCCCGCATTCGAAAGACGTTTTCGAGCACAACAATTGCGTTATCGACTAGCATCCCGATTCCAAGGGCCAATCCCCCAAGTGTCATGATATTAAGAGTAAGATTGCCGAAATATAACAAGGCAAAAGTTGCTATGATTGAGACCGGAATTGCGGTCGCAATAACAATAGTGCTTCGCACGTTGCGTAGAAACAAAAGCAGTACGATTACCGCCAGTATTCCTCCATAAATTGCCGAAGAGCTCACATTTTTGATGGAACGCTGGATATAATCAGAAGTGTCAAGAATAGATGTTATATTAATTTGCGGTATATCACGGTTGATACGTTCGAGTTCCTCAAGTGCACCGCGCGCAACCTCAACGGTATTTTTCCCTGATTGTTTATTGACCGAGAGCCGCATTCCCGGCATGCCGTTGACTCGGACAATCCTTGTAATCTTCCGCCAGGAATCCTCTACGTTAGCGATTTCCCTCAATTGAATTGGCACACCCTGCCGAATCGCAATTACTGTGTCCTGTAATTGTGTGATGTCTGTATATTCGCCGGGTGTTCTGATAGTAACCTCCAAATTCCCCCTTTCGATGGTGCCCGCCGGAATGTTTACATTTCCCTCACGTATATGCCCCATAATCTCGTTGAGCGGTATGGCCAATGCATTTATCTTGGCTGGGTCGAGACTAACATGAATCTCACGTTCGAGACCTCCCCATATATCAACGGCAGCAACGCCGGGCACTCGCTCGAGCCGATATTTTACCTGGTCTTCAATAATCTGTCGGGTCTGGACGGGATCGAGGTTACTATAGGCACCAAGAATTAATATTGGGAAGCTTGCGAGGTCAAATTTTCGAAGTGTGGGTCGGTCGGAATCATCCGGCAGATGATCGATAATCCGATCCAAACGGTCACGGATATCATTCGCCGCGGCGTCGAGATCTGTCCCCCAACTGAAGGTTACCCGAACAGTGCCTTGACCTTCGGCCGAAACGGAGGTTACCTCTTCGACTCCCGGCACAGCACTCATGGCCTCCTCGATTGGACGAGTGATAAGCTCCTCGATTTCCTCAGGGCCGGCGTTTTCGTAAGCACAGGAAATGCTGAGAGTTGGGTATGAAATATCCGGCATAAGGTCGATAGGAAGCCTTAGCAGCGAGATAGTGCCAAGGAGGACTACTATCAAAACCACCATAATCGTGAATATCGGGCGGTGAACAGCAAAGCGTGAGATTCTCATCGTGAATCCCCTGACCTGGCATCGACAGGTGCCGTCTTGGGTTTGATGGCACTATTTTGAGGAGCATTTTCCGAGCGTTTCTTTTCGGGCAGAGTAATAACTGAGTTGTCCTCGAGAAGATGATTACCCATCGTAACCACTAAACCTGAAATATTTGGTTCTATGACCTCGACCAGTTCACCGTTTATGATACCTGTTGTTACGGGAACAAAACGAGCCTTGAGATTGTTCGGCTCGGCAATAAAAATCCCCTCTTTCCCCTCCCTTCTCACCAGAGCAGCAAACGGAATCAGCGTGGCCTTATCATGCCTGGCGAACTCAATTTGGGCCCTTACAAACATTCCCGGCTTGAGCAGCTGGTCGCGATTTGGGATTTCGATTTCAACTCTCGCCTGACGCGAGCTTTCTTTGAGAAGCGGTGCTATGCGGACAACGCTGCCGGTAAAAGTTTTGTCGGGATAGGCATCAGTAGTAACGATAGACTGCTGAGATACCTTGATTTTTTGGTAGTCCCTTTCAATGACATAAACTACCGCGGTCAATGGGTTGTTTTCGAGAACGGAAACAATAGGTTCATTCACCTTCAGCAGCGCCCCTTCATCCACAAATCTTTCACCGACAGCTCTGGTCTGGTCGCCGTTTTCCCAGAACGCCTGAACCTTCGTATAGGAAAGTCGGACATTAGCACCTTTTAGAGCTGCTTCCTTTTGAGTCACTTGAGCGAGTGAGACTTTGAGCCTTGTCTGGCAGGCATTAAATGCAGCTTCGGATTCATCCAGTTCGGAAGCGGAGGCGATTTGTTTTTCGCGAAGTGCCTTTGCCCTTTCATACTCACGTTTGGCAATGTCAAGGTCGCTGGTACAGTTTTCGGCGTTTGCCTTAGCGACCAGTAACTCGGCCCTGGCCTGTTCCACCTGCTGGGTGAATTCTTCGTCATCCAAGATTGCTATCACCTGATTTTGTTGAACGGTATCGCCGATATTAACTAAGAGCTTTTTGAGCCAGCCGGCCACCTTGGGTGCGACAATAAACTGTGACTTCGGTTGCAGAGAGCCGGTAAAAATTCCAATATCCCTGATTACGTCTTTGCGAATCGGTTCGGTCTCGATAGCCACCGGGACAACCGAACGACCGGGTCCGTTCTTATCGGTAGAGGCGGTGATTCGAGTGTATGCCAGCCAGCCGGCCATCGCGATAATTACAAGTACAAGCAAAACTGAAAAGAACTTTTTCATTTTTATTTCCAAGATAACCTGTTATTGGCTAAGCAGCCTTATTTTAATAGAAATAATACAAGATTTTTACTTTGGGTCAAATCTTTTTTAATGCGATTGCCGCGAGCATGGATAAATGACGATTGATTTTGTGGCTGGCTAAATCAAGGGGTTCTTCAGGAACCAGCGCTGCTGCCAGGCGGGTAACGGAACGCTGCAGCATCTCTCCGGTACAGGTACAGGCCGGCTCATCAAAAAAGGGTATATGCTGTTTCCGGGTCTGTGCATCCACTTTCGAATGGTCACGGTCGCGGTTAGCCTTGGGGTACTCATCGTCAGTTATCATTGTGCAACTAAGGCATTAGACGTATGTCAACGGAATCAACATTACACCGAAAACAGGTTACAATAAGTCTTCGAATTTGCTGATTGACACGGGTGTGCCGGATTCTGCGGAGTGGTCAGCAGCGAAACAAACAGCGTGTGTCAGAGCGGCGTCTTCAATATCAGGAAACGGCTGTTCACCGTTGATGATGCAATCAAGAAAGTGAGACACTTCGCCCTGAAATGGGTGATGAGTAACGTCACCGCTGTCCGGAAGGATACAGGGAATCTTTGTAAAATTGTTTTGGCCGGGGAAAAGCCTCGGGGCAAAAAGTTCATTGTTGCGGAGTGTACCCTCAGTACCGTAGATTCCGATATTGAACCTATAGGGCATCTTTGCGTCAAAGGTTGTGGTACTGCGTCCGATCTTTCCATCCTTGAATTTTACGTTGATTGAAATCGTTCCGGGGTATTCTGCCGGGTTTTCAGTCTTTACCTGATAGGCGGACACTTCCTCGACCTCACTGCGTCCAAACCATCGAAGGGCATCCACTGCATGGCAGCCTGCTGTCAGCAGGGCCGTTCCGCTTTTTTCCCGGCTGCCATACCATTTTATATCCCATATCCGGTGCAGATAATCGACCTCCACCATAAAGATGTCTCCGAATACACCTTGCCCTATTAGACTATCAATGGTCATCAGCAATGGATTCCAATGCAACACAAAACTCACTATTGTTTTGACCTTGTTTTTTCTGACCGCTTCGCATTGTTTGGACACATCTTCCGGAGTCAATGCTATGGGCTTTTCGATAATAATATGCTTGCCCGCCTCTGCGGCGGCAACCACATACTCCGTGTGTACATTATGCGGCGTGCATACGACTACGATATCCACATCATCTTGACGAAGCATCTTAGAGGCGTCGGTTTCGATTGTGCACTTTAAGTCGTATCGGTCGCGGTATCTTTCTGCATTTGCACGATTCCGACTAACCAGGGTCTGCACTTCGCAGCGTTCATCTTTCTGAAAGGCCTTTACATACTCTTCTGCAACCCAGCCACAACCAATAATCGCTGCGCCAAGCTTTTTCATATCTTGTTTCCTTTCCTGTTGCTACAACAATAAATGTTTCTGTGAGTAAACAGAATTATAATAGACTAAATCGTCAGTAATAGAAAGCGGCATATCGTTCCATTGCATCCATAATCGCCTTTATATTTTCAAGTGGTACGCCTGGATACAGTCCGTATATCATCATTAGTCCTCCTTCCGGGCCGCCAAGCTTTTCGACTTCTTTGCGGATTAGTACGTCAATTTGCTCGGGACTGCCGAAGCGGGTGATTTGCTGGCGGTCTATATCGAGATCGATGCAGACTCGTCCTTTAAGATTCGCAGCTATCCAGTCGATGCCATTAACGAGGTCCTGAAGGTTGAGGGCATCTACTCCGCTGACTACAAGGTCGTCCACAAGGTCACGAATGTCACCGTCAGAGTGCATATGGACCAGACAGCCTGCCTTCTGAGCCGGAGCCATCAGATGCTCGTAGATGGGTTTGATATACGTTCTGAAGTGTTCGGGGGAAATCATTGGGCCGAGCTGCATGCCTAAATCCTCCGGATATCGCATCATTGCGACCCCAAGGTCAACATAACGCTGTGCTATCCCTATACTGAATTCTTCGACCATTTCAATCAATCGCCGGAGCCTCTTTTCTCCATCCGCCATATCGAGCAGAAGTTTTTCATATCCGCGAAGATAGCTAAGCCTCATGAAGGCGTGGCCATGCTCCAGACTGCCGACACCGTGCTTCCCTTCTGCTTTGGTCGTTCGGATTTTGTCCTCAATTACAGACCAGTCGATTTCAGCCATGCTGTTTGACTGCGCAGGATTGGGTGGGGTAAAATCCTCTAAGGCGTCCCAATCGGCCAGCGGGTACTTTGTCACCGAGCCTGTGATGCCGTCATCGGTGGTTTCCCATACGCAGCCCCATGTATCTGTGTAAGGCTTATCAGCTCGCTCCCAGGGAGCCAATTCAGGCAATACTGCATCTTCTGAAGCGAAGTCAGGGAATAAAATGCGGTGTTCAGCCATTAACTCGAACAAAACGTCCCGTGGGTAGTGATGCCAGCACGCAGGATTGACCCAGAATATAACCGGGATATGCTCGGGCCTTTCAAAACGGATGGCTCGCAATGTGTTTTCGGTGATAGTATCAGTAAAATCCATATCAGGATTAATTTGGCTTCGCGCACAACTCCACTTGGTCTGCAGCAAATACTATGATGGTCAAGTTAGTTGTCTCCATTAATTTAGCTTACCTCGACTAACTTACCTTAAATGGCGGACTGGTAACAGGTGCGCTTGTATACGACAGGTATCCTCATCGAGAGGCACACCGTTAGGATTAGCCTGCCTCAGGCATCGTCGGCATCGACTTCAGCCGCAGACAAGCATTGAATCTCTCGCGGAAAAAGGGATTCACAAATCCTAAAATCATGAAAGGCAAATTGAGCACATACAAACACAACCCTAAAATTAGCCCAACTAAGGTAAGCATTAAAATTGCCTCAAGGATATCAGGTCCTGATCCCGAAGACATGATGAAAGTGCCGACAATGAAGAATCCGAACGTGGCAAACAAACTGCCGAGAAGTGTCCACAGGGCCAGCCACAGCATAAAGCACAAAGGACGGTACTTACCTTTGCATAGCTTGCCTGCTATAATCGTTGCGCCAAGCATCGTAATAGCCAAGAAAGCAAAGAGGGCCAACAAGAGAGCCACCTCATTCGAAAACTCTGTGGAGTAGGATAAAGTGCCCAAACCCGCAACTGCCACCAAAATCCCAAAAGACAGTAAGAATCGGACAACACCCCTAAACCTCTCAAAATAGTTCACGACCAACCACAATACCGCTATGCCCACAGCCATAGAGTGAAAGACCGTATCGAACTGAGACGCTGATGAGGAAGGCATATTTGAGACTTCTTTGAATGCCAGCCAGAGCAGATTCACAATCACGAGAGGGACGAAGATCAGTAGAATACGCAGATTGCGATTTGCTCTAGGAAGTATAAGCGCAAGGAACAATGCCAACCAAATAACCAGGCCAGGTGCAGAGTATGACCACTTCCAATCAAAGTTTACCGCCTCGCCCTGTTGTGGTCCCGCATCGCCAAGGTCTGCAGAAGGCACGATCTTTAACTCGCCAAACGTCGTTGAGGGTACTCGCCACGAGTACTGGCATGTACCACCTCAGCCAAACTGGAACTTGTCTGAGGCGATTTCTTTATCTCCCCTGTAAACAGTAAAGGTTGGCGGTTCACCTCTATTTCCGCTGGTATATTTTTCCCCACCCACTCCGAGTAATTCATAAGTCATTACTAAATGGCGTCCTTGTCGGTTTACTTTGACGATTTGCTCTAAGGGTGCACCTATCTTCAGTGTCGCGGTTTCGTCCGAGGTAACACTTGCCAGATGACGCTTTGGACCTCTCGACGCATAACAAATGTATCCACCTTCAAGATGAACCTCTTGCACACTGTATTTGCCTGTCGGCAGCTTTATGATTTGTTCCGGCCGGCGAAATTCCTCCCTCTCATTATCATCCTCTCGTCGCAGAATCAGACGCACAATAGATTTCCCCTCCAGCTTTAATTCTCCTATGGTCGGATCCTGCTTATTAGTCTCCTGCGCCTGGCATAGACATACTGCTGTCATCCACAGGAGCGTAATGGCAATAAGTAGATTGACTAATTTGAATTTAACACTCTGTGCGAATATCATTTTTTCGTACCTGTCTTGCTGTTCATCTATTTAATATTATAGACGCTCAGTGGTCTTTTGCTTCACAAAATAAAAAAAAATCCTTTTCCTTACTGGTGACAGCCAAACGCCATCCTGTTCTATAATGGCTTCACCGGTTCCTGACTACTTCTTCAGGACAATCTGATAGCGAACTATATCAACCTCATCTCCCCCTTCAGGCATCTCCGACTGCAATAGAGCCCCTGTGGCAGTGCGGCTGTACCCGAAGGCTTTGTCATTCATAACATCCATCGGAAGTTCGAGATCGCTTATGTCACTTAGCTTCTCCGGCAGCCGTTCGTCGTGTGTGGCTGCATAATTGCGTATTGCCTCCACACACTGCATCGTATTCAAGTTGTTATCCAACCTCTTTGTGATGAACAGTATTCTATCATGTGCAGGCTTTAACTGTTTTTCTAACTGCCTTCGGACAAGAAAGTTATAGTCCTTGAGATTTGCTCTCTCGGCCTCTATTGCCTTTTTCACGTCTGCAAACGGCCTTGGCAGATTGGCCAGCGCCCGGTACAGATTCGGCGAATCTTTGCCTTTTATGAACAGTTCAACTTCTTTGCACATTAGCCCGCCAATCGCCGTTCCAACCAAGACCTGGATAGTGATAGGTGCCTGTCCAAGGTGTCTGGCCATCCCGAATCCTGTCTGCATTACGAGCAGGGCCCTGTCATACTCTCCGCGAACAATCTCCATTCTCGCCCACAGCGCAAGCAAAAAGGCCAAACTGCGATATTCACTCATATCCGGGGGTGTTGCCCCCGGCTTCCATGTGGGCCAATTGCACTGCTTGCATCTTGTCGCTTGTGATATGAGTTCAAGGCTCTCCATATGTTTCTGTATTGTTTCTACAACCTGCTTGGTGGGCAGTTGCTCAGGCGGTAGTTTTAACCACTCCCGAATCTGCTTGTCCTGTTTGCGGCCTCTCGGTAACGCTTGAATGGCTTTCTCGTACAATGGCGCCGCATCGGCATCGGTCTGCTTGTCAGCTTTCGGAAGAAGTTGATATTGTTCTGCAGACTCAGGAATTTTTGCCGGATAAACTGCCAGCTCAAGCGGACCTGAAGCAAAGCGACGTGCGTTTGCGGGGAGCACAGCAAGTGATAGAATGACAAGACAAAAGAAAGTGCGTTTCATTATAAATCTCCTAAAAATCAAGAATCATCTTGGACTATTCCTGCGTCAAATCGTGATCCAAAGTAACACTATGCACGTTGCGTTTGTCAACCCCCGATAGGGCCGCTATGAATACCTGTCTATCCTCTTAAAAAACAAGCAATATATTTCCGGATCCTTCTTCCACGTTTCAGATTATAACAAACGCGCCGTCTATACTAAAGACGCCAAAAACACAAATTCGTTACAGCAATTCTCCGGAAAATGTGGAAAAATCTCATAATTTACGCAAAACTGAGCGAGTGTCTGTAATACACGTGCTCAGTTTTTCCTCAAAAGGTAACCGTGGGGTTGTTGAAGAAAATGATATCGCTTCGTCGCTACGCTCCTCTCAATGACAGGATGTGCATTTTCCCGTCATTGCGAGCACCTCACCTGATTCTCAGGATGCATGCAAAAGAAAATGAACCAATATTGTCATTGCGAAGGAGCCGTAGGCGACTGTGGCAATCTCAATTCCCACAATATGAAAACCGTCTATTTTCTTAGGAGCGATTCGCGGAATCGCGCGGCAAGCTCAGGCGTTACAGTGGGACTTTTTCAACAGCCCCACCGTCTCACTTTACTGCTCATCTCTTTTGTCTCAATTGAGTGCCAGTGTAGTTATTCTGGTCTCCATTTGTAAATCCTATCACTAATGTCTCTTCGCCAATAGCCTTTTAATCGCAATCTTTAGTATCCGGAACTCGCTGGACACCTACACCCTTTTGAAGCAAAATCCAATTCGCCTCCGCAACAATGGCTCCGTTTCAACAATGATTTGCACTGGGACGCTGCGCGATCACGTGCGAAGTCTTACTCGTTGGGGCTAGTATATTACACAAGAAACAACCACAGCAAACTAATACTACAAAGGAGCGTCCTCATTGAATAATAGAAGGAACGTCCTCATTGAATCCTTTTATTGCATGGAAATTAGGATCTTGTAAAACACCAATTACAGAGTCAGGCGATACGAACAACGATGACCAGACCTGGCCTGTAGCAGAATCAAGAATGAAAGCATGACTATCATTGGTTTCGATTTTGAATCGGTCGTAGTCCTCCCGGTTCACAAAAGGCACTGCCCCAGCTAAACATAGAATCAATGCGACCAACAAGCCGCCAATTAGAACACTTTTCATATCAATTGAACGATACATGTTATCTCCCTTCTTTTCTGTTAGAAATACTATGTCTGTTTGGATCTTGTACAAATTAAACTGAATGAGCTATCATGCCTTCTATATAAAGGCACCCAACTTGATAATAGTTTCTGTTTTAGTTTTTTAATACCCAACAATGTATATATGGTTTCCGCATAACATCCCAAGCCTCTCGTCGTTCAAAGGGAGTCTATCTGCGTTTGTCAACCGCCAATAAAACCACTGTGAATACGTGCCTATCCTCTTAAACAAAAAGCACTTACGTTCCCATATTCCTGATTTGCGTTTTAGACTATAACAAACCCTTCGTCTATACTAAAGACGCCGAAACCACAAGTCTGTTACAGTAATTTTTCGGAAAAAGTGGAAAAATATCACAACTTCCATAAAAACTGGGCTATCGCCTTCAACGGACAGCTTTCCCTGCTTGATCTTGGAGGGAATATTCTTGATGAGGCTTCGGGGATTTAGCCCCATTTCTTTGGCTATACGAATGTCTTCAGTGTTCAAGAGGCATCGGCGTTTAGCTTCCGCCCATAGCACGTCTTTTCTTTTTGCCGGCGGATTCTTTTTTTCACCACGAATCTCCCTAAATATTTATTTATCTAATCCGTGCTTTCCATATTTTTATCAATGCGTATCAATCAGTTCCATTCGTTACCTTTTGAAGACAATCAATATTTATACCTTCCACGACCTCTCCGGCTTTTACAGTTATTACAGGTGACTCCGTGCTTTGATAATCGCCTTTCTGTGTAGGACCTTTTATATAATCTCTCCCAAAAGTGTAAGGTTTGGCTAAATCCCATACTGCCGTAATTCGATACTCACCGGGTGTCACTCCTAAAATACGGAAGGGTATATTACGTCCTGGCCACTGCATATTATTAAAAGAATATTTCCAAAAAGAGTCGACCAACCGGTGGGCGGGAACTTCATTAAACCATTCGCTTTTAGTAATTTCTGTTGGAATAAGATAAATACATAAACAGTGATCGCCGGCTTCAGGAGGACGAGGCAATTCTATCGCCCCCTCTACTACTCCAAGATAATGGTATTTCTTATTGGCTCTACTCGATTCTGTGACCGGTTTGCCGTCCCATTCGGTGAGAATTTTATCTATTTGGCTGCGTCTCGAGGACCAGCTATAATAGCTAATAAACTTTTTATCTCTCTCAACATACCATGTATGAAAATTCTTATCTGCTAGAAATGATTCAATGAACTTTCTATCTTCGGGTTTTTTGAATCTTCCCAAAAAACTTAAGGCTTGTGCAGAGTGTCGTGATATTAATGATGCCTGTGAACCTATATTGTATTCACGAGCCCATCGTCGTCCTTTTTCATTCCAGCGTTCTTCCAGATCGTTGTTAATTTGTAATTCTAAGCCGGTACTGACTTCCCATGCCAGCCAGCGTTGGCCGTATAGCAGCCACGCACAGAACAACAATTTCTCATTATACTGGTCTAAAAACATAGGCATGTTAACCCAACTTCGTCCTGAAACACTTCGGCTGATCAACTTGTTAAATTCCTTTTTGTCTATCTTATCGGGATAATGCAGAATTTTTTCCAGTGAGTAGTTTTTAATCAGTCCTTTTCTCTGGTAGAAAGCCAGAACAAAATCACCCATTCCTCCATGAACGCGGCTGCTGTTCTCATTAACTGTAACGACATATTTACCATCATCAGAAACAAATACTTCCTGCGGTGCTCCCTCATTACCCAAGTCGCAATGCCAGTGAACCCAGCCTATTTTATCACTAATTTGAAAAACCTTGACCATTGCAGGGCTGTTGTCTTTAGCGGGAATCACATTTGCACCAAACCGCTTATTCCTGGATAAGTAGAGTCGCTCCACCGGTTTTGCCCATGAATCCGCATAAGAGACTCCGGTCATAGCAAATAATATTAGTAAAAGAAATATGTTTTTCATTGTTAAGTCCCTTTAGAATAGAGTCCATTTGCGTTTGTCAATTGCCAATAGGACCACTGTGAATACGTGCCTATCCTTATTAAACAAAAAGCACTTACGTTCCCATATTCCTGATTTGCGTTTTAGATTATAACAAACGCACCGTCTATACTAAACTAAAGACGCCAAAAGCACGAATTCGTTACAGTAATTCTCCTGAAAATGTGGAAAAATCTCATAATTTGCGCAAAATCTGAGCAAGTGTCTGTAATACATGTGCTCAGTTTACGTTCAAAGGTTCCTTATTTCTCTCTTAATGTTGCTATTTTCTCATCCAGTTCATTAATGCTGAATCCCTCGGCTCGAACTACGTGTTCCTTGTCCGTGAGAATCAGCCAGGGTAGAGATCTAAATCCCCAGGCAAAACGTGTTTTTTCTTCCTCTCCCTGAATTATCCCAACTGGGAATTGGATATTGTTCTCCTTGACCCATTCATCAAGCTTTTCCTGTTCGATTTTCAAGGCATGAATCGCAAGAATAGTTACACCTATATCTCTGATCTGCTCATTTTGTTCGGCAAGTTGCTGGAGATAGTGTCTGGAAGGCCTTTGATCGATATCGAAGAAGCAGACAATGACCATTCGGCCTTTGGTTTTCTCTAAATCGAAATCAATATGAATACCATCAAAGTCGGGCAACGGCTCATTTACAGTTATCTTTGGCGGCATATCTGCTTCAGTTGCGCCTTCTTCACCGAAGATGTATGTCAGATTCGTCCGAGTATCCTTGATTGTGTCCCCGCATTTAAGCCCTAATCTGCCAAGAGTGAACTCTGTCTCATCTATGGGATTATTCACAACAGTATTGGACAGTGTGGCATTTCTTACTGATGCCTGTCGTTTGTCTCTATGCATGTGGTAAACACTCTTCATTACAAAGACATCTGCGATCTTTTCGTAGTCTAATTTGCAACGATTCTCGCTTACTCGACTTGATGTGAAAAACTCTCTAAGACAACATCCCTTTGACAAGTCAAATACGAAGCGCGTTATAATTCTCCCGTAATCTCCGCGGTCGTTTTCGGTCTCAAGAGTGACAATATCCCCTTGGCGCGTAATACCTCCATTGGAGAAATTCAATTTGCCCTCTGACTGTAACTCATAATAATACCGTAGTTGTTCAAGAAGCCCAGGATAAATTTCCTTTGTCAAAATGTGGATAGGATCAAAACCGATTCCTTCAAAGTGCCTTGGCCACCGATTTCTTGGATAAATATTAAGGCTTCTCCTTTCGCCTCGTTGTCCATAACCGGAATAGAACAAGACATAATCGCACTTACCCTTGCTCATGCCAGCCAGTGGACGCGTGACAGTTTTTATTTCCTGGCCTTCTTTGTTTCCGATCTTCTCTATTGTAAACCATCTCCACCTGACAGTGTTTCCACTTCTGTCAATGAGAAAGTCCGCTCTGTACTGTCCTTTTTGTCCGATGACTTCCTGGCCTCCGGTTCCCCTTGGCACGGAAGATTTTATACTTGCCTGTCCCTGCCAGGTTTTCAGTTTAGCTAAATTTGCCTCGTAGCCATCCGCGACCATCTTGAGAAGCCCAATATCTCCCTTTATTTCCCCGAAACATATCTGAACGGCTGACAACGGTAGAAGAAGCAATAATATAGAAATCTTATGCCTATACATGATTTTTCAACCTGCTTTAATTAATAGAGATCCCCGACGTTACAAGAATGAGATATATTGCGCTTGTCAAGCGTAAATGGGACCACTGTGAATACGTGCTATCCTTTTGAAAGACAACCACTTTACATTCCTAAACTTTGCTTTCGCATCTCAAACAATAAAGAAGATACTTCATCCAAGTATATAGACGTCAAAAGTCCAGATTCGTTACAGTAATTCTCCGGAAAATGTGGAAAAATCTCGCAATCTACGCAATAGAGCGGGTTATTTGACTATCCGCAGTTGGCATCTCACTTGGTAAATCTGTGAAACTTGTCTTGAGCGAAGCCTGTCCTGAATAAGCCGAAGCCCTGAGCGCAGCCGAAGGGGAAAGTCGAAGGGATGGCCGAATGGGTCGAATGGATCCCTGGTGTTAAGATAGGTAAAATTTTCCGTCAGTTTTCAATCAAAAACGCTGATACCTCAGAACAAAAATCAAATTTTTCAAAAAATTTTAACTTACTGTCCCAAATCGAGTTACGAGCGACGAGCGACGAGAAACGGTTAAATTTTCGCATCAAACATGCAGGTAGCTCTAATTATAGAGGGAGTGTTTTTTTACTCCCTGAGTTTACCCGAGTTTATCCCCGGGTGTACTTACACGGCTCTTCTGCCGGGGAGTGTGTGCTTACTTGTTTTTCTGCCGGGGGCTGGTTTTTTCGCCTCTGGCCAAAAGAAACCAAATACTAATATAGAAAATCGTCAATATCGAAGTCAAAGATCCGGCGTCGTTTGACGGGTCGAAGATCCGGCATCTGTTTGACGGAATCCGGCCTTCCTTGGACGGAACCAACTAACCAATCACAAACCCTTACCTGACCTGTTATTATGAGGAATAGAACAACAATCAAACCACCCATCCCGACAATGTCGGGATTCCACAATTTTGCATTTTACACTTTGACTTTTGCATTCTCAACCCGGCCCCTGCACAAAACGCCTATCTTGCCTAACTTACCTGCCTATAAGGCACCTGTCTTCTGTCTTCTGTTTTCTGTCTTCTGCTTTCTGTCCTTTGTCATCTACATCTGTCGAGAATCCTCTACAAATCAGCTACTTTTTATGCAAAACAAACCCAATTTCCGAAAACCAAAAATGAACTTAAGCTTCTATTCAACAAGGGATTATGAAAATATAAGCGATTGGACACTTAGTCAAAACAAACCCAATCCGTCAGGC
>Ga0114922_10001964_pt1 | contig 19409 bp, 17 predicted proteins | sample AartaG_FD_100975 | JGI IMG/M metagenome (GOLD analysis project Ga0114922, IMG submission 100975) | Deep subsurface microbial communities from Aarhus Bay to uncover new lineages of life (NeLLi) - Aarhus_00045 metaG | ecosystem: Environmental > Aquatic > Marine > Oceanic > Sediment | place...
AAAGACTAAAACAGTTCATAAGAAAATATAGTGAAGGTGTCGCGGGCCACTGACGATCACGCAAAGCGTGATGTCAGGGTGCTGACCGAAGCGTCAGCATTCGATCCCCGTTTCCCGCTCAAATTAATGTTTGAGAGTTTGAAGGTTTGAACCGTTTAGGGGTTTAGAGTTTAAAGGTTGAGAAGTTTGAATTTCATTCAGGATACAGTACCAAGTACCAAAAACGAGAATACCCAACATTGAATCAGCCCTTCGCGCCTCGTTGAACTCGCAACACTCGCATGCTGAAGCATAATCGCACTGCTCGGTTCCATTATTCAAACACTCCATTACCCCTTTATTTCCTTGAAAACAACATATAGCCCGGAACAATAGAAACTTGCATGATTTTTGATGGTAAAATCTTATTGCTAAAGCTTATTTAATGAAAAAAACAACAGTGATTTTTATCCTTTGCCTTATTGTCTTTTCCTGTGAAAAAGATAAGCAACTAATTATAGAAAATACCGGCATACCATTGATAAGCAAAGTGTTAGTCGATGGTGAGGTTTATTATGAGTATTCATATAATGATGCAAACTTAATAAGCGAAGAAAAAAGTAAATTCCATTACACAAGGTATATTTACAATGATAAAAACCAGTTAATACTATCTGATCATTATGTTGACCCCGGTATTTTCAGCAGTAGCATGCAAGTACTCGAAGCTACATTGAGCAGGGAAGAATGGGTTAATCCTGAAAACACAGAAAAAAGCCTGACCACAACATTTGAATACGATGGTAACGAACAGTTGACCAGGAAAACCTTCATCCGCCCTTTGGTAAGTAATTCCGAATTCTTTGAATTTAACTGCGTGAATGGCAGAATCAGCAGGATGACAATGTATTGGAAGAATGAACTGTCAGGTTATATTGACTATCAATATGATGAAAAAGGAAATCTTATTAAAGAAAATAAATACCTTGTACTATCAGCTGGAATTCCTGAATTACGTACCACCACTGAATATGAGTATGATAATATGAAAAATCCCTATCAATCATTTAAACGATTGATGACTCCCGGTAAATATACCAACCAGAATAATATCACAAAAGAAACATATACCATCCATTTTGAAGTTGATCCATGGTCAGAAAACATACATGTAGCAGAAAACTCCTATGAGTATAACGAACAGGGATATCCGGTAAAAGTCAATGGGAATGTTACGTATGTGTATAAATAGTATCTAATAATATCCTGTACCAGAAACTTTTTTCACGGCAATCGAAACGGGGCTAATCCACGGTGAACACAGCTATGTAACCTGAGGAAACCGATAACTTTTATCTTTCTCCCCCGGCATTCACTACGTTCAGCCGGGGTTTCCGCTATGCTTCAACTTTTATCTTTTGTCTTTCACAACCTTATTCCATTCCCTGAGGAACTGTTCCAGGAATCCCTCCATATACCTGTGCCTTTCTTCAGCCAGCTTTTTCCCGATTGCTGTATTCATCATATCTTTCAGCTTGAGCAGCTTTTCGTAGAAATGATTAATAGTCGATGAATCGGATGTTGTATATTCAGCAGCTGACTTGTACTCCAGGGGAACTTTTCCCGGATTATATATTTCAAAACCCTTCGAGCCTCCATAGTTAAAGGCCCTGGCAATACCTATTGCCCCTATGGCATCCAGGCGGTCTGCATCCTGTACAATATCCAGTTCAGGTATATGTTCATATTCAGGGCCAAAGCTATCCCTAAAAGAGATGTGATCGATAATAAAGGTAATCTTATCCTCCTGGCTGCTTTCGAGCCTTAAACCGTCCAGAAAGCCACTTAAATCATTAGTATCATTAACAGTATCAATCTTACGATCCCCTATATCATGTAGTAGTGAGGCAATCTCAATAATAAAAGGATCACCTTTTCTTTCAGATGAAAAAATATACATGGCCATGTTCCTTACCCGGTATATATGCCACCAGTTATGACCTGATTCAACGTTTTCCAGGTAGTTCTTTACATAATGCTCCGTTTTTTGGATTATTTCCCTTCTCATAATTAATACCGGTATTTTTAGAAACTGAACATACAAAAAAATATCTTTGCATTTTAAGAAGTGTTGAATTGTTCAGAACAATTCAACCATTCAACGATTTAACAGTTCAACAATTCAACAATATTTAAGATGCAGGCAGAAATAATATCAATAGGCGACGAGATACTAATAGGCATGACAGTCGATTCCAACGCAGCCTGGATGGGTACTGAGCTTACAAAACTTGGTATTGAAGTATATCAAATGACTTCTATATCAGATAAAAAAGAACATATACTTAAAGTAATAGATGAAGCTATTAGCCGGTCCGAACTGGTACTGGTAACGGGAGGTCTGGGCCCGACAAGTGATGATATTACCAAAAAAACATTAAGCGAGTATTTCAATACCAGGCTGGTGCAGGACGATGGGGTACTGGCGAACATTGAAGGATTGATGAAAAAAAGGGGATTGGATATGAATGAGAATAATATTAAGCAGGCAGAGGTGCCGGAAGGGTGTAAAATATTAACCAATGCTCTTGGTACTGCACCGGGTATGTGGTTTGAAAAAAACGGAAGAGTACTGGTATCAATGCCCGGAGTGCCTTACGAGATGAAATATATAATGACGAATCATGTTATTCCGGGGATAAAAGAGCATTTTAAAAGGCCACATATAAAATACCGTCTGGTTATGACATTTGGCACATTCGAGGCTCGCCTGGCTGAAATCCTGGAGGATTTTGAGAAGCAAATGCCCGGATCTGTAAGCCTGGCATATCTTCCGACATCAGGTATTATCAAACTGCGTCTTACAAGCAGGGGAGAAGATGAGACCGAAATTGACAGGGTGCTGACAGGTCAGATAGATAAGCTTTACAATATTATTCCGGAATATATATACGGACTTGACGGGATGAGCCTTGAGGAAGCGACAGGTAATCTGCTAAAAAATAATAGTATTACTCTGAGTATTGCTGAGAGCTGTACCGGGGGAAATATTTCACGTATGATTACATCTGTTCCCGGAAGTTCTGATTACTTTACAGGATCGGTAATTGCCTATAATAACCGGATTAAAACTGATGAACTTGGCGTAAATACAGGGGATATGGAGAAACATGGAGCAGTAAGTGAAGAAATAGCCCTGCAGATGGCAAGGGGAATAAGGGATAAGTATAAAACTGATTACGCTATTTCAGCAACAGGGATTGCAGGGCCAGGTGGCGGAACAGAAGAAAAACCTGTAGGTACTGTCTGGATAGCTGTCAGCTCAAAGCATGGTTCATATGCAGAAAAACATAACTATGCTTTCACCCGGAGCAATAATATACGGAGGGCATCACTGGCGGCAATGAATTTGTTGCGTAAAACAGTGATTGAAGAAATAAAGGAAGGCTAAGGCTAAGGCTGAGGAAAAGGAATAGGAATAGAAATGAACCCTGAACACCATCAATCCAATAATCCATTATTCCAATATTCCAATCATTTAAAAAAACCGGGGGCGATTAAACTAATCTGAGTTTTACTATTCAGGATGGTATGTTAATAAAAAACAGCATCTTTTTGTTGGATAATTGAATAAAAATCACGAGTTTTGCGCTTCGATTTTAGGAATATTACTATCTATATACAGAATTAAAAAAAACTGAGATGTCAAGGATATGTCAAGTGACCGGTAGGAAGGTGTTGTCAGGCAATAATGTCTCACATTCCAAGAAGAGAACAAAAAGGAAATTCTATCCTAATCTCTTTACCAAAAAGTTTTATTATCCCGAGGAAGATCGTTGGATCACATTGAAAGTATCGGCTGCCGGGATAAGGCTGATTAACAAGAAAGGTTTGCATGCGGTTCTGAAGGATGCAAAGGAAAAGGGATATATCGTTAAGTACTAAAGAATATTATTATGGCAAAGAAAGCAAAGGGAAACAGGGTGCAGGTAATACTTGAATGTACTGAACACAAGGACAGTGGCATGCCTGGCACATCCAGGTATATCACAACCAAGAACAGGAAAAACTCACCTGACAGGCTTGAGAGAATGAAGTATAATCCTATCCTTAAGAAATACACACTTCACAGGGAAATAAAATAATTATATATCATGGCAAAGAAAGTAGTTGCAACATTAAAAACAGGTACCGGTAAGGCATTTACCAAATGTATTAAAATGGTAAAATCCGACAAAACAGGTGCTTATGTCTTTAAAGAGCAGGTGGTCCATAATGACCATATAAAGGACTTTTTTAATAAATAATCAGGGAATTGATATACTGTCACAGGCTTTCTTCATTTTGAGGAAAGCTTTTTTTATCTTTATGCACCCCCGATTCAACAATTAAACAGTTCAACAATTCAACATTATCAATGGCATTACTAAGCTTCATAAGCAAGGAAAAGAAAAAGGATCTTGATAAAGGTCTGGAAAAAACCAAAGAAACTGTATTTAAGAAGCTTTCAAGAGCTGTAGTGGGCAAATCAAAAGTTGATGATGAAGTGCTTGACCAGCTTGAAGAAGTGCTTATAAGCTCTGATGTAGGGGTAGATACAACAATTCGTATTATTGAAAGGATAGAAAAACGAGTGGCTTCGGATAAATATCTCAATACAGGCGAGCTGAACCGGATACTCAGTGAGGAAATAGCAGCCTTGCTTGAAGAAAACAGGTCGGGTGAACTGAACGACTTTGATGCAGAACTACCGGCCAGGCCATATATCATTATGGTGGTAGGTGTTAACGGGGTAGGGAAGACCACAACAATAGCCAAGCTAGCTCACCATTACAAAAAAGCAGGTAAATCAGTGATTATGGGTGCTGCCGATACTTTCAGGGCAGCAGCCGTTGACCAGCTTGAGATATGGTCCGAAAGGGTTGGTGTTAAGCTGATTAAACAGGCTATGGGATCCGATCCGGCTTCAGTGGCATACGATACTGTTAAATCAGCTGTATCAGGAAATATCGATGTGGCCATTATTGATACAGCAGGCCGTCTCCATAACAAGGCAAACCTGATGAATGAACTGGCTAAGATTAAAAGAGTTATGTCAAAGGTTATCCCTGAGGCGCCACACGAGGTACTGCTTATACTAGACGGATCTACAGGGCAGAACGCTTTTGAACAGGCCAGGCAGTTTACCCTGTCCACAGAGGTGACCTCACTGGCAATAACAAAGCTTGATGGAACTGCAAAAGGAGGAGTGGTAATAGGTATATCAGACCAGTTCAAAATACCTGTCAAATATATAGGAATTGGCGAGAAACTTGAACATCTTCAGGTATTTAACCGTTACGAGTTCGTTGATTCACTTTTCTCACAATAGGTTCCCCCTTTGAAGGGGGAAAGTCCCGACCACAGTGTCGGGATAAGGGGGATGTTAACATGCAAAAATCAGTAAAAATAGTAACCCTTGGCTGCTCGAAGAACACCGTCGATTCTGAAAAATTGCTGAAACAATTCCAATACGCCGGGTATAATGTTTATCATGCTGAAAACAAGAGGAAAACTGATATAGTAATAGTCAATACATGCGGTTTTATCAACGATGCCAAAGAAGAATCAGTTAATACCATACTTGAACTAACAGAAGCACGCAAAAGGGGGGATATTGGAGAACTGTATGTAATGGGTTGCCTTTCTGAAAGATACAGTGATCAACTTAAGAAAGAAATCCCTGAAGTAGATCAATACTTTGGGGTGAATAAACCTGCTGAAATATTAAAATACCTGGCATCAGGCTACAATAAATCACTTGACCCTGACCGGATCCTTACAGGACCACCTCATTATGCCTACCTGAAAGTGAGCGAGGGATGCAACAGGAACTGTGCATTTTGTGCAATACCGGGCATCAGGGGCATGTATAAAAGCAGATCTGTGGAGGAACTGGTTAAAGAAGCCCGGATATTAACAGGCCAAGGCGTGAAAGAGATAATACTTATAGCACAGGACCTGACTTATTATGGAGTCGACCGCTATAAGAAACCTATGCTCACGAGTTTATGTAAAGAAATCCTGAAAAATGTTGATATTGAATGGTTACGGCTGCACTACCTTTATCCGGGCAGTCTACCGGATGATCTAATGCAACTTATGAAGGGCAGTCCGCAAATCTGCAATTATATTGACATTCCCATTCAGCATATATCTGATAATGTACTTTCGGGAATGAAACGCAACCATTCTGAAAAAGAGACTCGAAATTTGCTCTCATATATAAGGGCTCACCTTCCTGAAGCAGCTATCCGGACCACTTTAATTACAGGATATCCCGGTGAAACAGAAAATGATTTCAGGATATTAATGGATTTTATAACTGAATTCAGGTTCGACAGGCTTGGTGTTTTTACTTATTCACACGAGGAAGATACCCATGCATACAATAATTTCAAAGATAGTATCCCTGAAAAGCTCAAAAGGGCAAGGGCTGATGAGATAATGGCTTTACAACAGGAAATTTCATTACAGAAGAACCTGAGCCTAATGGGAAAGGAAATGCGTGTAATTGTTGACAAAGAAGAACAAGGATATTTTATTGCAAGGTCTGAATATGACAGTCCGGAAATCGACCAGGAAATATTGGTAAAGCCCGGGAACCATAAGCTAAAACCCGGCGATTTCTGCAATGTTCTTATAACAGGTGCCACAGAATTTGATCTTGAAGCATGTCTGTTACCTTAAATTTCGTAACTTGTGATAACCAAATAAAACCAGCATTTATGAAGAAAGCATTGAGTTCTATTTCACTTATTTCACTGATTGTTGTTCTTGCAGGTGTTGTATTTAAAATTAAGCACTGGCACCCTGCAAGCATACTCCTTGTCCTTGGAACCGTTGTATTTATCATTCTCGGAATAATATGGTTATTCACGAAGAAGAAAAATCCATTTATGACTTACCTTGGGATAACAATTATTGTTCTGATTACATCTTTTCTATGGCAGGCACAGCACTGGCCGGGCGGGGATATTTTCTTCTGGATATCATTAATTATGACCTTTGTCCTGGCCACAGCACTCTTCATCAAAAAGGAATAAAACATAAAAAGGGGCATCAAAAGGTGCCCCTTCTTTTACTCGTAAATTTTATTTTCCTAGTTCTTACTGTCAGAAGGTAAGGATTTCTTATCGTCAGGTTCAGTTACTTTTTTCGCTTTCTTTAGCTTAATTTTTATTTCTTCGGTTTTTTTATCCTTAATTACCTGGAGTGTATCTCCTGCTTCAACGCCTGATTCAATAATTACCTCGGCCATAGGATCTTCAAGGTATTTCTGAATAGCCCTCTTCAATGGCCTAGCTCCATATTGTGAATCGAATCCTTTTTCTGCAATGAAGTCCTTGGCTTCTTCAGTAAGCTCGATCTTATATCCCAGTGACAATATCCGGTCGAACAGTCCTTTTAATTCAATATCTATTATTGCGTGGATGCTTTCCCTGGACAATGATTCAAATACTACCACATCATCAATCCTGTTAAGGAATTCAGGTGCAAAAGTTTTATGCAGGGCTTTCTGTATTACGCTTTTAACATAACCATCCTTATCTGCTTTTTTACTCTGAGTATCGAAGCCTATGCCCTGTCCAAAGTCTTTAAGCTGGCGGGAACCGATATTACTGGTCATAATGACTATAGTATTCCTGAAGTCAACCCTTCTACCCAGGCTATCAGTCAGTTGGCCTTCATCGAGCAGTTGAAGCAAAATATGGAATATATCGGGATGTGCTTTTTCTATCTCATCTAGCAGGACCACAGAATAAGGTTTGCGTCTAACTTTTTCAGTTAGCTGTCCGCCTTCTTCATAGCCCACGTATCCGGGAGGTGCACCTACGAGGCGTGATACGGCAAATTTTTCCATATATTCACTCATATCAACCCTTATAAGGTTATCGGCACTATCAAACAGGAATTTTGCCAGCACTTTGGCAAGGTGTGTTTTACCCACGCCTGTTGGACCGAGGAAGATGAATGTACCGATTGGTTTATTCGGATCTTTCAGACCGGCCCTGTTACGTTGAATGGCTCTTACAACCTTCTTAATGGCCTCGTCCTGGCCTATCAGGCTCTCTTTGAGCTCATCTGCCATCCTGAGGAGGCGATTGCCTTCTGTTTGTGCAATACGCTGCACGGGGACACCTGTCATCATAGCCACCACTTCAGCCACTTTTTCATCATCAACGGTCTCCCTGTTCTGTGAAAGATCTGATTCCCATTTCTTTTTTTCCGCCTCTATCATATCCTGCAGTTCTTTCTCTTTGTCCCTGAAGCTTGCAGCCCTCTCAAAATTCTGGTTTTTAACGGCATTCATCTTATCCTTCCTGGCTTCATCCAGTTCTTCCTCAAGCTTAAGTATTCTTTCAGGCACGACGATATTGGAGATATGGACCCTTGAACCTGACTCATCCAATGCATCAATAGCCTTATCCGGCAGATGTCGATCAGTGATATACCTGTTTGTCAGTTTAACGCATGCTTCTATGGCCTTATCAGTATAAAGCACATTATGATGATCTTCATACCTGTCTTTAATATTATTCAGGATATTAATTGTTTCTTCAATGGTGGTAGGTTCGACCATTATTTTCTGGAAGCGCCTTTCCAGGGCGCCATCTTTTTCAATATGTTGCCTGTATTCATCCAGTGTGGTGGCGCCTATGCACTGTATTTCTCCTCTGGCAAGTGCTGGTTTTAGCATGTTTGCTGCATCGAGTGATCCCGCTGCCCCTCCGGCACCTACGATAGTATGTATCTCATCAATAAAAAGTATAATATTATCGTTCTTACCCAGTTCATTGAGAATGGCTTTCATTCTTTCTTCAAATTGTCCGCGATATTTGGTTCCTGCCACGATGGATGCCATATCCAGGGTTACCACCCTTTTACCAAACAGCACTCTTGATACTTTCTTCTGTACAATCCTGAGTGCCAGTCCCTCAGCAATGGCAGATTTTCCCACGCCGGGTTCACCTATCAGCACCGGATTGTTCTTTTTGCGCCTTGACAGTATCTGTGCCAGTCTTTCTATCTCTCTTCCCCTGCCTACGACAGGATCAAGCCTGTTTTCTTCGGCAGCCTTGGTAAGATCAATGCCAAAATTATCCAGTACTGGTGTATCGGATGAAGATTTTGTTGAATGTGGGGAAGCACCCTGCTGGCCTTTACCCTGGTCGCCGCGGGAAAAACCGGTATCCTCATCTTCATCTTCCCTGGGAAAGTCAGCCCGGGGAAGCGGATTTTCAGCCTCAGCTACCTGCCTTACCGTCTGGTAGTCCACGTTGAGCTCCGACAGGAATCTTGTTACAAAGGAATTTTCCTCCTTGAGTATAGCAAGGAGAAGATGTTCGGTATCTATAATATCACTCTTAAGAGCCTTTGCCTCAAGATGAACAAGTTTTAAGATCCTCTCTGTGCTTTTCAGCAGAGGCAATATATCGTTATCAGAGATCTTTATTGGATTATCAACCCTTATGCTTCTTTCGAGCGATCCTTTCAGCATACTGAGGTCAACACCCTGGTTAACAAGAATATCTACTGCAAGGCCTTCTCCTTCCCTTAAAATTCCAAGTAAAATATGCTCGGGACTGATATGACTGTTACCAAGCCTTATTGCTTCTTCCTTGCTGTAGGTAAGAACATCTTTAACTTTTTGTGAAAATCTTGAATCCATAAAATTCTTCCCTCATCTGTATTATTTAACGACCTCAAGCATATATTAATTGTTAAAACGGTAAAAAATAAAGCTTAAGAATCTCATATTCACTAATTCTATTATTTAAAACACCTGCTTTGAGTTTTGCTTTAAGGTCATAATGTCATATATCATCAACAAAAGTACATAAAAAACCTAAATCTATCTACTTTTCAGGCAATATAGGACAATGCAAATAGCATGCCCAATTTTAACAATAAATGTTGATAATTACACATCTCAATATACGGTAAATAGGGAATAAATCACTATTTTCGTAACCTGCAAATTTTGAGGAGATAGCTTTAGAGAAAAGATAAGTTTAAATTGATCTTAAATGCCGGATAAAGAGAAGATTATAAAGATAAATATTGAAGAGGAAATGAAGTCTGCCTACATCGATTATTCGATGTCGGTAATTGTTTCCAGGGCTTTGCCCGATGTGCGCGACGGATTGAAACCTGTTCACAGGCGTGTGCTGTTTGGAATGTCAGAACTTGGACTGTTATCAAACAAACCACATAAGAAATCAGCAAGAATAGTAGGGGAGGTGCTTGGTAAATATCACCCTCACGGTGATTCGTCGGTATACGAGGCTATGGTAAGAATGGCACAGGACTGGTCCCTGAGGTATCCTTTTGTTGATGGGCAGGGTAATTTCGGATCAATCGATGGTGACAGCCCGGCAGCTATGAGGTATACTGAGGCTCGCCTGCAGAAAATAGCCGAGGAAACACTGGCTGATATAGAAAAGGATACTGTTGACCACCAGCTGAATTTTGACGATTCCCTCAAAGAACCTGTCGTTCTGCCAACAAAAATACCCAGCCTCCTGATCAATGGTGCTTCCGGTATTGCTGTTGGAATGGCCACAAATATGCCTCCTCATAACCTCTCGGAAATAATTGATGCCACAATTGAGTATGTAGACAATAACGACATTACTACAGATGAAATGATGAGGTTTGTCAAAGGACCTGACTTTCCGACAGGTGGTATCATCTATGGCGAACAGGGTATAAAAGATGCATTTGAAACAGGCCGGGGCAGGATAGTTGTAAGGGCTAAAACAGATATTGAGCTTACTCATTCAGGAAGGGAGAGCATAATAGTATCTGAAATACCTTATCAGGTCAACAAGGCAGAAATGATACGTAAAATTGCTGACCTGATAAATGAGAAAAAGATTGAAGGCATATCATATATTAATGATGAATCCGACCGTAATGGGATGAGGATAGTTATTATCCTTAAGAAAGATGCCACTGCCAATGTTGTCTTAAATACATTATTTAGGTACTCGCAGCTACAGACCTCATTCTCAGTTAATAATATAGCATTGGTAAATGGGCGTCCACGTACACTTAACCTGAAAGACTTAATAAGGTATTTTTTTGATCACCGCCTGGATGTTGTTATCCGTCGTACGCGCTTTGAGCTGGACCAGGCAGAAAAACGTGCACATATACTTGAGGGTTTGATTATTGCAAGTGATAATATAGATGAAGTAATAGCCATAATTAAGTCCTCGAAAACACCTGACGAAGCCAGGGAAAGGCTGATGGAACGTTTTAACCTGACTGAAGTGCAATCGCGGGCCATAGTGGAAATGCGTCTGCGGCAGCTTACCGGCCTTGAACAGGAAAAACTAAGGTCAGAGTATGAAGAATTACTGAAGCAAATTGAATACCTGCGCAGTGTGCTTGAAAGCAGGGATCTCCAGACGGGAATCATTAAGGATGAGCTGGCCGATATAAAAGAAAAATATGGTGACGAAAGAAGGACTGAGATAGTACCCAATGCTGAAGAATTTAACCCCGAAGATTTCTACGCTGATGAAGAAATGGTTATTACCATTTCACATATGGGATATATTAAAAGAACTCCTCTCAGCGAATTTCGCAGGCAGAACAGGGGAGGATTCGGATCGCGTGGAAGTACTACACGCGACGAGGATTTTATTGAACACCTGTTCATAGCCACCATGCATAACACAATGCTGTTTTTTACCCGGAACGGTAAATGTTACTGGCTTAAGGTATACCAGATACCTGAAGGAACAAGGACTTCAAAGGGTAGAGCTATGCAGAACCTGATTAGTATAGAACCCGATGATACTGTAATGGCCTATATTAATGTCAAAACGCTGGATGACGAAGAATATATTAATAATAATTTCATTATTCTCTGTACTACCAAGGGAATAATAAAAAAGACATCGCTCGAGGCATACAGCAGGCCCCGCCAGAATGGTGTAAATGCAATAACCGTAAGAGAAGGAGATACCCTGCTAGAGGCAAGGATGACAAACGGTAATCAATATATTATGATGGCCGTTGAATCAGGCCGTGCTATCAGGTTCCATGAAAATGCAGTAAGACCTATGGGAAGAACAGCTTCAGGAGTCAGAGGTATAACACTGAGAAGTGATGCTGATACCGTAGTGGGTATGGTGGTTCTTGATCCTGACAATAAAGAGCAAAATATACTGGTAGTATCAGAAAAAGGCTATGGAAAACGGTCACAAATCGAAGATTACCGCCTTACCAACAGGGGAGGGAAAGGAGTAAAAACAATAAATATCACTCAAAGAACCGGGCACCTCGTTGCACTGAAGTCAGTTACCGACAGTAATGACCTTATGATAATAACCCAGTCAGGTACTGTAATAAGGACACCGGTAGAATCAATCAGGGTTATGGGCCGGGCAACACAGGGCGTAAGGATTATTAACCTAAGGGAATCAGATTCAATAGGTTCTGTAACCAATGTGGAGGTTAATGAAGAGGACAATGATGCAGAATTTCAGGCCGGAGTGGAAGATTTAAGTTAAACTTACCTTAATTTGCTTGAAAGTTTTTGAAGATTAATAAGTAATGTTTTAAATTTGAAGGAATTTTTAGAATAAGTAACTAAACGTATTAATATGAAAAGTAATTTTCTATCACTTTTGATATTAACTGCCATGGCAGTATCAATTTCCGCTTGCTCTGCACTTGAAGCAGTAGCACAAAAGGCGAAAATATCAAGTGCCCTGAACTTTGTTGAGTCAGGGAATCTTGATAAAGCACAGGAAGCTGTCGACGCTGCACTGGTGCATGAAAAAACAAAAGACTGGCCTAAAGCACATTATGCCATGGGCCGTGTTGCCCAGGCAATGTGGGAAAAAGGCTTTGAGAGCAACAACGAGAAACTGATGAATGCATATGATGATCAGTTAATATATGCATATGACAGCTATCTTAAATCAATCGAACTGGATGATAAGAACAATATGGAAAAACTTGTTATTGTTCAGCTTCCGGCACTTGCAAATTACTTTCTGTCGTGGGCTGCTATGGAATTCGAAAAGGAGAATTATGATAAATCAACCATTGCTTTTGAAAAATTGATCGATATCCAGAAAAGTGATATCTACATAGGAAATGTAGATACAGTTGTTATTTTTAACACCGCACTGGCTGCTTATAATGCTAAAGACTTTGAAAAAGCACATAAGTACCTCGACCAGAGTATAGATTTACGTTATGGAGAGACAACACCGTATCTGCTTAAATATCAAGCATATAGCGAAGAAGGAGATCTTGAAAATGCAGAAATGACATTAAGAAAAACATTAGAGGCATTTCCGGAAGATGAGCAGGTACTGCTCATTATGATCCAGTTCTTCATTGATAATGATAAGCGGGAAGATGCCCTTGATTACCTCAACCTTGCAATCGAAGATTCACCGGATAATCATAATTTCTATTACGTCAAGGGAGTACTGTATATGCAGGCTGAGGAATATGATAAGGCTCTGGAGGCATTATTAAAATCAATTGAGCTTGATGATGAATACTTTAACAGCCAGTATAACACCGGTGTATGTTATTATAATAAAGGAGCCAGTATGCTTGAAGCAGCTAATGAAATAATGGATCCAGTTAAGTATAACAAGGCTTTTGAAGAAGCCAAAGAGGTATTTGCTAAGGCTCTTCCTTATATGGAGTGTGCCAGGGAACTTAACACAACTGATTTGGATACCCTGACAAGCCTTAAGGAACTCTATTATCGTTTGCAGATGACTGAGAAGTATGAAGAAGTTTTAGCAAAAATTGCTGAACTTGAAGGAGGGGAGTAGAGATGAGTTATAAGTTATGAACCGAGCAGTGCGAACTTGCCGGAGGCAAGTGAGTGCGGCGAGCTCTCCGAAGGCAGAATGACTGAGGCAATTATGAATGATTAATTATGAATTCATAATTATCCAATTAATAGAATAATATAGAGGCGCAACATTTTGCGCTTCTTTTTTTTATCACTGATTATCACAAATTTTATCGAATTATCACGAATAATATTAGTTAAGTAGGAGAGTACATTATAGGATATATACTAGTATACTTATCTTCTATTTAACATAATATTAATTATAGGCAAATACGCCAGCAAATTGCGTATCCGCCGCTAAGGCGGATTTAACATAAAATCAGTTATCGCGGCGATAGCCCGATAACGGCAGATATTATGTTAAAGCAATTTGCGGCTTATAAACGCTGTACAGTTTGATTTAAACAACCGAATATACTTTCCTGGTAAAATACCTCCCGCAATTTGCTTCCTCACGCACAGTCCATTATTTGCAGCTATAATCAGATATTATATCAAATAGAATGACTAACGACGAATGACAAACGACAAAAGGATATGTTGAATTGTCCCGAAAAGCTTTGCTTTTCGAGGATCCTCGAATCGAAGATTCGGGATTGAATTGTTAAATCGTTGAACTGGGGATTTGAATTACGAATATCGAACGCCCAATGGCGAATGTCGAAGGTTTGCCATGCGGGCAATTTGGACCTGGATAACTGAATTATTGCAGAAATGGATAATTGTTACAGTTACATACTCTATTCCGTTAGTCTTTTGTCGTTTGCCGTTAGTCTTCTGATATTATGTTAAATAGAAATATAAATAATGCTAACTTGCTGTTTATTAGTTATATAAGTATATTATTAAAAGTGTAATTGACTGGTATTCAACAACTTCTAAAATCTTAAATCGTTAACCTATTTTCGTAATTCTCAACTAAGTTTATCATTATGACGGCCAATGTTGCCTAAATTTCAAACATCTCCTCAAGCCTGAGTGCTACCCTTTGCAACATCCTGTTAAAATTAGCAGAATAAACTGCCCTGTCTTCATTTGCATAACATGGTCTTAATTCATTACAATGCCTTGGTGCTCTTTTTAACCACCATTCCCAGAACTCATCGGTCTTTTCCTTTACCCATAAAACCCTGTTTTCCTCATCTCTTCTGATTAATCGCTCCGAAGCAAAACCTATTGACATAAATCCTCCGGTAAGCATACCGCAGAGGTCTCCTTTTCTTAAACCTCCACCAAAGCTTGAAGCGAAACTAACAAACCTGTCGGGTTTCCTGAAATACCTTATTGTAGTAAGCAAAACTTTTTCAGCACAGCTCCCTCCTTCTATTTCCATGGCTATACGGGCCATTTTTGAATTTAAAATCCTGTTTTTCTCATCCGCACTGAATTCATCCCAGAGTTTTTTCTCTTCCTTTGATATTTGTACCGGCCAAGCATCGGCGGTGCCTGTACCAAAAAGTGACCCGCCTATTGTAATCAGGGATGCCCTGGCCAGAAATTTTCTCCGTGAAATAAATGTAGAGTGCTCTTTCATTATAAATTGATTGCTTGGTTATGAACTGTTTATATCCAACAACTTCTAAAATCTTAAATCTCTAATCGATATTCGTAATTCTCATCCCCTTTGCCTATAATTAGCCATTATATTAAATAGCCCCTCTCCTTACTTTAATTTCGCAATATTTTCTTTTGTTACAAGAATTTACAAAAGCTAATATTGCTCAATTGCCCAACCTCCCCAATTCTCGTTTTTTCATTTCTCCTACCCTTTTTGCCCTCGCTCACAAGAGTATTTGCAAATTCGTTCATTTCATTCACTCAGTTTGCAATACACTTGTTCCACCAAATTATAGAAATAGTCACCACTATTCCAGACATATCTCCTTTTCAAAAATACTTAACTCTCCATCCACTAATAGCCGATTCTTATATACATGGTACCTCTTAAATGAGTTGATTAGATTCTTAGTACTGAACATCCTGTAATCATTTAACGTGATAGCAGCCATAGTTTTTACAACTGAATCATTTGGACTATGTAGATTATTATCTATAATATTATTTATAAAATCCTGGAAGGGACCTTTCTTTGTCCTAGCTAAATTTGCGATGCATTCGAGATACTTATAACCATTTTCTTGACAATATAATCTATCAGCTATTACCCAATACCTTAAAGTGTCTATTCTTCTATCTCTCTCTCCAAATGACCGCTGAAAAACTGTTTTAGAATTTCCTTTTAGTTTATTAATATCACTAGGATCATCAGTCCATCTCCAAACAACATCTTCAATAAAGAATTCCATAGTAATCCAACGCCAAAAATCATAATTTACTAGGACAGCTTTGGGAAATCTCAAGTTTTCATGAAAAATTCTACTAACATCAAAATCTAATTTTGCTCTATCTTTAGGATTCTTAGATATTTCATGGTGCTTTGCTTTAAGCTCCTTTAAATCTTGTTTAATGATCTCAATCTTCGATTTTAATTCTTTAGAGATCTCATTTGAACTCTCAATACATCTAACTCCAGACACACAACCGAATCAACGTCATCAGGAGCCTCCTGTGGTAAGGTGAGTTTAAATTCTTCGCCATTCTGTGAAAAAGTAAGAGACTTTTTATCAGGGTCAGCCAGGAAATAAGCATTCTTCACCTTGTCTTCAAGCCCATTAAGTTTCAAGGTTCCATCTGGCCAAACGAAAATGTGAACATATAGCTTGCCAGGCTTGGTGGTAAATCGTAATTCCTTCTTAACATCAAATGCGGGATTGCCCCTTTTGTCTTTCTTCCCCGGGATTTCTTTGCCGTACTCATAGCCAAAAGGGGTTGGCCCAGCCCCATAAATAGATTCTCCGTTGATCTTGAGCCATTTTCCAATTCCCGACAGCACCTCCTGTGTAGGTCTAGGAATTACACCATCTGATGTAGGACCAGTATTAAGGAGATAGTTGCCACCTTTGCTGACAATATCAACCAAATTGAAGGTTATTGTAGAAAGAGATTTCCAATCCTGATCCCACTGGTTATGACCCCATGTACCATTGCTGGTGGTCATGGTTCCGGCTGTTTCCCAAACACCAGGTACTTTAGCATTTGGAATCTGGTTATCCCCCATAGACCGAAAATCGACGGTTGGATCAGGTCCCAGGCGACTGTTAATAAGCATATCGGGTTGCAACTCCCTTGCCATGTCGCTGAACGGTTTGCATCGTTCCTCTGTCATCCCCATCGCCCAATCAAACCAGAAAGTGGAAATCTGACCATAGTTTGTAAGCAGTTCCCTAACCTGCGGAAGTGACTTCTCACGAAGATATTTGTCAAAATCCTGTTCTTCCTTATCGTAATCCCACGTGTTTCCTGCACCGTCGGGATGTTCCCAGTCAACGGCATGGGAGTAGTAGACACCAAGCCTCATATCATACTTACGGCATGCCTCGGAAAGTTCCTTGAGCGGATCACGTTTCCAGGGAGTTGCGTCGACAACATTGTAGGGGCTCACTTTTGAATGAAACATGGCGAATCCATCATGATGCTTACTGACAAATACGATATATTTCATGCCTGCATCTTTGGCCATTTTAACCCAGCGCTCCGCATCAAATTGAAATGGATTGAAATGATCTGCCAGCGTTTTGTAAGTCTCGACCGGGATTTCCTTTCTCATCATAATGTATTCTGAAGTCTTGCTGGCCGGTACTCCATCCCACATACTTGCCGGGATGCTAAACAGTCCCCAATGAATAAAGAGACCAAATTTTGCTTCTGTAAACCAATGGAACTTTTCCGGCAACTGACTGAAATCCTCTGATATAGATTCAGATAAGAACTTTTTATTGACCGGATCGAGACCGGTATAATTTGTTTCCTGAGCTATTCCCTGGTTGAAAACTGAAAGTGAAAGTAAAATAATAAGTGTGCTTTTAAGAATTAACTTTTTTTGTGTTTTTCCCATTTTATTTTCCTTTTACTAATTTGTAATTAATCATAAATTTTCGTGGTAAAAAAACAACTCATATATCAGAAATACTAAACTCAGAGCTGCATACGCTAAAAAAATAAACTTAATAATAATTTTCACTAGTGTCATGTCAACTATAGTATGACGTATTTAAATATTTTGTATCTTTATCAAAAATAATAGCGATGATAAAGTACAAAGTAACCCTTACCCAAGAGGAGAGAGAACAATTGAAAGAGATAACCAGGAAAGGCAGTCATACTGCCAAGAAAGTTATTCATTCACTAATTCTGCTTAATGTTGATGAAGGTCAATATTCCGAAGATCAGCAAACCAATGATGAGATCTGCAAAGTTCTCAAGATAGGCATGAGAACAATTGACCGGGTAAAGAAGCGATTTGTTCTTGAGGGACTTGATGCTGCACTGGACATTGCACCAACCAGTCGCGTATATCGTAAGAGAGTAGATGGGGAAGCTGAAGCCCATTTAATTGCAATTGCTTGTGGCAAGCCACCAAAGGGTTATGCCAGGTGGTCATTAAGATTACTTGCAGACCGTATGGTAGAGCTGGAATATGTTGATGTCATTTCGCATGAGACTGTAAGAAAGGTTCTAAAAAAAACGAACTTAAGCCTTGGAAAGTAAAAGGATGGGTGATATCTCCCAAAGAAAACAGTCATTTTGTGGCTGCAATGGAGCAGGTTCTTGATGTTTACAAACGCCCATATAATAAATCAAGGCCGGTAGTGTGTATGGATGAAACACCAAAACAATTGATTAAAGAGGTTCGCAGGTCCTTGCCTGCCAAGCCTGGGTTTGAGGAAAGGGTTGATTATGAATATTCACGGTGTGGTGTATGCAATGTTTTCATGATAAGTGAACCCTTGGTTGGAAAGCGCTTCACAAAGGTTACAAGCCAAAGAACAAAGAAAGATTGGGCGCTATTGGTAAAGTACATATGTGACAAGTTATATCCTGACGCAGAGATTATCACACTGGTTATGGATAATCTGGCCTCGCATAGTGCTGCTGCGCTCTATGAGACTTTCGAGCCCGAGGAAGCAAAGAGAATATGGGATCGCCTGGAGTTCATTTATACACCTAAGCATGGTAGTTGGTTGAATATGGCTGAGATTGAACTCAATGTATTGACAAAGCAATGCTTAAACAGAAGGATTGAGGATCTTAAAACTATTAAGACAGAGGTTAAAGCCTGGCAAGGTCACCGCAATAATAAGGACTCAAGAATAAAATGGCAGTTTACTACCAAGGATGCAAGAGTGAAATTACACAGACTATATCCGTCAATTCATAGTTGACATGACACTAGTGTCCGACTAAAATAATAAAAGAAGGGGTACTCCCCAAAGGTTTCCCCCAAATGTTGTAATTTGGTTTTTGCTAAAACAAATACAACATGGGTAAAAATACAGAAATTAAATTTGTCGGACAGCCGATTTTCAAACAGATAGTAAATTTGACAGATGCGGTTAACATACAGGGGTTAGTAAGGAAGTACAACAGCGACTATTATTACAAGGCGTTCAAGACCAGGACACACTTGATCACCATGCTTTTCGGTATC
>Ga0114922_10001965_pt1 | contig 19405 bp, 17 predicted proteins | sample AartaG_FD_100975 | JGI IMG/M metagenome (GOLD analysis project Ga0114922, IMG submission 100975) | Deep subsurface microbial communities from Aarhus Bay to uncover new lineages of life (NeLLi) - Aarhus_00045 metaG | ecosystem: Environmental > Aquatic > Marine > Oceanic > Sediment | place...
CGGCGCGAAAAACGCGGCAGTATTCGATCTGGTTGCCGCGTGTTCCGGGTTTATCTACGGCATGTCGGTGGCCGACCAGTTCATCAGCAGCGGCCGGTACAAGAAGATCCTGGTCGCCGGGTCGGAGTTTTTCAGCAACCGGATCGATTGGTCCGACAGGGGCGCTGCCATCCTTTTCGGCGACGGAAGCGGTGCCGCGGTATTTGAAGCCACCGACGAGCCGGGCGGTGTGCTGACGTTCCACCTGCACGCAGACGGCACCCAGGCTGAATGTTTGTGGGTGAAAGGCGGCGGGAGCGTGTGCCCGCCGACCCACGAACGGCTTGATGACGGGACAATGTGGGTCCAGATGAAAGGGCGCGAACTGTTCAAGCTTGGCACACGCGCGTTCGTCGACGCGGCGCGGGAAGCCCTTGACGCGACAGGATATACAACAGCGGACATAGATTTCTTCGTTCCACACCAAGCCAACGCGCGGATAATCGAACTTGTCGCGTCCACGCTGGAACTGCCGCTCGAGAAGGTCATCATAAACATCGATCGGTATGGCAACACGGTGGCGGCATCGGTTCCCATCGCGCTCGACGAGGCGGTCCGCGGCGGACGGATAAAGAAGGACGATCTGGTGCTCTTTGCCTCGTTCGGCGGTGGCCTGACCTGGGCCTCGGCACTGATGCGCTGGTAAGGAAGATTCGTTCCGCCCTAGGGTCAAAAGGGGCAACGCCGTTGGCATCTCGAAAACGAGAGAATCTCACCGCGTACCTGCTCATCTCTCCCGCAGCGTTGATCCTGACGGTTTTCGGGCTGTGCCCTATCCTGTTCGCAGCGTACCTCAGCCTGTTCAAGTGGGGGTTGGTCAAGGAACGGTTTGTCGGGTTGGGCAACTACGCTGCGGCACTGACCAGCAAGGAGTTCTGGAACGCGGTCCTTGTCACGTTCTTCTATGTGGCGGGGACCGTGCCTGTGTCGATAGCGCTCGGGTTTGCTCTGGCGTGTCTCCTCTTCAGGGTCGTGCGCGGCAGGAGCGCGTACCGCACCGTCTACTTCCTGCCCTACGTCACCTCGACGGTCGCGGCTGCGACGGTCTGGGGATGGATCTTTCATTCACAGTGGGGGTTGGCGAATTACGGGCTGACAACGCTCGGTCTGCCCGCACAACAATGGCTCCTTGAACCGCGCGGTATCTTCACCATTATCGGGAAGTACGCAGGTGTAGTGTTGCCTTCCTGGCTTGGCGGCCCGAGCCTCGCGCTGGTGGTCGTCATGTTCTTTGCCGTCTGGCACTCGCTCGGGTTCGTGATAGTGGTCTTTCTGGCTGGTCTCTCGAACATCCCGAGGGAGCTCGAAGACGCTGCCCGGATCGACGGTGCAAGCTCGTTACAGGTCGTGCGCAACGTGACGCTGCCGCTTCTCTCTCCGACCGTCTTCTTTCTCGCGATACTATCGGTGATTTGGTCGTTTCAGGCGTTCAACCACATATACGTGCTTACCGAGGGCGGCCCTGTGGACACGACCACCAACCTGACCATGCACATATTCCTGAGCTTCTACCAACTGACCAGGCGCGGGTACGGCAGTGCGGTGGCGATTATACTGCTGGTTCTGATCGTCGGGCTCACCGCATTCCAGGCGCGGCTCATCGGCAGGAGGGTTCATTACCGATGAGATCGAGGTCCGCTCTGCGACGCGTGACGACACACGCCATCCTGCTGTGCGGCGCGGTTGTCTGCGCCACGCCGTTTGTGTGGATGGTGCTCACCTCGCTCAAGACCGCGCCCGAGGTCGCCCAGTCGCCACCGTCTCTTCTCCCGAAGCTGTGGCTGTTCCGGAACTATCTCGAAGCGTTTGCCGCAGCACCGTTCGCGCGATACTTCGCCAACAGCTTCGGTGTGGCGACAGCCGTGCTGCTCGGCGTCGTGACGACATCGGCCATGGCCGGTTACGCCTTTGCGCGGCTCGAGTTTACCGGCAAACGCGTAATGTTCGGCGCGTTTCTCGCCACGATGATGGTGCCGTTCGAGGTGACGTTTATACCGAACTTCGTCATCATCTCGCATCTCGGCTTGCACAACACGTATCCGGCGCTGGTGCTGCCCTGGATTGCCAACGCGTTCTCGATATTCCTGCTTCGCCAGTTCTTTCTCGCTATGCCGGAAGACTACTTCGACGCGGCACGAGCCGACGGGTGCGGCCACTGGCAGTTCTTAGTGCGCATTGCGGCACCAATAGCCAAACCGGCGCTCACCACGGTTGCCATATTCGCGTTTCTCGGCAGCTACAACGCGCTGCTCTGGCCGCTGGTCGTCACCAACGAGACGAGCATGCGCGTTGTCCAGGTCGGGCTCTCGTATTTCCGTACCGAACAGGGTACCCAGTACCCGCTGCTCATGGCTGCTGCGACGCTGATCATCATTCCTACCGTTGCCATCTACTTTGTGGCTCAGCGCCAGTTCCTCGAGGCAGCCATAGCATCGGGCGTGAAAGGATAGTAGCCAGGCATTGACAATCTGTCCGCGGCTCGCAGATAATCATTACAGACAGAGACTTCCATTGGACATGTGAGAAGTGCAATTCATGAGCTTCAGCGCATCGGAGAAAGATACACTGCAGCGGTTGGCGTCGCGCGTTGCCGAGATCGCCGCTGACCCTGTCCAGACTGTTCGGCGCAACCTGTGGTACAAGCATAACGGGCTCCGGCCCGAGAAGATCATGGTGCTCTGCTTTCCGGAAGGTTCGTGGGAGGAGTTGCTTCCCGAGAGCGTGCTCGTTGCCGAGGACCCGCTCGCGCGCGCGTGGGAGTGGCAATTGCTGGCACGCATTTACGGCTGGGAGCATATTCACGACGACCAGGTCACGGAAGCAACATTTGACGTGCCGCACGTGTGCGAGCCGGACGGATGGAGCCTCCAGGAAGAACGTATCGTGCCCGAGAACCGAGGCGCGTTTACGTGGAAGGCGCCACTCAAAGATTGGGGTGACCTCTCGAAGCTCTCGAGGCGGAAGACGACCGTCGACGAGGAAGAAACACGCAGGCGGCTCGATATCGCGCATGAGCTCTTCGACGGCATTCTCGAAGTTCGCAACCGCGGTGGTCACTGGTGGAGCCTCGGGATCACGGGCACCGCGATAATGTTGCGCGGGCTCGGGCAACTGATGCTTGACATTCACGATTCGCCCGACCGCGTCCACGAGATGATGTCGCGCCTTCGCGATGCCACGATGGATCGGCTCGATTTCCTCGAGTCAAACGGTCTTCTATGCCTCAATAACGGGTGCGATTACGTGGGGTCCGGAGGGTTGGGATTCAGTGATGAGCTGCCTGCGGAAGATTTCGCCGGCACGGTGCGGTGCAAGGACATGTGGGGGTTTGGCGAAGCGCAAGAGTTCGTCTCCGTCTCGCCCGCGATGTTCGAGGAGTTCTCGCTCCAGTACCAGTTGCCCATGCTCGAAAGGTTCGGCCTGAACTGTTACGGCTGCTGCGAACCGTTGGACACCCGGCTTGAAGTCGTGAAGAAGCTGCCCCGGCTCCGTCGAATATCCATCTCACCTTGGGCCGACCTCGAGATATCCGCCGAATCGCTCGAAGACAACTTTGTTTTCTCGTACAAACCCAATCCGTCGGTTCTTGCGGCTCTAACGCTTGACGAAGAACTCGTGCGGAACCAGTTGCGTGAAGCGGTTCGCGTGACAGAAGGGTGCGTGCTCGAGATGGTCATGAAGGACACCCATACGGTAAACCGTCAGCCCGAACGAATCGAGCGGTGGACGCAGATCGCACAAGAGGTGGCGGCGGAGGCCGTATGCACACGATGAGTTCGGCACCGGGCCGGGCTCAAGCAGCCTTTTCCAGGAGGTAGCTATGAATACGGAGTCAATTGGGAAGCGAGTCGGGCAGATACTTGCCACGCTGCCCGATGGTGTAACCCTGGTGGCGGCGGCGAAGACGCGCACGCCCGAGGAGGTGGTTTCGGTCATCGAGGCCGGCGTGACGGCTGTCGGGCACAACTATGTCCAGGAAGCCGAATCGATGGTTCCCGTTGTCGGACAGGGCGTGTCGTGGCATCTCATCGGCCATCTGCAGAGAAACAAGGCGAAGAAGGCCGTGGCGCTGTTCGATCTTATCGAGACGCTTGACTCGTGGCGTCTTGCCGACGCTCTGGAACGTCATTGCGCTGCCGCGGACAGGACGATGCCGGTACTTATCGAGATCAACAGCGGAGAGGAATCGAGCAAGACAGGGGTACGCCCGGCAGAGGTTGACGCGCTGGTGCGACGGGTGAGCGGGCTGGAGCATATCCGTGTGCAGGGCGTGATGACGATGGGGCCCCGTTTCGGCGACCCCGAAGAGGCCAGACCCTATTTCCGTCTGACCCGCGAAGTCTTTAAACGGTTGAAGGATGCGCAGATTCCTCACGTCGAGATGCGGTACCTGTCGATGGGGATGAGCAACACCTACGAGATCGCCATCGAGGAAGGCGCCAACATTGTGCGCATTGGCACCAGGCTTTTCGGCGAACGGGCGTGACGGAATCCCGCAAGAGTACCAAGGAGACAGGCCGGTGGTTCAGGTAACAGCAGAGTACGCGGCGTCGATGGTGCCCGCCCGCAAGCCCGACGCGCATAAGGGCGAGCTCGGTCATCTGCTTGTTGTGGCGGGCTCCGTGGGGTTTACGGGCGCAGCGCATCTGACGTGCGAAGGCGCGCTGCGGTCGGGTGTGGGCCTCGTCACACTCGGCGTTCCGCGCAGCCTGAACGCGGTGATGGAGGTCAAAACGACCGAGGCGATGACACTGCCTCTGCCGGAGACTGACGCCCAGAGCATTTCGCCGGACGCTGTCGAGGCGATCAATGCGTTCCAGGAACGGGCGACAGCGGTCGCTGTCGGGCCCGGGTTGTCGACACATCCCGACACCGCCGAGGCCGTCCGCTCCCTCTTGCCGGCGCTCACCGTCCCGATGGTGGTTGACGCCGACGGGCTGAACGCGCTTGCTCAACATGTCGAGCTTGTTGCGGAACTGCGGGCCGAGGCTGTACTTACCCCGCATCCGGGAGAGATGTCGAGGTTGACAGGCATGCCAACATCCGAGATCCAGGCCAACCGGGAGAAGGTTGCCCTGAACCACGCACAGGAATGGGGCTGCACCGTCGTGTTGAAAGGCGCCGGGACCGTCGTGGCGTCGCCCGCGGGCGATGTCGCGGTCAATACCACCGGCAACTCCGGCCTCGCGTCAGGCGGGTCGGGCGACGTCCTCACCGGCTTGATAGGCGGGCTGCTCGCACAGAGACTCGACCCATGGTCCGCTGCCACGCTGGGCGTCTACGTCCACGGCTCGGCAGGAGACATCGCGGCTGAAACGTTGACTCCGCAAGGGATGACCGCGCTCGACGTTGTGTACGCGTTGCCGGCGGCGTGGCGCATGCTGCTCGAGGAGGATCAAGGGTGAAGCGGGTCCGTGACATCGGCGAGTTCGGACTTATCGAGCGCATCGCCAGGAAGCTGCCAAGGTCGGAGCGGTCCATCATCGGGATGGGCGACGACGCGGCGGCGGTGATGGTACCGACCGACAACTCCGTGCTGGTTACCACCGACATGATCGTCGAGGACGTCCATTTCACCCGGAAGATTTCGACCCCTCAACAGGTCGGTTGGAGATGCGTTGCCGCTGGCATCAGCGACATAGCGGCCATGGGCGGGATTCCATGGTGGGCGCTCGTGTCGCTCGCGATCCCCGAGGACTGTGACGTTGCATGGGTTGACGGTCTCTACGACGGGATGATTGACATGGCCTCAAGGTACTCAGTCGAGATACTTGGGGGCGACACATCGCGGTCCAAAGACAAGATCTACATCGACGCCGTAACGCTGGGCCAGGCACCGATATGGTCGCTCGCTACGAGGTCGCTTGCCCGGCCCGACGAGATGGTCTACGTTACGGGAGAACCCGGCCGGTCCGCTGCCGGGCTCGAGATACTCACGTCCCGCCCGTCTCTGGCGGAACGGTTCAAGCCGCTCGTCGAAGCACATCTTCGACCTCTTCCAGCAGTAAGAGAGGCACATTTTCTGGCCGAGACCGGTCCACTGGGGGCGATGATAGATATCAGCGACGGCCTGATGCAAGACATGAGACACATCTGCCGACTCAGCGGTGTCGGCGCGCGAATCGAGGCGGACCGTCTTCCGATATGCGACACATTGAGAGACTATTGCGACCAGGTCGGAAAGAACCAGCTCGACTATGTCCTCGCCGGCGGCGAGGATTACGACCTGATCTTTACGTGCGAGGAGGATTCCGCACACAAGTTGGAAAAACTGTGGGCCAAGAGGTTCGGCAACAGGCTCCGCCTCACGCATATCGGCACCGTAACCGAGCCGTCGCACGGCCTCAAACTTGTGGATGCCCACGGCAAAGAGGTACCGTTCACCGGCGGACATGACCACTTCCTCAAGAAGCGGGGGCACCGTCCGGGGTGATCTCTCCCTTGGGACGTGTTTTCGGCGCGCCGGGCCATCATTCCCCTTCACATCGGGGCCGAGATGTGGTATAATAGTGTCGCTAAAAGAGTTAGCTGTCCATAACGGAACGGATTATGGGGAGAAAACGATGGCGTCGACACTCACCAAGCGCGAGCTTGTAAACCAGGTGGCGCGCAAAACAGGTATGCCCCAGGGAATAGTAGCCAAGTCCGTGCAGTGCATGTTCGATAAGATCTCGGAAGCTCTGGTGCGCGGCGAGCGGCTGGAGTTCCGCAACTTCGGTGTCTTCCAGGTGAAGATGCGCGGCGCACGCACGGGCCGCAATCCGCGTACGGGCGAACGTGTGCCGATCCCGCCGCGCCGTGTCGTGACGTTCAAGCCCGGCCGGTTGATGAAGCCGTAGCAGGCGCGACAACCTGACCGGTATCGACAGACATTCCGCTCTGTGACGGATTGAGGAGGGTGATTTGTGCGACTGTTGAGAGTTGGTATGATAGGGTGCGGCGCCATCGGGCACGGTCACGCGGGAAAGCTCGCCGACCTCGATACTGTTCGCGTCGTCGGCCTCTGCGATCTCGTACGCGAACGGGCCGAGCACGTAAACCACACGTGTTTCGGGTCGCGAGCGGAGCTATTCACCAGCTGGCGCAAGCTGATAGACGACTGTTCCCTCGACGTTGTCTGCATATCGTTACCGCCGTTCGCGCATAGCGGCGAGCTGGAATACGCCGCCCGCAAGGGTGTTAATATATTCATCGAGAAGCCGATCGCTCTCACTACGCGACGTGCACGCAGCATGGTCAACGCGGTGCGGCGCGCAAAAGTCAAGTGCCAAGTCGGGTTTATGTACCGGTTCGGGGCAGCGGTCGAGAAAACGAAGGACCTTCTGGACTCGCGCGCAGCCGGCAAGCCCGGCCTGATGACCGCACGGTTCTTCTGCAACAGCCTGCATTCGCAATGGTGGCGTGACAAGACCAGGAGCGGCGGTCAGGTTGTCGAACAGGTCATACACGTCTTTGACATGACCCGACATCTGCTCGGGGAGCCCGACCACGTGTACTGCGAAACAGGCAACGTGTTTCACCGGAACGTCCCCAGTTACACCGTCGAGGACGTCAGCGGCACGGTCGTACGGTTCAAGAACGGCGCCGTCGCAGTGGTGGGTGCGACCAACGGGGCGATTCCGGGCAAGTGGACCGGGGACTGGCGGCTGGTTGCCAAGAACGCCACGGTCGAGTTTACCGACCCGAACAACGCGGTGATTCATCACACTGAGACCGACACGCCGACGACCACTACCATCGCTTCCGAGAAGGATTTCTACGCCGCCGAGATGAAGGATCTGCTCTCTGTCATAGGCACGAAACGGGAACCGCGCGTGCCGATAACCGAAGGGGCGAAGACGCTCGAACTGGTGCTAGCTGTTGCGAAGTCGGCCGAGCTTGGTCGTCCGGTGAAGATCGGCGGCCGGAAGAGCAGATAATGGTCCTGCGGCCAATGGCCGGATGAACGGTGTAACGTCACCTCGAGGGGGGAGGCCCGACGGCCTGTATGATTGACTCAAATCGAGTAGAACTCAGCGTCGTCGTACCGATGTACAACGAGGCCGAGAACGTCGTGGCCACCGTCACCGAGATATCGCGTGTGGTGGACGGCCTGGGCGTGCGAGCCGAGATAGTGTGCGTTGACGACGGCAGCACCGACTCGACTCTCGAACGGCTTGCCGAGCTGGCGAAAGAGCATGAAATCCTCCGCATCGAGTCGCACCAGCGCAATTTCGGCAGGGGAAAAGCGTTGCGAACGGGTTTCGCGACCGCCCGGGGCGAGATAATCGTAACGCTAGACGCCGATCTCACGTACTCGGCGGAACACATCGCGTTGCTTTACCGGAAGCTGGAGGCCGAGCCCGGCGTTGACGTCGTCGTCGGGAGCCCGTATTGCCGGGGTGGCCGGACCGAAAGCGTGCCTCCATTCAGGCTCCTCGTCAGCAAGTTGGGCAACGTTGTGGTGGGTCGCGCGCTCGGCGGGCACGTCAAGACGGTAACAGGCATATTGCGCGGGTACAGGCGCCACGTTATCGAGTCGCTCGAACTCGAGTCCGACGGGAAAGAGATACATCTCGAGATACTCTCGAAAGCGTTGGCGAACGGGTTCAACGTCTGCGAACTACCCGCCACGCTCACCTTCCGGCGGCACGGGAGATCGAAGTTCAGGTTCCGGGCGACATCGGCCTCCCACCTGCTTTTCTCGCTGTCCGAACGACCGATGATGCTCTTCGGCGCCATCGGGATACTCTTCGGGATGGCGGGACTGGCTCTCGGCGTCTACTTCATCTACCTCTGGCGTCGGGCGCAACTGAACCCCGAACGGCCGTTGATGACGCTGATGGTGCTGCTGATCGTCACGGGCATGCAGATTCTCATCCTCGGGTTTATCGGCACACAGATCGTCTCGCTCCGCAAAGAGATCTACAAGGTGCAACGCGAGAACTTGAGCCTCAAGAAACGGCTCGACGAGATGGCCAAAGACTGACCTTTCCGGCCGGCAGACCCAGTCTCATCACACCTTGATCGCACCGCTGGTGATGCCGCGCATGAACGTGCGCGTCATCATCAGGAAGAGAATCACGAGCGGGAGCGAGGCGATGATATAGCCGGCAAACATCGGGCCGAGCCGCCCCACGTACTGGCTGTTAAAGATCATCAGGCCGTTGGTCACGACGCTCTTGTTCGAGTCTGTCACTGTCACAAACGGCCAGATGAAGTTGTTCCAGGTGCCGAGCAGGTTGACGATGCAAACGACGCCGAGCATCGGTTTGGCGAGCGGTAGCCCGAGGTGGAGAAAGAGCCGCCAGCCGGACGCGCCATCGATTCGGGCGGACTCGAACAGGTCCTCCGGGATCGACGCGAAGTAGTTGCGCATCAGGAAGATTGCCACTACCTGTCCTCCCGATACGAAGGGGACGATAAGCACGCGGTACGTGTTGAGCCAATCGAGATCCTTCATCAGCATGAATGTCGGCACGAGCGTGAGCGATCCCGGGACCAACAGCAGGCAGACCACCGCGCCGAACAGGAGCTTCCGTCCGGGAAACGAGTACCTCGCGAAGATGAAGCCCGCGACCGACGCGAGCGCCAGCACAGCAACCAGGGTCGCACCGCTCACCATGATGCTGTTCGAGAGGTAGTTGGCGATTTCGTCCCACGCGTCAACGTAGTTTTTGAGGTGCAGGGGAAACGCGGGAATCCAAAAGTGCCGGTAGAACTGCGGTAAGCTCTTGAATGACGTGATGAAAAGGAATACGAACGGAAAGAACGTCAGTATCGCGAGAACGGCCAACATGCTGCGATGAAAGAAGAAACGCAGCCGCATGGTTGAAGGTTGTGCGCTCATATCACTCGGGGACATACTCCGTTTCGGACCGCATGTACTTCATCTGGAGCATCGTAATAACGAGCAGGACGACAAACATCGCAAGCCCTATCGCACAGGCATACCCCATTCGTTTGAACGAGAACGCCTGATAGTACATGTAAAGTCCGGGCACCATCGATGCGTACCCCGGCCCGCCGCCGGTTCCCTCCCCCGCGCCCGTTATGATCAATATGCGTTCGAACCCCTGAACGACCGCGATTACGGTCATGATCGACAGGATGCGCGCAGGGCTCATCAGGAACGGTAGGTGAACGCGGAAAATTGTGGAAAGAATGCCGGCCCCGTCGATCTTGGCTGCGTCGAGTATCGAGTCCGGAATGTTGGCCAGACCCGAGTAGTAGATCAGCAGGTTCAGACCGGTGATGAAAGGAAACCCCACGAACATGATGGCGTACAACACCGTGTGCGGGTCGCTCAGCCAGCCCCGGATTAGTGACTCTGCCCCGATAAGTTCGAGAAAAGCCGATACAGGTCCCGCGTCTCCATACATGAACCGCCAGATCAGCGATATCGCCACGCCGGGAACCACCATCGGAATGACAAAGATCACTCTGGAATAGTAGCGCCATCGCTCGCTGCGCAGATGGAAGATCAGTTCCGCAGCGATAAGGGGCGGGATGAGTCCCGCAGCCAGCCCGAAGAGGCCCAGTTTCAAGAGGTTGCCCGCACTTTTCCAGATGACCGGATCTCTCACGAGACGCAGGAGGTGAGAAAGTCCGATGAATTCCGCCTTCGTACCCACGTCATACCGGTAGAACGCCTTTTGAAACGCCGAGAGCGCGGGGTAATAATTGAATATGAGCAAGAGGGTGAAGGTGGGCACAAGGCAGAGATACAGGAGGCGGTTCTTCCACATGCGTTCCGCGAGGCCAAGACGTTCTGACGCTCTTCCACTGGTGGGACTCATTGGCCTGCAGCCTTGTCGAACTCGGTGAAATCCCAGCCCTCCTTCCCGATGAGGTAGTCCGCACTCTCCTGCAGATGTTCGTGGTGCAGTCTCATGAAACTGTCGAGCTCGATTCCGCCGCCGAGATAGAGCGCAAACGTGCGCCGCATGTAGTCGTTAAACTCTGGACCGAACGAGAACATCCACTTGACCGTGCAATAGCGCCGCTTGATGATCTCCGCAAATGGTTTGAGGTGAGGCGCCATCTTCGCGCCCTTGACGTTCGGGATAAACATTCCGGCCTCGTTGACAATCCGTTCGCAGTTGTGAGGAGCCGTGATGAACCTCAGGAAGTCGATCGTCTGATCGAGGTCGCCGTCGTCAATCGCGCGTTTGGTGACCGAGAGCTGCAGCCCCGCCCCGCCTATAACCGCCGCTTCGACACCGGTCGCGAACGGCGACGTCTCCTCGGTCATCGGCGGGAGGTAAAACACGCCCCACTCGAAATCGACGTACGGGTCGTTGCGCATTCTCCTGATGAAATAACTTCCGTCCCAGAGCATTGCCGCTCTGCCTGTGACGAAGAGCCGGATGCGGTCGGTGTTGACGAGGTCGAGGTTCCAGTATTGACGCCACTCCTTGAGCAACCGCCACATCTCGCGGTACCGCTCGTCCTCCGGGCTGAAGTAGCCCCGCTTGATGTTGTAGCAGAGCTCTTTCGGAAACAGGTATCCGCGCAGGTATTCCTCCTCCTCCTCTGGACCGCGTTCGATGTCCAGCTCCTTAAGTATCGGGTAGTAGAGTTGGTCGAAGACGATGTCCTGGGCCCAGTCGGAAGCGTTGGCGTCGGCCATACAGAGCGGAATGTAGCCAGCGGCTTTCAGTGTCTTCTGCATCTCGATGAACTCGGCCCAGGTCTCGGGGATCGTGACACCGACCTCACCGAAGATGTCTTTGTTGTAGTAAACCGCCGTCTCAACGAGGTCGAACGAGATGCTGTAGAGGTTGCCGTCGGGACCGCGCTTCGCGCGGGTAAGCGCCTGGTTGGCGAAGGTCTCCCACCATGTCTTGGACCCCGGAACGTAGGGGTTCGGCTCGGCCATATACGGTTCGAGACTCAGCCACCATCCCTTGTCGACGTCCGGCCAGACGGACTCCGTGTTGATGGACACTATCTCGGGTGCGACCCCCCCTACGAGCTGTGTACGGACCCACTCGCCCTCGACGGTTCCGGCCACCGCAGGTTGTTTCCGGAAGACTATGCGCGTGTCGGGGTGAAGGGCTTCATACTCCTTTCCAACAACCCGAAACATCTCGAGCGGATCACCGATGCCATGGGGAACGAAGCCGGGTGTATAGAAACCCGTGAAGACCTCGATCTCGTGTGTGGCCTGCCCGGTTCCCCAGGTCGTTTCTTCCCCTCGAACCCTGACGTAGTTCTGCACCTTGGGCACGATCAACAAGACGAGAAGGAGGAGCGCCGCTGAAATGTTGTTAAACCTGCGCATCCAGCCCTTCCCTTTCTCACCAGCATGCGATCCCGTAAAGAACGCTATTATAGCACACTGGTTTCCGCGTGACACACATACATTAGCCGTGTACTATGGATTTGAGATCGAACATACCATAATGGTGTACTGATAGGCAGGAGCGAAAGAAGATGCGCCTACCGAGGGGTTAGAGCGAAGTGGCGATAGCTCAAGATTGCTGCAAATACTCGAGCCGAGTCTTTTCACGGTATTGGGTTACTTTGTTCAAGTGCTTTCTTACCACGGTGTCTTTCTCAGACGTCTGCCGCGAGTAGTACTTTGGCTTGTTCTTGATTACTCGAATGACATCATCCACATATGAAGTTTGATTGGACGAACCAAGTTCCTTGGAGAATTGGACTACTGAACTCACCATTTTCCCTCCGCCGCCTCTCTCATAGACGAAAACGCCATGGTGTTTGTGATGCCATCCGCTTTTCTTGGCAGCTGACATCACCAAGGACTTGGCGAATCCGATAGCTACCCTGGTCTTCCTGTCAATCGAATCATATTCAGCCGTGCCGAATGATGACACTAGAGCGTTCCGTATATCCTCGTGTGACGAAGCATTAGATTCAAGATCCCGTTTCAAGCGGGCTTCGGTGTCGCTATGAACATGGAAAATTGGTGTTGTGACAAACAACAGAAACGTATCGACGCCTTTCTGGAGTTCAAATACCCTCTCCAGAGCTTGATACAGCGGGTTGTCTTCCTGGTCTGGACTCAGAAGGTTGCCGTATGGATCGAAGTTGATTATGTGAAATGGAAAGTAGGCTTTGGCTCGCTCAGAGAGCCCCTTTAGTCTTAGTAGTCTACGCAGTTCCCGATCCTTGACGTACTCATCAGCTGAGCGGCCTTTGGTAGCTGGCGTGTCGCGAAACGTCAATATCTGCTCAAGTGGTCCAACGAGTATTGCCTCCTCGAGTGGAGGACGGACTAGGTTGAAAATCTCGGACGCGTGTTCGCGTTCCTGCTCGCAAATGACCACGTTGCCAAGTTTTCCATTCGCGTCTCTGTTGAGTAGGCCCTCGCGTTCAAACATAAAGACATCAATGGCCTGCCTCGCACAAAGCGTGAAGTACTTGAGGGTGTCGCTACCGATCTGTTCCTGGTACGTCTTGGTTGCAGGCAGCCACCCGTAGTAGCGAGCACAATGCTTTGCGTAGTGGGTATCGTAGTCAATGTCAATAGGGGTTTTCACATGAGTGCATCCAGTACTTCTTTGACAAGTTCATAGAATTTGCTGTCCTGTTCTTCCTCATCCTTCGTGATCCGTTTAGCCGCGTGATAGGCAAGCATAACGGCCCGAATGATTCTGTCGGGATTCTTCTTTCTAAGCGGACGGGCCGCTGTGTTGAGGACAATTTCACCCTTGTCCTCGTTAACACTAACAATAGGGCCATCGCTCTCCAAAGCGCGTCGGCGGAGTCTGAATCTTCCTTTTGACTGCTCAGCAACAATTCTCTGGATGTCCTTCTTGAGTTTCTCCTCCTTCTTGTCCCGCTGCGCGTCTGTGCGTTCTCGAGCGATTGCGTTTATCTCGTCAAACACATGATCCAGCTTGTCGTGAAGCACCGACTGCAACCTCTTGAAGTGTTCGTCGTGTTCGTTAAAACTATCGCGGTCGATGTTCAGTGCTGATTCAAGTCCTTCATCAACGAAGATCTCTCCTGACACCCACTTACTGCGTATCGTTGCAATCGCCTTGTGGTATCTCAAGAATGTGCTGTCGTAGCCTCCGATGCCGACTCCTCGTAAGCGGATTTGCACGCCGTTTAGCTCGAGTGGTTTGATGCCCGTCGAAACCTGCGCGAACAAGTAGCCATAGAAGGTCAAACGAGAATCGAAACAAGTGTCATCGAATGCGACGAAATACAGTCTCGGTAGTGTCCCGCCTTCTGTAGGCAGTTGTATATGACGCCGGAGTTCGATGCCATCGAAAACAACGCGGAAGTTATCGTTTAGGAATCGTTGTTGACGATCTCGTATGAGTCTAGCAGCTGCCCGAAACTCCTTAAACTCCTTAGATCGTTTATCGCTATGTGAAAAACCGCCCATGTCAACGGGATAGTTTTCTGTCTTGCCGTAGTAGGGCAGCGGGCACAGGATAGCCAATTCCCAGATTGTCTCTAGATACGCTTTGTGAGCCCGCACCGACCTAGTCGAGCTGTCATAAAATGTTGAATGCAAATGTGACAGGCTGAAGGATATCTTGCCACGCTGTTTCTCATCGACACTGTCCTTCATTTCGCCACGAAATGTGGAACGCACATCCCAGGAGTAAACCCGGAATCCCTTTCTCGTCTCATCGTAGGGAATGATGTCATATTCCCAGGTACCGGCCGGGATCTCTTTTGTGTCCGCGTCATTGTTGCGTATGACCTTCTCTTTGTCAGGAATCGACAGATCTGCAAGAACGATCTCCGCGTGATATGCTTTCGCCTTTCCGTCTGCTGGGTCGGTGTAGTGTGATTCGATTTCGAAGCTGTGGCATAGCTGCCCAATGGCGAGCATTCCGATGCCCAGTCTGCCAATGATGGGACGGTTGTAAACCTCTGTTTTGTCTTTTTGCTGTTTCCTCTTGGTACAGGCTCCTATCCCCATTTCGTTGAAATGCCTGAGGAACTCCTCCAGCGGCATTCCTGTCCCATCATCAACACATGAGATAAAATCAAACTCCGGATAGTTCGTGTCGATTCGCACTACTTCGGCATCAGCATCGTAGGCGTTGCTTACAAGTTCCTTGAAGGCAGTTGCAGTGCTTCGGTAAAGTCCCCGGCTCAATTGAGCAATAGTAATGTCGGCAACGCGAATTGTGCCCTGATCGGCTGTCTTTAGCACGTTCATTTAGATACCGGATAGTACATTACGCGCGTTGACCGAGAGTACTTTGAGGAAGCGGTTCGGGTCGCGAGGAGTCTTGCCTGTTTCAGATGCATTGGTCCAAGCCGCTTTCGCGGTGTGAGGAGTATGTTGAAATCCGATATCGCAGCAACGCGCTTACCATTAGGCAACTCAAACACAAACTTACGGAATCCTCTTTCTACTTGGCCTTGCGACTCCTGCTTAAGAAACTCATTAATATACTCTAGTTCGTCCCTGGTTATCAGTTTGGCGGGCACACTTTCCTGCATGTCCAACAGCCTCTGCAGGATTTCCCTCCGTGTTTTGAGCAGAAATGGGCCGAATTTGGCAAGTCCATTGAGATCTTTTGGAACATACTGACTTGTTTGTTGGCGAATATCATAAAGGAAATTTCGGAAGTCCAGCAGTCCCCTCATCCATTTCTGCCCGTTATTGATCAGGTTCTCCATGGATTTGTCTCTATCGACAACTGTGCACACCCAACATCCGAAGCGTGACTTTCCGCAACTTTGCGTCCCCGTCTCGATGGCGAAGGGGCATTCGCCTCCGCTAGAGGCATTGCGGTACAGGGACAGCAAGTGCCTATTGTTGGAACCCCAGGGGTTTGGAGCCTGTAGAAGGTAGGCCCATACTTCGTTATTGGACATGTCCTCAATGGGAGTATAGACAAAGGCGTTGAGCACACTATGCTTCCGCAGGCGTCCCTTTGTCTCATGGTTCTTCATTGATGCGGAGCGGTTCGCAGATTCCGCTTTTCGACTTCCGAGAACGATGATTGCCTGGCCATTCTGGTTGACAGTCTTGAAAATGTAATTGCTTGTGGGGTTGATCTTCATACGTTCGGTACACCAGCGAAACCAGCGATTGGGTGACGGGTAGCCCTTAGCGATGAGGCTCACCCAAAAGGTTTCCTCAAGTTTGGGTTTCACTTTCACAACCTTGAACAGCTCGGGATTGTGTTTGAACAGTCTGCTCTTTCCCTCTGCCTTGATTCTACGCAACTGTTGATCAACAAACTTCAGGATCGCAGGGTTTTCAACAAGTGTGTCGTTGCAGAGCACATGGATTTCTTTGGATATCTTCCGTTTGGGTAAGCCGAGGAGTGCGTAGAATACCATCTGCAAGACCGTAGTGCTGTCTTTTCCCCCGGAAAAGCCAATCACCCAAGGAATGGTGTCTTTGAGATAGAGTTCTTGGATCTCAGATAGGGTCGCTTTGTAGTCCAGCATGTAGGTTCCTCATGCACGAATCCGGGGCTTAAGCCGCTCTGCTTCAGGACCAGACACGGCACTTAACATCTGCGTGTCACAACGCTGGCCTTCAGTAATCGCACACAATTGTACAGGATCTAGTTCCTGCTTTCAAGGGAAGCTGCTGCGAACTGTGGCACCAGCCACGTCTTCCGTCCTGTCTAGGCTCAGTGGCTACACACAGCGAAGACTGCCATCAGGAGCGGGTTTGGCTCGCGTGAGGCCTTGGCCGGGAAACGTCTCCCACCATGTCTTCTGGCTCCAGACACCTACAGGTTTGGCTCAGCTATCTAGGCATCGAGCGCGAGCCACCACCCCTTATCCATCACAGACGGGACGCCCGTGCGGTTTTGACAGCGTGGAACGGTGTCTGATAGGATTGTTCCGGTGATACGGTTATGGGCAAACCTCGAATTATCATAAGTGCCGGCGATGTAAACGGTGTCGGGCCGGAAGTGGCTGTGAAGGCGCTGATGGATCCCGGCGTGTTCTCGAGCATAGCGCCTGTCTTCGCCGGGCCGCATCGAGTCTTTCGCGACGTTGCCGAGTCGCTTTCCGCCCCGTTCAGGATCGTCGAACAGTCGGGTGAGCCGGAACGTAGCGATGAGATACCGTGTGTTCTCCCGGAGAACTGTCCAGTGCCCGAAAGGAAACTCGGTCAGGCGACGCCGGAAGCAGGAGCGCTCGCCGTGAAGTGTATCGTGCACGCGGCCGAGACCGTCATGCGGGGTGACGCGGACGCGCTGGTGACCGCGCCGATCAACAAGGCCGCGATACACATGGCGGGATACGAGTACGCGGGGCACACCGAGCTGCTCGCCGAACTGACGGGGACCGAAGACTACCGGATGATGCTCGTTGCCGGCAACGCTCACGTTGTTCATGTCACTACCCACCTGTCGTTGCGCGATGCCCTCGAGGCGATCAGCGAGGACCGTATCGCCAAAACCATCGAGCTGACCGATCTCGGTCTGAGACGGCTCGGTATCGCGGTGCCACGTATCGTGGTTGCCGCGCTCAACCCTCACGCGGGGGAAGGCGGCATCTTTGGGGACGAGGAGAAGAAGGAGATCGCGCCGGCGGTCGAGAAGAGCGTTTCGAAAGGCATCAACGCGAGCGGGCCATTCCCGCCCGACACGGTGTTCCAGCGATTGTTCGCGGGCGATTTTGACGCGGCTATCGCAATGTACCACGACCAGGGACACATCGCGGTGAAGTCGGCATCCTTCGAGAGCGCGGTCAACATGACGCTTGGGCTGCCTATCGTTCGCACGTCGCCCGCCCACGGGACAGCGTTCGATATCGCCGGGAGCAACATCGCAAACCCGTCGAGCATGATAGCGGCCATTAAGCTCGCCGCACGGGCCGCGAGCAACGGTTGACATTCCAGCCCCCGGATTGTACTATTCAGGTTCAGCGTGTCGCAGGTTTCTGTGGGAGGGCGTGTGCCAGTGTCAGACGGTGGAGAGATGACTTCAAAGCATCTAAAGAAGCCCGTTGTGCCGGTCGAAGTGTCGTCCGAGGGCAACGTGTCCGAGCTGCTCGAGCAGATGAGCGACTCTGCGTTCCAGGGACGCAACCTGGGTCGTGCCGTCGAAATCTGGCTCGAGATGTTGCAGGAGGAAACCTACATTCTTCTCGGGCTTGCAGGCGCAATGGTGCCTGCCGGCATGAGGAAGCTCGTAGTCTATTTGATAAGGAACCGCTTGATAGACTGCATCGTTTCGACCGGAGCGAATCTCTTCCACGATATTCACGAGACGCTGGGTAAGTACCATTACAAGGGATCGCACATGGCCGACGACAGCGCTCTCTTCGAGGAAGGTATCGATAGAATATACGACGTCTTTGCTCCCGAGAAGGAGTTTGTCGATACCGACGAGTATATTGGCAAGGTCGTTGCCGGTCTCGACAAGGACGCGAAGATTAACACGCGCCGGCTCATGCATCTGCTCGGCGAAGACCTCCACAAACGCAAAGCGGCGGATGGGATAGTCGTCGCCGCCTACGAGGCGGGCGTGCCCGTATACTGTCCTGCGGTGAGCGATTCTTCCGTGGGAATAGCGTTGGCCGTGGGGCGTGCCGAACACGGCAACGACGTGCAGATCGACGTTATTGACGATATCAACGAGCTGACCGCCGTTGTGGATTCAATGGACGCAACGGGCGTCATATACATCGGCGGCGGCACCCCGAAAAACTTCATTCAGCAGACCGAGGTGGTGAACGCGGTGATCGGGCACCCCGGGATGGGGCATAAGTACGCCATCCAGATAACAACCGATTCGCCGCACTGGGGCGGGCTGAGCGGGTGTACGTTCGCGGAAGCTCAGTCCTGGGGGAAGATATCGCTCGAATCGCATCACGTGATGGTGTTCTGCGATGCAACCATCGGGTTGCCGATGCTGGTTACTGCGGTGGCTCAGCGAGGCAAGGATATCATGGCGGCGCGCAAGCCGTTGGACTACGATTTCAAGAGCCCGTGACCGTGACCCAGAAAGATACATCGTTGTTCGAAGCGCCCTTCAACTTCGGCGCTCTACCCCCCCGGCTCTCGGATCCGGAGACGAGCAGGGTCGAGATCGTCTCGGTTCCGTACGACGGCACGACAACGTACCGTGCCGGGTCACGGTTGGGGCCCGAGGCCATAATTTCCGCCTCCCGGTACCTCGAGCTGTACGACGAAGAACTCGACCGTAGCGTATCTGACGTGGGCATCCACACATTGCCCGAGCTCAAGGTTGTTGACGACGCGGAAGGGACAATCGGCTGTGTTGAACGTGTCGTGGCCGATTGCCTCAGCCGCCGCAAGTTCCCGGTTATACTGGGCGGGGAACACTCGCTTACGATCGGCGCTGTCCGTGCTGTATCGAGCGCGGCCGATGACGTTTCAGTCCTGAAGCTTGACGCCCATACCGACCTGCGCGACAGTTTCCAGGGGAACCGGTTCAACCATGCGTGCGTC
>Ga0114922_10001966_pt1 | contig 19403 bp, 16 predicted proteins | sample AartaG_FD_100975 | JGI IMG/M metagenome (GOLD analysis project Ga0114922, IMG submission 100975) | Deep subsurface microbial communities from Aarhus Bay to uncover new lineages of life (NeLLi) - Aarhus_00045 metaG | ecosystem: Environmental > Aquatic > Marine > Oceanic > Sediment | place...
GCTCAGCTATCTCACCGGCCAGTGGCCGGTGCCACAGGTTCAATGCCCACCCGCTCAGCTATCTCACCGGCGAGTCGCCGGTGCCACAGGTTCAATGCCCACCCGCTCAGCTATCTCACCGGCGAGTCGCCGGTGCCACAGGTTCAATGCCCACCCGCTCAGCTATCTCACCGGCCAGTGGCCGGTGCCACTCTTTCAATGCCCACCTGCTCCGAAGTCGAGACGGGAGACCGGGTAATCGGTCTTCCCTACCCCTATCGTCATACGACAGGTTGAGAACCTCTCCCATAGTCTTGTGATATGCTTTCAGTTCGGCGCAGGTGCGTGTGGATGGCCAAGAACAGTTCTTCCGGGACGATCGGCTTGCTGTGGTAGTCGTCGCAGCCGCTCGCCAGGCATCTCTCACGCTCACCGGGCAGGGACTGGGCCGTCACGGCGATGATGGGTCCGTCGTACCCGGCTTGCCTCAGTGACCTTGTGGCACCGTATCCGTCCAGGACCGGCATCCGCATGTCCATCAGGATAACATCAAAAGTCTCGCCCCGATCACGCGCCGCTATCGCCTTGTCAACGGCGACCTGGCCGTTCTGTGCCCCAGTCACGTCGGCACCGGCCTTTTCCAAAATAACGCGGATCAGTCGCCGGTTGTTGGGGCAGTCCTCTGCCACGAGGACACGACAGTTTTGCAGCGCGGGCGCAGGCGGGCGGATCGAGCCCGGCCCAGGGCCAGGGCCGGTCGTCCACGCCATCCTGCCCTGCTCGATCATGTCAGCGTTGTCGATGGGCCCAGGTGCGATCGTCAGCCTGAAGGTGCTCCCCACGCCGGGTGTGCTGTCTACCGTAATGTCGCCGCCCAGCAGCCTCGCCAACCGGCGGCTGATCGCCAACCCAAGCTCCATGCGGCCTTGTCGCTGCGTAATCGACTCTTCGGTCTGCCGAAACGCGGCAAAGAGCCGATCAACCCGTGCCGGCGGAATACCAATCCCCGTGTCCACCACTTCAAACTGGATCATCGGGGCGTTATTCTCACACCTTACGGAACTCATGATCACACGAACGCCGCCGACCTCGGTATACTTAATGGCGTTTTCGATAAGATTGCTCAGTATTTGTTCTAATCGAGGCCGATCCGTAACGATCGTTTTCGGCACCGATCCGCGGTACTCGAATGTGAGCGAAAGGCCCTTGGTTTCAGCTTTGGTTCGCATCTTGAGTCGAATGTCCTCCAAGACGGCCTGAATCGCGCACGACGACACGCCAAGCTTGATCACCCCCAACTCAATCTGAGACAGACCGAGAAGGTCGTCCAGAAGATGAAGAAGCGAGTTGGCGTTTCGCTGGATGCCCCGGAGGGCGTTGCGACGCTCCGAAAGCGTCGTCTCCAACGCTGGATGTTCCAGCAATAGGTCCGAAAACCCCAGGATGACAGTCAGCGGCGTGCGGACCGCGTGACTTACGCGGGCCAGGAACGCGCTGTTTGCGCGATCGTCGGTGTCCTCAGACAAAATCGGCGCGGCATCGCTTCGCCCGCCGCGCGTCCAGTTCGGCGTACCACTGTCTGGCATGAGAAAACTCCAGTTGCATCCACCACCTGAGTTTCCTGGCATGCTTATAGAGATGACAGCCCGTGTACGCAGGTTATCGTCCTCATACGTGTCGGGTGTCCAATAATAATCAACGATCTTCCATCGGTTACTGCCGGCTTCACAACGCGCGGCGCCGATCCCGCCAGACACCCGCCACGCCGACGGCGACGCCAGCCGTCTGAGGCGCGCCTGCTGTAGTGCCCCTCGCGAATGAGGCGTTTTCGCTCGACGTTTCCTTTAGGCAACAATCCGCGTTGCAGAAACGCAACGGCCGGTTGGACTGGCGTCCGCGCTTGCCGATATCTCTGAATGAGTTGCGATCAATCTGATCTCGAGTTTTGCCGTTTGTGGGAGGTCTATTTGCCGGCACACTTGAGCTTACCGAAGTCGGATGTTTCTTGTGACATCAACCTTGGTGTGCCTTGTCCCAAAAAACACCCAATCAAGGCGGAAACGGGAGGGTAAACCCCTGGAAGGGGTGGCGGAATATAGCCCAGGGCGAGCGAAGCGAGCCCTGGGTGGATCGGTGGGACGAAAAACCGAGCCGCGACCGTGAGGGAGCGGTTTTCCGCGGATGATACCGCACCGCTTCCTTACGGGCGCGGCTCGGATAAGACTTCTCACACACGCTCTGAGAGGAAGCGGCTTGCCGGGCGATAATCGCGGCAACACCGGGATCAACCGCTCCATACGGATGATTGACTATGCCGGGGCAGGAAGAACGCAGCACGGACGGGCGGTGGGACCCGTTTGAGACCTCCAGTATTGAGGTCCGGATTCTCGATGGCTTGCCCTGCGCCGTTCTTCTGATCGACCGCGAGTTGGTGGTCCGATATCGAAACGCGCCGGCGACCGAGCTTCTGCCTGACAAGACCGGCGCCGCCGCGGCGCTGGCCTCGCTTCACGCACCTGAACCCTTCGAGGGCTGGGAAACCGAGCTCAAATCGCTTATTCGCCAGGGCCTCTCGCGTCGTTGGGAAGACGTGGCGTGCGAGCCGACTCCGGGACAACCAGTTTCCTTGAACCTCGCATGCCAACCGATTCGCCGCGGTGATGACCAGAACGTCCTCGGGTTGTTGATGACGATCGAGTTCACGTCACAACGGCCGGCAGGAAGCAATCGCCCGCAGGCTGAGGCCCGACTGATGTCCCTGGGCAAGTTGACGGCCCGGGTGGCCCACGAACTCAACAATCCACTGGACGGCATCCTGCGGTACATCAACCTGGCCATTCGGATCGCCGAATCGCCGCCGCAGGCAAGGCGCCCGGAGGAGACGCAATCACCAAACGCCAGGCTGGTCAGATACCTGCACGAATCGCGCACGGGGCTGATTCGCATGGTGGGCATCGTACGCGACGTGCTGGAATTCTCACGTGGGGCCCAGGAGCGGTACGACAGTCTGAATATCAATGACATTGTTGACGAAGCGACGCGGACGGTGGCGCCGCTGGCCGACGCCCATCGCGTGATTATTGCAGCGGATTATCAGGTCCAAGGCATGCCGTGCGCTCCGGCGGGCCGACTGCTCCAAGTCTGCACCAACCTGATGAAAAACGCGATCGAAGCCATGCCACACGGCGGTCGATTGTTGATCAATACCGGCATCGTCGACACGGATGTCGTCCTTCGCTTCGCAGACACCGGCCCGGGGCTGCCCGAGCACATCGAGAGGCTCTTTGAGCCTTTCTACACGACCAAGGATTCGCACGAAGGAACGGGATTGGGCCTGGCTATTTGCAGGGACTTCGTCGAGCAGATGGGCGGCACGATTCACGCCCGCAACGGCGACCATGACGGCGCCGTGTTCACAGTGGCGATTCCCTTGTCCGCCTGCCACGCTGCACCCTCGTCGGCCCCTGCAAGGCGGGAGGCACCCGTCCGGACGGCTGCTTCGGACGGCATCTAAATCACCGTGCGCGATCCTGCAGCGCCACTGAGCCGCAGGCTTTAGCCTGCGCGATGCCGTGAAGTAAGTCGTGTCGCACAATTGCGCACGGTCATATAGGAGCAATCAACCCATGTCGGATCCCACGGCGCGCGTGTTGATCGTCGATGACGACCGCATCATCCTCGATTCGCTGGTCGAATTCCTGCGGTTGGAGGGGTACGAGGTCGATGCAGCCGCTTCGCTTAAGGAGGCGCTGGGGCTCATCGATCGGACCACGCCCGACCTGATCATCGCTGACGTCAACATGCCACAGGGCGACGGGTTCGAGCTGCTCTCGGTGGTTCGAAAGCGCGTGCCGGAGACGGTGATCATCATGATGACCGCCTACGGCACAATCGAAAGTGCGGTCGAAGCCATCAAAATGGGGGCGTATGATTATCTGACCAAACCGATCGTGGACGACGAATTCAGGCTTGCCATCGAGCGGGCTCTAGCGCAGCAGACGCTGCTTTGCGAGAACCGCCGGCTCAGACGACAGCTCGACATGCGATACGGGCTGGAAAGCTTGATCGGGCGCGACCATCGCATGCTCAAAATCTTTGAGCTGATCGAATCAGTGGCGGATTCCAATGTAACGGTGTTGATCCAGGGCGCATCAGGGACCGGCAAGTCCCTGACAGCCAGGGTCATCCATCGCCTCAGTGCCCGGCGCGACGCCCCGTTTGTCGAGGTGCCCGCCGGGGCTATTCCAGAGTCGCTGCTGGAAAGCGAACTCTTCGGCCACGTACGGGGAGCGTTTACCGGAGCAGTGTCGAACAAAGTGGGCAAGTTCCAGGCGGCCGACGGCGGGACCATCTTCCTCGATGAGATCGGGACGGCCTCGCCCGCGCTGCAGGTCAAGCTCCTGCGGGTGCTCCAGGAGAAGCAGTTTGAACAGATCGGCAGCAATAAGACCGAGTCGGTCGACGTGCGCGTCGTGCTGGCCACCAACCTCGACCTGGAAGCCGAGGTGAAAGCCGGGCGTTTTCGCGAGGATCTGTTTTACCGCGTCAGCGTTGTGACGATCGACTTGCCTCCGCTACGCGATCGCATGAACGATGTCCCGCTGCTGGCAGAACGATTCCTGCAGCAGTTCGCTGCGGAGGCGAAGCGACACGTCATCGGCTTTACGACTGAAGCACTGCAGTGCATGCAACAGTATCACTGGCCGGGAAACGTGCGTGAACTTGCCAACGTCGTGGAACGCTGCGTGGTGTTGTCCAGCGGGCCACATCTGACCCTCGATGATCTGCCGCCCAAGCTGGTCGAATCCGTCAGAGGCGTCACCCCCGCCGAGCCGACGGACCAGATCAACTCGCTCAAAGAGGCCGTCGAGCGGTCCGAGAAACGCATCGTCGAAGCCGTGCTCCAGGCCAACAACTGGAACCGCCAGTTGGCCGCCATTCAACTCGACATCAACCGGACGACACTCTACAAGAAAATGAAACGCTACGGCCTCGCGACCAGCCCAAGATAGCGATGCGTATTATGTGGGCGTTCGCGCTTGGGCCGGGCTGGGACACTGGCGCTGGCCCTCGTCGCGTCAGGTTGATTCCCGATGCATCGGTGCCGCCGAAAACTGGACAATACTCCCCAAAAAGGCCTAGTCCGTCGGCAAATCCGAGGCCTGTTCGCGTTCTCCAACGCCTGCACGGAATCCCCACGACACGCAAGTCCAACTGAACCGACATGGAGTGTGATCCGCCCAAATTGCCACAAATCGCGGTTCAGACCAGCCCAGACAGCCAGATGGTGTTAAAATAGGCCGACCTTTGTGGTTGTGCGGGTGCAGCAATTGAGCAGTCCCGCTTTCATAAGTGAGGCATCATCTTGGCACCAACTCAGGAAAAACGGAGAAAAGCATTGACACGCGGGTGCCAATAGTGGTATGATCACACTTGATTCAAGAAGTGCGGTGGAAGAAGCATCTACGGCCAACGTACTTATGGAATCGGCATCACGAGTTGAATCTCGTGGTGTGCATGGAGAAAGAGGCGTCAGAGAGGGGACTGTTTCACCTCGCAGGAGGGGTTCTCTCGCTTTTGGCCACGATTTGTTCGAAGTGCAGGAGGATAGCGATGGGAAAGTGGTTACTCGCAGTAGGCTTTGTTGTCGGCTTTGCGACAATGGCTCACGCCGGGATGATTATTACTCTGGTTCCAGACCTTACGCCCCCCCCTAAGCCGGGCGATTTAGTCCCGGTTGATGTGGAGCTCAGCTCGGAAGTGGGCACAATCCCGTACATCCGCGATTTTCAGTTCGACGTGCAGGACAACTGGCCCGGCGGCCAGTTCGCCAACGAGATTTTTGTCGACCCTAAGCACCTCGACCGGTGGCAGTGGGATCCGCCGATGACCGGGCCGGGATGGATGATCGATGATCCGCTGCCGATTCCGCGAGCCAACTACATCAAACTGAAGCCGGAACCGGGCATGTTGATCGACTTGACTACGGATCCGACGAAAGTGGCGCAGATCACGGTCGAGTTCCTGGCGCCCGGGTACCTCGATGTGACCAACCGGGATGACCCGGAACGCAACATTCTTGATGAGGGTGCGTCTTTCAAGTCCGGGTTCGGCGGCCCCGGCGATCCTGTTCACAAGTTTTCGGTTTACCACGAGGGTAACCCGGGTTACGAGCCCGTGCTCGGCGGGCGCGTGTTCATCCCCGAACCGGCTACCCTCGCACTGTTGCTGGTCGGTGTGGCCGCAGCGCTACGCCGCAGGCGTTTTGCCTAGGGATTGATTCGTCGGCCATACGGCGCCTCTCGTAAGCGCAGAAGAACAAGCGGTTCAGTCCGGCTTTCGTCGGACCGAACCGTTTTTTTTTGTGTCGCGACCACAGAGCCACGGCGGCTCCGCAAGTCCGAGGTCTGACGCGTATCCATCGGTAACAGTTACCTGCAGCGTTCTTCGTTCTCATGTGGTGTCACGTCTCGTGGGTGACGTAATCATCCGCTCGACACCACCCACAAAGGACGACTGATTTCCGGCCACAGCACACGTTTTCAGCCGTCTCTACATTGTTGTTCCCGACATTTTTTTCTGCGCGCCTTTTTGGCTGCGGCGGAGCCGCGCTGGGTGACAGGACACATGCCTTTGCATCGGACACGCGCTAAACGCATACGACTGAGGACGGCCGGGCTCCGAGGCACAATCGCTGATTGTGGCGCGCCGCGTTTGCACATGGTCGTTTAGCTGCGTGCCTCGCGCTGCCGGGGCGCAACTTTCATTCACGCTGCGTCGCTGTTATGTTCCCCCCCGGATGGATTTCGCTGGAATGAGATTCCCGTAGCTCGCTGGAACGAAACTCCTATCTCGTTCTCATTGAGCATCGCGCCGAGCCTTTCCCGAGGACCTACGCCGCGTGGACATCAATCTGATCCTGCTGGTTTTGACGGGCCTGTTCGCGGGTCTTGTCGGGGGTCTGCTGGGTATCGGCGGAAGCATCGTCATGATCCCGGCCATGACGGAGTTGTTCGGGCCCAACCAGCACCTCTACCAGGCGGCCGCGATGATCGTGAACTTCTTTGTCGTTGTGCCCGCCGCATACCAGCATTTCAGAGCCGGTGCGATCCACGCGGATCTGATTCGCCGCCTGCTGCCGCTCGCGACTGTGGCCGTGGTCATGGGTGTCCTCATCAGCGAGCATCCGTGGTTTGTGGGCGAAGGGGAAGCGCGCCTGCGAGCGCTGTTCGGCCTGTTCTTGATGTCCATGTGCGTCTACGACATTTACCGCGCGTTTAGACCGGAGCGGACAAGTGAACGGGACCGGTCGCTGGCCGGCTGGGGGTTCGCTGCCGCGGTGGCGGTCCCGACGGGGCTTGTCGCGGGGCTGCTGGGCGTCGGCGGCGGAATCATGGCTGTGCCGCTCCAGCGACGACTGCTCGGCGTGCCGCTGCGCGCGGCGATCGCCAACTCGGCCACGTTGATCATCGCCACCAGCCTGGTCGGCGCCGCTATGAAGAACTACGCGCTGATCGCCTACCACGACCACCCGCCGTTGGAGTCGTTCAAGCTGGCTGCCGTGCTCATCCCCACGGCCATTATCGGCGCGTCCATCGGCAGCCTCGGGACTCATCGCCTGCCTCGGCGCGCCGTTCACGTCGCGTTTTTCGTCTTGTTGTTGATCGTCTCGTTGCGTCTGACGTATTCGGCGGTGAAGGACATGCCGCGATCTGCCAAGGCGCGCCCGGCTGCAAGCGCAAGAGTTGCGCTCCCCCTTTGCCGGCTTGGCCTGGGGCGGCGTGTCGCGACAAACCAGTCTCAACTTTTCGGCGCGTCGGCTCCGATAGCACAACCGGATCAACGGGCCGGGTGTGAGACGGGATTCTCGCATCAGCGTGGGAATCGCATCAAGGAGGCAAGTCATGGAACGACCTGCGAGACGACACAGAAACCGCAACGCCGTTGGAATTGCACTGGCGTTGGCGGCGATCGCCGGTTCGGGATGCTCCGAATACATGGACGAATTCCGTGACGCCGCCAGCCCGTCGTTGCGCACAGGCGTGGACGCCCTTCTTGACGGTTTCGTCGAGGGCGTGTTCGCCGTCGTGGAACCGGACGAAGGCACCCAGGAGGGCGCCGACACAACAGGCGAAGCGCCGTAGCGGCAGTTCCTAGCTTCGGAGGAGCATCTGAGCCGGGGCACCACTTCGGGACGACAAACCAGCAAAAAAACGAACGGGCGAAAATTGCCGATGGCCCGGCGAAACCACGCGCACGAGTCCTTGACACGCCGTCTCAAGGATCCCACGTGATCCGCCGTCAGATACTCATATCCGCAGTTCGTAGCGCAACATCCGCTGCCGTCGGGGGGGGGTTCCGAAACGGTGATACTCGTCGCTGATCAGATGGAAGCCGACCCGTTCGTAACAACGCATTGCCTGCGCGTTGTCGGGGCAGACGATCAGCGACAGTCGCCTTGCACCGAAACCGTCCGTCGCCAGCGAGGCCAGGCGACTTACGAATCGCCCGCCGATGCCCCTCCCGCGGATAACCGGGTCAAGAACGATGTGCCCCAGCCACCAGTGGTGCGGATCGTTGCCCATTCGATTCAGCTCCGCGTAGCCGGCTGGTGTGCGATCATCATTGAGGAACATCAAAAAGGCCCTGGTGGTGGCTCGCTGCCACGCCGCGACCTTTTCCGCGGTCAACGGTGCGGTGGTGCTGGGGGCAAGGCTTCGCAGTTCTTCCTCAGTCCGAACCCAGGCGGCCACGGCACCGGCGTAGGCCTGGTCAAACGGCCTGATTACAAGCGGCAACGCACCTCGCCGGCTCGTCGATCGCGGTTTTGGGGCTACGCTCATCTGGCAGTGTTCCACGCCGGTGCCTGTCTTAACGCTACGTCGAAAAGAGAATGTGGGACTGGAGTTCCCGCCTGTCAATCCCCTGCCCGGCCACGCTCGTGCGAGAATCCTTTCTCACACCCCACCCGGGAAGGATCGCTCACCCTTCACAACAACCATCGAGGAGCGAGGATTCGTCGACGCGGTGCGAACGAGATGGCAATCTCGTTCCAGCGAAGGTAACATCCATTGTTCGGAATTATCGATGGCAACAACCAGAAAGCGGTTGACTCTCAAGCAGATCCTAGCGTGGGCCGACGCCCATCGCAAGCAAACAGGCAGGTGGCCGAATCTGCGCTCCGGTCCGGTACGCGGTGCTCGCGCTGAAACGTGGGCGGCGATCAACGAAGCGCTTCGTAAGGGTTACCGAGGTCTTAAGGATACGGACACACTGGCCGGGGTGCTTGCCAGGCATCGCGGCGTGTCACGCGGGCGGGACCCGGTGCGCCTGACGATCAAGCAGATGCTCGCCTGGGCCGACGCACACCATCGCCGGACGGGGCAGTGGCCCATCTTGCGCGACGGCCCGGTGCCCGGAGCGCCCGGTCAGGATTGGCGAAACATCGACAACGCCCTGCGCCTGGGGTTTTGCGGTTTGCCGGGAGGGTCGTCCCTGGCCCAGTTTCTCGACAAGTACCGCGGCGTGAGAAACAAAAAGGGGGCGCCTCCACTGACGACCGGTATCATCCTCAAATGGACCGATGCCCACCATCGCCGCACGGGGCGGTGGCCGACAACCACCTCCGGAGCGGTGCCCAGGTCAAGCGGCGAAACATGGAGCGCGATCGGCGGGGCGCTCAGCCAGGGCACGCGAGGGTTGCCGGGAGGTTGGACACTGGCCCGGCTCCTCGCCAAACATCGCGGCGTGCGCAACCGCAAGGATGCGCCGCGCTTATCGGTCCGGAAGATTCTGACGTGGGCGCGTAAACATCACCGGCGTACGGACCGGTGGCCGACGGCCAAGTCCGGCCCGGTCGCCGCCGCCACGGGCGAAACCTGGGCCGCCATCGCCCACGCCCTTATCCGCGGCACGCGAGGCCTGAAAGGCCGAACGACGTTGGCCCGCCTGCTCGACAAACACTGTCGATAGCTCGCACGGTCCGTGCACAGTGGCCCACCTTGTTACCGGGCCAGCGACCCACGGGATGCCTGAGACCCGGAGGACGCGGCTGTCCGGCCGGCGGGGAGGCACGTAACCATTTATGGTACACGGACTTACGCGCCAGACATGTTCGGCACTTTGCGCTGTACCGCTATTGTAGTGATTCATAAATGGTGCATCAGAGTCCGATACCGTTCTTCGTGCCTAGCAGCTACATAGGACGTTGCGCTCCCTCACGGTCGCGGCTCGGATAAGATGCGAACTGTGTGAATCACTACACTATGTGGGACCGGCTTTCCAGCCGGTCAGATGACAGGTTAGAAAACCTATCCCACAGTGTGACAGGTTAGAAAACCTATCCCACAGCGTGACAGGTTAGAAAACCTGTCCCATGGTCTTGGGATAGGCACTAAACCGGCGTCCGCGAGAACATACGTACTCCTTCGCGGCGGTGATAGGGATTACGACGCCGCGTCGGGTGGGCCGGCCAGGGTGTCGAAGTCAGTGAGTGCCAGTCGGTCGCCGCTGCAGACCAGGGCGATGTCACGCTCGATGGTCGGCAGGCTTGTGTCGATGAACCTGCGGGCCACAAGGCGTTTGCGCTCATTGGCCGTCGCTTGCCGCAGCAGAAGGTGTCCGATGAGCACATCCGAGGCGGCGTCGACGAGCTTGCGGCCGTAGAGGTCCATGTAGTCAACCCCCCGCTGCTTGACGAAGGCGACGCCGTCGAGCACGAGCTGTTTACCCTGGGCCAGTTTGTTCTTGAGCTCGTCGAGTGATTCGTCGGCGTACTCATGCTGCTCGTACTTCTCGACGTGCTTCTCGAACGCGCCGCTGCAGACGCCTCTCACAGCCGCGACAACCTGCATCTGACTGGTACCTTCGTAGATCGTGGTGATCCGGGCGTCGCGCAGGTGGCGCTCGACGGGGTAATCCCTCATATACCCCGACCCGCCCAACACCTGGAGGGCGTCGTTGGCGACGCATACGCACATTTCGGAGGCGTAGTACTTGCTCATGGGTGTGAGCATGCCATTGAGCCGCTTGAGCGTGCGGGCGTCCTGTTTGCGCCGTTTCAACTCGGCTTTGTCGCTCGGCGGGTTGACCTCCAGCACCCGCAGGTTGTTGTTCTCCAGGTCGCAGATGCGGCTCGTCTCGTAGACCAACGCCCGGGCGGCTTCGATGGCGATTCTCATATCGGTCACCATCTCGGCCACAGCCGGGAGCCGCTCGATCGAGACGCCGAACTGCTTGCGGGTGTGAGCGTAGCGGCGGGCCTCGCGAAACGCCGCCTCAGCAATGCCCAGCGACTGGGCCGCGATGCCCAACCGGGCGCCGTTCATCAGGCTCATCACATAGCGGATCAGGCCGAGTTGACGCTCACCGATCAGCTTCGCCGGTGCATCATGGTAGACCAGCTCGCACGTAGGCGAGCCGTGAATTCCCAGCTTGTCCTCCAGGCGTCTGACCTTGAGTCGCGGCCCGCGATCGACCAGAAAGAGGCTCAGCCCGCGGCCGTCTTTGATGTCCGGCTCACTGCGGGCCAGTGTCAGGACCACGTCACCGCAACCGTTGGTGATAAACCGTTTGACACCGGTGAGGCGCCATTGGCCGTCGTCGTCCTGCCAGGCGCGGAGGCCCACGGCCTGCAGATCGCTGCCGGCGTCCGGCTCGGTCAGGGCCATCGCCCCGGTCACCTCGCCTGCGGTGAAGCGCGGCAGGTACTCATCCTTGATCGACTGATCGGCGAACGCGTTGATTGTCTCGCCGATCCCCTGGAGGCCGAACAGGTTCATCAGCGAGGCGTCCGCCCGGCTGATGATCTCGATGGCCATCGTGTAGATTAGGTTCGGACAATTCAGCCCGCCGTAGCGGCGCGGCAGGGTGAAGCCCATCAGGTCCGCCTGGGCCAGGGCTTTGAGACTATCCTCCATACCCCGGCTGAGTTCCACGATCCCGTCTTCGCCAAGCGTGTTGCCGTCGCGGTCCGCACTTTCCGCCCGCGGCTCGATCGTGTTGGCGGCTACGTCCCCGGCGATGGTGAGGATGCGGCGGTAGTTGTCGATTGCGTCGCCGGCGTCGCTGGGAGCGTACTCCTTACCCGGCCCGTCGGTGTCGGTGAACTCGTCCTCCTGCACGGTCGCGATCTCGCGCAGGTCGAGGTGCTCGAAGAGAAACCGGATGTCCTCGTTGTCTGTAAAGAAATTCGCCACGCAGCACCTTTCGACTATGCTTGCTCGACAATCCGTCGGGCGGACTCAATCACTTCCGTTGCGGCATCGACGGCCATTTGAAAATCCTCATCGTCAAAATTCTCCGCCGCCGTACCGCTGGCCAGCCCGTTGGGGTAGCGTGTCGGTATGTAGTACCGATCAAGTCGGCGCGCCTGGGCGGCCAGGGCGGCTAACTCCGCGTGGTACTTGCTCACCCTTTTGACCAGACCAACTACGCCGTGGGTCATGACGGACCGCTCACCCTGATGGATCAACACCGCCTTCAGTGCCAACTCCGCCGATTGCTGTGCCTGAAAGCACGCGGCAGCCCAGAACTCACCCTGCCCGTCCCACCGCGCGACAGACAGATGCTCGATAGCCTGTCGCAGCCAGCGGGCCGCCTCCACGACGTTGGCGTCAGGGGGATCGCTCATACAGCACCTTTCCCTCGCGCTCGACGGTTTGGATAAATGGGCCCTGGCTCGCCTTGAGTCGCTCATACTCCTCGGGCGTGTAGACCAGCGGCTCGACCGCAAGCTCGCTGTCGATCGCTTCGAGCACGCGTTCGATCCGCTCCACCATACGCTCCTTGGTGTCGAGTATGACCATCAGATCGATGTCGCTCGCCTCGTTGAAATCACCCCGCGCGTGGGAGCCAAACAGAACGATGCGCCGGGCCCCGAGTTTGCCCAACGCCTCGACCACGCGCGTCAGCTCACGCTCGATCCGTGGTCGTTGTTCCTGTTGCCACTGCGTAAGTACCATTCTCAACAGCGAATTCGGTATAATGAACTCAGAATGAAGATCGGCAATCATGGTCCTCCTTCATTCGCCACTCGCCATTCGCTCCTTAAGCCCGTTCCTTGACGGCCTTGATCATCATGGGGATGATCTTGCCCAGCTCTCCGACGATGCCGAAGTGCGCGACTGAGAAGATCGGAGCTTCCCTGTCCTGGTTGATCGCGATGATCTTGGCGGAGTCCTCCATGCCCGCACGGTGCTGGACTGCCCCGCTGATCCCGCACGCAATGTACAGCGCCGGGCGCACCGTCGTGCCGGTCTGACCGACCTGGTGCTCCTTCCCGATGAAGCCGTTGTCCACTGCCGCCCGCGACGCGCCCACCGTTCCGCCGACGGCGCCGGCCAGATCGTAGATAAGCTTGAAACCGTTCTTGCTACCCACCCCGGCGCCACCGGCCACGATGATCCGAGCCGCCTTGAGATTGACCCTTCGCTCCAGGCGGTGGCGCTCGATCAGCCGAATCGCCAAGTCAAACTCGTTGAATTCGACCTGTTCCTCGATGATTCTGCCGCTGCGATTCGGGTCGCCGTCTCCCAGGCGCATGACGCCCTCGCGCACGGTGGCCATCTGCGGCCAGCGGTCGTGGTTGATGATCGTGGCGATGATGTTCCCGCCGAACGCCGGGCGGACCTGAAGCAGCAGGTCTTTGTGCATCCTCCCCGTTCTTGAATCAACGTAGTCGCCGATTCTAAGGTCGGTGCAGTCGGCGGTAAGCCCGGCCCGCATCTCAGAGGCAATGCGGGGGGCAAGATCCCGCCCCAGCGGCGTCGCTCCGTAGAGCACGATCTGCGGCTTGTGCCTGACGATCAGCCGGCACATCACCCGCGCGTAAGGCTGCGTACGGTAGTGCTCCAGTCGCGAGTCCTGCACGTGGTAGACCTTGTCGGCCCCGTGGGCGATCAGACGGTCGGACAACTCGCGCACGTTTGCCCCGGCCAACACAGCCGCCGTTCGCACACCCAGCCGATCCGCCAGTTCGCGCGTCTTGCCGCACAGCTCCAACGACACTTCGTTGAGACGCCGGTCCTCCTGCTCCGCGAAGACCCAGACCTCGCCTTGTCGGTTAGGTTCGATCATTTGGAAGTTATCAGTTATCAGTTGTTAGTTGTTAGTTGTCAGTTGTCAGCCAGAAGGTCTCGACTTTCCGCCTTCCGAACATTGGACTCAATTCTCAGTATTCAACGTTCTTCTCATCGCAGGCGGATCTTCGACATTCGCTATTCACTATTCACTATTCACTATTTGCTATTCGCTATTCCCTCGCTATGCTAACGTATGATCCACGATCAGTTCGCGGATCATCTCCCCGATGTCTCCCTGCGTCGGCGGCACTTCCTTGAAGCCCTCTTTCGTCAGGACGATCGACTCCACGCGATGAACTTTGGTGGGTGAGCCGTCCGCACCGCACCATTGCAGGTCCGCGCCCACGTCGTCGAGGTTCCACTGCTCGATCAGCAGGTCCTTCATCTGGAGCTTCTCGACACGGCGGCCCTGCTCGACTTCCCGCTCTTCTTCGCCGGCATCGGGCATGTCAGTCACCACGTCGTTAGAGACCTCACCGGTGCTCCGTGCCCTCTTGAACTGCATCACGCGCCTGGCAGCGGGAGGCCTCGGCTCGTTCGCGGTGTCCAGGACAGTGATCAACAACGGCAAGCCGGCTTCGATGACTTCCCACCCGTTGCCCACGCCGCGACGCACGCGCGCCGTTCGATCCGTCAGCTCGACGATTCGCTCGAAGTACGTAACCTGTGCCAGGCCGAGCTTCTCGGCGAGTTGAGGACCCACCTGGGCCGTGTCGCCGTCGATCGCCTGCCGACCACAGAACACAAAATCGTACCGCCCGATCTTCTTGACTGCCCGGCTCAAGATATAACTCGTCGCCAGGGTGTCGCTGGCGGCGGCGCGGCGATCGTTGACGAGGATAGCGCGATCCGCCCCACGGTACAGACACTCCCGCAGCACCTCGGTCGCCCCCAGGGGGCCCATGGTCACGGCTGTGACGGTGCCGCCGTAGCCGTCTCGAATGGCCAGCGCTGCCTCAAGGGCGTTGAGGTCGTCCGGATTGAAGACAGCCGGCAACGCCCCACGGTTGACGGTGCCGTCTTCTTTCATCACCTCACCGCTCAGGTTGGCGGTGTCCGGAACCTGTTTGACGCAGACAATGCAGTGATAGCCCAAGGCCGTCGTCCTTTCGCTATGATCCCAATCCCCCTGGACCGGCGCGACCGTATCGGGTGGCGTGGTGAGCGTCAAGTTGGATGCGGTGGTCGGTCAAACCCTATTCCTGCATCTCAGCCTGTTTTCCCCTGCTTAACGCGTGACCAGGTCGCCCACGCCTGGCGCCTCGGCGCCGGGAGTCGTCTCAACAACCACGCCCGCCGCAAGGTGATGATCCGGCCTGCGCTGGGTCACGCGAAGGCGCGCGATAAGTGCTTGATTCCGCTTGACCAGCAACACCTGCTCCAAGTACACGGCACGCTGATCACCCGTCGCCTCGTCAAGAAACACAGGACGAGGCGGGAGGAATTGCGTCTTCGTCCAAGGACGAAGTGTGGGGCGACGAGACTGAGCACTGTCGGTACCCCGTCCGAGGATCGCATTGGACCTGCCTTGGTCGTGGTCGGCGGAGGTTCTGCTGGCCGACATCGTACACTCTTGCTGGACCGCACGACAATCCTCGAGCCTGACAGTACAGGCCAAAGTTGGCTCCTTCGTCGCTTGGCAACTGGGTTGACGGTGTCGAAGACGACGTTTCCGACGCCTGATTCGGCAACCGCGCGCTGTACTGCCGAAATGGGCTAGCCCAATTCATAGAATTGAACGCCCCTGCCCTTGACGCAGGGCGCGCGATGTGGTAAACGATTATTAGCGAGTTATTAAGGAGAGGTAGGCCCAATGCGCCCGCCGGGGACGTAGGTTCGTCCGGGTTTCGGTCATCTACTCCCGCAGGTGCGCAGAACTCTCGCTCCCCGCTCGTGCAAAACCTTACAGAGCGTGCGGCACGATGTTAGGGGATTGACGCACGGAGGTCCGGAGCAGCTTGTCAGCGACTAGCGATAGCTGTGCTCGTCCATTCCGCAAGCCGAAGGAGAACGATGATGAAGACACTCACAGGAACGGTGACAGTCCTGTCGCTCGGCGCGCTTGGCCTGTCGGTCAGTGGGTGCGGCTCATTTCCGCTCGGGATCTGTGAGGATCGCTGTAGTAGTGCGTTCCGAGCCGCAGAGAAAACGTGCCGCGGTTTGTTCCCCCTCACCGAGGACCCCGAACGGTACGGCACCTGCATGTTTGATGTCTACGAAGACTTCAAGGATTGTACGGCTGACTGTGTTCCAGTCAAGACTTGTGAGGATCTGTGCGACCGTGAGCACAGAGGCCGCAAGGAGACCTGCCGGGACATGTACCTGCGCAAGGACCCTGCTGCATACGACGACTGCCTGGGCGTAGCGGATCAGAGGAAATGTGAGTGCGTGGACGACTGCGATGACTCGAATGTGAAGTAGGTCCAGTCGGGCTGGTGGCGTCTAGCGAATCCGTTACCTGGCCAAACAACCCTGGTGATGCGCCAACCTTAAGATTGCGGGTTGCGGTGTGGGGTGCCACGGGAAGCGTGTCTGCCCGTGCTTAACACTGGCGGGCAAGCCGCCAGTGGCACCCAACCCGCCGCCGGCACACAAGCCCTTACCGGCAGCTTCAACCATGACAGAACACTAGCGTGTGACCAGGTCGCCAACGCCTGGCGCCTCTGCGCCGGGAGTCGTCTCAACGACCGCACCCGCCGCAAGGTGATGATCCGGCCTGCGCTGGGTCACGCGAATGCGCGCGATCAGTGCTTGATCCCGCTTGATCAGCAACACCTGCTCCAAGTACACGGCGCCGCCGCCCGTGTCGAACACGACCGCCCCGGCCTCATCGTCCACGCGCGTGAGCTTGCCGTAGACCTCTGGAAACGAGAGCTCCGCGATGCGCTGCAACGCGGCGTCAATAGCCTGTCGTTCGCCACCGGCCGCGCCGGGTTGCATCGACCGAAGCACCGATTCTCCGACCGGCGACCCGAACCGGGCCAGACCAACCGCAGCCCGTAGCCTGACACGGGCATCACGATCTTGAAGCACCTCCACCAGCACCGGCTCGGCCACATGGACGGGCTGCTCAGTCGCCACGGCAACCCATGATTCTCGCTCCGTCCCCTGCCGCTCGGCCAGCCCCGCGCGAAGCGTCGATGTCCGAATCAAGCCGTGAGCGGCCAGGAAGGAGGGTTCATATCGGTAGTACACTTCCAGGGACAGCACGCCCAGCGCCGTCGAGTACACCTTGCTTCCTGCCCGCCCCCACTTGCCCCACCCCTGCCCGAACGCGGGCCAACTGCCGTACGAATGACGCCTCAGGCCGATCGGGCTGATCGATCGATCCTGGGTCCGCAGGAGGGCATCGCGTATCGCCCGGTTCCAGACAGGCCACGCCGGATCGCCCTGATTGAAAACCGCCAGCGTGCCGTAGTACCAGTAATACTCGCTATGCAGGCCCGTTGGATCGCCCCCGCGAAGCCGGGCGACATCGGGCAACTCTCCCAACATGAGCTGCGTCTGTGCTCGAAGGATGCTCGAGTTCCGCCGCCAGCCGAGCAACTGCCGAACCAGCGCCCCAACGGCGGTCATGGCCGGGCCGTAGCGTCTGGTCAGCGTGCCCGCGAGCCGATCCGTCACTGTCCCTATCCCCTTGTTGGCGTAGAAGACCTGGCCGTCTACGTCGGTGTGGACGGCCATCATGTCGGCAATGCCGCAGACGGTTCGATCCGGAATCGCCACGCCCACAGCCGACGCCGATTTCAGAGCCATCACAACCCACCCGGTAATGGACAAATCACAACGCCCGGTTGTCATATCCGAGGTGTAATCCCAGCCGCCGCACGACTGCTGAGAGGCGACCAGATGGTAAACGCCCGACCGAACAGACGGTGCCAAGACCGGGTCGTGCGTGAGGGCATACGCTTCGGCCAAGGCCAACGTTGCGATGGCGTCGTTGTAGAGCTGCATCCGGTCCGGCGGTCCAAAGCAACCCGTCGCATCTTGCCGCGACAACAAAAGGTGCAGCCCTCGTGCGACAACCTCCCGATAGTCGCCGCTGTGGTGCGTGTGTCCCGCACCGAGAAACGCAAGAAGGGCCAACCCCGTGACTGCGGGCTTGGCATCGGTGCCGGGCCAACTGACGGCCGTCTCGCGGCACACGTCCAGCTCCGGACACTGTTCGTCAAAATGACGGCGGTCCCAGGCGCCGTCCCGGCTCTGATGTGCAGCCAGCCATTTCAGCCCCGCTTCGACCGCCGATTCCGTCTCCGAACCCCCGCCATAGGATTGCAGCGCCACATCCTTGCCAGGACCGCCGCGGTTGGCGTATGCCCCCCCTGGGCCTGCCGGTGCAACCGGACCTGGTGAATCCGAAACACTCTCAACTGCGGGCCCACCTGCACTGAGGTCCGCCGACGGTTCCTCCACGGCGTCGGGCTCCGGCAGGATTGGCTCCGGCAGTTCAGGCTCGATCAGCGGGGGTTGCTCAATGGGCTCATCGGGCGTCGGCGGGACAACTAAGGGGATCGGCGGGGCGTCGAACGGGTTGCTCGCAACCGCAATTGTGACGGTTGTCACCTCCTCCGGGGGCGGCCCGACGCCGGGCATCCACACGTAGACGGCCAGCAACACGGCTACGTGCACCAAAACGGCGACCAGTATCCATGGGGTGACGTCAATCCAACGCAGGCCGCTCAATGTTCGTCGAGATCGGGAATCCACGATATTGATTGTACCCACCCCGCCTTGCGCAATCGACTCTGTTGTGTAGCGTCATCCCTTGTGGGTGACGTGATGATCTACACGAAAACGGAGCTTGCTCTTAGCCCCGTGACACCACGGCCACTCGCGTAGCCCCGCGACACCACGGCCATTCTCTTAGCCTCCGAAGGAGGCGGCGGATTATAGCCCAGGGTGAGCGCAGCGAGCCCTGGGTAGTCGACGCCCCATCATCCAAGCCCCCAACGGGGGCGGCGGAAACTATGAACTCTTGTTCAACTGTCCGGTTCTTATGATGTTCCTCCTGGTGGAGAATGTATCGACGTACGTTCCCGACCTGTAATGCACTCACTATAAATGCCCCATAGCCAGCCTGCCAGGCGAACCGGGCCGCGTCTGCATACGTCTTGTGAATCCATCCCGACGAGTCAGAACACGACGTGATAAACGAGACTGCTATATGATTGTGACACTTGTTGATCCCGTCAGGCCTCGGCCGTCTTCCGTCGCCCCCGTTAATCTTGACAATTGGCACACCGCGCCAGGGTCTGCCTTGGGGGCTCTGCCCCCAAACCCCCGAGGTTTGTCGCTTTCGGGCCAGAACAGGCAGGGGGAGCGGGAGCCCCCATGACGGGAGGA
>Ga0114922_10001967_pt1 | contig 19387 bp, 17 predicted proteins | sample AartaG_FD_100975 | JGI IMG/M metagenome (GOLD analysis project Ga0114922, IMG submission 100975) | Deep subsurface microbial communities from Aarhus Bay to uncover new lineages of life (NeLLi) - Aarhus_00045 metaG | ecosystem: Environmental > Aquatic > Marine > Oceanic > Sediment | place...
AATTAATCCTAACGCAAATTCTTGTGTAATTTTATTTTTTTCTTTATCTCTCTTATAATATGGCCATAGAATTTGATCTAACCTACCTAAAGCGACGACACTTCTTTGGTAAATTATATTTATGATATTTTGAGTGAAGTGTATAAATTGAATTGCCTCATAGAACGAATTAGCAGTTTCCTTGGTAAATTTCTCCATCATTGCTCCAATAATTTCAAGTTCTTTCCTTCTTTGCTCATTTTTTTCATTTAAAGCCAAGTTATAGGCAAAATCAGAATATCTCCTTGAAAATTGAATAGCTGCATTATAATAAATTTTTACAGCTTCATAGAAATTAAATTTTTCTTTATGTTTGATGTCGTCATTTTTTATTTTTGATTGATATGATTCAGCTTCTTTAATAATTCCTTTATACCCTAATTTTAGTAGTTTTTCATATCCAACACATATATGGCCTTCATTAGTCCCATTTGCTATAGCAATATTAGGAGCTGCTAAACTAATTCTGTCCATTCCTTTAATTAACTTTTCATCATAAACTTTTTGCGAGATAATATCGCTATATAAAGCTTTACCTTTCCAAAAAGGAATAATATCTAATAATTCATTAATTTCATTTTCTCCTATAAAAAAAGGATGTAAATTTCTTTTTTCATATTTTTTAATTATCCGATGATTATTCAAAGTTCCATCATACGAGTATAAATCAAGATTAATTTTTTCACCTAAATTTTTACTCGTTTCATTTCCAACTAGTAATTCATTATCTCTGATGAAAATTGTCATATTTTTTAGAGTATGAGCAACTGCTTTAGCTCTTTTAATAATTTCTGGATCATTGGGATATTTTTTATAAATCTCAGTAAAATATCTCATCCTTTCAATGCATAATTCATACTTGCTTGAAAGTAATTTCTGTTTTAACTTGAGAGTTCTTCTTGATGAGCTATTAGTTATTGAAATCATTATTGAATTTTAAATCGTATCTAAAAGGTTTACTATATTTATTTAATCATTTGATATTAACTTACTTTTTATGGATTTTTAAGTAATTCAACCCTATCTAAGATATCTAGTTAAAATAATTATTTATTCTTGAGGTTTAAAAATTGAATTTTGAGACAATAAAGTTTGAATTGAGAGAGGACGGTATTGGAATATTAACCCTTAACCGTCCAAATAAATTAAATGCTTTGAATTTTCAAATGATTGAAGATTTACACACATTACTCGATCAATTAATGACAAATTTAGATTGTCGTGTTCTCATTCTAAAAGCTGACGGTAGAGCCTTTTGCGCTGGATTAGATTTAAAAGAGTCTACAGTTCTTCAATCAAAAAAAAAGCCAGAGGAACTGAAAGAGAAATTTTTCTTCATGAGAGCCCCAGATAAAGATTTAATCAAAGCTAAGATATATGCACAAGCTAGAGCTAGCCAACTAATTGTTAAAATGAGGAAAATAAGTCAACCAATTATTGCCATTATACAAGGACCTGCCACAGGAGCAGGCTTTACATTAGGTTTAGCAGCAGATATAAGAATTGCGGGAGAAAATGCAAAATTAGCGAATTCGTTCATTAATATTGGATTTTCTGGGGCTGACTTAGCGAGTAGTTATCACTTACCTCGACTAATCGGCATGTCTAGAGCTGCTGAAATATTATATACAGGGCGATTCATAGATGCTAATGAAGCTGAAAGAATTGGACTTGTCCTGAAAGTAGTTATAGGTGATGAGACTAAATTATTAGAAGCTGCAATGGAAATAGCAGAAAATTTACTTACTAAAAGTCCACTCGGGCTTAGAATGACAAAAGAAGCTATTAATATATCACTTGACTCCCCTAGTTTGGAAACAATCATGCAAATAGAAAACCGCTCACAGATGCTCTGTTCAACATCTATGGATCTTTTAGAAGGAGTTAATGCATTTTTCGAAAAAAGAAAACCAAAATATCCAAAATCATGAATAATTGAAAAAAATGTGAAAATATATGGAATATAAAACCATTAAATTTGAATTGAGAGAAAATGGCATCGGAATTTTAACATTAAACAGACCTGAGAAATTAAATGCAATCTCATTTCAAATGGAAGAAGAAATCCATCACGTATTGGATCAATTAATGATGAATTTATCAATTAGAGTATTAATTTTAAGAGGGGAAGGAAGATCATTTTCAGCAGGAACAGATTTACAAGAAGGTTTAATCTTAAATATGAAGAGAAATCCAAAAGGATATGAAAAATTTTATTACTTGAATACGTCAGAGCCAATAAAAAGAAAAATGTATCATCAATGGCGTATAACTCAGATCATCATGAAAATGAGGAAAATTCCTCAACCAATTATAGCGGCTGTTCACGGTTCAGTAGCAGGAGGTGGATTTGGATTTGCAATGGCTTCTGACATTAGAATTGCCAGTGATGATGTTAATTTTATAAATGCTTCTATTAATATTGGTTTAACCGGGGCGGATATGGGAAGTAGCTACTTCCTTCCACGTCTAATTAATCTTTCCAGAGCAGTTGAAATAATCTATAGCGGTAGGGGTGTTTCTGGAAAAGAAGCTGAGAAAATAGGATTTATCCTAAAAGTTGTAGAGAAAGAAAATTTATTGGATGAGGCTTTAAAATTGGCAGAAGAATTATTGACTAAAAGCCCTTTAGGTTTACGTATGACGAAAGAAGCCCTTAATTTATCACTAGATTCTCCAAGTTTAAATAACATGCTACAATATGAAAATAGCTCAATAGTTTTAACTTTCTCCTCTAAAGATGTAAATGAAGCTGCTAACGCTTTCTTTAGAAAGAGAAAGCCAAAATATCCATTAAGATAAAAATTAAGAGGAGGGATAAGAGATTTTTACAATCTTTCCTTATTATTAAGAAAAATATTAAATTATTCTAAAGAATACTTTCATGTAGAATACAACAAAACGTTAGTTCTACAGAAATAACAGCAAACCTATTTTTACATATTGATACACTATATCTAGTTTATGTTCTTTTCTTCCATTAATGCCATGAAGTAATAGAATTGTTGGGATTGAGTTTGTGTCATTTTCTTTGAGATCTTTATCAACATAAATTATACCTTTAATAATTACTCCATCGTGCATCTCTACTGAAATTGATTCTACATCAATATTTTCATTATCGAAATAAGAAATTTTTTGGTTACTTAAAAAAAAGGCATATGAAATGGAGATTATTGTTAAAATTAAACTCGAGCTTATAAGAGCAATTCCTATATATTTATATAGATTTTCTTTCCCTATCCTTTTCAATAACTTCATTTATAATATAAACACAGTTGGAGTATTATAAAAACCAAATCCTTATTGATTATTAACCAAGTTTTTATAATCCTAAATGAATAATTAAACATATATTTGATATAAAATGAGTATTAAAATGGAAACTTGTACTGAATGTGGAAAAGAAGCGGTTTCCAATTGCGCTATATGTGGAAAGCCTTTATGCCAAGATCACATAACACATGGATTTTCTAAGAGAACAAACGCTCCTTCTGCAAATTGTGCAAATTGTCAACAGAAATTTCCAAGAAAAGTACGAAAATATAGTTTAATAATTATACCAATACTCATTATCGCCTCTATCATTTTAATAATTTATTTAAGTACCATTATACCTTTTGGGTAATAATGGATTTTTCTAATTTTAAAAATTTTCAGTTAAATTGATTAAATTATGAAAGATAAAAAAGTATCAGGTTCTAAAGTAGAATTAGCACAAGTTATGATGCCTGAGCATTCTAATGTCGCAGGTAATGTCCACGGTGGTTATATCTTAAAGCTTGTTGATCAGGCTAGTGCCATTGTAGCAGCAAGACACACGCATCTTAATTGCGTAACAGCCTCACTCGATAGGATGGATTTTATCTCGCCTGTATATATTGGAAATTTAGTATTCGCGAAAGCATCAATTAATTACACTGGAAAGACATCCATGGAGATTGGAGTTAGAATAGAAGCAGAATGTTTGAGAACAGGAACACATACCCATGTAGGATCGGCGTATCTTACTTTTGTTGCTCTTGATGAGAATGATAAACCAACGGAGATTCCTCAAATAATTCCAGAGACAGAAGAAGAAAAGCGTCGCTATGAAGATGCTAAGGGAAGGAGAGAAATAAGATTACAACAAACAAAAAAACATAGACATGTACAGCAACCATGCATAGTAAGACGTGAGAAATTGAAGTAAATAAATTCTAATTTTTCTATAAAACATGCAAAAAATCACTACTAAAAAAAACTACATTTTTTATAAAATTGAAATAATAATTATTTATATTCAAAAAGGGAGTAACCATGGAAGAAGTAAAAAAGAAACCTAAATTAAAACGCAGAGTTTCCCTATTTGCACTTACTGCATATGGAGTGGGAAATGTTTTAGGAGCAGGAATATATGCTTTAATAGGTGACGTTGTAGAAACTACCGGGAATCTATCATGGCTAGCATTTATATTGGCATCTATAACTGGCGCTTTTACTGGTTTGTCATATGCTGAACTTTCCGCAATGTATCCTAAAAGTGCTGCTGAATTTGTCTATACAGAAGAGGCATTTAAGAAAAGGAATCTATCATTTATTTTAGGATGGATTATTATTTTTTCAGGTATTTTTTCTGCAGCTACGGTTGCTCTAGGTTTCGCTAATTATCTATCAACTTTATTTGGAATTTCCTCAGTCTTTTTAACTATTATTTTCGCAATTTTACTTATTATTATATTAAGCATAATTAATTTTGTAGGGATTAAAACATCAACCAGAACTAATATCTTATTTACTTTAATTGAAGCATCAGGCTTAATTATTATTATAATAATTGGTTTTTTTGGGACAGAAGAACCAAATTATTTCACCCTTCCCACGGGTTCATCTTTTACAGTAATCTTTTCCGCAGTTGCGTTAATCTTTTTCGCTTATATAGGGTTTGAAGATATTGCTAACATAGCTGAAGAAGTAAAAGAACCTCATAAAAATCTTCCTAAAGCTATTATATATTCAATTATTATTACCACAATTCTATATTGCTTTACTGCAATTTCAATAGTGAGTATCTTGGATTATTCCACAATTGCTGCTTCCGACGCTCCTTTAAAGGATGTTGCTGAGACAATTCTGGGACCATTTGGAGGCATACTTTTGTCGCTAATTGCTCTATTTGCTACAGCTAATACAGTCCTTATCATGTTAATCGTTACTTCTCGTATGATGTATGGTATGGCAAGAGATAAAGCTCTTCCAAAAGGGTTGAAAAAGATTTCACCTAAACACAGAACACCTATACTAGCCATATTATTTACCATGGTTTTTACAATAATTCCAGTTTTCCTTGTTGATATTTCAATTGTAGCAGATGCTACTGTTTTTGGTGTTCTCATAACTTTTATCTTGGTTAATATTAGTTTAATCGCATTGAGAAAATCTAAACCAGATGTGAAAAGACCCTTTAAACTTAAACCAAATATCAAGTGGGTGCCAATAATTGCTTTATTAGGGGCAATTACATGTATTGGATTATTATTTACTTTTAAATTGCTTACTATAATAATTCAATCAATAATAATTGTCTGTGGAATTATAGTGTTCTATGCGATGAAATCGAAAATTGAAACAAAAACCCTAAAAAAGTAATTATTACTCTATTTTAATTCATTGATGCTACAATATCCTACAACATCATCCCGTAAAAATATTTTAAAAAACAAATCTTTATGCTTATATAGTTCTATTAATTTTACTAAAATATCATGCTCTGGTTTTGAAAAAATCTTCTTGTATTCATCACCTACACCTTCAAGAAATTGATATTGTGTCAATACGAAATTACCACTGAATCCTACATTGTTAAGAAAGGTTATAATTTCGTCAATATCAGCAGCATCTAATAATTTTCCTATGTAAGTAGTACGTATTTCAAAATCAATCTGCTTTTGGTCATTCAAAAATTTTATAGTTTCTAAAATTTTATCTAATTCTACTTTAACACCTGCGATTTTTTCAAGTTTTCCTGGAATTAGTGGACCTTTTAAATCCATAGCGACTCTATTAATGAATGGAGCAATTTTTTTTATGACATCTGGATTTGAACCATTAGTATCTATACTTATATATTTATCAATTTTTTGAATTTGTTTACATAGATCAAGTAAATCTTTTTGTAGAGTTGGTTCACCCCCAGTAATGCTTACTCCGCTTACTAATGAATTAGTGGCTATTTTATCAATTATTTCTTTAATTTCATATTCTCTCCCAACATTAGGCTGTAAAAGATATTTATTATAACAAAACTCACATTTAAAATTACACCCTACAGTGAAAAGGACCATACTGGATCTTCCCGGAATATCCTTTGTTGAAATATCGACTATTCCTCCAAGTCTCATGTTTGTACTAATATTCTTTTTTAATTAAACTTTCAACTTGATATAATGGTAGATTAAATGGCCCTGGAGATTCTAATTTAAGAGATGTAAGAGCTGCGGCAAATTTTAAGGATTCTTCAGGCTTCTTATTTAACCTCGACCCCAAATAACTAATAAAAACAGTATCCCCTCTTCCAGTCCTTCCTACTGAATTCTTATTTTTCCAAGGGAAAGTAAATTTTGAATTAGAAGTATATAAAGAAATCCCCTTTTCATGGGTGATTAAAATTTCATTTGGTCCAAATTTGGCTAATTTTTTGGCTGCTTGATTGATATTTTGATGACATGTTAAAATTTCTGCTTCAGTTTGGTCAAGCTTTAATACTTCTATATTAGAAATTATTTGTTTCTTTTCTTTTAGAGAAAGGGTAGAATAAAACACTTTTCCATGGTCTATTAATCGAATAAAACCTTGTATATCAAGACATACGTTATTGTATTTCTTTTTTATATGTTCCAATAATTCTAAATTAATTTCTCCCGCAACAATAGGACTAATAATAAAAAATTTTGGAGGAGGATTAAACTCAGGAATCTCTTCCCTTTTAAACAAACCGGCAAACCCAAGCGGTTTATAATCCCTAAATTCCATATTTTTTGACGAATAAATATTTCGTAGACCCGAAGTTTCCTCAGAAGGATATGCGAAATATTTTATTCCATTTTTTTTAAAAACTTCTAAAAGTGAAAAATCATCTTCTTTTAATCTTGTAATAACTGTAATCTTTAGGCCCATATGAGATCCAGCCATTCCCCCATAATAAACTGCTCCTCCTAGACTTGTATAGCTTGTTCCATCAATTTCAATAATATCTTTAGCTAAATGTCCTAAAATAACTATGTCTGCTGATTCTGTATTCATAGATATAATACTAAAATAAATAAAGAATTAAGAAATTATTGTTTAGAAATACAAAAAATTAAGATTTAAGAAAAAACTATATTTACTATGGGTTATCAATTTTCTTATTTTTGTTTATACCCTCGATAAAGCTTTCTAAAATTCTCTCCGTTATTTTAGAATGATCTAAGGAAGGAATCTTATTCACTTGCTTATTGCTTCTTTCAACACTTTTAATAATATCTGAACTGATCTTTTTTAACATTTTTGTTTACTTTTTTTCTTTTTCCTCCTAAATTTTTTTTAATTTTTTTTTAATTTTTTAATCAATTATTTATTATATTATATTGATCTTATTTAAATTTTTCCCACATTTTTCCCACTATCTCTTAAAATATCCATAGACAAAGGGAGCGCATCAAATCTGCAAGTGAACAATTTTCAATATAATAGTTAAATTAACAAAAATTTTTGTTATAAAACTTCAAATTTAATCTTTTCGAATGAATAATTTCTAATCAAAAGATTTTTTAATGTTTTTTAATTTCCCATTACAAATTAGTAAGATATTCTAGACATTTTAATTAGGTATAGGACTTATTATGATATTTAAAGATTTAATAGGATTAATGAAAAAGAAAGGTTTTAAGGACACGTACCAGGTTCTTATTAACCAAAAAGACTATCGGGCAGATAAGCATACATTTTACAACGAATTAAATAAATTTTCATACTATAATTCGTTTTTTCGAGTGAAAGAGGAATTAATCAAGAAAGGCTTAATAGAGATTGAAAATACAAGCAAAGTAAAGTATATTAAACTTACAGAGAAGGGTTTGGAACTCTATAATAAATTAAATGATCTCAACCAAATGCTGAAAAAATAACATCTCAATTTTTTTTTACCTTTAATACCTAAAGAAGTGTATATTTTTTGATATTAAAAAGACTAATTTTGGGGCCTCTTGGCACTAACTCCTACATTTTTGGTTCAAGCGAAACTAAAGAAGTAGTCATTATTGATGTCGGTGGTGAACCTAATACTATTATTAAAGTTATCGAAGAATTAAATGTAAATCCTATTAGTCTGTTATTAACGCATGGACACTATGATCATACATTAAAACTTGGGAAAATTCTGAGATATTTTAATATTCCATTAATGTTCAATAAAAAGGAATTTGATTCTGGTATTTATAGACATAAAGAAGCTAATCGATGGCTTTCTGAAGGGGACACTATTAAGATTGGAGAATTGACACTTATTGTATTAGAAACTCCCGGACATTCTCCAGGTTCATTATCATATTATTCAAAAGACCCAAAAGAATACGATGGCAAAAATATAGATGGAGTAATTTTTACCGGTGATTTAATTTTTCGTCGAAGTATTGGGAGGTCTGATCTTGGAGGAGGAGATCCGCGGGTTTTATTTTCAAGTATAAAAAATAAGATTATGTATAATCCAGAAATTTCAGACAATTTTCTTATATTTCCAGGACATATGGGTATTACATCTGTTAGAGAAGAGAGAGAATTAAATATGTTTAGAAATTATTTTTTGAATTAATGATACTTAGATAACTCATGTAAAAAAATTAATTTATTGAAAAGTCATATAAATTATTAAAAACCTATAATCTTATTATTATAATATCTAAAAATTTAGAATATTTTTTTTTAAAGGTGTAGTTAAGATTATAAATCGAGCAGAGGTCAAAGCTATCATAAGGCGCTTTGAGGAGCGTGAGGGAATTCGTGGCGTTATTATCTGTGATTCATCAGGCTTACCAATAGACTCAAATATGGAAATAAATATTTCAGAAGAAATTGCAGCCTATGTTACTTCACTCATCGGGAAAGGACGTCAAGTTGTAGATGCGTTAAATGAAGGAGATCTTAGTTTTATAAGATTAGAAACATCAGTAGGCGGAGAATCAAGAGAAACAATGATAGCATTAGAAGAGAATTTGATTTTAATCATTCTAAAATAAAAAGTTATTTTTTCACTTTTCCTTTTTTATATTTGATAAATTTAAATTCCTTAAACGATATATTTAACTATATATTTATTTAAGATAATTTCTTAACCAATGTCAGAATTCTAATCTATTGAAATGATTATATAAGGGAAAAATACCATGGTTGATAAAAAGACTCTTGAAAAGAAATTGGCGGAACTGATGGATATCGTACCCGAAACAGAGGGATTAATAGCTGCTGACGCGAACGGGAAAGTTATCATAGGTCAAACAATTACTGATATGGATCATTCGAAAATTGCAAAAGCTTGTGCTAAAATTGTTAAAGATTCTAACACTTTAGGTAATGATATTGGAAAAGGTTCTTTAAAAACCACAACAATAGAACTTGACAATGGGTATGCTGTTTTAGTGGGTTCAGAGAAAAATGTGTTAATCGCTTTAGCTGGAGTTGATGGAAGGAGTTCCCTTGGACTCTTAAAAAGAAACTTGATTTCAATAAGTAATCTTTAAATTATATTCTCTTTTTTTTAAAAGATTTGAATAAAAGAAAAGTGGAAATTTTTATTTTTCAGATTTCTTCTTTTTATCAGCTAGTCCTCTTTCTTCCAGAAGAGAATCTAAATCCGTTTTTTCTTCTTCCTTAGGTTCTTCTTTCTTTTTTACTATTTTTTTGACTGGCTTAGGCTTTTTTAATTCAGCTACAGGGACGTATCCTCTTCGTGGTTTCTTTGCAGGCTTCTCCTCAATTGGAGTTTCAATTTGTTTTTTAGTATGCCTCGCATATAATAAAGTAATGATCCAAATTAAGGCAATAAGACCTACAATCATTCCCATAAAATATTGAATTAGATAATCAAAAATAGGTATTTGAAAAGTGTTATATGTCTTCTCTTTAGAAACGATGATACTTTCGTTTGTAAGAATATTTTGTGCGGTTATTGATATTGAAATTATAACCCTATTAACATCTTTAACTGAGACTTCTACAATCAATAAAGAACTTTCTCCTGCTCGAAACCAACTTAATGTAATATAGTCTATTTCGACGATCGAATATTGTTGATCTTTGTTTAGCTCGATAGTGATATTGGTGATTCTTAAATTTGAATCTCCAATATTATCAAGTCTAATATTAAAAGATGTGGTTTTTCCTTGATAAATAGCAACATCGTTTTGGTTTATTGATATGGAAAGATTATTTTGTTCACTGATAATATTTACTGAGATATTTTTTGTAATCCCATTTATGGTATCACCAACCCAATTTAATCTAAGCAATAATTCATCTCCAAAATCAATTGTCTGAGTGTCTATAAAAAAATTAGTATAACCACTTGAATCAGTAATATCTGAACCTTTGTCAATCCAGATATCATTATCATTAAAATATTGACATGATATATTTTTTCCGGATAAGGTATCTCCAAACTCAGTGGTTAAGATGGAGCTTAAATTGAATGTTTGTCCTTTAATAGGATTGATAGGATCTATAGTAATATTCATAAATTTACTATTGAGATTTAAGAAAAATTCATCTGCAAATTGTTCATAGCTACTTACATAATTTTGATCGATTATATTAACTAGGAATTTTGAAGCATCAGGAAAATAAATACATTCATCTCTTTCAAAATCATATAAGATAGACCTACTTGTTGCTTCTTCTGCTACCCTCATTCCAAGAATGTAACCTTCAAAATTATCAGAAGTTTCATTACTCACCAATGAGTAATCCAGACTTTCAAATACACCAACAAGGGTTGGATCATCTATATAAATCTCTACTATTGTTTTTGCACCACCTAATCTGATTGGAGCATTAACACCTTTCCAGATATGAGTACCCCCGTCTAAATTAGGAATTGTAAGATCCAAGCTAAATTCTTTATTATCATTTGGATGTCCTGAAAACTCTAATAGAACGGAATTAGATGTATCTTCTGCGATAATCCATTCTTCATTTATGAAGGAAACTAATTTTACTTCAACCATCACTTCAAAGGAAATAAATTCATGTAGATTTTGGAGTGTTATGTTTATATTTATCGTTTCACCGGGATTTATAATATTTTCACTCTGTAAAAAAGATGTGATCATAATTTCTAAATCTTGTCCACCAACCTCATAAGAAAATACTTCATTTAAATCAGTCTTATTGATTGGATAGAAGTTTGGCATAGAAACTCCTGTTGTATCGTTTATAGAAGCTACTAACATAGTATAATTCTGGAAAACCTTATTTTTTATTTCTCCATCAAGTATATTCGCGTTTAAAAATGAATAATATTCAAGATTGTATAATTCAATATCATATACATCAATGTAAAGCGTTAATTTTTTACATCCTATAGCAGAACCATTAAACCAAAAGAAACCTAAATGATATTCTCCAAAAATTGTGAGATCTTTTGTAACATCTAGAATTGTTTGGTTATTAAAATCGTAAAATAATATAGAATCATCAATAAGACCATTTGAAGAATTCAGTTCAATAAATTCTGTTCCGTTTGGGTAAAAAAGAATTACATTTAAATCATCGCTCTTAGGTGCATTATTTTTATGATCTTGTATATCAGCACGAAGAGATATATTATCTCCATTCATAAAACCGTTTGATTCCCATAATATTCCTTTATAATTAATATAACTATGCATATCATAGATAAAATTATGTGAAGTTAAATTAAGAGTATAAAATCCGCTCTGCGTTATAATATCATTTTGAACAATTATTTTATTTTTACTTGGGTCTTCAGTTATTATACTTTGTTCTTCTCCTTGCGGAAGGATCTTTTCATTAATAGGATTTGTTACATTATAAGCAGTAAAATAATCATGAAAGACATACCAAAACTCAAGAAATTCCCAATATGTGAAAGATGGATCACTTTTATCCAAATCGTAAGTAAATAACCATTCAGGATCAATATTATAGTATGCGGTGTATGTGCTTACCGCAGGTTCAATCCAGTAAGCATTCACAGAGCATGATGATACATTGAATTTAAATCCTTTAGTAATAGATTTATTCCAAGTAAGATCCACTCGAAAATGATTTGAAGGGTCATCCTCGATAGCTGTTGGAAAATCATGTTTCCATTGACCTAAACCCCATGTTAAGTATGAACTTTCATTATAAGGGAATGCATCATCCTCGAAATTTTCTAATGGTATATCTTGAATTCTTAAAGTATGGTTATCATTCACAATGAAATCTGATGGCATATATCCTCTTGTTACATTTAACTTAAATGAGCTGGCGTCTAACTGTCCTGATAAATATGTTGATGTGGTAGTGGGAATTACCTGTTCAGCATTACTCCAATTGTTTCCATCATCTAGAGTTGTTTTTAATTGATGGTCGGTTGTTTCATCTCCAAAATAGTAATGAGGCAATGTTACCAAACTATAAACTTCATTAAGATTATTAGATTTGATAACGATAAAATAATTATAAAGGTTCAATTTTCCTGTATTACTTATGTCAAATTTAAAATACGTTAAACTATCCCCATTATATCCATTTACTAACATAGAATCTATCATCTCATTATAATTTGGCTCTAAATCAATATTTCTTAAATTACTGGGGGTTCTTATAACCGTTCTATCCGCTCGATATAGAGATATATTTAATTCCGTGGTAGCAGCTTCTACTAGATCGAGGGTTCTTATCCAGGCATAAAACCCGTTAACTGTTGATTCTTCTCCTCTTAAATCAAATTCTAATGCCACATACTCTTGACTAGTGATAGGAATATCAAAAGCATAAGTAGATTGCATCTCAAATCCATGTATCCTTGCCTCAAATTGGGTTTGATCAGATCTTTCAAAAATAAACTGTAAATGACAAGTGTCTGTTAAATCGATGAAATTTAAATTTTCATTAATGATATGCTCATTTATTCTTTGTCTACCAAAACTACTGTTAATAGGGAGCCCAGATATCACATCTATCCAAGTAGAATGTGAATTATCATATATCCTCACTGTGAGATCTGCATCTGCATAAAGTCTAAAAACTAATGAAGTGATGAAACCAAGAATTTTTAACCGGTTAAACTGAACTCTACCATTAATGACTCCAGAAGTATATGAAGTGCCTGTGAAATTAGCCGAAATGGTAAAATTTAGTAAACCATTTTCAGCATCAAAATAAATAGATGTAGAATTTAAATCGTCCCATAAATAATCCCAACCTCCATCAAGTCGCGTACCATTATTGTAAGTAATACCTGAATAATCTGTATCATAATCAAAAGCGATAAAATCATTTGCGTAGAGAGCATCATAATCCTCTATAACATAATCTGTGGTAAAGTTATTTTGAAATGTAAAATTAAAATTTCCATAAACAAGAGACATATCTCGAGAAGCAAGTGAAGGAATTTCAAAGAATTTTTCATTATTTTGTAAATTTACTGATGTATTACTTGTATAAATTCTAACATCTTGATTTACACCAGAATTTGCAAATACTTCATCAATATTACGGTTAGAACTTTGAAGATTCTCATCTATGAGTTCGTCATCAAGATTATTATTTATTTTATCATCTTGAAATACAATAAAATTATTTAATATCTGCACATTAGACAAACAAATTGTAACAATGAAAAGTGCGGTAATAAATATTCGTTTTATCTCTTTTTTTCGTCGAATCAATAAAATTACCGTAATATCTAATTTTTGTTTATAAAATAATTTAAAAGTATTAAAATTTCCTAAATTTTTTAATTTTATTAAGGAAATTCCCGATTTAAAAAAATTTTATAAAATTCTAAATCTTTCTTAATATCTATAATAAAAACTAACTTAAAGGAAAATTTAAATGAGTGAGGATCAGATATTAAAAGAAATTGAACAGAATCAAGAGGAATATATCACTTTTTTCCAAGAATTAATTCAAGCTGAGTCTTACAATCCTCCTGGGAATGAGAAGAATGTAGCTCTAATAATTGACAAATATTTAAAATATTCTAATATAAAATCTGAAATTTTTTCCTTTGGTGATAACCGTGCTAACTTAATTGCATATTTAAATGATAATTTTGAAGGAAAAAATTTATTATATAATGGACATATGGATGTTGTTCCCCCTGGAAATGTAGAGGAATGGAAATATCCGCCATTATCTGCTACTATCAAAAGAAATAAGTATATTTATGGGAGAGGTACAACAGATATGAAAGGTGGATTAGCGGGAATTGTTATCGCTCTAAAAATCCTAAAAAAACTAGGAATCAAACTCTCTGGAAACTTAATAGTGAATGCAGTTGCAGATGAGGAAACTGGGGGTGTATATGGTGCTAAATGGTGCATTGAAAATAAATTAAAATTAATTAAGCCTAATTTTAGCATTGTTGCTGAACCAACAAGGCTTAAACCTTTGCCTCACGTTATAAGTATCGGTGAAAGAGGACGTCTTATCATAAAGATAATCACAAATGGAATTTCCACTCATTCTTCATGGCCATTTATGGGAAAAAATGCAATCTATATGATGAGTGAAATTATTCATAATTTGGATAAAATAGATGAATATCTTCCAAAAATTAAACCACCACTTTCATTAGAAGAATTAAAAAAGCTAATAAGTGATGCCCTTCCCCGTCCAGAAGTTCTAGAAAAAATTCTAAATGAACAACCAATTTTAAATAGTGTTTTAAAATCACTCACCCAGTTTACGAAAAGCTTAACAATCATTAAGGGAGGAATAAAAGATAATGTTGTACCCGATAGATGTGAAGCTATCATAGATTTTAGATTATTGCCTGGCCAAAATATAGATCCTATTTTTAATGCATTAAAAAAGTTGATTGAAGAAGATCTAGGATATATTTTAAAAAGTGAACCTGTAGGTGAACCAAAAGAAGTTTTTGTATATATAGAAAATATTCAATATTCTGAACCATCATACTGGAAAGACTGGAAAAAATCTTCTATTTTGAAAAGTTTTTATAAGATAATCGAAGAAGCGTATAATAAAAAACCATTTTACCTCCTATTTCCTGCTAGTGCTGATGCATCTCATTTCCGTAATACGGGTTATTGTGTTAAAACAATAATGTTTGGACCTGGAAGTGGTGCAAGTGCTCATTCAACTGATGAATATATAGAAATAAAAGATTATATTAATGCCATTAAAGTCTATACTTTATTTGCTTATAATTATTTAAAATAATAAAGTACTTTAAATCAGATATAGAAATTTATAAGATTCTACTACTATTATTTAATTAATTTTTCATAAATAAGATAATTTTGGGATAAATTGCCTGTACAGAAAATTGAAGATACAGTTATTCTTTTAGACGCATCTAGGTCGATGTTAAGAAAAGATTTTAAACCGAGTAGATTAGCTATTGAATTACAAGCAACAAAGAATTTCATTCAATCAAAATTATCTATTGATTTGAAAGACCGAATATCAATAATTACATTTGGGAATATAACAAGGAAATTAATTGATTTTGCATACGAAGAAGAGAAGTTAATTAAATCCTTGAAGAAAGTTCAAATTTCAGGTCAAGGATTATTACACGAAGGTATTGCTTTTGCACTTCAAATTCTTGTTGAAGAGATGCGTAAAGTGGGAGGAAAAACTGCTCGTATATTTATTATTACAGATAATAAACTAAATAATGACATCAGTAAATTAAGAAAAATAGTCAACATTGCTAAGGGTTTAGGTGTATTTATTGATGCTTGTCAATTAGGTGGTGTACAGGATCATGGTGAAGACTCATTAAAAAGAATAACACAATCAACTGGAGGAGACTTTGAATATTTTAATAATTCTAAAGCAATTATTAATGCAGGAAATGAATTTGCTTCCAAAAAAGAAGTGAGAGAAACTACAGATTATTTCTCCCCGGATAAAAATGATAAAATTGCACCCTTAATCAGTGAGATCGCACTTCCATTAAGAAGGCCCTCATTACCAGATATTAAGTTAATGATGAAAGGAGGAGGTAGAGGACAAGAGAAATGTCAGATTTGTCACTCTGTTAAAGCTGCAGTTACTGGGTCTGATTTCTTAGGTGAGGGACGCTATTGCCCTAGTTGCGATCGAGCAATGCATCTCTCTTGTGCTGCTATGTGGGCTAAGAAAAGTGAATACACAGAAAATGTGTTTCGATGCCCTTTTTGTTTCTTTTTGTTAGAATTGCCGAGAGCAGCATTAAAACTAGTAAAAGAGAAAACAGAAAAACTCCCAGAAATAAAGATTGCAGAAGAAGATGAAATTCTGGAGACGGAGGTGACATTAGTACCTGATGATGAAATCGATCAAATTGATGCATCTTGTTCTTATTGTCATAGTATTTTCCTAGGTGATTTTAAAGTTTATAAATGTGAAAATTGTACTGCCTATTATCATGAACCTTGTTTTCAAAAGATGTACAAGGAAATTAAAGCTTGCCGATATTGTGGAGCAAAAATAATCTTTGAATAACCAATTATTTATACTTACTTTGTTTAAATTATTTAAGCTTAGGATTCTTTTTATTAATAAATTCAAGTATTGAGGTCGATTAAATTAGTTAACATAAAGAAAGGTAAATGGGTAGTAACATCAGGATGGCCCTATGTGAATGCTACTCCACATCTAGGGAATTTAATTGGAAGTACACTATCCGCAGATGTATTTGCAAGATTTCTGAGAATGAAAGGAGAAGAAGTAGTGTTTGTTTCTGGATCAGATTCTCATGGAACACCCATTTCTGTGGAAGCAAAAAAGATAAACGCTTCTACTGGAGAACATATCTCTGCTGAACAACTAGCGTTTAAATACCATAAAATTATTAAAGATTTGCATGAAAAATGGCTTATTTCTTTTGATAATTATACTATAACTCATAATCCTACTCATATTGAACTTGTGAAAAAGATATACTTGGATATCGAGAAAAATGGATTTATAATAGAAAAAGAAATAGAATCACTCTACTGTGAAAATAATGATTTATTCTTACCTGATAGATTTGTAGAAGGAACTTGTCCTAACTGTAAGGATGATGGTGCTAGAGGAGATCAATGTGATAAATGCCAAAAACTGTTAACTCCATTAGAACTTCTTGAACCTAGATGTGCAATATGTGGAAATACTCCAGTAATTAGAAAAACAAAACATTGGTATTTAGATCTATCTCAATTACAGGATCAGTTAAAAAAGTTAATTGAAGAAAATGAAATTCTACCGTCTAATGCTCGACAAATGTGTTTAAGCTGGATTGCAGAGGGCTTACATGAAAGAGCAATTACAAGAGATCTAGATTGGGGAATTGCTGCACCTTTCAAGGGTGCTGAAGATAAAACTATATATGTATGGTTCGAGGCCGTATTAGGCTACATAACTGCTGTAAAAGAATGGGCAGATAAGCTGATTAATGAACCCGATAAATTTGATTATTTTTGGAAAGATCCTAATACAAAAACGGTCTACTTTATAGGGAAAGATAATATTATATTTCACTTAATTGTATTTCCAGGATTATTAATTGCGTATAATAAAGACAAAAAAGAAAGTGATAAACTTGTATTACCATATAACGTTTCATCAACCGAATGGTTATTGTATGAGAATGAAAAGTTTTCTAAATCAAGAGGAGTTGGGATATGGATTGATGACGCATTAAAATTAGCTCCTCTCGATTACTGGAGATTTAATTTGATATTTAATCGCCCAGAAACAGGTGATACTTCTTTTCTATGGTCTGAATTTGAAAATAATATAAAAACCCTTAATGATAATATCGGTAATTTTGTCCATCGGACTTTAACCTTTATAGAAAAGCAATTTAACAGTAAAATCCCGGAAAAAATAGAATATGACGAAACTGATAAAAGGATTATAGAAAGGATAAATAATATTAGTGCCGAAGTAGGAGAAAGTCTACTTAATTTTAAAATAAGAAAAGCAATAAGAGATATAGTCAATTTTGGAAAAGAAGGGAACATATTTTTAAATCAAAAGGCCCCATGGCATTTAATTAAAGAAGATAAAAAAGCTGCTGGACATATATTTAATATATGTTCTCAAGCAGTATACGCTTTAGCAGTATTATTAGGTCCATTTATACCAGAAACTTCCGAAAAGATTTTATCTTATCTAAATGCTCCTAAATTAAAAGAGTTAACTTGGGATAGCATTAATGAAAATTCTATAAAAGCAGGAATAGGTATTAAGAAACCTAAACCTCTTTTTCAAAAATTAGAGATTGAGGATATTAAAAAAGAATATAAAAAATTAAAAGAAAAAAAACCAGAAGAAGGTGAGAAAGACCTGATTTCATATGAAGATTTTAAAAAATTAGATATTCGAGTTGCTTTGGTTGAAAATGTTGAAAAAGTTCCAAAAGCAGATAAACTCTACAAAATATCAATTAATTTGGGAACTGAAAAAAGAATTTTGGTAGCTGGTTTAGCTGAGCATTATAAAGTTGAAGATTTAAAAGGAAAAAAAATTATAGTTTTAACGAATTTAGAACCAAGGAAATTAAGAGGAATATTGAGTCATGGAATGCTTCTAGCGGCTGTTGAAGGTGATAATGTATCAATTTTAGTGCCTGACAAAGATCTTCCACTTGGAGCAAGAATAGAATAAATTATAGTTTTAATGAAAACAACGGATTCAGTCTAGCAATTATATCTCCAAGATCTAATTGAATAGTTTTAAGAATAATATCACGTCCTCGATATTCAAATTGTAAATCACTTACATTTCTAATTATTTTTAATCTACTAACATTTGATTTTAAAGATGTAACAAAGTATCTCTGGTCTTTATATTCTAATATATCTAGCACATTTTCCGTATCTGTAAATTTATAGCCTCCACCATGTGGAAGTATATTAGCATTTAATAATAAGTCTAAGAGTTCTAATTTTTCTCCCCTTTCTAAGAGGTTTTGATTTTTAAGAGTTCTTTCAGATAAATTTTTTTTTCCCTTAAATAAATAAGCTGCAATATCTGCTCTAAGAGTTGTCGGAAAAATATTTGATTTAATCAGTTCACAATTTTTATCCGTACAATTGCTTCCTAAATACATATTATTGTAATCCTTTAAAAATTGGTGTGCTTGATTACAAATAATTTCATA
>Ga0114922_10001969_pt1 | contig 19376 bp, 15 predicted proteins | sample AartaG_FD_100975 | JGI IMG/M metagenome (GOLD analysis project Ga0114922, IMG submission 100975) | Deep subsurface microbial communities from Aarhus Bay to uncover new lineages of life (NeLLi) - Aarhus_00045 metaG | ecosystem: Environmental > Aquatic > Marine > Oceanic > Sediment | place...
AATAATGGAATAATGGAATAATGGAATAATGGAATAATGGAATAATGGAATAATGGAATAATGGAATAATGGAATAATGGAATAATGGAATAATGGAATAATGGAATAATGGAACCGAGCAGCATGAGTTTGCCGCAGGCAAGCGAGTGCTGCAAGCTCGACGAACCCCAGTGGCACGGTTCTGGAGAACCGCGCCAGCTGGGTGAGTCAATAATGGAACCGAGCCCCGATACTTCGGGGCGAGCTCGCGAGTCCCGAATCTTCGATTCGAGGATCCTCGAAAAAGTCATGCTTTTTCGGGACGGTGATTGTAGCTGGTGGGAGTGAGCAATAATGGAATAATGGATATGAAAGTTGAGAAGGTTGAGTGCTCATACTGAGCATGAGCTGTTGAATACTCCCGCTAAAGAGGCCACTGTTGAGTTTTGTAATGTAATTAAATACTGAATACACAAAACACTGAACACTAAACACTGAACTCATTCTAAGTCTAAAAGCCTTATCTTTGCATGAAATCTGGGAGGTGAAGAAAAGACAATACCATAATGTATTAATCATAGCCGGCACAGGCAGGAAAAGTGGTAAGACCAGCCTGGCCTGCATGATTATTGAAAGATTCAGTAGTTTAAATCCTGTAGCTGTTAAGATCAGTCCTCATTTTCATGAACCGGCTGAAGGATTACTTGAATATTATACTGGCGACAAATACAATATATATCTTGAAACCAAGCGGGATGGTAATAAGGATACATCCCGGATGCTCCGCTCCGGAGCAATAGAAGCGTACTATATTCAGGCATATGATGAAGATGTCAGAGACGCTTTCATTAAGGTTATAAGTGCTATTTCTGATGATACGCCTGTAGTATGTGAATCGCCTTCCCTGGGAAAACATATTGATCCGGGAGTATTATTCATCACTGACAACGAAAATGTTTTGTCAAAGAAAGATATATCGGAGCTGAAACCAAAGGCAAAACGGATCATTTACCCACAGCATAAGAATCCGGATATTGATAAATTGATTTTTTCAGGAGGAAGCTGGGTTTTCGGGTAATTCAGCGTTCTTCTGTTTCAGCATATCAAGATCATGCTTCATCCTGGCAACGGTATTGATCAATTCCTTTTCAGGTAAAACTGGTTCAGGCAGCTCGGCACTGATATAATGAACGAATTTCCATATTTCCCTTACCTCGCTGATCCTGACGGTAAATGGCTCATAAATAGGATTTAATGAATATAGTATCAGCTTACCTTCACTCTTTATCCTGTTTTCAATTATCTTGAACATAATGCCATCATCCATGGTAAAGATTATATATGCTTTACCATCGGATATATCAAACCAGTCCTGAATATATTCACCTGTTACCCATGAGCCATCTGGTATAGGCAACATGGAATCACCTTTCAGCTGGAAGGTTCTGTATTTCCTGTTTGACGAAAGAAAAGGCAGTTTAAATACAGGCAGTTCGCTTATAAATTCCGGATCGGCATAACCTGTAAGGTAACCTGCTTTTGCTTTTTCGGGCACCAGCTCTATATTCTCCACATTTTTTTCATCTATAGTGGTAGCCAGCACTCTCATATTGCTACCGCTCAGGTAAGCATCAAATCCCCTCTCCAGTTCTCCCATCTGGCTTTCGGTCAGTTTGCTCAGATCCATTTTCAGGAGAGTGTCAACAGCGATCTCAAAATATTTGGAAAATGCTATAAGTACTTCAATGCCGGGTTCAGCAACATTATTTTCATAACCACTGAGTGTTGATCGCTTCAATCCCAGCGCCGATGCTACATCGTCCTGGGTCCTGCCCCTTCTTTTACGAAGAAACTTGATATTTTTTGCAAAATTCATAATTATTGATTATATTATAATCATAGAATTGATTAATTTCTAATCAAAGATATAATTTTATAAAATAATATGCAAGGGAGGAGGAAAAAAGTTAACCCTTCGACGTGCCCTTCACCCTTCGGTTCCCTCATGGTTCAGGGCGTGCTCAGGGACCTTTGGGCGGAGGAATGAGTTGAGAATGAGTTTAAAGAAGAAGTTTAAGTAGTTGAAGAGTTTAAGTGGTTTATCTTGTACTAAAAAAATAAACTTTTAAACCACTTAAACGACTTAAACTGACGACTGAAGACTGAACCGAGGCGAAGCCGAGCTCGCCGAAGGCAAACCTGGAACTTGAAACGTGAAACTTGAAACTTGGAACGCACAATATTACATATGGACCTTGACACCTTCTTCGTGTCGGTAGAGCGGCTGAAGAACAGCAGGCTGAACGGAATTCCCGTGATCATTGGCGGGATGTCAGATCGCGGTGTTGTGGCAGGATGCAGCTACGAGGCACGATGCTATGGTGTGAGCTCTGCCATGCCAATGCGAGTGGCACGTAATCTATGTCCGGATGCTGTTTTTATAAGGGGCGATATGGAAACATATTCAAATTATTCAAGAACAGTAACTGATATAATTGCCGAAAAGGCCCCTGCATATGAAAAATCATCTGTTGATGAACACTATATTGATATGACGGGCATGGACAGGTTTTACAGTACTTACAAATGGGCCGGTGAGTTGAGGCACACGATAACAAAAGAAACGGGATTGCCAGTATCTCTCGGGCTGTCAGTCAACAAAACAGTATCAAAAATAGCAACAGGCGAAGCCAAACCCAATGGGGAAAAATATGTGGAGGCAAGCCTGGTAAATCCGTTCCTTGATCCGCTTTCCATACGTAAAATTCCCATGGTCGGGCAAAAAAGCTATCACCTGCTACGTTCAATGGGCATCTCAAAAATATACACCCTCAGACAGATACCTGCCGATATGGTTATCAGCCTGATGGGCAAGAACGGGATGGATATATGGAAGAAGGCAAACGGCATTGACCACAGTCCTGTCATAAGCTATTCAGAACAGAAATCAATAAGTACCGAGAGTACCTTTGATAAAGATACCACCGACCTGGTACGGCTCAACCAGATACTGGCATCAATGGTGGAAAGGATTGCCTGGCAGATGCGCAAACAGGAGAAACTGACATCATGTATAACTGTTAAAATAAGATATTCAAACTTTGACACCCACAGCCTGCAGAAAAGGATACCATATACATCATTCGACCATGTGCTTATTGAAACAGCCAAAGAACTGTTTTCGAAACTGTACACCCGGCGCATGCTGATACGACTTATCGGAGTTCGGTTCAGTCACCTTGTCAGGGGCGTTCAGCAACTGAACATGTTCGAGGATACGCCAGAGATGGTCAGCCTCTACCTGGCAATGGATAGCCTCAGGAAGCGTTTCGGTCAGAATGCGGTAAAAAGGGCATGCGGGGTGTGGAATCCCCGCGAAAAAGAGGAAAAAGCGCTTAAAAGGCTTCAAAATGAGCAGAAAGAGCAGCAGCAGATGACAGAAAGACTGAAAAGAGTGTGGAATCATTAATTATAACTGCGAGATGAGATAAGCAGAGAGGTGAGAGGTGAAGTGAGCCAATTCAACGATTCAACAAATGCATCTTTGTCATTCATATTACAGTTTGCGCTACGGTGTGCTGTCAATAGAGGAACTGATAGCAACAGCCGGAAACATGGGCATCAGCACTCTTGCTCTTACTGATATAAATAACAGCACGGGTATACCCTATTTTGTAAAAAACTGTGAAAAAGAAGGAATAAAGCCGGTGGCAGGTATTGAGTTCAGGCACGGGGACAGGCATCTGTACACAGGCATTGCTCGTAATAATGAGGGTCTCAGGGAGCTTAACGAATTCCTCTCCCATCATAATATCACCAAAACACCCCTGCCCTTCCCCGCACCCGAATTCAATGAAGCATATATTATCTATTCCCTTGATAATTACACGGAACGGAAGCTCAGGGAGAATGAAAGAATAAATATCAAGCCCGCTGAAGTAAACAGGTTGCTGAGCCAGGCAAAACAGCTTGATATAAATAAACTCGTCGGTTTTCAGTATATAAGCTTCAAAAACAGGGAAGGATGGTATATACACAAGAACCTCAGGGCAATTGATAATAATACATTGATTGATCACCTCAAACCTGAACAGCTGGCCGGTGAAAGCGAATATTTCATTGATGCCTGCAAACTGAAAGATATTTACGGGAACTATCCGAAGATAATCGAAAACAGTACCAGTCTGCTTGATGACTGCAGTATATCATTTGATGACAATGTCCCGAGAAACAAACAGGTCTTCTCCGCAAGCAGGTACGATGACAGGCTCCTTCTGGAAAAGCTGGCATGGGATGGCATGCAGTACAGGTACGGGAATAATAATGCTGTTGCTAAAGAGAGAATAAAGCACGAACTGGAGATAATAGATAAACTCGGCTTTGCTGCATATTTTCTAATCACATGGGATATTGTGAGGTACTCAATGGCAAGGGGATTCTACCATGTGGGCCGTGGCAGCGGTGCAAATTCAATAATTGCTTATTGTTTGAAAATCACTAATGTTGACCCAATTGACTTAAATCTTTACTTTGAAAGATTCATAAACCCTAAAAGGAGCACCCCACCCGATTTTGATATTGATTATTCATGGAAAGAGAGGGATGAAGTCCTGGACTATATTTTCAAACGTTACGGTTATCACCATACATCGCTGCTGGGCACCATGAGTACCTTCAGGGGAAAGTCAATCATCAGGGAATTAGGTAAGATATATGGCTTACCTAAAGAAGAGATTGACAGCTTAATTGATAATCCCGGTGATAAATCCAATCATAACAGCCTGACTGACAAGATATTCTATCTTGGAAGCAAGATTGCTGACTTCCCCAATATGAGAAGCATACATGCCGGGGGTGTATTAATATCAGAAAAGCCAATCACATGCTATACTGCACTTGATATGCCCCCCAAAGGCTTCCCCACCACACAGTGGGATATGTACGTAGCCGAGGAACTGGGATTTGAAAAGATAGACATCCTGAGCCAGAGAGGCATAGGACATATTAAGGAAAGTGCTGAAATAATCAGTGAAAACAGGGGCGTTGATGTAGATGTTCATGCCATTCAGAAGTTTAAGAACGATAGTAAGGTGAAAGAATATCTTGCCAAAGGTGAGACAAAGGGCTGTTTTTATATTGAAAGCCCGGCAATGCGCGGACTTCTGCAGAAACTAAAATGCAGCGACTACCTCACCCTTGTGGCGGCCAGCTCCGTTATCAGGCCTGGTGTTGCACGCTCTGGAATGATGAAACAGTATATACAGAGGTTCCATAATCCTAAGGGCTTTAAATACCTGCATCCTGTAATGAAGGAGCAGCTCAGTGAGACCTACGGAGTAATGGTCTACCAGGAGGATGTTCTGAAGATATGCCATCACTTTGCGGGTCTCGATCTGTCGGATGCCGACACCCTCAGGCGTGCAATGAGCGGCAAGTACAGGTCGAAGGAGGAGATAAGTAAGATAACCTTAAGGTTTTTTGATAACTGCAGGAAGAAAGGTTATCCTGAAGAAATAACGAAAGAAGTATGGAGGCAGATAGAGTCTTTTGCAGGTTATTCATTCTCGAAAGCTCATTCGGCATCATACGCTGTTGAGAGCATGCAGAGCCTGTACCTCAAAGCTCACTTCCCACTTGAATTCATAGTGGCAGTTATTAATAATTTCGGCGGATTCTACCGTACATGGGTATATGCGCATGAAGCATTGAGATTTAAGGCCGGTTTGCACCCACCCTGCGTGAATAACAGCAGGTATAAAACCAGTTTAAAAGGCAATGATATATACTTGGGGTTTATACATATACAGAATCTTGACAGCTCTGTTGCCACGGTAATAGAAACAATAAGAGACGAAGGCGGTAATTATAAGGGTTTGAATGATTTCATAGACAGGGTACGGCCAGGACTGGAACAGACAATACTCCTGATCAGGGTCGGAGCTTTCAGGTTTACGGGTAAGAGCAAAGCCGAACTGCTATGGATGGCACATCTTATTCTGAACAGGAAAAAAACAGAAAAATCACATACCCTTTTTGATCAGCCTGTGAAAAAATACACTCTTCCGAAGCTCGAAAATCATAAGATCGAAGATGCATATGATGAGATAGAATTGCTTGGCTTCCCTGTAAGCCTGAGCTGGTTTGGCCTGCTTAAAACATCCTTCAGGGGTGATATAACGGCTGCTGATATGGGCAGGGCGAACGGCCGGAAAGTCAGGATGGTCGGGCACCTGGTGACAGTTAAATATATAAAGACAGTGAACAGGCAGTGGATGAATTTCGGCTGTTTTATCGATTATGATGGCCAGTTCTTCGACACAGTACACTTCTCTGATTCACTGGAGAAGTACCCTTTCAGGGGAAGCGGCACTTACCTCCTCATGGGAAAGATAGTTGAAGACTTTGGTTTTCAGCAGATGGAGGTGGAGAAGATGGTTAAGCTACCTGTCAAGCCTGATCCGAGATACTGAAGGCGGAGGAATGTTAATTTGTTAATTGGTTTGTTGACAAACGTACCACTCAATAATCCGACCTTAGCTAATCCTGCCAGGATCAAAGCTGTGAAGATCCCGGGTTCCCCTGCTGTCTTGTTCCTGTTACTCAGATAGTGTAATCATTATCCATGGATTGTCTTCCAGTGAGTTTGGGATTATCTCTTTCAGCCATTTCTCCCTTTCCGGGTATTTACTCTGTATCTGGTTATAGTAATTATCCGATTCACCGTATTTCCAGAAATCAATAAAATATGGTATTTTCAGGTCATCTCCATGATATCCGCCTCCTTCGCAGCTTCCCATCGGAAAGAAGTCAGGGCCTTTGTCAATATCATTCACAATTCTGAAATTTGAAATTGTTTTTGACGAAATATTGTAGTAAGCATAATGTATCTCCCGACCCGCCTGGAAAAAGAGTCTGAGATAGCCGGCAAAATACATTGCACCGAATTGTACGATCGAATCCTCATCATAGATGTCTTCCTGATCTCCCTTAAGGTTTATAACCAACAGTCTGGTCACTTCCCCCTCAAAAATCCTGTAAATAACTATCTCATTTGAAGTTTGTTTTACAAAAAATAAAGTATCACGATTACTAAAGAATTTGTAGGTCCTTAACAGATCCTTATCGTAGTCGGTGGCTTCTTCAAAACTGACAGGTTCCCACAGCGCATTAATGTCATTGAACGACACCGGGTCTCTTATTATCAGGTCAAGTCCGCCAAGTGACCTGATATTATCGTTCCTGTATGAACATATATAGTAATCATTATTATAAACGGCCATTGCTTTGGGGACAATTTCCAGCTTGATAGACCCTATGAATTCCATATCAAAGCTATATCTTAAAATTTTCCTGCCCCGTTCGTCAAAAAGATGTATTTCTTCAATATTTTGAAAAACAAATACTTCAGGAATAGTCCTGTACTCAAGCGGCGCATTGCCATATGCTCCAAGCTTTGCAATGAATTGACCATCCCGTTTATATGCGTATAGCTGGCAGGTTCGTTTTTCATAAAGGATCACAAAATCCGGGCCGATATAACTTATACCCATTAGTTGAAAATAACTTCCTGCAGTTGCCAGGGGTCTGAAATATTCAATATCCGGCACAAATTCACTTAGTCTCCTGATCTCCTGTTCGAGGTTTAGAAAATGAGAAACATCTATATTATCTCCTGAACTCTCCTGCTTAGGCATTTGCCTGCAGGAAACAAAGACAGTAAGGGTAATAAGAATAATAACTTTATACTTTCTCATGGAAAACAGGTTTTAGTCGCTTTCAAAATATATTCAAGGTGAGTATATGCATTAACTACTATCAGTAATGAAATTTACCAATTATAATTGATTGTCTGTTGATATATGGCAAAAATTTCTGGATAGTAGTTTACCTGAATGTTCTTACCTGCCGGGAGGTAATCTTCTAAATTCCCCATCCGGTCGGTCATGGGCTTCGTATCCCCGGATTCCCTTTAGTATTCAATAAGCATGGATGGGCTTTGAGTGTTGCAGAAAGATAAACTGCAAGGGGATATAAAAAACCGGGCAGGGATCTTTTAAACAAAAATAAAAAGGCTTAAATTTATTGTGTCTTAATGCAATACTTTAAAAAATGGTCCCAGGAGCATTATTACAATATAAATGCAGGTCATATTCGCGTTCTTTCATGTCCCTGGCTGCAATTATATCGCTTTTCCTTCAGTCATGCATCAAAGAAACCGATGTGGAGCTGACCACCCTGTTACAGGAGCCCAAACTGGTTGTGTACGGGGTACTCGATCCTTCATCTGATAGTGTTAAGGTAATGGTAACTAAAACCTTTCCGGTTAATACTGACCAGGGAATAGATATTTCAGATCTTCTGGTTGATGCCACAGTGTTTCTGATGAATGGTGAAAAGACAAACACTGCAGAAATGATACTGATTAACGAAGATGAACATGTATACGGATGCAACCAGTTGGAATTAGATATTATACCGGGTGAAACTTATTATTTATCGGTAAATGCCGAAGGATTTGAAGAAGTAACTGCTGAAACAACTATTCCGGAAGTGGCTGCTGAATGGAAAGAAACCCGGCTGATTGAAAGCAAGGTGGATATGGATGGTTATTATATTGATGGTTATTCGTTTTACGGAACATGGCAACAAAACATTTGTGATAACCGGCAATTTGTATCAGAGTATAGCCTGGTTGGCAGGTACAATGAATCCAACAATTATATAGAAAGATCAGACAGCAAATTATACATTGATTTCAAAGAGAATAATTCAGATTATATCTTTGAATCCTGGCCTTTCCATATATATAAACAGGAAGAAACTGAGCCAGGAAGCTGGTTTCAGGTAAAACGTAGTATGACACTCATAAGCGCTGATCAGCATCTGTATGATTATATCTCTTATCACCTGTTGATAGAAAGCATAAATGATGTAATGGATGGGGGATCATTCCTTGATCTTTTCAGGGGTATAACACCCGAATTCTCGAATATTGAAGGGGGTCTGGGTGTTTTTGGGAGTTATCTGACTGATACGGCGATTATATACAAACTAACGACTAACGGCGAACGACGAACGACTAAAGACTAACGACAAAACACAAAAGACAACCGAGCAATATGAATCCTGACATTTTTAGTCAGGATAATGAATGTATGCTCACAATCGGGCAATGATAGTTGCCGGTGGGAGCGAGTAAAAGGGAAAAGTATAAAGGGAAAGCTGTCATTCAAACTGTTCAAACCGGTCAAAAAAAAGATGAAAAACGTACTTGTACAGATAATACTAATATACAGTGTTTTAACAGCCTGTGTGCCTGCATATAAAGGCATAATGCCCGACCGTGTGGACTATCCGGAAATATATGACCGCAACCAGCGGATTCATATCATCCCAGCAGATACCTCATTTCTTACTAGCAGGCTAAAGCCAAAAAAGGAATTGCATTTCGTACCTGTAAAGGTGATCAATGATGATACCCTGCCGTATACAATCAACAGGTCAACGATCACCGTGTTTAATGATTTTGAACCGACTGAAATCATCTCTTTTGATGAATATTACAGGCATGTTAAGCATAAATCAGCAATATATATAATCGTTGGTTCCGCCGGAATAGTGATGGGTCTCGGAATATCAAACCGCGGCCTCCATCCTTCACTTAAAAACCCCGGATGGTTGCTACCATTAGGTTCCACAGGTTATATTGTAGCAGCATCCCAGGCAAATAAAAAACTCCGCAACGACTTGTTAAACTATGACCTGCTCGATATGGTGATCAAACCAGGTACGGAAGTCAATGGTTTTTTATGCATTTCTGCGAGAGCACTCAATACTGTGACCATAAGAATTGAACGATGAGGGCAATAAGAAATTTGATAATAATCCTTGGTATCAGTTTTGTCTGCTTATCATCATTGAAGGCTCAGAACCTGTTCTATATACTCAGGGTACATGTTAGCGATTCTGCAAGCAGCCTCCCATTGAGAAATGCAGTTGTTACAGTCCCTTCTGTTAAAAAGAGTATTAAAACCGATAGCAATGGTGAGGTTCGGTTCGGGATGCCTGAAGGACTTTATCTTGTACTGGCTGAATATGAAGGTTATCATATGGAACAAATGGTTGTTTCTCTGAACAGGGATACTTCTGTTACTATCCGTCTACGCCCTTCAATACGGAATTACATTATTGAAGAAGTAACGATAACCGCATCCCGTTTTGACAGGACCGATATTATAACACCGGGTATTGAAAAACTCAGTCATGCAAGTATACAAAACATGGCTTCTATGGCAGGTGAGAAAGATCTTGTGAAAACCATCTCAAATCTTCCGGGTGTAACACAGGGAAGTGAGGGTTCTGCCGATATTTATGTTCGCGGAGGCTCAACCGACCAGAACCTGTACCTTCTTGACAATAATATAATATACAAGCCATCCCATTTGCTGGGATTCCTGACATCTATAAATCCACTTGGTATAGAAGAAGCAGAATTCTACAAAGCAGGTTTTCCTGCCAGATACGGAGGCAAATTATCATCTGTTATTGATGTTAAAACACGTAATCCTGGGATGGATTCATTACTTATCAAATCGGAAATAAGCACGATATCAGCTAAAATACTTGCTGATATTCCGCTGATAAAAGACAAAAGCGGCGTCATTATAAATGGTAGGGCAACATACATGGATAAACTTTACTCCTTATTTGCCAGAAGATATAATTATAATAATACAGGTTTTTACGACATGCATATTAAAGTGCAACATAAACTAAATGATAAAAACACTATTAATCTGGGAATATACTCTGACCGGGATTATTACAGTGATATTCATAAGCCTGAAGCTTTAAAGGATGAATATTCCATTGAGAGGCAAAAATGGAAGAACAACTTCGCAAGAATCTCATTAGATCATCATACTGAAAAAAGGGGCCTCATTAAACTTTATACAGGGATAAGTAATTATAAAATGGATTTAAGTGATAAGAACGTCTTTATAGATTCAACCCGTGATTATAAAAGTGTTTACAGATCATCTGTTAAGAATATCACAGGAGGAATAAATTACAGCAGCAGGAAAGACAGCATTAATTCGTTAACAGCCGGAATTGAGGCGAAATATCATTTAATTGTGCCTTCAGAGCTTGAATATTCCTATTCATTCTCTGACACTATATATACTACCAGTAATGTTGAACCTTCATATATGACAGAACTTAACAGTTATATAGCAAAAAACTTCATCATTTCTGATAAATTAAGACTGAGTACGGGACTCAGGTTTAGCTATTATTATATTGACGAAGAGAACTATATATCATTGGAACCAAGGCTTGGCATCCAGTATTTGACAGGAAAGTCAGCTTCTTTAAAAGGTTCATGGGCAAGAACAACCCAACCATTGCATATGCTGACAAATCCGGGTCTGGGAATGCCCATGGATATATATATTCCGTTTTCAGGTTACTATTGCCCTGCAACAGCCGATCAATATGCTATTGCATTTAATACGCGGTTGGAAATATACGGACAATCACTTTTTCTAACTCTGGAAGCTTATTATAAAAGCATGAACAACATCCTGGCATACAGGGCAGGATATAGTTCACATAACCTTACTTCCAGAAGAACCCAGCCAGTTTTCTTACAGGATATAGTTACATCAGGTACAGGTGAATCATTCGGTAGCGAGTTAATCATTGAAAAACCAACCGGAAAATTAAACGGATGGCTGGCATATTCACTATCAAAAACAACTCACAATTTTGAAGAACTTAACGGGGGCATTCCTTTCCCTGCAAAGCATCACAGACCTCATAATCTGTCACTGGTTCTGAACTATAGCATTGACAGGAAGAACCGCATATCCGTTAATTTCAAATATATCACAGGTGAAAGAGTTACCCTGCCCGAATATATTTTTAATATGGCATCCTTTGACTTTTCTGATGGTGATGTTTCAACTTACTGGTTGATGCACCCTGCCTACAGCAACAGTGAGATAAATGCTTACAAGATGAAGGATTTTCACAGGCTTAACATATCATATACCCACAGTTTTGAAAGAAAGAAATGGGCCGGTGCACTGGAACTCAGCATATATAATGTTTATAACAGGAGAAATTCGTATTATTATTACTTGGATGCAACTATAGTCAGCTCCACAAACAATGCAGTTATACCAACATTAAAATCAGTTTCACTATTCCCCATTATTCCTGCTATATCTCTTAAGATTGATTTGAAATAATACAGAATGCAGGATGCTGAATATGCAACCCTGACGCTCCTTTTTGTCGGTCAGGGACTACGTTTCACTCCGTTGCTAAACGCTAAACGCGGAACTCTGCCTCGGTTAAAACTACGGCGGATATAAACGGAACCTAGTAGTATGGACTATAGCGGTAAGGCATGTAACCCGGATACATATAATATGGGTTAAGACCGTTGGTAGTTGTTATACTGGCGCCAATGCGAAATCCGGGCAGAGGCATGAATTCCATTCCAAGGGTCATTGATTCGAAACCTTTTTTTCCGAACATGCCTTCGTTCATCAGTGATTTTGCATATTGACCGAAAACGATCATCTTCTCATTAATTGAATAAATACCACTAACATTCATTATAAAATCAGAAACTCTGCCATTCTCATCGCTGTAACCCGGGTAATAACTGTTGATATATGTCCCCTCAATATTAATAACAAATTTTGAATTTACCGGAAGTAATACTGAAGGTGATATCCATGAATTAACTGTATTAAAGCCACTAAGTGAATTAAACATTACACCGGTACGTATCTGATACCTTGCCCATGAGTGGTTATCTGAAATGTCATTTTCACTCTTGTCGGCATAGTATTTTTCAGGACCGGGTGCGGGCATATAGAAAATCGCTGGATTTATAAACGGGTTTTGCGCGTTTAAATTTAATCCTGCAAAAAGGATGAGTGATATGAATACCAGTTTTCGCATGATGTAAATCTAATGTATTTTAAGAATATTTCAAAATAACATTAATCATACCTGTTGGCTTTCAGCACTCCGTCTATAGATGCTATCTTTTTTATTAAACCATTAAGGATGTTTGTGTTAGGGACAAATAAATAAACTATACCTTCAAACATCCCATCATGATTTTCGTACTTAAAATTCCTGAGGCTCACTTTATATGAAGTAAGCACCTCATATATTTTGGTTATCATGGCATGGTCATCGACACCGACAATTCGTATACCGGTCTGGAATGCAGGGCTCTCCTCCACTTTTGTCCACCTGGCCATGAGAACACGGTAAGGGTAGTTAGCCATAAGGTAGGGAGCATTGGGGCAATTCACTCTATGGATTTTTACCCCTTCTGTTATTGTAACAAAGCCGAATATTTTATCTCCCGGTACCGGATTACAGCATTTAGCTAGCTTATAATCCAGTCCTTCCACCTTATTATCGATAATAAGATAATCGCTGAACATGGCACCTGTAACAAGCCTGGTATCCACTTCCTCCTGTACTTTCCGGCTTATTTCCTCATTACTTCTTATTTCAGTCTTCTTTTTTTGTCCTTCATTTTTAAGGTAATCCTTAACATCCTGAAGATCTATCTTTTCGCACTGGATCTGGTAATAAAGTTCAGTAGCATTCGGTAGTTTAAAGTTATCAAGCAATGATTTCACCAGGGCATCATCGTAAGTTATTTTCCAGTTTTTCATACGTCTTACCAGCATTGCCTTACCTTCAGCTGCTGATTTCACTTTTTCCGCATTAAGTGCACTCTTAATACGGCTTTTCGCCTTTCCCGTTGCAACAAATGATAGCCAGTCCTGTTTTGGCTTCTGGTTTTTTGAAGTTAACACGGCTACCTGGTCACCATTTTCGAGAACATATTTTATACCTACATTCCTTCCGTTCACTTTTGCTCCCACGCAGCTCTCTCCTACCTGTGTATGTATTTCAAATGCAAAATCCAGCACGGTAGCCCCGGCAGCCAGGCGTTTCAAATCACCTCTCGGTGTAAAAACAAACACTTCATCTGTGTAAAGGCCGGACCTTACCTGTTCAATAAGTCCTTTATCTTCTTCATCCGCTGATTCCAGTATCTCCCTCATATGCAACAGCCACTTATCTATTGCCTTATCTCCTTCAGTACCTTTATATTTATGATGTGCGGCAAGTCCTTTTTCCGCAATATCATCCATCCTGGCAGAACGTATCTGCACTTCCACCCATTTATTGCGTGGTCCTATGACTGTGGTATGCAGGGATTCGTAACCATTTGATTTAGGTACAGATATCCAGTCTCTCAGCCTGCTGGGATTGGGCTGATACAGGTCAGTTACAAGTGAATATATCTTCCAGCAATCGGCCTTCTCCCTTTCTTTTTCACTATCCAGGATTATTCGAATGGCAAAAACATCGTACACCTCTTCGAATTCAACACCCTGGCGTTTAATCTTCTGCCATATTGAATGAATAGACTTGATGCGTCCTTTTATCTGGTATTTTATTTTCTGTCTGTCCAGCTCAGCCCTGAGTGGTATTGAGAAATCCCGTATCAGACGGTTACGTGAAGAGGTTGTTTGCTTCACCTTTTGATCAATCATTTTATAAGCAGCCGGATCAAGATACATCATAGCCCTGTCCTCCATCTCAGATTTGAGCTTATACAGTCCAAGCCTATGTGCCAGTGGCGCATACAGGAAATATGATTCAGAGGCCAGCCTGAGCCGTACCTCAGTCTTTGCACCCTTAAGGTTCCTCATATATTCAAGCCGCTCAACCAGTTTTATCAGAATTACTCTTATGTCATCAGCCAGGCTTAGGATAAGTTTCAGGAAGTTTTCAGCCTGGTATGTCGATCTTGTAGTCTCTATATTTTCTATGTTTGCCAGTCCTTTCAGAACTTTCAGGACATTGCTTCCAAAGACTTTATCTATTTTTTTATCGTTCAGATCAATCTTTCCGGCACAATCGTGCAATATAGAGGCTATCATGGAGGTCAGGCCAAGACCCATTTCATCTACCACTATTCGTGCAACTGAAAGGGCATGAATAACAGATGATTCACCCGTGATGGTTTTCTTATCACCATGGCATTCCATAAGGATTTCAAGGGCCTTTCTTATCTTCTTTTGATCATCTCTACTTTCTATAATCCTGGATGATGCCCTCAATAAGGCCCTGTATTTGTTTTTTATGGCTGCAGTTTCGTCTTTCACGACAAGTGATTGATTTTGCTCCTGCAAAAATAATAATTATAATGTTTGAATGGAATAATAGATTAATGGAATAATGGAACCGAGCCCCGAGGATTCGTGGCGAGCTCGCGAGTCCCGAATCTTCGATTCGAGGATCCTCGAAAAAGTCATGCTTTTTCGGGACGGTGATTGTAGCTGGTGGGAGCGAGCAATGATGGAATAATGGGTAAGTCTAAGGTTAAGGCCAAACTAATTTATTCATTCGCGTTAATTTGTCCTAATTCATGATAATTAGCACCTTAACGGAAGGAGATACCCAGTCCGGCAGTAAGTACATTATAGTTGGCATAAGTATAGTCAGCATGTATAGTAAATACTCCAAATTTAAGTCGGCCTCCGACATTTATTCTTATTCCTGAATAGTTTTCAATATTTATCCCCACCACTTCTTCCACCACTCCGGCATCGGTATATACGGGATCAGTTGTTGAAATATCTGGATCAACTGTTGGGAGTGGAATATATCCTTCTATATTCATTTTTGTGGAAGTCTTGCCATAGCCTATACCTAAATATCCTGCGACAATTGGAAAATCGACTGAGCCTACAAGTGATACATTCCAGGCTGCTACATCCACAATAAAAGACTGATCACTGAAGTCGGAAAATGTATAACTATCGTAATTTATATCTGTATCGGGCTGAACATTTAAAGGTATAATACCCCTCAGATTACTATAGCCCCCTAAAGCTGAGACATTAACCGGCAGCAGGTTGAAAGCTTTAATATGCTCTGTTATGCTCTTCATAAATCCGCCGCCAATAAGTCTCAATGACCCTTCGTCTATTGGTGTTGTGGGTATATACCTGATTTTTATTTCCGAGGCCAGCGGCAATCCTATACCTGCCTGCAGCATCGGTGCCGGCACCACGCCAAATCCTGTTCCCTGCGGTGAATTAAAATTAATCAGCTCGACTTCGGTTCCTGGCATTCCGGGTACCTCCTGCATAACATGCAGTGCCGGGCCCTCTTCTTTAAGGCCGGCAATTGTTGGAGTGATGGAATTACCTGAAGGATTAACCAGTTCCATGTTTGAGAAACTGATATCTGCAAGATCAAATTCCTTAGCACTGGCAGGTACAAAAGCTGCACTCACGCTGAGTGTAACATCAAAACCTCCGAATTTATGGGTTTTTGCTGTATTATACCAAGCAGAATTGAAACCTGCACCAAAAGCATTGGCATAAGGTTCAATGTAGGCTTCCATAAGCAACATACCGTCATTTATGCCGGCTTTAAAGAAATCAGCCTCAAGCTGCGCATTTACTTTCGGTCCTGCAAGTGCAAGTAATGAAACTACAACTATGGTCAGGTTTTGTTTCAAGTTTCGTATCATAGCATAATTTTTAGTTAGGCTAATGTAGAATTAATGTACATAATATCAAAGAAGGAAAGGGAAATATCCATTCAGTTTTAGCATATTTCCCATGATAATTAATTCCGGACCTGAAATTTCAAAAAGACAAATTATTTCTCTTCGACAAAGTCCCGGAGTTTATCGTACTCTATCTGTGTAGCAAATTTAAAGATCTCCTCCCCGTTGAGTTTACCGGAAAGACCAAGGCATACAAGTGAGTTATTTTCTTTTAGCAGCAGCATTAAATCGCTTACATAGTCTTCATTTTCCAGTATATAGGCTGAAACATAAGCATCACTCGAATTAAAGCCGAGAATATTTTCATATTCAAAATCGTTTATTTTGCCTGTTATCCGTTGCAGCATATGGTCTGTATCATCTTCTGTATTATTCTCCCTGCTGTAAACGAGAAGTTTAACAAGGTCTATGTCTCCCATTGCTGCATTGTTGATATCATCAGTCTCCATTCCTATCAGACCCATGAACAGGGCCGGTGGTAATTTCACCATATACACGCCCTTTTCCCCTTCGAATTCGGTGAATATATCATCATTCTTACGTTTGTCAGAGCATGAGGTAAAAGACAGAAGCAGTAATGCCAGGAGGCTATAAAAAATATATCTCATAAAATCAGTATTTTACATTATCCTGTAATTCTTCAATGCCCATTGTTTTGCTTATGCTGGCAATATTCTTCAGGTCCAGGTCACCTTTAATTGAGATAAGGACATTCTGGCCTGGTCCCCCTCCTATCATCAGCAGTTCATCTATCCTCTTTCCTTTTTCCTTCACAAGGAATTTAAGATCCTTATCACTTTCTTTAACTACCATTAATTCTTCATATCCGTTAATATTGAGGTTTTTCTCAAGCTCCCTGAAGAAATTCAGTTTATTGTTAAGTTCAGGATCATCAACAGTTAGTATACGGATTGATTTAAGGTTATTTATCACATCTTCCAACTCATCATCATCCAGGTCAACTCCCGCCATCATACTGAACATTTTACTTGAGATATATACGGTTGTAATGCCCTCGCTACCTGCATATTTATCAAACATGGCATCAATGGGGTTTCGCTGGGCAAATGAAGAAACTGTCAGAACAATAATAAATAACAGTAGAATTGATTTTTTCATTATTTCAAGTATTTATTTTTTCCCCTTTACATTATTCTTTTCATCCATACCAAGCAGTTCAATGCTATTCTCAATATACTTCAGTGCTTTTAATTCCCCGGCAACAACATTCCTTGATTCCGGGATAAGGTTTAACCTTGATTTCGTCTGGCTTATCATTGACAGCTCTTCCATCTGATCCCTGCCCTTATTTAGATTTGACGAAACATTGTAAAGCACTTCAATAGTTTCATTATAAGCAAGTTGTGGATCGCTATAGGTGTCTTTAACCCGGCTATTATCCTCAAGTATAAACCAGAAGCTGATGATTATCAGTATAGCTGCAGCCACCGAAACGATGCTGTATAAACGCCTTTTGCCGGATATTATTTTTCTATTCCTCTCTGATTCATCGATTGAGGTCATTATCCTTTCATCAAGATCAGGAGAAGGTTCTGGTATTTCCTCATTCCCAAACAGTCCGGTAATCATCATCCTGTCTTCAGAAAATTCAGATGGAAGGTTTTCATGTTTAAGAAGTTCAAGCATTTTTTTTTCTTCATCTGCTGAAGATGATCCATCATAGTACTCTTCGAGAAGTTTTTTAAGCACTGACCAGTTCATAATTCTTTTTTTTTATTTCTAATCTGACCATTTTTCTTGCCCTTGAAAGAATTACCCTCAGATTACTTATATCTATATTCAGTTTTTTAGCTATTTCCTCATACTCATATCCATCGATATCACGTAGCTGTATAACCGAGCGGTAATTTTCAGGCAGGGTATTTATAATACCGGTAATGATCCTGAATTTTTCCATATTTTCAATTTCTTCTTCAAAGTTCATGCCCGAGGCCCTGGTATCATCTGTTTTGGTGTCATCCATGAATTCCGTTTTCTTCTTTCTCAGCCTGTCTAGACAATGGTTACGTGTCACAGTCATTGTAAAGGCCTGAATATTATTGTATTCAGTCAGTTTGTCTCGCATTTTCCAGAGCTTAAGGAAGATTTCCTGAACCGCATCTTCCGCTTCTTCTTTATTTGAAAGGAAACGGAAGGCAAAACGGTACAGGGTGCGGCTTAAAGGTATTATATCAGTTTCAAATTCCTTCCTGGTCATAATCTGTTTAGTTACGATCAACCAGGTTATAAAAGTAATTAATATATAACTTATTTCAATCCAAAAATGTTATTATCATCATTTATGGATTCTGACATTTCTTTTATTATCTTTTCAGTCAGTTTACCTTTTATCTGAATTATTGCATTATCTTCGCCACCTGCTACAACCAAGAATTCAGTAAAGATATCTCCTTCTGCTTTTACCATTATTTTCACATCGGAATCAGAAGAATTTACCCTGACCATTTCTTCATATCCACCTTTATCAAGTTCATCCATGACTAAATCATAGAAATTATCAACTTCCATATTGTCATCTTCCTGGGCAAGGATACGTATGACGGCTATTTTATCTGAATTCTTGAAAAACTCATCATCATCATCAAACTCACCAATTAATTTAAGGAAGTTACCGGATACAGTTACTGTTACAAATCCATCCATACCCTGGTATTTATCGAAAAGCCTGTCGATAGAACTCTGGGCGCTTAATGAAATTGTAAATACTAATAATACAAGCGGTGTAATAATCCTTTTCATGATT